>Ga0190334_1001353_pt1 | contig 10700 bp, 9 predicted proteins | sample 48720478_MG_FD_161270 | JGI IMG/M metagenome (GOLD analysis project Ga0190334, IMG submission 161270) | Hydrothermal vent sediment bacterial communities from Southern Trench, Guaymas Basin, Mexico - 4872-04-7-8_MG | ecosystem: Environmental > Aquatic > Marine > Hydrothermal vents > Sediment ...
AGGTTGGCACGGAACTGGAGTTGGAGTTTCGAGGCAGGAACTTTCCGATAAAGGTGGTGGAGACGCCCTTCTATCGTCCCGTTAGCAATGCTTAAGGATTGACGAGCAACGCATGAAAGTTGACGTTTACCTGATCCCGAATGAATTATCAGAAGAGAGACTGAAAGAACGCATTGCCGTAGTCGTGGACGTTCTGCGAGCCAGCACGACAATCTGCGCGGCTCTGGGCGCGGGCGCCAGAGAAGTAATACCTGCCGATTCGATTGCCGGGGCGATACAATTGGCTTCAATACTCTCCCGCGAGACGACTTTGTTATGTGGGGAGAGAGAAGGCAAACTGATTGAAGGTTTCGATTTGGGCAACTCACCTTTCCAATACACGCCCACCATGGTGAAAGGCAAAACCCTGATTTTCGGCAGCACAAACGGTTCTCCGACCATCGTAAAGACCCGGCAAGCACACCGGGCGCTAATCGCCGGATTTGTCAACCTGGGCGTCGTCGTTCATTCGCTCGCCCAGGCGAAGGAGCCTGTAGATATCCTCTGCGCAGGCAGATTGGAGCAGTTTGCCATCGAGGACGCAGTCTGCGCCGGAATGATTCTGGTGGAGTTGCAGCGAAAAACCGGTAAAGAATTGGAATTAAATGACGGCGCCAAAGCGGCTGTCATACTTGCCGAAAAATATCGAGACTCCATTCCTGATGTCGTTGCCAATTCCTTCCACGGTAGGTATTTAAGTCAGATCGGCATGGAGGCGGACCTACCTTTCTGCGCCGATTTGAACCGCCTCCCGCTTCTTCCGGTCTACAGTGACGGCCGCATCACTATCTCTCACTAAACAGCACTGTTGAAGCAACGCAAAGGGGGTGCTTTAACGTGAAAAAAACAAGCAGGAAGCGGCGCAGTCAGCCCGAACCGGACGGCAGGGGGCGTCTTGCAGAAATATTGGGCTTGTTCCTGCTGGCTCTAACTGTGCTGACGCTCTTGGCGCTGGCCACCTACCAGAGCGAAGCGGAAGACCTATCTCTCCGGCAGAACATCCTGAGTGGATTCGGCGACCAACTGTCTTACCAACTGATCCATCTGACCTTCGGCCGCTGGCCATCCTTCGTTTTCCCCCTCCTCCTTTTCCTCTGGGCCTTGGCGATTCTGTTCCGCTGGAAGAAACTGCGCCTGCTTTTAATCAGCTTCGGGTTGACCTTTGCCGCCTTCTGGATTTCCTTCGCCATTACAATGCTGGAGATCCACGATCCCAATTCAGAACACGCCGGTTGGATCGGCGTGACTTTCGGAACGTGGATTTACGGTTTTATGGGGGCAGTCGGTGCCTGGATTGTCTGGACGTTATTCGTCCTGGTGGGACTGATTCTCGTCCTGCGGGTGCAGCCATCACTGATTTTGAAAAGTCTGATCAATGGGATCAAAAAGGGATCGCTTTGGCTGTGGTCGCATCATCCCAAGCGGCGGCCCAAATTCGAATTTCGCCGCAAGGTGGGGAAGAGGGTGCCGGAGGGAAAAACCCCTTCCGTGCCTCCCGGTCGAGCTGGCGTGACGGTTGAAGAAGAAGATCAGAAGCTGGAAGACTTATTCCCGCCGGCGGAGGAGACCCCCGGCGAAGCACCTTACGAATCACCGAGAGTTGAAGCTCAAGTTACTACCGCACAGTATCAGTTCCCACCCTTGAGTTTACTGAGTGATGCGCCACCGGAATCCCCGGACGCACCGGAAGAACTGAAAGCGAAAGCGACCCGCCTCCAGGAGGCGCTTTCTGATTTCGGAGTCGGGGCCCGCGTCGTTCGAGTCAATCCCGGTCCCGTTATCACTCGCTTTGACCTGAAACCCGATCCCGGAGTCAAAGTCAGCCGCATCAGCGCGCTGGCGGACGATCTCGCGCTGGTTCTGAGAGCCCGGGCCATCCGCATTCAAGCGCCCATTCCAGGTGAAGGAGCCGTCGGCGTTGAAATCCCCAACAGCCGTCCCGCCATCGTCAGCTTGAAGGAAGTGGTCAGCGGCGCATCCTTCGTCGAAAATCCCTCTCCCCTGGCCATCGCTCTGGGAAGAACGGCTTCCGGGGATCCCTACGTTACCGACCTCGGCCGCATGCCGCACCTTTTGGTCGCCGGAACCACCGGCTCGGGCAAGTCGGTCTGCCTGAACGCCGTTATCGCCAGCCTGCTTCTGCGAAACCCGCCCGAACGACTCCAGTTCGTCATCATTGATCCCAAAAAATTGGAGTTGTCCATTTACGCCCGTCTGGCCCGACATCATCTGATGACCTCACCCGAACTGGACGAAGAAGTTATTACCACCCCTTCAAACGCCGTCCGGGTGCTGGGTGGAGTCGAAATCGAAATGGCACGCCGCTATGATGTCCTCGCCGCTGCCGGCGTGCGTAACATCGAGGAATTCAATGAGCTGGCAGAAAAAGGCCAGGCCGTGTCTCCAGAGGGTGAGACCCTGAATCCGATCAGTTTTTTGGTGGTGGTCATTGACGAACTTGCCGATTTAATGATGATTATGGCCAAGGATGTGGAAGAGCCGATCGCCCGACTGGCACAAATGGCACGCGCGGTGGGAATCCACTTGATCGTCGCCACCCAGAGACCTTCGGTGGACGTGATTACGGGAGTGATCAAGGCGAACTTTCCGGCGCGGCTCGCATTTCAGGTCGCCTCGAAAATTGATTCCCGAACCATTCTGGACGCCAACGGGGCTGAATCCCTTCTGGGGAACGGGGACGCCCTTTTTATCCCGCCGGGCAGGGGACAGCCCGAGCGCATTCATTGCTGCTATGTCGGCCCCGATGAGATTGAAAATCTGGTCTCACATATTGAAGATCAACCTTGCGATTTCTACCGCCACACCTTGCGGCTACCGCAACCGGAAGGCGCTATTGGAGGCGGTGATGAGATGCTGGGAGATCGAGACGAGTTTTTTGAGGAAGCCGCTCGCATGGTCATCCGGCAGGGACAAGCGTCGGTTTCCATATTGCAGAGGAGGCTGAAAATCGGCTATGCGCGCGCCGGGAGGCTGATTGACCAATTGGAGCGAGCCGGCATTGTGGGCCCCTTTGACGGTTCGAAAGCGCGTGAAGTCCTGGTGGATGAAGAGTATCTGGATCAAATCAGTGGCGGTCATCCGCCGCAGTAAAAAATAGGGGTGTAAAAGGACGATATTCTTCGGAACTTTTGCCCAAACGTTTTGTTTCAATTCTAAGTATTTGATTGTTTGTAGTTTAATAACAGCTTTAAGTTTCCTAAATTGACAAATCCAAGAAAATTGACAAAATCACATCGAAATCGGTCCTTTTTAATCGGCAGTATTCTGCCGCTGACAGTAAGTATTTGCCTGATTTTGGCTTCCCAGGTAGCTTTTGCTGGAAAAGGCGAAGCGATCATCCGTAAAGTTCAAGAAAAATTCGAATCTTTGAATACGCTATCCGTCCATTTCGAGGCTCTCCTCCAGTCGGATTTAGAGGGCGAAAGTCAGTGTGAAGCCGGGGTGATCTATCTCGACAGTGCTGGACGGTACAGGACGGAAACGGCCAGCCAGACCATCGTTTTCGACGGTCGGAGCATCTGGATGTACAATTCGAATGAAAACCAGGTCATCATACGCAGTGCGGAGGAGGGCGCCGATGATCTGCTCACTCCCCAGCGCCTGTTATACGAGTATCCCACCTTGTATGCCATTGAAAACGTTGAAAAAGCGACTTGTTCCGGTTTCCCCTGCTACCGGTTAGTCATGGTGCCGAAAGAGGAAACCGATCCCACTCGCCAATTGCAGGTTTGGATAGATATGAAAGAATATCTAACGCGAAAGTTTGTGCTGGAAGATTTAGCTGGAAATGTCACCACCTTCGAATTTAAGTCTTTCCAAATTGGGCAGGTATTGCCCGATGCGACTTTTCAATTTACCCCTCCTGAAGGTGCGGAGGTCATAGATATGCGTTGATTGTTAGACGATTTATCCGTAGTCCGTACCTTACAGCAAAAGGCTTCCCCAATTTGACAGAGCGCCAATGAAACTTCGAATCGCAATCGGGGTGTTTTTAAGTCTCCTCTTCATTTATCTCTCCTTCTGGAAACCCGATATCGCGGGGCTCTTTGGAGGCGGCACGGGAATTGCTGAAGCTTTTTTCGGGCAAACCCGCATTGACCTGCCCGGATTGGGACAAACCCTCGCGGAAGCGCATTACCACTACTTGCTATATGGCATCGCGTTGCTGCTTATCAGTCTTTTCTTCCGAGCGCAACGCTGGCGGATCCTACTTCGCCCGGTATACAGCGAAATCCATTACTGGCCGGTCTATTCGGCTATGAACATCGGGTACATGATTAATAATATCCTCCCTCTGCGCATGGGCGAGATTCTGCGGGCCTATTTCCTGGGGAAAGCGGAAAACATCAGCAAATCTTCGGCGTTGGCTACCATTGTGGTGGAAAGGGTGATCGATACGCTTTCTGTTTTGATTCTTTTGGGCGTTACGATTTTTTTATTCCCCTTTCCCGATTGGATCAGAAACGGTCTTTTCTACATCGGTGCTGCTGTACTACTGCTGATCGCTTTTTTGATCGCACTGCTGGTCAATAAGGATTGGACTCTCCATCTATTGCGCAAGGTTTTAAAACCGTTGCCTCAGAAGATTACCGATAGACTTATTGATATCGTCAGCTCTTTTTCGTCGGGACTTGAAATTATGCGCAGTTCCAGGCATTATTTGGCTATTCTGGGCCATACTGTGTTGCTTCAATCGTGCTATATATTGAGCGTTTTCTTCACTTTTAAAGCGTTCGATTTTGTGACTTCGCAATATCCCGTCATCCAGTCCGATCCGTTGCTGGCTTCCGTGGTCATGCTGATCATCATTACCATCGGCATCGGACTGCCTTCAGCGCCCGGAGCGGTGGGAACGTACCACGGTATCGTTGCCTTCGGAATTTCCCTCTTCGGGGTTTCCGCTGAAGCTGCAATGGGTTTTGCCATCGCGCTTCACCTGGCAAACTACTTCCCGTTAACTGCATTAGGTCTGATCTGTTTTTGGGGGCAGCATTTCAGATTCTCAGATCTAAAAGCTCAGATTCCACACCGAGACGAGGTTGTATAACGATCTGTTGAAACCCTTGAATACAACATGATAGACATCCACTCGCACATCCTGCCGGGTCTGGACGATGGCCCCGAGACTTTGGTTGAATCGCTGGCGATGGCTCGAGCGTCGCATCAAGCCGGGACGAAGATTTTAGTCGCCACGCCCCATATCCTGAACGTTTTGGATTTGAACAAAAACATCCTGATTCAAAATAATTTCAAGCACTTCAAAAAGTTGGTCGAAGCGGAACTGCCCGAGTTTGAAATGCTTCTGGGCAGCGAGATTTTCTTCAGACCCAATTTGTCAGATCTGGTGCGCTACGAAGTCGCCACCATCAACGGTTCGGGCCGTTATATGCTGGTCGAATTCTCACTGATTGATATTCCTGTGGGATTTGATAAGGAACTGAAGCGACTACAAAACAAAGGGGTGATTCCAGTTATTGCCCATCCGGAGAGAAATGCTGCGGCGCTGCGAAAACCGTCTCTCATCAAACAGATGGTTAATGCGGGCGCGTTAATACAAATAAACGCCGGCAGTCTGACCGGTTTGTTCGGACGCGCGGTGAAGAAGCTGGCGCACAATTTGCTCAAAAGGGGGTGGGTGCACGTCATTGCTTCGGATGCACATAGCATAAATCATCGGGGACCCGATCTCCGGGCGGCAATTTCTGCCGCCTCCGATACCATCGGAGTGGCTAAAGCTGGCCGCCTGGTTTGGGATAATCCTCGCGCTATCATCGAGGCATTGCCGTTGCCCGGGAGAGAAACTCTGGAATTTATCACTGGGGGAACGTGATGACCGAAGAGCGTGAAGGTTCAGTCAATCTGGGAGATTACTTACGCATTATCCTGCGAGGACGTTGGATCATCTTGATCAGCTTCCTGCTTGTTTTGGGCACCACCACCTATTTTACCTACAAGATGGAGCCTGTGTATCAGGCCTCCACAACCATTATGATCGAGGATAAGGGAAGGTTAGAGCAATCCATTTTCGGCCTTTCAGGATTCCTCAATTCGCAGACGATTATCGCCAATCAGGTCGAGGTGATTAAGAGCCGCACCCTCGCCGAGCGCGTTCTGAACAGCCTCCGCTCCTCCCCTTATCGCGATAATCTTAAAATTCTGTCTGAATATGATAAAAACGGCAGACCGATAAGCTATGAAGGCCGTTTGAAAAAACTCCGGGAATCCATCTCTGTTGAACCGATAACAGATACGGATATTCTCGTACTTCGAGTTTCCGCCAATTCTTCGTTCGAAGCCAGTTACCTCGCTAATGAAGTCGCCAACCAATTTTACATTTTAAATCTGGAGTTCTCCAAGGAAGGTGTGGGCGATGTCCGTGAGTTCCTCGAGTCACAGCTCGACAGCATAAAGGCAAAATTAGCCGAATCCGAAGAGGCGCTGAAACAATATAAAGAATCGCACAAGCTGGTGGCATTGGATGAAGAAACGGCCAAGTTGGTCGAACAAACCGCCATTTTCCGCGCTCATCTCAACGAGACGGAGGCTGAACTTAAAGAGAACCAGCTCGGGCTTCAGGACCTGAAAATGAAGCTTTCTGAGACGAAGTCAACGCTGGTTGAGGACGTTTCCAATATCTCTTCACCTCTGATCCTGGAACTCCAGCGCCTTATAGCGCAGAAACAAGCTTTGATAGCAAATTTGATTGCCAAATCTTCCCCGGGATATGAGATCGTCGTCAGGGAGGTCGAACGGGAGATCGAAGAGGCCAAAAAGACCTTGATGGATGAAGCTCATAAAATCGCCAATTCAGGCATTGCTTCGATAGATCCTCTGAAAACTTCCCAGGAGCTGTTTGACAAGATTCTCAAAGCTGATATCAACATCAAATCACTTTCCGCTCGTGCTGAAGCCCTGAGAACCGTGGTGCAATCCTATGAACGTCAACTGGAGGCCATCCCCGCGAAAAACCTGGATCTGGTCAGGCTCATGCGCCAGGCCGAACTGAATGAAAAAATCTATCTGTTGCGCAGCGAGAAATACGAAGAATCTCGTATCGCCGAAGCGGGCAAGACGGCGGACGTTCGCATCATAGATCCGGCCGTGCCACCTCCTCAGCCGATCCGTCCCAACAAGAAGCTAAACGTGATGCTGGCGATGTTTTTCGGCCTGGGTCTTGGCATAGCGATTTCATTCATCATTGAACTACTGGATAACTCCATCCGCACGGTCGAAGACCTGGAAAAGTTGAAAGTGAACGTGCTGGGCACCATCCCTACCATCAATCCCGATGAGATTGCTCGGAGAATGAAACGGAGGGGGCATAAGCTGACGTCCGAGGATCGGGTCCGGATCACCTCGAAATTGATCACCAATTTCTCGCCCAAATCGCCCGTCTCCGAAGCGTACCGTTCGCTACGTACCAATATTTTATTCGCTAATATAGACAAACCCGTCAAAACGCTGGTGGTGTCCTCCTCGGCGACCAAGGAAGGTAAATCAACCACTGTGGCTAATTTGGCCATCACTATGGCCCAAATGGGGAGCCGAATCTTGATTATTGACGCTGACCTGCGGCGACCCACGATGCATAGCTTATTCAAATTGGAGAGGCAGATCGGTCTGACGAATGCGCTGCTGGGCACCTATACGCTGGATGAGGTGATCAAGCCAACCGGAGTGGATAATCTGGATATTATTACCGCCGGAGAAATCCCCCCCAATCCTTCTGAGCTCCTTTCGTCCAACGCGCTGCGCAAAGCTCTGTCCATCCTCTCAGCGCGCTATGACTTGATTCTGATCGATTCGCCCCCGGTCATCGCAGTGACCGACGCCGCCGTCCTCTCGACTCGAACCGATGGAGTGCTGCTGGTCGTTTCATCAGGCTATGTCACGCGCCGGGAAGTCCTGCGCGCTCTGCAGTTGTTGAATAACGTCCGAGCCAATCTGCTGGGAGTGTTGCTGAACGGTCTGGACGTCAAGCGGATCTACGGATCATATTATTACTACTATCATTACTATCAATACTACTACTATTACGGTTCAAAGCGCAAAGACCGTCGTCGCGCTAAAGGGGCCCTGGAAACTGCACCAGAGCCTGAGCAAAAGTCTTTAGAGGTAAGCGAAGGGGCATGAACCTTCCAATGAAGTCAGGAGTTTCGTTAACCAGTGGTTGTTTATAGAGGGGGGACGCCGGGGGAAAAAGTAAAAGCACCTGCCAAGATTAATGTCGGGCTCCATATCCTGGGAGTACGCCCCGACGGATACCACGAGATCTGGACTATCTTGCAGCAGATCAATCTGGCTGATGAGCTTCTGCTGCTGGATACTCCGGATTTTTCTTTGTCGCTGACCTGCAATCGCCCCGATATCCCCGTCAATGAAGATAATCTTTGCCTGAAAGCCGCCCGGCTGCTTCAGCGGGAAACAGGTTGCCGGAAAGGCGTTAAAATCCATCTGCATAAAAACATTCCCGTGGGAGCCGGGCTGGGCGGCGGCTCATCCGACGCTGCTGCCACGTTAACAGCCTTAAATCAGATGTGGGGAACGGGCCTGAGCAAAGCAACATTGCGTACTCTTGCTGAAAAACTCGGTTCCGATGTGCCGTTTTTTTTGGAAGGAGAGTGCTGCATCGCTTCGGGTAGAGGTGAAGTACTGAAAAAAATAGACCCGGTCATTAAAAGCCCAATGGTGTTGGTTTGCCCAAACGTACAGATTTCCACCAGTTGGGCATATAAAAACATCAAGAATTATCGCTTGACTTCGAAAAAAGAAAATATTATCTTTCAGAGTTCTTTTAAGAAAGATATCAGCGATCCCCAGATAAGAAATATTCTTTCAAACGATTTTGAAACACCCGTATTTGAACACTATCCAACGTTAAAGGAAATCAAAGAAACTTTGTTAGAGTGCGGTGCCTATTATGCCTCTCTATCCGGAAGTGGATCATCTGTTTATGCTGCTTTTTATTCGAGCGAAGAAGCCCGAACAGCTTCCCAGCGAATTCATGTGGAAGGAAGCGTCCATTATTTGGAATGATAGGACTATGCTGACAATTCCAGCCAAAGAGTCATACGCGTCCCTCTCTGGAGGTCTGGATGGAACTCACTGAAATCAACGTCAATCTGCGGGATGAAGAGAAACTTAAGGCATTTGTCAATATTACTTTCGATGACGTCTTCGTCGTGCGTGGACTGAAAGTTATTCAAGGAAACAAAGGGCTGTTTGTTTGCATGCCCAGCCGTAAATTGTCTGACGGTTCCTACAAAGATATCGCCCATCCGATCAACAACGATTTCCGTCAGAAGCTAGAACAACTTATATTACAAAAGTATAACCGGGTCGTCGAAAAACCGGAGCTGCAGGGGACCCCTGATCCCCATGTTGAATAGTGGGGCGTAGCCAAGTGGCAAGGCACGGGGTTTTGGTCCCCGCATCGGAGGTTCGAATCCTTCCGCCCCAGCGAACCCGTGCCTCTCAAGATGAGAGGGATTTCATTACTAGGGGACTAAACCGAACCTTTAATAAGTGAATTAACTTCCCCGAAAAACGTGAAAATCTTTACCGGTTCTTCCAATCCCCAGCTGGCGGCAAAGATCGCTGCGTACTTGAGTGTCCGCCTAGGTGACAGCGAATTAAAGCACTTCACAGACGGAGAGATCTGGTTTAAGTACAACGAGAATATCCGGGGTTGCGACGTCTTTCTGGTTCAGTCCACGCAGCCTCCCGCCGAACACCTCATGGAGCTGCTGATTATGCTCGATGCCGCCAAGAGGTCTTCGGCCAAGAGGATCACAGCCGTCATTCCCTATTTTGGGTACGCTCGCCAGGATCGAAAGGACAGACCCCGGGTCGCTATCACCGCCAAGCTTGTTGCCGATCTTTTAGCTACAGCGGGAGCGGATCGGGTGTTGACCATGGATCTCCACGCCGCTCAGATCCAGGGATTCTTTAATATACCTTTTGACCATCTTTACGCTTCAGCGATCTTTATTGATTTCTACGAGGCCAAAGAAATCCCGGATTTGGCCATCGTCGCGCCGGACATCGGTTCCATGAAAAGGGCCCGCGCATACTCTGAATTCCTGGGAGCCAGCTTGGCCGTCGTTGATAAACGCCGCCCCTCCCAGAACATCTCAGAAGTGATGAACGTTATCGGCGACGTGAAAGGTAAAAACGTCCTCATGGTGGATGACCTGATTGACACCGGCGGCTCACTGACGCAGGCTGCTGAAGCGGTCAAAAAACTGGGAGCTAAAGATATCTACGCTTGCTGTACGCACGGCGTCCTTTCCGGAAATGCAGTCGAAAAGATCGAAAAATCACCAATCTGTGAGTTCGTGGTAACCGATACGATACCGATGAAACCCAACGTAAAGAGCGATAAAATTCGCATTCTTACGGCATCCAGTCTGATCGGAGAATCAATTCGTCGCATCTTTAATGAGGAATCAATTAGTTCATTGTTCGTTAATCAACGATAGAGATTGGCATCGACATGGATGAGATTACTTTAAATGCCCAACTGAGATCAGGGAGTGGAAAAGGGACGGCTCATAAGCTGCGCGCCAAAGGCATGATCCCGGGTGTTTTCTACTTGGGGAAAAAAATTAACCAACCAATACAATTAAATGCCCACGAAC
>Ga0190334_1001354_pt1 | contig 10698 bp, 9 predicted proteins | sample 48720478_MG_FD_161270 | JGI IMG/M metagenome (GOLD analysis project Ga0190334, IMG submission 161270) | Hydrothermal vent sediment bacterial communities from Southern Trench, Guaymas Basin, Mexico - 4872-04-7-8_MG | ecosystem: Environmental > Aquatic > Marine > Hydrothermal vents > Sediment ...
CAATGATTTTCTGGATGCCAATCCAATGTCGCCACAATTAAATCAAAATCATCTTTTTCTATCAATTCATTGATTACCGGTACAACTTCATCTCCTGCTGGCACTGCCAAAGCTCCGCCCGGACAAAAATCATTCTGGACATCTACAATAATCAAAGCTTTTTTCTCTTTTCCTTTCATCTTTTCCCTCCTTATTTAGTTTTTAAACAACTTAGTGTATTTACTACACATAATACTCACGTGGGAATTTTTGTCAAGAGATTAAAGAGAAAAACCGCGGCGAAGCCGCGGTTGAAAATTTTTACTAAACTCCTCCTAAAACTGCTATCCGAAGAAGATACGCCCGTTGTCGGGCTTCGTCCTTCGGATCTCGAAGGACGTGATTGAAGAGGTCTTGCTCTTTAACCTTTACCAACCTTCTCTTTACCCCTCCTAAAAGAATGAGGGGTCTAATCTCTGCTCCTCTTACAAGAATTTTCTCGGGGGTAGGCGCTTCAAAGAGCGCTTTCTCAATCTCTTCAGTGGTAACATTTTCCAATCCCCGAAGAAGTTTTTTTCTTTTTCTTTTAATCTTTCTTCTCAAGAAAAATCTTTTTAAAAATTTTCTCATCATTCTCCTCCTTCTTAATTTTCTGTTTTAATTATACCACCTAAATTATTATTTGTCAAGATTTAATCTCCAAAAACAGGGTTTTCAGAGATGCCTTTCTGATTACAACCCTATCTCTTCCAGAAAGCCGGTATTCTCTTTGCCCATCGGCAATAAGAAAAGGAAGATTTTTTCTTTTTTTGATTATATTTCTTACTTCAATTTCAGAATTAGCCGGAATAACAATAGCCCGGCTCTGCGGCAAGAAAAAATCTCCTTCAAAATTACCATTATTGGCCAAAACAACGAAACAATCGGAGCATAAGAGAATTGGTCCTAAAGCATTAAGGTTGTAAGCTGTAGAACCAGTAGGAGTAGCCACAATAATTCCATCGCCTCTTGTTTCAGTTTCTATCTGTTCTTCAGGCAGGTTAAGATTCAGCTTTAATCCCACTGTTCTAGTAATTCCTCCAATGACCATTTCATTCAAAGACGAAAAAGAAACAACCGAATCCCTTTTTTGAATATCTGCTTCAATTCTTAATCTTTTTCTGATTTCAAATTTTTCTCGCGGCATTTCAAAGAGCACCCTTTTTATTTCTTTTATTTCAGGGACTAAATTACAAAGAAATCCTCGACGGCCAAAGTTTACCCGCAGCATTGGAATTTCTAATCCTTTTTGAGCAATCTGGTCAGCTACCTTAAGAACTAATCCATCACCACCAAAAGTAATTACTACATCCGCTTTCTGAAAATCATCTACCAACATTGCTTTCTGTCTCAGTATTTTTATCACCTCTAAAGCAAGTTTTCTTGCTTCCTTTTTCTCCTTAGAAAAAACCAACTTTATTCTATTGAACTTTTGCCTCATTTTCTCCTCCTTTTTTAGTTTTTAAACAACTTAGTGTATTTACTACACATAATACTCACGTGGGAATTTTTGTCAAGTACCTACGCTTAGAACATAGACAGAGAACATCTGCTTAGAGATTCGAAAGAAGGAAAAGATTCTAAAACTTAAAATTATAAATAAAAAGGGCTAGTAATTACTAGCCCTTTTTATCATCTTAACGATTCTATACTGAAAAAGTCTTTCTTTTCATTTACACACGAGTCGCACAATGGGAGGCTTTCTACTGTTATTATGGCAACCCACTCCAACCTATCATACCCTTTAATCGGATCTTCATAAAATTTCAGTTTCAACTTCATATCTCGCTTGAAGCCTATAGATTTAATACCTTTTTTTCCACATAACCAACAGGAGACTCCAGAGGAATATTTCGAAAGACAAAATTTCTTTAATCGGCTCATAATTTCATTTTTCAATTCTTCAGAAAGCGAAAGGTCTTCCTTCTCCCAATAAGGAGGCCTCAACCTCTTACTTTTCTTTTCTCTCTCAAATTCATCAAATGAACCTAACCAGCTCCGCTTGGGTTTTTCCATACTTAACTGCTGCCTGAAAATCTTTGAAATTTGTGCAGACGGAACAGAAAGCGTCTCTGGCCTTACCAAACGAGCAATATATTCAGGTAAATCTATTTTTCCTTCATTAAAATTTATTTTCCACAAAGAACTTTCCAAAAAGACTTCTGGAGGAAATTCTACTTTTTCTCCAAACTCACACATTTTCCGGGACGGAGTATCGACCTCATTAGGTAATCCTTTGTGCCAAACAGGTAACAATTTCACTTTTGGTTTTTCAAATTCTATGTCAAAAAGATGGTATATTTTCGCAGGAATAAATTCTGCCTTAAAAAATTTAAAACCAGAAGGAAACTCTAAAGGCCATTTTACTCCTTTATATATTTTTGATCCAACAAAAACCCTGCCTTCTGAATCAATACTTAATTTTTTCCATTCCTTAGCCACCCTCGGAAGCCGTTCTTCAGGAACCTCTTTCCCGCTTTCTCCGATTGGAATCAATCTTTCTTCCTCAGGCGAAAACAAATACTCAACAACTACATCCATATTAGATCCCGCTCTAATTATCCGAAAATAAATTAAAATTACTTTTCTTCCTCGCCATTCCTTTTTTCCTATAGACACATAAACCGGCTCCACACAACAGTTGACAGCAAACCCTTCCCAAAATTCTATACCCAATCCCGTATTGCGAAATTCGCCCTTATAACAACCATTCGCCCTATGAAATTTCTCTAATTTTTCTCTCCCATCTTTATCGTTCCTATCTTGAAAGAATGCAAATGTCACCTTATTTTTAAGCTCCTGATATACCTTCTCAAAGTTTTCTTGAATTGTCAAAAAATCACGTCCGTAAACAACCGATAAAAATCTCTTTAATGGCTCCGAAACTGGACATTCACGCAAAATGCTTCCCAATTCATATATCAGAAAATTAGCATCACTTCGACCGAAAGGCAATTTCGCTTTCCAAGTCCCATCCCTTTCTAACTTCAATGTTAGCCAAAATTTTTTCATCTTTTCCCTCCTTATTTAGTTTTTAAACAACTTAGTGTATTTACTACACATAATACTCACGTGGGAATTTTTGTCAAGAAATTAGATGAAAATTTGCCAAATTCTGATATTTTTAGTATATTAAACACAAAGAGAACAATTCCTAAATCTACTATAAAAATGCCTGTTAACATAAAAACAGAAAACAAATGTCAACACCCTATTGTCGCTGTTGATATGACTATTTTTACTGTTCAAGAAAATACTCTTCAGGTTCTTCTGATTCAAATGAAAAAAAAGCCCTTTCAAGGAAAATGGGCTTTACCGGGAGGATTAGTTAAAATTAATGAAACTTTAGATGAAGCAGCTAAAAGAATCTTGGCTGAAGAGACCAATGTTAGGAATGTTTACTTAGAGCAACTTTATAGTTTTAGCGACCTCAACCGAGATCCTCATCAACGAGTAATCTCTGTAGCTTATTTTGCTTTAATCAATGCACAAGGAATCAAATTAAAAACAATTCCCAAGTATGCTGATGTTCAATGGTTCTCAATTAAAAAAGTTCCTTCAGACTTGGCTTACGATCATAAAAAAATTTTAAAATACGCCCTTACCCGACTTAAATCGAAACTAGAATATACTAATATAGTTTATGGTCTTCTACCGAAGAAATTTACTCTATCCCAGCTCCAGAAAATTTATGAAGTAATTTTAAACAGAAAATTAGATAAAAGAAATTTCCGAAAAAAAATCCTTTTCTTAGATTTATTAAAACCAACTTCTTCTTTTCAAAAAGGAAAACATCGACCGGCTCGACTCTATGAATTTAAAAAGAGGAAACCAATGTTTGTTGAAATCCTTTAATCTCTGATAATAATCTTAAACAATCTTAATCCTCAACCTCAAAACCAATACCCCCTCTAATCCATATATAAAATCTTTAAAATCGTTCCAAAATGAATTCGTAAATGAGTTCGGAGTGGAAAAATGTGGCTGCCGGGCTAGGATTCGCCCAGAACCAGTGCAAAGCACGGTTCTGGGCGCCCTGTACCGTGATTACCAAAGGTAATCTCTGGTACAGGGCGAACCTAAATTTACTAACTTAATTTGAATTGCTTTTTGCTGCGGGGCCTGGACTCGAACCAGGATCGCGAGAGCCAGAATCTCGAGTGCTACCATTACACCACCCCGCAAATTCAATATTGTCTAAATTTTATTAACTCTCAAAATCTATAAAGAGAGAATTCAAAATCAACGAATAATTATTTCAACTTTTTCTCTTTTTTTGGGAATTTTTCTTAACCAAAAAGGCCTAAGAGAAATTTCTGCCGAATTAATTCCTTCTTTTTTGCCAAGAATCTCTCTCGCTTCAGTAATATTTTTGCCAAGAATTTCTTTCTTAATTTCATTTTCGTCTATCTTCCTCTTTAAGGAAATTTCAATTGTTAAATCAGCTTTAACTACCTCTTTTTCTCCTTCTTTCTCTTTTTCAAAAGAAAGACTATTTACCCTTCCCTCAACTTCAACCACTCTCCACTTCTCACTTCCTTCTTTTTGACTAAAAATACCTTTGGCAAAATTTAAAAATTCATCTTTGGGAATAATTATTCCCTTCAAAACAAACTTGCCTTTAAGATTGAATTCATTTTTCATCTCGTCAGCCTTAACTTCTGAATCTAAAAACTCTTCTTCAATTTGCCAACCATTCTCCAAGGAAAAATAATCTTCGGGAATCTTCTCTTTAAATTCTCTTTCTAAAATAAACTCTATATTTTTTCTAACCAAATCTTTGGCTTTATCAATATCTTCTTGGCTGACTACTTTTACTTCCTTTTTAGCCCCTCCTTTCATTGGCTGAAATGACTGAGCGTAAAAACCTTTACACTTTGGACTATTCTTTTCACACCAAGCAGCAATAACAAATTTAGAAGGACCAATATTGTACTCCTCGCCCGGTTCATCAGCAAAAACTTCAACGTCAATATGTGAAGGTACAATTTTGCCTCCAGCAATCTTTGCTCCAGGAATAACTATTCTTTTATGAAGGCGAAAAACTTTTCCATCAGAACTTAAAAAACGAGTTTGATACTTTTTATCAGTTGGATGACCTATTAAAACCTGAGGACTGGAACTATAAGCGTTAAAAATTCTAATAACACCATGGGCCCTTTCTTCTATCTGTTTGCTACCACTGGCCGGAAACTTCTTATCAACTTCTCTTTGGAAAACTAATAACTTGCCTGGTAAAAGATTATTCTCTAAATCAACTTTCTTTGCCTCCAAATCAATCGTTGCTGAGATATTTATTTCTTTCTTGTCCTGCTGGCTGTTAAGAGTTATCTCTGCTTTAGGTAGAATAAAGAGAAAAAAATAAAATAAAATAAAAAATGCTGGCACAGAAAGAAAGAAAGCAATTTTTTTCTTGCTCTTCTTTTCTTTAGAGAAAATTTGGGAAAGTTTTTTTTCTTCTAAAGCGTCTCCATTCTCTATCTCTTTCTCTCTTCTGTTTTTTTCCATCAATCTTTGCCAAAAATCCATCCCTTCCTTCGCCTTAGGCAATTCTTCTATTCTATTAAGCAATTGCTCTTTTTCTTCATCTTTAAAAGATTCTTCTTTTTCGAGTGTTTTTTCTTCTATTGAAGGAAAATCTTTTTTGGGACCACCCCTACTTCTTTTTCTTGCCTTTCTCTTTCCTTTTCTAATAAAAATATCAGCCATCTTCTTTCCTTTTGTTCCAGCTTCCTCAGACCCAAAAAACTGACTATAATCATCAACTAAAGGAATATCCTCTTCTTGAGCAAACCTCTTTACTTTTTCATCTTCAGTATCTAAATAAATTTTTTTCTTTGAAAAATCTGCCTCTCTTTTTAAAATTTTAAAATTTAGACGACGTTCAGCTAAATTAGAATTTCTTGGTATCACTAAAATCAACTCATCTGATAAACTTAAAATAATTTTCTCCACTACCGAAGCTAAATCTTCTTGTTTTTTTATATAAATAACTTTTTCCTTCATCTAAAATAAAACTTATTCAATTTCCCAGATAATTAATAAATTAGTGGGCACGGAAGGAATCGAACCTTCCACCTCTTCTTTATCAGAGAAGCGTTCTACCACTGAACTACGTGCCCAACAAACTAATTAGCTTGTATTTATTTTAAAAAAAATAATTTCTAAAGTCAACTTTCAAGCAGAGAAAAAAAATAATGGCGAAACTTCCAAAAACATTTTGCTTGACGACCAACTTTTTTCTCGAATTTTTGATAATCCAAATCATCTATCTCCTGACAAAAACTAACTATCCGACCAAAATAGAAAATCCTCAACAAATCAATAATCTCCGCACCGCTTTTGTTATAAGGGCGGTGTGAAGAGCCTACCTTGTCTTTAAAAGCGGCTAAGATTCGATAAACTATTTTTGCCCATAAAGAATCTTTTATTTCAATCTTTTTCTCTTTTTCCATCTTTGCCAATTTTTCAATTATCTCTTCTGAAAAAATTTTTCTAATTAAAAATCGGTTAGCCGCAACTCCTTTAAAGAAAATTTCTCTCATTCTCTGGTAATCTGATTTAGATAATTCTTTTGAAGAAGGTAAAGAAAACAAATTACTTCCCAAAATTGGCGGTTGACAAATCTTTTCTATTTTGAGAATTTGAGAAAGATGAGAAATGATTATTCTAAACAATGTTTTAGAAACCTGAACAAACATTGGTGAAAGACGAGGATTGCTTGACCGGTGAATTTTCTTTCCTAATTTTGCTTGGCAAATTTTAACCCCAGAAAAAATCGCTTCTAAAGTCATAAAAATATCAATGCCATACTGATTTATTTCTTTAGTCCATTTTTGTTTCAACCAATGATTAACTAACTTTTTATTAAAAGCAAACTCACCACCAATTGGCTGACGAATATTTTTACCTAAAAGTCCATAAACTAAAGGATAACAAAGAAGGTTGGTAATTGTCCCATCGATTTTCTGCCGAGCATACCAAGGAGTAACATAATCCCATCCTTGAAACAAAGGAGAAAGAAGAGACTTAAGCCAAACAGGAGTAATACTATTTAAATCAGCATCAAAAGTGGCTATTTTACTTGCTTGGAGTTGTCGGCTAAATAAAAAGAGGTTATAAAGATTATAACCTTTTCCTCTCTTGTTAGCCGGAGTTGAAAGGTAAATCAAAGGAATTTTTGTCTTAACTTTGAAAAATTCTCTTCTTGTTCCATCCGGCGAGCAGTTATCAAGATTAACAATTGCTGAAGGAATTTTGGGGAAAAATTTCTCTAATCCTTGAGAAATAACTTCAGTAACTTTCCGGATGGTTTTTTCTTCGTTATAAGAAGGAATGCCAACTAGTAATTCAACTTTTTTAACTTTGGCAGGGTTAACTATTTTCATTTCTAAATTTTATTCTCGTTGCAAAGGAATATGACAATTTGGACAAGTCAAAGTTCTACAAGGAATTCCTCTTTTATGCTCAGTTTTATAACCACATTTTGGACAGACACAATAATCAGACGGTCCCTTACCTTCTCCTCTTTCTCCTTCCTTTCTAAACTTTCCTCTTCTTTGCCAGCCAAAGCCTTGGCCAAAAGCCGGCTGGTAAAAATTGCTTTCAAGCTGGTGACTCTTAATTTGAATTGCTAAATAAACTAAATTTTCAATTTTTGCCATTAATTTTTTTCTTAAATTTTCAGAAACTTTTTCTGCTTCCTCTACACTCAAGTTTTTCGGTAATTCAATCTCTAAATTGGCAGTAAAAGCCGAACCTCTTTTTTGAGTTCTCAAATCAGCAAGCTGAATATTTTCTGACCGACAAATTTCTCTAATTTTATCTTCAATTTCCGGAGGAGCTGAAGTATCTAAAAGAGAATCAACTGCTTCCTTGCCCAAAGAAAGCGACTCTTTGATAATATAAAAACCAATCAAAAAAGACAAGATTGGATCTAAAAATAAAAATTTTTGGGAAAAAATCAAGCCGAGGAAAACGATCAAAGAAGAAAAAACATCAACCCTTGAATGAAAACCGTCAGAAATCAAAGCCACTGAATTTTCTTTCCGCCCATAATAAATTTTCAATCTAGACATTATCTCGTTAATCAAAACAGAAAAAGCCATAACTAAAAGAGCAATTTTTGGCAATGAAATCCGAGAAGGATTTAAAAACTTTTGATAACTCTCATAAAAGATAAAAATGCCGGTTATAAATAAAATCAAAGTAATAAAAAAACCAGCCAAAACCTCAAATTTAAAATATCCATAAGGATATTTCCTGTCAGCCGGTTTTTTCGAGATTTTAATTCCTAAAAAGCCAATAAATGAAGAAAAAACATCAGTTAACGAATGAAATCCTTCAGCCAAGACTGCACTTGAATGAGACAAAAAACCAGCAGAAATTTTTATCAGAGTTAAAAAGATATTTGAAGTTATAGAAAGCAAAGCAATTCTCTCTTTCATTTTTATTCTTTTGTTCTATAATTCCTCTTTTTTAAATTTCTCTTTTTGAGTTTTATCCAATTCTCTAATAAGTTTTGTCAGTTCAGCAAAGTGTTCTTTTTCGTCGTCTGCAATATGAGACAAGACTTTTTTAATTTCCTCATTATCAGTTTCATCTATGTGCTTTTGGTACTGATTAATCGCCTCCAATTCACCTATTAAATCTTCTCTTAAGTTCTTTAAATCTTTGCTGTTCATTTATTATTTTATTTTTACTTTTACAACTTATCACCGACCTTGTTTCTAATTATAACAAATTTTTCTTAAATAAAGAAGAGATAACTTTGCTTTTCTAATGATCTTTGCTAAAATGAAGAATATGATTTTTGATATCATTTCGATTTTTCCAGAGCTGATTAAACCATATTTCCAAAAAGGTCTTCTTTCTTCCTCTCAAAAAAAGGGATTAATTAAAGTAAGATTTTTCAATCCAAGAGATTTTACTCAAGACAAACACAAAACCGTTGACGACACTCCTTATGGCGGCGGACCAGGAATGGTAATGAAAATCGAACCAATTTTCAAAGCAGTTCAAAAAGCAAAAAAAATAAAAAAGAAAAAAAGAAAAGTTATTCTTTTTTCTCTAAAAGGAGAAATTCTCAACCAGAAACTTCTTCGACAATTACTAAAACTTGAACATTTAATTTTAATCTGCGGACGATACGAAGGCGTTGATGAAAGAGTGGCTAAATACATTGCTGACAAAGAAATTTCTTTAGGAAATTTTATTCTCAGTGGCGGAGAATTACCAGCCCTAGTTTTAATTGAAAGTTTAACCAGATTAATTCCTTCGGCTATCGGCAAAAAAGAATCAATTGAAGAAGAAAGATTAAAAAAACTCTTTGGAGAAAATTTTCTTTCTCAAGGAAAAGAAAAAATTCTCTCCTATCCTGTTTACACTCGGCCAGAAAAATTTTATCCTTTTCCTAAAAACAAAAAAATTTGCTGGTCAGTCCCAAAAGTTCTTCTCTCTGGCAATCACCAAAAAATTTCTCTTTGGCGAAAAAAGGAAATTGAAAAATATTTGAAAAAAGATGGTAAATAAAATAAAGTCAATTCTCAAAAAAATTATCCCGGCGAAATTCTTTTTTCTCTATCACTTTCTTTGGTCTTTTTTTTCGGCTCTCTTCTATCGCTTTCCCGGAAAAAAAATTCCTCATATTATTGGCATCACCGGCACTAAAGGAAAAACTACTACCGCCGAATTAATTTACTCTCTCTGTCAAGATGAAAATGAAAAAGTTGCTTTATCTTCTTCTTTAGAATTCAGAATTGGCAAAGAAATTATCCCTAACAATTTCAAAATGACAATGCCTGGTCGGGGCTTCCTTCAAAAATTTTTAGCCAAAGCAAAAAAAGAAAAATCTCAAATAGTTATTATTGAAGTCACTTCTGAAGGCATTCTTCAAGCCAGAGAAAAATTTATTGATTTTGATATTAAAGTTTTTTTAAATCTCTCTTTTGAACACTTGGAAAGACACAAAGGTTTTTCTAATTATAAAAAAACTAAGGGTAAATTTTTTCAGGGAAGAAATGACAATTTTCACATCATCAATTTAGATGATCAAGAGGCTGAATATTTTCTTTCTTTCAAAGCCAAAAAAATTGTCGGTTTTTCTCTTTTTGAAAATAATCCTTTAAAAGACAAAGTAGATATTTTTCTTTTAGCCAAAAATTATCAATTTTCTGAAAAAGAGACAAAATTTGTTTTGGTAGTTAACGGTCAAGAAGAAGGTGAATTTTGCTCTCCGCTTACCGGCGAATTCAATCTTTATAATACTTTAGCCGCTATAGCTGTAACTCTAACTTTAGGCAAGGAAAAAGAGAAAATCAAAGAAAAATTAAAGAATTTATCTCCGCCAGTTGGCAGATTTGAAATCATTAAGAAAAATCATCTTCAAATCATTATTGATTACGCTCATACTCCTGACTCTCTTAAGGCAGCCCTAAAAACTATCAAAGAAGTTCTTAAACCAGATTATTTAGTTTCTCTAACCGGTGCAGCTGGCGGCGGCCGAGACAAGTGGAAAAGAAAAGAAATTGGTAGGATTGCCTCATTTTTCTCTGATTTAGTTATTCTTACTAATGAAGATCCTTACGATGAAGATCCAAAAGAAATAATTGAAGAAATTTATCAAGGCATTCCTCTTGCCAAAAGAGAAAAAGTGGAGAAAATTTTAGATAGAAAAGAAGC
>Ga0190334_1001361_pt1 | contig 10667 bp, 10 predicted proteins | sample 48720478_MG_FD_161270 | JGI IMG/M metagenome (GOLD analysis project Ga0190334, IMG submission 161270) | Hydrothermal vent sediment bacterial communities from Southern Trench, Guaymas Basin, Mexico - 4872-04-7-8_MG | ecosystem: Environmental > Aquatic > Marine > Hydrothermal vents > Sediment ...
AATCTCGCGCCCGATCCCTGGAGGCTCTCTGCCCGGAGGGACCCGCCGTTCGCCTCCACAAGGCCTTGGGCGATGGTCAGGCCCATGCCCGTGCCGCGCTTCTTGGTGGTGAAAAGCGGCTCGAAGATGCGGTCCAGGTTCTCCTCCGGGATGCCCGGACCCGTATCCTCTATGCAAAGCTCGAATGCCCCATTCGCCTCCCGGGGCGTGAGTCGAAGGCAATGGCTAGGATGGCGCGGCGCGGATTCCATGGCCTCATATGCGTTGAGGATCAGATTCGCCAGCACCTGCTGCAACTGGGCGCGATCAAACAGGATCGTGCGTTCCCAGTTGCCGGCGGCCTGGTCGACGATGACCCCCGGCGGCGAGGGGCAGCGTTCGAGGACTTCCTGGACGCACCATTTCAAATTCACCCTCTCCCGAGTAGGCGGCGATTGGCGTGAGAACTGAAGGAGGGCTTCGATGATCTCGCCAGACCGCCCCACCTCCCTCTGGATGAGCTGCACGTATTCTCGGTCCACCCGGTCGCCCTGCTCGAGTGTGGTGGCGAGCATATAGGCTGCGTTAGAGATCACGGCCAGGGGGTTGCGCAAGTCATGGGCGATGCCTCCCGCTATCTTACCAAGTGCGGCGAGCTTTTCGGCCCGCAGCAGCCTCGCCTGGGACTCCGCGAGCTGGCGGGTGCGGGCTTCCACCTCCCGCTCGAGGTTCGCCGAGCGCTCGATCAGTGCCGCCTCGGCCTTCTTGATGAGCGTGATATCCACGGCCAGTTGCAGGCGAACGTAGCGGCCGTCCACCCAGCGTATGGCGTGATCGTGGAAGAGGTACCAACGGCCTGTGAGAGGGTTCACCCCCTCCCAAACGATGACGCCTCTTGGCTCTCCTTTTTCATCTAGAAATTGGCTGTTCGGGCAGTGCCCGCAGGGCTGGGTCTCGTTGCGGAGCGCGCGATAGCATACCTGTCCGACAAGATCGCCACCGAAACTCTCGCGCATGTGGCGGTTCGTGAAGAGAATCTCGTAGCTCTCCAGATCGCCCACGTAGATGTCCGCCTGCACGCCGTCGAGGAGCAGCATGAGCATCTGGGTGCTTTCCCGCAAGGCGGCCCCTCTTCTAGACTGCAAGGATGTGTGCCGGGAAATCATCCAGCCGAGGCCAAGGAGCGCGATCCAGACAGATGCACGCACTGCGAGTTCCCGCGCAGGCACTCTCAAGATGAGCATGTCGAGAAACGGTGCCTGGTAGAAGATAAAGGCATCCAGCAGGCTATCGTAGAGCCAGACCAAAGCTCCCAGGAATATCGCCAGCAGGATCCATATCCGGCCAGAGAAGGCTCGCTTCACGAGCTCATCCCCTCTTCTTCTGCATCATTCAAACCCGCGCCCCTCTCCTCTCCCGCCCCCACCGGGAGGGCTATGTGGAAGACCGTCCCGCCTCCCTCGGCAGGTTCGAACCAGATACGACCTTCATTGGCCTCGATCAGGTTCTTCGAAATTGAAAGACCCAGGCCGAAGCCGCGCGCCTTGGTCGAGAAGAGCGGTTCGAAGATGCGCTTAGCATGTTCTGGAAGGATCCCGACGCCGGTATCGCGCACGGATAAGCATACTTCTCCCTCAGCTTGCGATACGGAAATTTCCAGCCGTCCACCCTCAGGCATCGCCTGCACCGCGTTGGAGAGCAGATTCGCGATCACTTGCTGGATCTGGAAAGGGTCTACAACGACGGTTGGACCGTTTTCCGGCGCCTTAAGGTCCAGGCTGATACCCTCTGGGAGAGAAAATCCATCCAAAGCTCTCTGGAGGATGCTCCCGATGGTGAGCTGTTCGCGCTGCGGCTCCCTGGGTCTGGTAAACTCCAGCAGATCGTTCACAATGCGCATGGCGGATGTGACCTGCTTTTGGATCAGATCCAGGTATTCACGCTCCTGGACAGGGGCGTCCTCGCGGACCGATTTCAGGAAGTAGACCGCGTTGGTGATCACGCCAAGGGGGTTGCGCACCTCATGCGCCACGCTGCTGGCTAACTGTCCCATTGTGCTCAGGCGCTCCTTGCGCAGCAATTCCTCCTGGGCCTCCCGAAGCGCTCGCGTGCGCTCGTCCACCATCTCTTCAAGATGCTCTGAATAGCTCTCGATGGCCTTGTGCGCTTCAGCCAGGCGGGCGATCTCCTCCTGGAGCCTTTCATATAGGCGCGCGTTCTGAACGGCGCCGGCGACGAGATTCGCCATGCCGCTCAGCAGAGCCGCATCTTCCTGGCTGTAGGCATCCACCTTCCAGCTCTGCACCTGCATCACCCCGAGGGTCTCGCCCTCGGCCTTCATGGGCACGAGCAGCATGGAGCGCGTCCATTCCTCACGCTCCTCTTCCGGCGGAGGGCCTTCCAGGATCTCCCCGTCATCGCCGATGCTGTACACCTTGCGCGTTCCTTCGAGGAGCGCGGGCCGGGCGTCCGAAATGTAGAGAGGCTCCCCGCTGCGGATAACCCGGCTCTGAGTACCCTGACCCTCGGGCTCGAGCGGGATGGGCGGGAGTCTGGAGGCGTCCTGGATCTCGCCTTGGACAACCACATAGGCCGCGTGGATCAGCTCCTCCTCCCGATCGAACATGGAGACAATGAAGGAAGCCGTATCCATAGCTTGCGCCACGTGATCGTAAGCCATCGAGAAGATGGCGCCCAGGTCGCGAGCCTCGCCGAGCGCGAGCGCCAGTCGATTGAGCGCTTCGGAAAGCCGGAGGCTGCTTTGGAGTCGTGACTCGCTCTCTTCAAGGGCCTTCGCGGCGAGGATATGCCGCTCCTGATCGGCTAGCAGCAAGCCCGTGAGCAGCGTGGCGGCGGGGAAGATGATCATCATGGGAAGCCCCACTGTGCGTAGAGCCTGAGGGCCCGCGTTGCCCGGCAGGCCGAAGTATTGCCAGAGGAGCACTGCTAGGTGTACGAGAAGTCCGAAGAGGTAAAGAGAAATGGGTCTATCGCATTCACCCCTTCTGGAGCAGAAGGCGCGATAGGCGATGCCCAGCGCGGCGGACGTGAGGATCGTCCCCACGCCGGCGAGGGTCCCGGCTCCACCCAGCCAGAGGCGGTATGCCCCCGCGAGGGCCGCCGCCAGGCTGCCGACGATCCAGCCCCCAAAATAGCCCGCAAGCCCGAGCACGATCGAGCGCCCGTCGTAGATGATCCCCTCGGAGAAGCGGAAGGAAGTTATCATGCCGGCGATCGCCATGAGGCCGAAAGCGAGCCCCCCGAGCACCTGCCCGGGCCATTCCGCATTCTTCCAGCGCCGCGTCAAATAATTGAAGAGCGTGCTCAGCGCGAGCAGCAGAGCAACATTGGAGATGAGATCGCGATAGATCGAAGGCACGCCTGCCCTCCCCCATTCCCCGGCCGGTGGCCGGACGCGGGCCAGCCACCGGCCCTGGCCGCTGTCAACATGCCTGCTGCTTCGCTCTTCTGCCCCCACCATGGGCCCTGCGCGGGCCCACGAGAGGAAGCCGCGGGCGACCCGGACTCACACCCTACCACTCTACCAAAGGATTCTCACGCTCGCTCGTTGGTGGGGTGCTTCGTGCGGGCCGTGCGGCCCTGGCCGAGTGGCCCTGGGTGTATATTGGGGAATCCCTGAATTGCGTTTCTGGGGATTCCCAGCATCCCCATCCTAGCATATTTCACACCATAGAATATGCGGATTCCTCTCAACGGTTCAAGGCGAGCAACCCCAGACGTGAACTTCTGTAAGCAGTTTGTAAGCTCTGGGAGACGGCGAGCGGCTTTCTCCCTCAGAACGGCCTCGACGGAAGCTGCGGGCGCCGCCCTAGCCAGCCTGCCCACGGTGGGTGGATCCGCGCGCATTCGGTGGGCGAGGGGGCCAGTGCCGTCGCTCAACCGCTTGCAACCGCCCCGGGTGGCTCGAAAAGCCCCGCCGCATGCCTTTCACGCAAGCACATGAGGTTCACCGCGGGGCGGGATGGCTGGGTTCTCTCACCTCTGAGGGGGGAGCAGAAGAGGCTCAGCCAATGCCCTCTCAGGGTATGAGGAATGTGGAATCAGGGTAGAAATCCGACCACGCCCAATCGCAGGAACTCAGACTGGGGATTGGCTGCAGCCCCTCGCCTGCGAGGGGTACGCTCTTCGCCAGCCCCCGCACCGGATCCCAGGCGGAACCCGCCTCGGCGTCCGTGAGGGGACCGTCCTGCATGCGAAAGGTCAGGCTCTGCCCGCCCGCCAGCACCAGCCCGATGACGAAATCCGGGCCGAAGCCCTGGCGCCGGCCGATCAGCCCTTCCACGTCGTTGATCAGCGCCAGCGTCTCTGGATGCGCCTGCTTCCAGGCAGCTCGAAAGGGAGCAGGTGGAGCTGGAGGCCCTTGAGCGGGCCAACGATGGCGCGGCCCCAGGGCTGCGACCATGTGGAGCGCGTCTCATGGCCGTACCAGGTCAGGGCGTTCATGAAGAGGGCGCCCGCGTTCCCGAAGGTGCGGGGCGCTCCGTCGGTGCGCCGGTCGTGCACGAGACCGGTGCAGCAGATCGGTCGCCAGGTGACGAGCGTGGGGATGCCCGCCAGCTCGTCGTTCACCATCTCGCGGAAGACCAGGACGGCCACGGGGTAGGCCCTGGCCTGGCCGCCGAGGGCGGCGCCCAGCACCAGCTCCTCATCCTGCAAGGGGGCCTCCGCCGCGGGCGCGAACTGGGGATCGTAAATGGGCGGGATGCCATCCAGCGGCAGCAACTGATAGAAGCGGTACTCCGCGGCATCCGTGATGCGCGGGTTGAGCGTGACGTCAGGCGGCAGCGTGGCCGCGGATGTGGCTGTGGGCGTGGGTGCAGTATGCGGCCCTCCGGCGGCTGGCGCGCAGGCCGCCAGCAGGAGCAGCGCAGCGAGGATCAAAAGCGTCAAGGGTCGCATGGGTATTATCCGATAGAACTCTGAGGGTGCGGAAGCCCCTCTTCTTACCTCGCCGAAGAAGCCTGCAACTCAGGCCAGCGGGAATGCCAGGCGGGCGAGCAATATCAGGCTGAGGGTGAGCAGGTAGAATCCGGCTGCGTGCTCACGGCCGTCGCCGTCCGCGGGCAGCCCCGCGAACCAGGCCGAAAGGTGCCCGCCGAAGAGGGCTGTGCCGGCCGCGGCCCAGAGGCGTGGCGCCGGCGGGCCCCCGCGCAACCAACCCAGAGCCGCCCAGGCGGTCAGGAAGGCCAACGAGAGTGCCCAGAGCGGCCGCTGGAGCTTCCATAGGCGCCGGCCTAGCCGGGGCGCGGCCGCTCCGGAGATCAGGATGACAGCAACCGTGGCCAGAGACGGACAGAGGGAAAACAGGGGCGCTCCTCCGGGATGCGCGCTCCCCAGTCCCAACCCCGCCAGCAGGGCGAAGGCCAGCAATGCCGCCAGGAGCCAGTCCGGACGCGCCCGAAGGGCGAGCAACGCGGTGAAGCTCAGCAGTCCGAGGATGGCGATGGCGAGTGCGGCCGGGGCTCCCGCCTGCGGAGATGCCAGGCGCCATCCCAGCGCGGTCGCAGCCCATGCCAGGAAGGCATACGGAAGCACCTGCACAGCGAACCACAACGAGGGGACCTTCATCAGCGCACCGGGATCTCGGCCGCGCCTTCGGACTGCAGTTCGATGGCGCCACCCCTGAGAAGTCCGGCCAGCAGAATGGCGATGCGCCGCTCCAATCGCACACGCAGAGCCAGCCGTTCCTGACCCGGATCATAGGGATCAAAGGATGAAGATGGGTAGATGACCTCGGCCGCGGCCCCGGCGGGCGTTCCTGTAGTAGCGACGCTCCGGTTGACATAGTCGCGCGCCACGGCCATGGCCGTGCCCCGCACTTCCTCAGAGACCAGCGTGGCGCGATCGTCATCTTGCAGCCAGGGGAGCGGATCGCCAGGATCGGGCGTGCCGCTTGGCGCCGGGCCGCTGGTCTGGCGGGCGACGGCCAAAGTGACCATGTGCTCCGCGACGACGCTGATGCCAGCATCTGCCCCGGCCTGCGCAGCGCGAGCAAGGCGGGCGTGCTCGACGTGGAGGCGGCCCCCATCGATGGCCACTGCCAGGAAGAGGAGTGTGATGGGGATGAGCACGGCCACGATGACCAGCACCTGCCCCTTGCGCTCGCTCATGGCGGGTTGGAATACTCCATGCGGCTGATGGCCTGCGCCCTCAGGCGGACATGCAGCGGGAATGGGAACGCCAGGTCCAGGCCGTAGCTGGCCTCCACCCGCAGTGGCTCGCCGCGCGGCCTCGGCCAGGCCATGGCGGCACGTGTGGCCTCATCGGGCTCGATCTCCACCCCGACCTGCCGCGGGTCCAGCAGAGGCGCCACAGCCTCCTGCACGGCGCGCCGGATGCGTTCATCGGCGTGACTGAGGCTGGGGTCGAGCGTTGCACCGGCGCGGGCGCCCTCCCATACCGCCTGGGTGAGCGTGATCTGGGCGTTGATGAGCACGCCCAGGTTCACAAGCCCCACCATCATCAACAGCAGGATAGGCAGGACGATGGCGAATTCAACCACCGCCTGCCCGCCGGGTCTGCCACGCTTTGGAGGCGCCTGGCCGGATTCAGCAAGCTGGCCGCAGGTTCGCGGCCTACGAGGCACCTCACCCGTCTGGGCCTTCCGAGGATGGATGGGTGGGACTGATCGCAGCTCCATCATCGCGCCAGGAAAACATGAAGGAGCGGGGGCGCCAGGTAGATGATCAGCAGCGCCGGCAGGAAGAAGAAGACTAGCGGGAATACGATCACGACCGGCAGGCGCCGGCTGGCCTCCTCCGCCCGCCGTCTCCGGCGGGCCCGCAGCAGCCGGGTCTGAACGCGCAACGTTTGAGCCAGTGAGGTGCCCAGCCGGTCGGACTGCCTCACCGCCGTGACGAAAGCTGGCAGATCCTGGGAAGGCAGTCGGCGGAGGAGAGCCTGGAGCGCATCCGCCCGCCGATGCCCGTGATCCAGCCGCCGCAGCGTGCGCCGCAATTCATCACCCAGCAGACCAGGGTAATTGGCAGCCACGCGTCGCAAGGCGATCTCGAAGCCCAGCCCGGCCTCGAGGCCTAGCGCCAGGCGGTCGAGCAGGTTCGGCAAGGCGTTATCCACTTCCTCCCCGCGCCGCTCGGTGCGGTGGGATATCCATGCCTCGGGACCCAGATAGGCACCCAACGCGCCAAGGACCGCCAGGGTGGAGGCGACCAAATCAGATCTGGCCAGCAGAACCCCCAGCGCCGTCAGCAAACCCGCCCACAGCAAGCCCCAGCGCAGGGCCGCATACTCCTGAGCATCGATGGATACGCCTGCAAGTCTCAGTCTCTCCGCGGTCGCGCTGCCCGCCCACGATCTTCGAATACCTTCAGGGATCGGGATCTGTCTCAGGACCTCACGAAGCAGCCTGGCTCCCGGCTTCGGCCGAGGCGATCGGGTTCCCCGTCCACGGCGGGCGCCCGACGCTGTGACGAGAGCGAAGCAGGCCAGCATCGTGGAAAGAGCCACAAGCACCGCGATCAGGATGGGGAATGTGCTCACTGGCATGATCAGTAGCGAATGCGTATCAGGCGCGAGATGATCGCCCATCCCGCAATCTGCAGGATCAGCGCGATGACCAAGCAGAGTTGACCGATCCAGGTATCGAAGAGAATGCGGATGTAGGTGGGGTTGAAGGCCAGCAGGAACCCGGCGGAGACGGGCACGAGCGCCGCCAACACAATGCCGGAGAAGCGCCCCTGAGCCGTGACCGCACGCACCTCGCGTTCGAGTTCAAGCCGCTCTCTCAGCAGGGAGGCGGTCTCCTCCAGCATTTGGACCAGATTCCCGCCGAATTGGCGCTGCAGAAGGATCCCATCGACGAAGAGCGCAAGAGAGTCGTCGGCGCGTGTGTCTGCCAGGCGGCCGAGCGCCTCTTCCAGGGTGCGCCCGAGGGAGAGCCAGCGGGTCACGCGGGCGAACCGGCCCCGAGCGGGTTCTTGGAGATCCTCCTCCGCATAAGCGATCGCCTGTTCGAAGGAGAGGCCCGCGGCTAGGCCAGATGCCAGGGTCTCGATTCCAAAGGGGAGCTGTTCATCGAAGCGGCTCTTGTATCGCTCCGAACGGCCCCGCACCCATGCACGCGGCGCAAGCGGTGAAAGCAGCGCCAAGGTTGCCCCCAGCAGCCATCCCGCCAGCACAAGCCCGAGCAGGTACCCCATCGCGGCACTGAGACCCAGCATCAGCAGGTAGATGCCTGGCCCCCCCGGCATCGAGGCCTGACGCCATTCCGCATCGAGGCGTGCACCCATGCGGGTCTTCCAAAGAGGCTTTGTGATCGCCTGGGCAACAGTTCTAAGGCTGTGGAGAAAACGGCGATGGGAAAGCGGCGGTGCGAGCTTTTCTAAGGCTGTGGCCGCCGCGACCCGCCGCCGCCACGTCATCCTCCGGTGCCGGGAATCTGCGAGCAGACCTAGGGCTGCGGAACCCAGCAGGCCGGTCATGAACACCAGCGCGGCGGAGAGCCAGGAGGGATGGGTCATCAGACGGGTATGGAGAGATACGCGTTGAGCCCACGCGACTCCGGAAAGAAGAACTATCCCGCCGGCGCTCGCGGCCAGCCACCTCCTGCTCAGCCTGTGACGGTTCGCAGTTCTCATGCCGGCACCTGATCAGGCTCGCCGATGCAGCCCCGTGTCCGCATCAAATGTGAAGATCGGATGCAGAGAAAGCCGGTCGGACCTGGCTTTATCGACCCAGGAGATGCTCGTGACCACCCGGCTGCCGTCTCTCAGACGATCCTGCTGGAGGATAAGATCGACGGCGCCCTGGATCATGCGCTGAATTGCCCTTAGCGGCAGCTCGAACCCGGCCATCAACACCATCGACTCGAGCCGGACGAAGGCGTCCTCGGCGCTGTTGGCGTGGAGAGTGGTCATCGAGCCCTTATGGCCGGTGTTCATGGCCTGCAGCATGTCGAAGGCTTCGCCGCCTCGCACCTCGCCGACGATGATGCGATCAGGCCGCATGCGCAGGGCGTTGCGCACCAAGGTGCGGATGGGGATCTCCCCTTTGCCCTCGATGTTCGGCGGGCGTGCCTCGAGTGAGACCAGGTGAGGGTGGCGGAGCTGCAATTCGGCGGCATCCTCGATGGTGATGACGCGCTCCCCCTCGGGGATGCAAAGTCCGAGTGCGTTGAGCGTGGTCGTCTTGCCTGACCCGGTCCCACCGGAGATGACCAGGCTTCGGCGTTCGCGTACGCTCCTGGCAAGGAAGGCTGCCATTTCATCGCTCAGCGTGCCGATGTGCGTGAGCGTCTCGAGGGTGAAGGGCTCGCGAGCGAACTTTCGGATTGTCAGCGAAGGGCTTCCGATCGCCAGCGGAGGGATGATGGCGTTAACTCGCGAGCCATCCGGGAGCCTGGCGTCGACCAGTGGGCTGCTCTCATCGATGCGGCGGCCTAGTGGCGCCACGATGCGTTCGATGATGTGGCGCAGTTGGCTCTCGTCGCGGAATGAAAGGTGGGCGCGTTCAATCTGCCCGGACCGTTCGATGTAGATTTCGTCGGGCTTGTTGACCATGATTTCGGTCACGGTTGGATCGTCCAGCAAGGGCTGCAAGGGGCCCAGCCCTATGATGCGCGCCACCACGGCGCGGGCGATCTCGTGCTGCCCCTGGGCCGGCATCAGCGGCGCCAATTCTGCTACTAGCGCCCGCGCACGGATCTCCAACTGGTTCTTACCGGGAAGCGCAGAGAGGATGCCCTCTTCCATCTCGCGATCGATTGCTTCGGTCAGCAGGGAGTGCACCTCATCCTCAAGCGGGGCTGAATCCTCACCCACCCTCTCAGCGGGCGTTCCGGATATCGTCTCAGGTTTCCACATCTCGACCTCGAATCCCATGGCCCAGGGGCGCTTGCTCTGCCGATGGATCCCGGCTGCCTGCGATTTGGTTGGCGAAGCGGCGTACCGCCTTCCCATACGTGCTGGCCTCTTGCAGCAGCGCGGGCAGGCCAAAATGGACTTGCTGGCCAATCGCCTCCGGATCGAACGGCAACACCGCGGCCAGATCAATACCCAGTGCCTGGGAGGCTTCTTCCGGGGAGAGGGGATGCGGGGTTGCCCATTGGCTGATGACCAATCTCGTCTTCGACTTCCAGGTGGGCGGAACGATCGCCAGGGTGTGCCGGGCCGACCGCAAGGAGGGCGGGTCGAGGCAGGTCACCAGAAATTGGGTCGCCTCTGGGGTCGCCGGCAGCTTCCAGACGGCTGGCTTGGCTCGGGGGAAATCGACGACCAGGTAGTCGGTGAAAGGTTCCAGCGCGTTCACCAGGTCGAGCATGGGTTCAAGCTGGGTTAGCGGATGGGATGGCGCAGCCAGGACCCGCAGCCCGCTGGCATGCCGTTGGCACACCAGCTCGAGGTGATTGTCGCTCAACTCTGCGACGAGTGGCAGCAGGTCCACCCATGTCTGTTCGTTTCCGAGCCCAAGATAGAGATCATCCGCGCCTGTGAGGGGATGGAGATCGAGCAGGAGCGACCTGCCACGCTGCGCCAAGGCACAGGCGAGGTTTGCCGCCAGGAGGGATGCCCCCACACCGCCGCGAGCGCCGAGGATGCCGATCACGCTCATGGCTGCGCCCCCTCCGGCCTTAGAAGCGGCAGGAGCGAGAATTGGTTCGCCCGGCCATACAGGATGGCGATGGCCTGCTCCATGGTCACGGCCAGAGT
>Ga0190334_1001363_pt1 | contig 10660 bp, 9 predicted proteins | sample 48720478_MG_FD_161270 | JGI IMG/M metagenome (GOLD analysis project Ga0190334, IMG submission 161270) | Hydrothermal vent sediment bacterial communities from Southern Trench, Guaymas Basin, Mexico - 4872-04-7-8_MG | ecosystem: Environmental > Aquatic > Marine > Hydrothermal vents > Sediment ...
GAAGAATTGAATGATGTTCTTTCTTTCTAAATTATTTCTGAATTTCTTATGAAATTCAGAGCCATTATCAGTCTGAACTCTTTTAATAGCAAAAGGAGCTACTTTCTGAAGCTTCTCAAAGAAATCTGAAGCTGATTTAGAAAATAAATGGGTATAGGCCTGGGCAAAAGCAAATTCTGAATATCCTCTTCCTCCGGGTTTCCGTCTTATTTATGATTTAGTTCCTTTCTTTAAGATAGCTGGTCATCTTAAGAAAAACTCTCTTTCCCCTTCAGCTAAAAAGAGATTAAAATGGATGGATTATTACCGTAAAACTGGAAATGTTTCAAAGACCTGTAGGCACTTTGATATCTCTCGGAAAACCTTGTATTATTGGCTCAGAAGATACAATCCCCGCAATCTTTCAACCTTAGAAGAAAGAAATAGGACACCTAAAAGGAAGAGGCAGAAAGAAATCACTCCATTGCAAGAAGAAAGAATCATCTCTTTAAGGAAGAAATATCTCAGAGAAAGTAAATTCAACATTGCTATCTATTATCAAAGAGAATATGGAGAGAAGATTTCTTCCTGGAAGGTTCAGAAAGTCATTGAGAAATACAATCTCTACTATCATTCTCAAAAAGCAGCCGGAATTAGAAAGAAACGTCAACCGTATCTTACAAGAGCAACATATCCAGATTGAAGGTTTCACTCCCAACCTTGAATTAGCCAACCGGAAACTCACCGAGTGGCTTATCCATAATGATTTTGAAAGACCTCATCAATCGCTTGGCTACCTTACCCCCTTTGAATTCCATCAAAAACATCACAAAGTGTTACCAATGTACCCTTCACGTGCAAAAACTTGACAAGAAGTTTTGAATTCGCTAAAAAAGATATATAAAGGTCATAGCTATTACACAATCTTTTTTTAAGATTATTCAATCGTACTTATGAAAACTCAGACGCTAAAAGATCAAAAGGCTATCTTTGAGCAGGTTGCTTTATCTTGGTATTCGAGTTGGGATTATAAGGACCCTATCTCTAGACCCGAGAGTACAGTTTTGGTCAAAGAATTCCCCGTTGCTTCAGCAATCAATTACGGAGTTCAAGGAGAAAGATTTCCCTCTATAACACGGGAAGGAATTGAGGGTATTATTTGCTGTAGTTCTTTGATTGGATCTCAATAAATTTGTTGTGCCTATATTTTTTATGGAGATAATCTCTATTTTTTTTTAAATGATCCCGATTTATATTTATACAAATCACGGAGTTTTTGAATTACAAGGAAAAGAAGAAGATACTATTGGAAAAACATTAAAGGACGCAGGCATTCCCCTTTCTGCAGTTTCAACCTATCAGACAAAGAAACCAAAACCAACTTCTTCCATAAGCTCCTCCGATTTACATTTTATAGGCTCAAATACACGCTTAAAAGACATTATAAAACAAAAGAAAGGAATTCAAGTTGTAGCCCAACTTTCCAGGAATATTGCTCTTTCATCTTTCTTAACAGAAAATAACCCTACTTTTCGGAAAATAGATAATCCTACTGCAGAATGGATCTTTCCCGATAAGGACAAAGGAGCCTTCCAAAAAAATCTTGTTCAAGTTTCGTCACAAGAATGTTTAAATTTTGTAGTGGAGTCTGTTAAAGAAGTTCTTAAAAAATGGCCAGAAAAATCTAAACCTAAAATGGTTGTTGGTGTTTCTGGAGGAGGTGATTCTAATGTCTTGTTGACCGCTCTAATTAAATCTGGATTAATCAATCTAAAAGATATTTATCCGGTTATGATGTTGGGAATTCCCGATCAAGAGAGAGTGAAAAATCAGGCTGAAAAAATGTGCTCCGATTTGAATTTAGAGATAGAATTTATTGAATCAAACCAAGTAGCTCGAATAATAGGCGTTTCTTCTTTTTCAAAATTAAGAGAGGAATTTGTAAAAAACTATCCAAATACAGACCTAGAATTCCTTGGTACATTTTTAATTCGCCATACACTTTCTTATTATGCTAAGCTACGCAAAACAAAATACGTGGCTCTTGGGCTAAACCGGGAAGACCTTTTAAGCTCAGCGCTTATACGCGTGGCTAGAGGCAGGAAGCCACTTCCAATGCCTTTCAGGAAAATCGGTCCGATTACCTTTGTTTATCCTATATGGAAAGTTCCTAAAAAAATAGGAGATGGAGCTTATCCTCATTTTTCACTAGTCAATTACGAAAGTAGAGATCCTAGTTATAGTGAGGGTCGCTGTTTGTATTATTATATAAGCTATATGCTTTCTGAAATAGCTCCCGGATTAGATATTTCACTTTTAGAAGGATTTTCAAGGTTAGCTAGTAAAGATGATGAGTCGATTACTTTAGAAAAAGAATTGAATGATTTTTTATGTAAGGATGATTTTACTCCTGTCCAGCTTAAGAAGTGGAAAAATTTTTTAAATAAAGTCAAAAAAAACATAATAAAAACGTCTGAGCTCTGATAAATCAAAGTGCTGGATTTAGTTTTTCGCCTTTTTTAGATTATCAATTGTTATAAGTTTTTAATCGAATCTAGACAAAAAGCGCTCTTATATAGAAGAGCGCTTTATTATTTTACCCCTTTTTGGGAAGAATCTTGTCTTTCCCTACGAATTTTTGGAGGACCTTAGGAATTCTAACTGAACCATCTTGTTCCTGATAATTTTCTAATATTGCAAGCAAAGTACGACTAACAGCAATAGCTGTGCCGTTAAGGGTGTGAATAAATTCTGGTTTTTTATTAGGAGCCTGTTTGAATCTAATATTAAGTCTTTGAGCTTGGTAGTCGGTGCAATTTGAGGCACTTGTAATTTCGCCCCATCTTTCCTCGCTAGGAATCCATGCTTCTAAATCGAATTTCCGATATGCTGCACCACCTAAGTCACCAGTGCAACAATCTACTATTCTAAACGGGATGCCGAGTTCGCTAAATATTCTTTTCTCTACATTTACCAAAAGTTCCAACATTTTGTCTGAATCTTCAGGTAAAGAATAAATAAACATTTCAGCTTTCGAGAATTGGTGTATTCGATAGAGCCCTTTTGAAGCTCTCCCATAAGCCCCAGCTTCTGTTCTAAAGCAATGAGAAACTCCGCCAAACTTTAGGGGAAGTTTTTTAGCATCTACAATAGTATTTTGCAGAAGACCTCCCAGTGTTATTTCGGCTGTAGCGATCAAACCTAAGTTATTTTCTTCGATTCTATAAATTTGCGTTTCTGGTCCCCGTGGGATAAATCCAATTCCCTCTATAATCGGCAGTTTTGCGAGGTCTGGCGTCAGGTAAAGTTGGAATCCATTTTCAGCCAAAACCTCTAGAGCATATCGCAGAAGAGCAAATTCTAAAAGCACTCCTTCATCTTTCAAAAAACAGAAATTGCTTCCAGTTACTCTTGCGCCAGCTTCAAAATCAATAATATCTAAAAGTTTTCCTAACTCAAGATGATCTCTTACCTTAAAAGAGAATTTTGGGATTTCGCCGATTCTTTCTATCTCTACATTATCCTGATCATCTTCGCCAACCGGAGCATCCGGGTGAGTAAGATTTGGAATCTTACGTAACTCATTAATTAGGTTTGATTCAATGTTTCTAAGCTTTGCTTTAAAATCTTTCAAATTATTCTTTAGCTTCTTTCCCTCTGCGATTAAACCTTTCCTTTCCCCCCCCTTCTCTTTGTTGACTTCTCGGGATATTTCGTTGATTCTGGCTCTAATCCCTTCTACTTTCTGAACAAGCTCAGAGCGTTGCTGAGCAAACTGCTGGATTCGATCAAAATCCGCCTTCATTTTGCGAAGACGACAATTTTTCTTGAAAGTTTCTAGGTTTTGTAAAACGAATCTTACATTCATCATCTTTATACCTCCTTTCCGTGACTCTTTGTTTATCTTACCTTATCCGTTTTTACTAGTCAATTTATCGTTTCCCTCTGTCGAGAATTTTCATTTGTCAAAGAGCTCTTTTAATTTAATAAATTTTGCTATAAAAGTCAAGTAATTGCACAAGTTCAAAACATATTGGAAAATCAGAATGGCTCCTTGAGCGAGGGATTAGGGCGCGGCGAGCCCGAGCGAAGCGAGGGCGAACAGGAAGCGCAGGCGAAAAGAGCCATTCTGATTTTCGCTTTTTCGTCTTGGATTTTTCAAAATGTTATGGGCTTATGTATTTTAGGCAAGAATGGCAGAAATTATACCAACAAGGAAGATGCCGTCGAAAACGCCGGCTCCACCGATTGAAAATAAGCCGGGGCCCATTTTTCTGGCTTTGTGCAAATTTAAAATATCGGCTCCGATTAAAGTGCCTAAAACCCCGGAAACAAAAGCGCAGGGCGCTATAAATTCCGGAGTCAACATCCAGGCGAAAATAAAAGCAAAGAGCGGCGGTATAAAAGTCGGCAAAACAATACCCATATGCGGAACCGGCCTTGCCAATATCTTGCAAACAAAAATCATTAAAACTATAGCAATTAAGACAGGCTCTAAGGGAATTCTAAATAGGAAATATATTGAAAGCAAAACCGGAATTACAGCCCCTCCCAAATTTACAGCAATGCCCGAAGTCCTAAGTTTTGGAGCTTTAAACAAACCAAAAAAAGACGGCTCTGAAACATAGAACATTTTTTTTCTGGTAAGGGGAATGTTAACAGCAGAACCCAAAAGCATTAATAATAAAATTAAAATCGTAGCTTCCGAAGAAAAACCAAGTTTTTCAAATCCTAAAGTGATGACATGGAAAAACGCCAATAGAAATAATATCGGCAGAAAAAGAATAAAAAGTATAAAAATTAAACAACCGACCGGAAAGAAAAACATATTATCCGTATTGCGGCCAGCAGCATTTCTTATATTTTTTATTTGAACCACAAGGGCAGGGATCGTTCCTGCCTATTTTTTTACGCTTTTTTTGCTGAATTGACTGCTGGGACAATTTTGAGGATTGGGGCTTCAATTCTGCCCGTAAAATACTATTGGCAATTACAGCTTCAATACTTTGGAGAAGACGCCGAAACATTTTGTGACCTTCTGATTTATATTCTACCAAAGGATCTTTCTGGCCGTAGGCCCGAAGACGAACAGAATCTCTTAAACTTTCCATATTTTCCAAATGCTCCACCCAAAAAGAATCTAAAATGCGCAAGCAAAGAAATTTCTCCACCTGGCGCATATTTTCTGAACCGATTTCCTTTTCTTTTTTTTGGTAATCTTTTTCTGAAAACCCCTGCTTTTGGATTATCTCTAAAATATAATCTTTCAAGGAACCCTCTTGGGCCCTTTCTAAAATCTCTCTTCTTTTCCTATAAAAAACTTCTCTATGTTTATTCATTACATCGTCATATTCTAAAACATGTTTTCTTAAATCAAAATTCATTCCTTCAACTTTTGACTGGGCTGATTCAATTGCCCGAGAAATCATCTTTGTTTCAATCGGTTGGTCTTCTGGAATGCGCAAGGTTTCCATCAAGGACCTAATTCTATCTCCGCCAAAAATTCTCATTAAGTCATCTTCCAGAGAAATAAAAAACTGAGAGGAGCCGGGATCGCCCTGCCTGCCGGCCCTGCCGCGCAGCTGGTCGTCAATTCTTCTCGCTTCGTGACGCTCTGTTCCAATAACATGAAGCCCTCCCAATTCTTTGACTTTTTTCTGCTCTTCTATGTCTGGCGGATTCCCGCCCAGAATTATATCAACCCCCCGACCAGCCATATTGGTAGCCACGGTTACCGCCCCCAATCTCCCTGCTTGGGCTATAATTTCACCCTCTCTTTCATGATGTTTGGCATTTAAAATCTGGCAAGGAACACCTTCTTTTTCCAATAACTTTCCTAAATATTCATTTTTTTCTACAGACCTGGTCCCGACTAAAACCGGCTGGCCTCTTTGATGCCGACTCTTAATCTCTTCTATTAACGCTTTAAACTTTCCTTGTTCTGTTTTATAAATTCTATCTGGTAAAGACTTTCTAATTAAGGGCTTGTTAGTCGGAATAACCACAACATCCAGATTATAAACCTTGTCAAATTCTTCAGCAGAGGTGGCGGCTGTCCCTGTCATTCCGGCCAGTTTTCTGTAAATGCGGAAATAATTCTGGAAAGTAATAGAAGCCAAAGTTCTTGATTCTTGCCTAACCTCAACCCCCTCTTTGGCCTCAATTGCTTGATGCAAACCGCCAGACCATCTTCTCCCAGGCATTAAGCGGCCAGTAAACTCATCTATAATAATTACTTGCCCGTTTTTCACAACATAATCCCTATCTTTTACAAATAAGGTCTGGGCTCGGAGGGCTTGTTCTAAATGATGAAGATATTTTATTCCTTTTTCCTGATAAATATTGTCCATTCCTAAAATTTTCTCAACCCTTTCAATGCCCTGTTCTGTTAAAGTAACTGTTCTCGTTTTTTCGTCAATCTCATAATCTGTTTTTTTATCCAAGACGGGAATAATTCTGGCAAAATCCTTGTACCAGACAGAACTTTCTGTGTCTGGAGCCGAGATTATCAAGGGCGTCCTGGCTTCGTCAATTAAAATTGAATCTATTTCATCAATAATTGCGTAGTTAAACCCCCTGCCTGCCCCGCCTGCAGGCCCTTGAACCATCTGATCCAAACTATAAACCATATTATCTCGCAAATAATCAAAGCCGAATTCATTGTTGGTGCCATAAGTAATATCTGCCAAGTAGGCCTCTTTCCGCGATACCGGACGCAAATAACTTTCTACAACCTTAAATCCTCCCATTGTGTCTCGCGTTTTATCCCTCTCTTTATTTTTGAATTTTGAATTTTCATTTTGATTTTCTATATTGTAGGCGGCGTCATATAAATATGCCGCATTATGTGTTATGCAACCAACTGAAAGCCCCAATAAGTCGTAAATTTGCCCCATCCAAACCATATCTCTTTTTGCCAGATAATCGTTAACCGTCACTAAATGAGCCCCTTTTTCTTCTAGGGCATTTAAATATAGAGGCAGTGTGGCAGCTAAAGTTTTTCCTTCACCGGTCTTCATTTCAGCAATTTTTCTTTGGTGCAAAACAATCCCGCCAATCAATTGAACATCAAAGTGCCGCTGACCAAGAGTTCTTTTCGCTGCCTCTCGAACCAAGGCAAACGCTTCAGGCAACAAATCATCCAAACTCTCCCCTTTTCTTAACCTTTGCTTAAACTCTTCTGTTTTTTCTTTTAATTGAGCATCAGAAAGTTTCTCAATTTCCGGTTCAAAAGAATTGATTTTTTCAACTATTGGCCGAAGTTTTTTGAGATGTTTCTCTTGCGCATCCCCAAAAATTCTCGTTAAAATACTCATAATACTCCCATTATACCTATTCTCATTAAAATTAAAAGCGGCTTAATAATTTTAAAAACCGCTTTTAATTTTAGAATTTATTTCTTCTTCTTCTTTTTCTTCTTCTTAGCCATTTTTTTGGCTCTAAAAGAGCGTGAGTTACGGGAAGCATCCTACCCCAAAACTTATTGCAATAGTGGACCAGGCTATTGGCAATAAGTTGTCGTTAATTTATTTTCTCACATCAAGAATACGTGTCAATTGTTAATAATTTGAATCTCCTCTTTAAGATTTATGCCGAATTTTTGTTTCACTTTTTCCTTAATTACTTTTATTAGTTTTAAGACATCTTCGGCCTTAGCCCCGCCGGAATTGACAATAAATCCGGCATGCTTTTGAGAAACCTCGACTCGGCCAATTCTTGTTCCTTTTAAGCCGGCTTTCTCAATCAAATAAGCAGAGGGGGGCTTGCCGAGTTTATTAATAAAAACGGAGCCGGCGGAAGGAAGATCCAAAGGATGATTTTTTCTCCTGCGTTCCAGGTGTTCTTTTATTCTTTTTTGAATTTCCTTTCTATTTCCCTTTTTAAGTTTAAGAACCGCTGAAAGAATTATTAGATTCTTGTTCTTTTTAAAAATGCTGTTTTTTTCAGAAAATTGGCATTTTTCTTTGGGCAGATTTTTTATTTTTAAATCTCTACTATCCAAAATTTCCACACTTTCCACAATGTCAGACATCTTTTTATCAAACGCCTGCGCATTGCCATAAACAGCTCCGCCAACCTTGCCCGGAATTCCCGCCGCCCACTCTAAACCCGCAAGCGATGCCTCTGCCGAGAGCCTTACTAAATCTTCAAGCTTGGCTCCTGCCTCAGCCCAAATATTACAATTTTCAATTTTCAATTTACAATTTTCAATTTTTATAACCAAACCCTTGTATCCTTCGTCTAAGGCCAAAACATTGCTTCCGCCAGCCAAAATAAAAAAAGGCAGTTTTTTTTCTTTTGCCCATTTTACGGCTTCAATTACATCTTCTTTCGTTTTAGCCGCCCAAAAATATTTTGCCGGCCCTCCAATTTCAAAGGTAATATGCTTCTTCAACAAGACATTCTTTTTGAATTTTGGATTACATTCTAGCTTTTGCATTTTACCTGCCCGCCGAAGTCTTGACGAAGGCGGAATTTTGATTCTATTTAATGAGTCGGGAGAGTTTACCCCTAACTAAGTCTTTTGTGGGTGCATACCTCCCGACTCAAATCTATTATAACAAAATAATATAAAAAGCAAAAGACCTCGCTATAGTGAGGTCTTTCGCCGACTTAGAGGGGGCTCCAAAAGGATACACCCACTGCTTGTATATTAACAAATTAAAATTATTTTGTCAACCCCACCCCTAAAAATCATTGCCTTAAAAGTTCATTAATTTTAGCTATTGTGGTTTTACCAACAAAACCCGTGCCCTTGGTCAATCCCCATGGTTCTAAAATATCTTTTGCGTATTTTTCCTGAAAACGAATTACCGCCTGCTTGGTCAAAGAAAGAAAATTTCCGGTCACCAGCCCCTCGGGATAGATATCCAGCCCTTGGGCTTTTAAAAATTGCTGCAAACAGCGAACTTCCCGGTTATTCATCAAGCCGTAATATAAATTATTCTCAAATTTCCGACAAAACAGCTGAGGCGAGACCGGGTCTCGCCCGGCTAAGATGGTGTTAATTTTTGCCTGAACCCTGGCGATTTCAGCTTTTATTTCCGCAATTCTGGCTAAAAATTTTTGGATTATTTCTGAATTTTCTTCTGATCTTTCGATAGCGGCTGACCAAGAAAAAGTATAATAAATTTTAGCTTCATCTATTTGAGAATCCCGGACAGAAGGAATTAAAAATAAGGCTGTGATTTTTTCTCCGAAACCTTCAATGGTTATCTGACTCTTGCCATTTTCCTCAAACTCTAAAAGCTCGATATTATAGCTCCCAGCCAAATTCCTGGTAATATAGGGAACTTGGAAATCTCCATCGGGCCCCGAGGTAAAAGTAAACTTAAGAATTCCTTTACCCCCAATAATCTTATACCAATTGCCAGTATAGTTTTTTGTAAGGTCTATAAGCGTTAAGGTGCTTTCTCCGCTTAATGGCAAAAAATTTATTTTTGGACTAACATGAAGATTTCTTAGATTTGAATTTAAGTAGCAATATTTATCACCGTAATTGCAATCGTTTATTAAAACAGTTATTGTCCAGTCCAGAAAAATTTGAGAAAAATCTTCCTCAAAACCATTTTTTTCCAAAGCATAATTTATGCTCTCAATTCCAATTTTTGGAGACTGAAGAGAATCTACTAGAATTTCTATTCCATAATGTTCCACCAAATACTGGATAAAAAGATTTATGCTTCCGTAATCTGATTTTTCGTTTTTCCAATCAACTATTGAATCAAAGGGTTCATCTATAAAAGTTTGCACCCTTCTTTCTAGGTTGCTTCCCTCATATGAATCGTCATATCCAACCAGGGTTGGGGCGTATTCTGCGCGAGCCTCATTCAACCAAGTTGACTCTGTCACATTATGAGCGTTCTCTTTCTGGTTAAAAGTAATTAAATGAACAAACTCATGAGCAAGAAAACTCTTGGCCAAAGAGGAAGTAATATATTCTGCGTTTAAATACACCATCTCTCTTTCATTAGAATCTGGAACTTCAAGTTTTGAATATTCGTCGTTAGAGCGGAAATATCCTCCAGCCGTTTCCTTCATTGGATGAATTAAAACAGTAATTCTTGATTCTTTATCTATGCCGGGATTCCACTCCGGTCCGAAAACAGAAGTTAATTTAGGATAAATATTATTTTCAAACTCCTCGCCCAGTTCGCTCAAAACCCGATAAACTTCATTCTGGGGGCTGAAACTCCACCAGCTTTGGTCAACATAAAAATAAATTTCCGGAGTGGTTTTTACTAAAACAGCCGTAACTTCTTCTCTGCCGGATAAATCATAAGAAGCGTCAATGTAAAAATCCCGTTTTTCTGAAACGGTATCAGCATTAACCGCGGTCGCCGCGCATAAAAATATTAATCCGGCAATAAAAATAAACTTCTTCATAATTGCATTCTTGCTTTATTTTTATCCCACCACTCTTTTGCAAAAGCTAAAACTACCCCGAGAAAAATTCCCAAAAGACCGGCCACAATAAGATCAAAAAAGAGATTTATTTCTTTTTTAGAAATAGTTATTTCTCCCACCGATTTGGTTGGCTGAAAGCTCTCTATTTTTTTTTGGATTTTTTCCATTTCCGATTGAAGCTCATAAATTTTATTCTGAAGACTATAAATTTCTAATTGAAGGTCGTAGATTTTAACCTGAAGGGACGCTATCTGTTGATTCTTTGAAATTAATC
>Ga0190334_1001366_pt1 | contig 10651 bp, 9 predicted proteins | sample 48720478_MG_FD_161270 | JGI IMG/M metagenome (GOLD analysis project Ga0190334, IMG submission 161270) | Hydrothermal vent sediment bacterial communities from Southern Trench, Guaymas Basin, Mexico - 4872-04-7-8_MG | ecosystem: Environmental > Aquatic > Marine > Hydrothermal vents > Sediment ...
AAAAGAAGAAAACAAATGGTACATAGAAATCCCAGATGTTAGAACATACATACAGGCCACCGGAAGGACTTCAAGATTATTTGCTGGTGGTATAACCAAAGGACTGAGCGTAATAATTGTGGACAATGAAAAAGTGTTCAATGGCCTGAAGAGACAGATGCGGTGGCGGTTTGCTGAATTTGAAATGATACCTTTCCATGAACTGGAATTGGAAAAAGTACTCCAAGAAATTGATGCAAATAGAGAAAAGGTTAAACTCCTCATGGAAGGGAAGATAGCAGAAAAGACGAAAGATCTGGTCAAATCTGCCCTTATGATAGTTGAATCACCAAATAAAGCAAGGACAATTGCAAACTTCTTTGGGCACCCGAGTAAGAGACGCATTGGAGACTTGGTTGCTTACGAAGTGAGCATTGGTGAGTTGATGCTAACGATCCTCGCAAGTGGGGGCCACATGTTTGATCTCGTAACTAACGATGATTATCATGGCGTTTTAATAAATGAAAAAGAGGGAAAACTGTATTTCATTCCAATATACGACACTTTAAAGCGCTGTAGAGAATGTGGCCACCAGTTTGTCGATTGGGAGAGTAAAGGAGTATGTCCAAGATGTGGTTCCAATGATATCAGAGACGCCCTTGAAAACGTGAAAGCCATGAGAGAAATTGCCCAAGAAGTTGATGAGATACTAATTGGAACCGACCCCGATACAGAGGGAGAAAAAATAGCGTGGGACATAAGGAACGTTCTGTCTCCATATACTCCAACAATAAAGAGAATTGAATTCCATGAAGTTACAAGGCCTGCTATTCTAAAGGCCCTAAAAGAAGCAAGAGATGTAAATGAAGGAAGAGTAAATGCTCAAATTGTGAGAAGAATTGAAGATAGGTGGATAGGTTTTGAACTAAGCCAAAAACTTTGGGAAGTTTTTGAGAGCACTTATCTCTCGGCAGGAAGAGTCCAGACACCCGTACTCAGCTGGATCATCCAAAGATACAAAGAATTCGTTGAAAGTGAAACCAATTTTATCCAATTAACCCTTGAGAATGATCTGACTGTGAGATTGGAAGGTGTAAAAGAGGGGGTTGAAGAGGTTGTTGTAGAAGATGTACACCTCGAAGAAAAAGAAATCAATCCCCTGCCCCCATACACCACAGATACAATGCTCCAAGATGCCTCAAGATTCTTAAAGTTCTCAACCGAGTACACAATGAGACTTGCCCAAGATCTTTTCGAAGTCGGGTTGTTCACCTACATAAGAACAGATTCAACCCATGTAAGTAACGTTGGTATAGAGGTGGCTAAAGAATACATAACTGATGAAATAGGTGAAGAATACTTCGTCCCACGGAAATGGGGCGAAGAGGGGACCCACGAGTGTATAAGACCCACAAGGCCCATAGATACCGGAAGACTAATGCAACTCCTAAGAGATGGTGTCATCACTCTTGCAAGAGGTCTAACAAGGGACCACTTTAGACTTTATGATATGGTGTTCAAACGGTTTATGACATCTCAGATGAAAGCCACAAAGGTGCTCTATGAAAAAGCAACAATCGATGCGAGAATCGCAAAAGCAGAAATAGAGGGCTATGTGGAGATTCTCTATGAGGGGTGGACAAAACTCAGAAATTTACCCTTGAGAAAACTTCCAAAACTCGAAAAAGGGCAAAAAATCAAAGTCAAAGAAACTAAAAAATGGAAGGCCCCAAAGGTACCACTCTTCAACCAAGGAGATATCATAGCACTGATGAAAGAGCGCAAGATTGGAAGACCCTCAACGTATGCAAAGATAGTTAAAACTCTCCTCGATAGACACTATGTCATAGAAACCAAGGGAAGGAAGAAACTCGTGCCTACCGAACTCGGTACCAAGGTCTATCACTATCTTATAACCAAGTACAAAGACCTTGTAAGTGAAGAAAGAACAAGACAGCTCGAAGAGCTTATGGATCTCATAGAAGAAGACAAGATAGACTACCAAGAAGTTCTCAGTGAATTATACAAGGAGATTAAAAAATATACAGCTTGAACTCTTTTTAAATTATTAAAAGAAAAAAGAATCACTCTTTCTCATGTTTCATTTTCCAGTTGTGCCACCTGTAAAGAGCTGATAGAGATTTAATTGCTCTTTCTGGTTCTGGATATGCTGGAATGCCCTTTTCATTAAGTATATCAATAGCTTCTTTAGCCTCAATTCCACCAACTATGGCAACTACGAGTGGTTTTTTCCTTCCGCTTGCTTCGTATTCTTCGATAACTATTTTTGCAAGATCTCTTGGATCAAGAACAGCTGTTTGACAGTAGAGAACTGCTATTGCATGCATGTTTGGATTTGCAAGTGCATCCCTAACTGCCCCTTCATAGGCTTTAGCATCTGCCATACCTGTCAAATCAACCGGATTCTTATATGAACCGAAAGGCGGCATGTGGTTTGCAAAGACCTTAAGTTCTTCTAAGTTGTCATAGAGTTTTAGGCCCTCTTCCTCTGCAGCATCTGTAGCCATGACGCCTATTCCACCACCATTTGTGAGTATGACAACATTCTCTCCCTCGGGCTCTGGAAGATTGCTCAGAGTTCTCGCCCAATCGAAAGCTTCACCAATGGTCAAGGCCCTTAAAACACCACTTTGCTTGAATGCAGCTGTGTAAATGCTGTCAGCGCCAGCAAGTGAACCAGTGTGAGATGCAGCTGCCTTTGCACCTCTCTCACTCCTGCCCGCCTTTATGATGATGATAGGCTTCTTCATCGAAACCCTTTTCGCTGCCTCCATGAACTTTCTTCCGCCTTTAACACCTTCCATGTAAATTAAGATAGCACTTGTGTTCTCATCGTTCTCGAAGTAGTCAAGCATGTCAGCATCGTCTAAATCGCTCTTGTTTCCAATGCTAACTAGAGCTGAGAGACCGACTTTTTCGAGAATTGTCCATCCCATGAGGGCTATTCCAAGGGCGCCACTCTGGGATACTAAAGCGAGCTTTCCTGGCAGAACATCGGTTGGACCAAATGTGGCGTTGAGCTTTGCTGGAGTATAAACAACGCCAAAGATATTGGGCCCAAGAATCCTCATTCCGTACTTGTGAGCTGTCTCAACTAACTGCTCTTCAACTTTCTTACCCTCTTCTCCAAGCTCTCCAAACCCCGAACTGATAATTGGGAGAACTTTGACTCCCTTCTTTCCACACTCTTCCACAACTTGTGGGACAAACTTAGCAGGAACAACTATAACAGCCATGTCCACTTCATCAGGGATATCAAGAATACTCTTGTAAACCTCGAATTTCCTTCCACTGATCTCTATTTCCCCGCCTCTGACATTAACAGCGTATATTTTGCCTTCATAGCCATACTCAATGAGATTCTTCATAATTGCATATCCTATCTTTCCAGGTTTTCCGGAAGCACCTATAACAGCCACGCTCCTAGGTTTGAAAAGTGCCTCTATGCTCATTTCCTCCACCTCATGAACTTTACAAAGGTTAATGCGAGAAAGAAGTTATAACTTTTCCCTTATTCATTTGACGACGTAGATATCGGCGTTTGTTAAAGGAACCAATGGTTTTGAACCATGAATTCGGAACTCTTCACATTATACAACTAAACTAAAAGCTTAAATCATACCTCGTCAATATATTGAACAGATGATGTCTCAAATCTCTTTGCGATTGCTAAAGGCTTTTTATATTGGCTCATCTATATATTATGATAGGTGGTGAGTGATGGGAGTTCCGATTGGTGAGCTCTTATCAAAAAAAGAGCTTGAGCTGGAAAACCTGAATGGAAGAAAGGTTGCAATAGATGCTTTTAACGCTATTTACCAGTTCCTCTCAACAATAAGACAGAGGGATGGCACTCCTCTAATGGACTCCAAAGGCAGGATAACCTCACATCTCTCGGGACTGTTTTATAGAACCATAAACCTAATGGAGGCAGGGATAAAGCCCGCGTATGTGTTTGATGGAAAACCTCCAGAGTTTAAGAAAAAAGAGCTTGAAAAAAGGGCTGAAGCAAGAGAAGAAGCACTAGAAAAATGGGAAATGGCCCTTGCTAGGGGAGAATTAGAAGAAGCCAAAAAATACGCCCAACGAGCTTCAAAGGTAAATGAAATTCTAATTGAAGACGCCAAAAAACTTCTAGAACTTATGGGAATTCCCTGGGTGCAGGCTCCAAGTGAAGGTGAGGCACAAGCTGCCCATATGGCCTCAAAAGGAGATGTTTGGGCCTCAGCAAGCCAAGATTACGACTCTTTGCTCTTTGGAACACCAAAACTTGTGAGAAACCTTACCATCACAGGAAGAAGAAAACTGCCTGGAAAAGATATCTACATTGAGGTCAGGCCTGAGCTAATACTCCTTGAAGATGTGTTGAAAGAGCTGAAACTAACAAGAGAAAAACTCATTGAATTGGCGATACTCGTTGGCACTGACTACAACCCAGGGGGGATAAAAGGACTGGGACCAAAAAAGGCCCTTGAAATGGTGAAACACTCCAAAGATCCCCTATTGAAATACCAAAAAACAAGCCCGGTTGACCTTTATGCAATAAAAGAATTCTTTCTGAATCCACCTACAACAAATGACTACAAATTGGAATGGAAGTTGCCCAATGAAGATGGCATCATAAAATTCCTTTGTGATGAACATGACTTTAGCGAAGAAAGAGTAAAGAATGGTCTAGAAAGGCTCAAAAAGGCAACAAGAGCTGGAAAGCAATTCACGTTAGATACATGGTTCAAAAAATGATCTTTTTTCTTTAAAAATTTAAATGAAAAGACTAAATAGGAAGCTTCAATCCAAGCTTTTCAACCATTTCCTTATACCTATTTCTCACTGTTACCTCAGTTACCCTTGCCGCCTCTGCAACTTCCCTTTGAGTCCTTTTTTCTCCCTCTAAAAGCCCTGCAATATATAATGCAGCTGCAACCAACCCCGCAGGACTCTTTCCACTTGTAAGACCCATGTTATAAGCCTGGTCTAAAAGCTCAATTGCCTTTCTTCTAGTTCTTTCACTAAGACCAAGCTCATCAGCAAACTTGTTTACATAATCTGTTGGTTTAACAAAAAGTTTCTTTGGAGTAAGATTGAGATTTCTCGCGATGAATCTAAAGCTCCTCCCAATCTCTTTTTTATCGACTTTGGCCATGTCAGCGATTTCATCTAGAGTTCTGGGGATTTTCAGCAACCTGCACGCAGCGTAAACGCAAGCTGCGATAACGCTCTCAATTGACCTTCCTCTTATAAGGCCTTTTCTAACAGCGTCCCTATATAAACGGGCCGATTCTTCTTCAACGTGCTTTGGAAGATTTAATCTCGCACCAAGTCTATCAAGCTCGCTTAAGGCAAATGCAAGATTTCTCTCTGCGGCGTCACTAACCCTAAGCCTGCTCTGCCATTTCCTAAGACGATATATTTTTTCTCTCATTAACCCCTTAACATTCCTGTCATAGCCTATATCTGTTGAAAGACCCTTATCATGAAGTAAAATGCTTTCTGGTGCACCAGTTCTGGAGCGTTTTTCTCTTTGAGAAGCATCAAAAGCTCTCCATTCAGGGCCCATATCAATCATATTCTCTTGAATTACAAATCCACAGTTTGCACAGATTACTTCACCCCTTTCCGGGTCGTAAACAAACTTATCGGAGCCGCAAACTGGGCAAACCCTATGCTTAGTCACAATTACACCCCCACGGTCAGTAGCCTTGTCAATCCATATATATAAACCTTAAGTTTTTTCAAGCGTAATGATTGAATTCGTTATCCATTTTACATGCTCTTTTTTAAAGGTAATCTTCTCAAGGACTCTAACATCTTCATTAACAATATTCACATAAATCCACAGGAAGACTGGATCTTTCTCACTCCCAACAACACGATTCCGGTAAAGAAGGTCAAGAGTTCCATCACTACTTTTCCTAGCTGATAGAGGTTTCCAAATATCCAAACTAACTTCTCCCTTATCATTGAGTTTCTCGATTATCTCTCTAATTTTCACTTTTGTTTCACCACTTAATTCTAAACTCTTTCCTTGTTCTGGCATCAATTTGAGCTAAAATCTTTTTAAGTTTTTCATCTGTAATTCTTTCAGTTATCTGTCCAGCTTGGTAAAGTTGAACAAGTATTAACTCCACTTGTCTTGCAAGTTCTGGCCTAACCAGCTTAACTCTTGCCAATCTTTCCCTCGCCTCTGAAGTAAGAATTTGCTTCATTATGGCCTGCAATTGAGCCTCTAATTCCATCTCCTGTCTTATCTGTTCCTCTTCCGCTTTCTTTTGCTCAGCAAGTTTCTTTTGAAGCTCTAAAAGTTTTTTCTTCCTAATTTCCTCTATATCCTCAGCCATCCTATCACCCTCAACAAAAGTTATTTTAAAAGGTTATTGGAAAGTGCTGATTAAAGGCAAAAGATGAGAGAATATCAATACTTCTTAAGTTCTGGAATTACTTCTTCAAGCTCTTTCTTGAGATCTGTGGCAGCTTTGTCAAGAAAGCTTCTTCCCTTTGGTGTGACTACTCTACCTTCCCCGGGAATCTTTGTGATGAATCCAGCAGCCTCGAGCTGTTGAAGTGCCCTTCTAACAATACTTCCACTTCCTTTGTAAAAGTGCTCAGGTGCATGACCCCTGTTTTTCCTTCCACCATACCATGTCCTTAACCTTTCAATACCAACTGGGCCATCAACATAGACCTTCCTGAAAACTGAAGCAACTCTATAATACCACCAATCATCTTGGTCTGGTATTCTTTCTTTGTGGCTGCCAGTTTTAACGAATGGTGCCCACTCAGGTGGTTTTATTTCAGGAATTTCCTTTAACTTTTGAGCTACCCTCTCAACGAGTAAATCACCAGGAACATCATAAACTGTCGCCATTTTTTCACTCCCTCCCTTTCTTGAACTTCTTTCTAAATTGAGCAATATCGAGCTTGACCTTTTTAACGGGTTTTTCTTCCCGCCTCTCTTTCGAGACTTCCTTAAGCTTAAGCTTCTTTAAATACTTTTCCCATCCCTCTCTGGGACGGAACAATATAAACCTTTTGCCCCTTACATCAATGAGCTCGCTATCAGTAAGTTCTGCAACTTTTTCTGCTATGGATCCTCTATCCATATCTGTAGAGATGAATGCTCCTTTTCTTATTTCCACCTTTAATATACCATCTTTTTTTAGTTGGGTATCAATTTCACTGATCACGCTTTCTTCCAACCCCTTTTTCCCAACCCACGCTTTAGGCTCAATATCATGATATTTGGCTTTTATGGCCCGTCTCACTTTTCCAGGCAAACGTTTTTCCATCTCTCTCACCTCTCTCCAAAGTCTCGCCCCACTTCGGACGTGAAGGTTTTTAGGAGAAGGGCTTTTTAAATTTTCCCTAATCCACTACCCAATTTTGAGCAAAAATCCTTTTAAGTTTTAGTCTTAAGCATCATAATGGTGATGATTATGAAAGTGCTTTTTTTAACTGCAGACACTTTTGAAGATTTGGAATTGCTCTACCCCGTCCACAGGATTAAGGAAGAAGGACACGAGGTATACATTGCAAGTAACAAAGAGGGTACGATAAGCGGAAAACACGGGTATTCTGTGAAGGTTGACATGGTTTTTGATGAAGTAGATCCCGATGAGTTCGATGCTCTCGTTCTGCCGGGAGGGAGAGCCCCAGAGATCGTAAGGATATACCCCAAAGCAGTGAAAATAGCTAAAAAGATGTTTGAGACTGGTAAACCCGTGGCAAGTATATGTCACGGCCCTCAGGTTCTGATATCTGCAGGTGTTCTTAAAGGAAGAAAAGGGACGTGTGTCGTCACAATAAAGGATGATCTCATAAATGCCGGAGCAGAGTACATCGACAAAGAAGTAGTTGTCGATGGCAACTGGGTGAGTTCAAGACATCCTGGTGACCTCTACGCATGGATGAGAGAATTCGTGAAGCTTTTGAAGTGAATTAATTCCCTTGCCTTTTTCTTTAAGACGCAATCCGCTGCAGGGAAGATGCGAATTTAATTCCTTTTGATGTGTTTTAAAAAAGAACTACAATTAATAAAATCCGATTTAAAGTTCGAATTTTTCATAAACACTCTTCTAAACCACTTATAAACGTTGATAAACTCCCAAAAACAATATCGCCTGCTAAACTGACAGAAAATTCGAGAAGTGAGAGAGTTTTGAACGAACAAAAACCAAACAAAACGATTTCATGAAAAAAGCTTAAATATGGGTTTTCATTAATTAAAAAACAATGTAACAAAACAAAGACACCAGAAACTTTATGAAATCACTCAGTTCAGAGGTTCCCTGAAATATGAAAATTCAATACATTGGTGTGGTGATGGAATATGGAGGAAGGGTTTGAGAGCTCTGCATGGAATTATTTGGAGAACCTAAAATGGGGCGAATATATGATAGTGAAGCACAACTCCAATGATCCTACACACTTGCTTTTTTACATTCTAGTTAAGCAACTAAAAGAAAACAACATACCCTTTGTTGTGATAGATGTGCTTGATAAACTTTATCTCCTTAAAATGCACTTAACAAGTGCTGGAATCAATACAACCATATTAGACGATATCCCAGTTATTAAATTGGGAGGGGTAAGATACACTGGGAAAATAACGAACCTAATTGAAAGAATTGAAATTTCCCAAGATACCCCGGTGTGGACACGGCACTATCGGGATGCCCTTCACAGGATTGAAAAAAAGCTTAGTAAGTACGTCAAGGTGATAGTGGGTATAGATTCACTACTGCAACTTTATGAAGATAACATCTGGGAGCTTAATACCTTAATGCTTGGAGGATTTGCAAGTATGATGGGAGACAAGAACAGCAAGGGGATTGTGTTTTTAAACTCCTCCGTGCTTAACCCAAAGACTGTTTTAAAAATTGAGGAGATATTTCCACGAGTTTTAAGATTGGAACTAAAAGAAGGAGAACTAATCCTTAGAATAGAAAAATCCGTCGATTTTGGAGAATATGGAAGGGAAATTAAAGTAAGCCCCCAGCAACTACAGGAAAAACTGAGAATGTGAATCAAAAGCTAAAATATTAAAAGGGATCAGAAGACGGCCCTATCCTTCCCTTCCCTCGTTATCGTCTCTTTTTTTCCTTTATCAAACATCCCTTCAATTTTCTTGTAATATTCTATAGTTTCCTCACTTATACTTGGGCCTACCTTCTTCATAGCTTCCTCAAAATCCCTCATTGTAACCTTAACTCTTTCCCTGATGTCACTTGCTCTCGTACCTGGTTTTATTATTCCTTCAGCTATGGCTCTTCTCATAGCATTAAGTGCGGCCTCCCTGACTACTGCTTCAATATCTGCTCCAGTGTATCCCCTAGTCCTCTTTGCAAGCTCTTCTAAACTAACATCTTTAGCTAGTGGAACGTTTCTCGTATGTACTTTGAATATTTCCAGTCTTGCTTTTTCATCCGGTGCTGGGACTAGGATTAACCTATCAAACCTTCCAGGCCTGAGTAATGCTGAATCCAGAATATCTGGTCTGTTTGTAGCTGCAATAACCACCACACCACTATTCTCCTCAATACCATCCATCTCGGTGAGGAGTTGGTTGATAAGTCTGTCTGTAACTCGGTTGACATCACTACCTCTTCTTGGGGCTATAGCATCAATCTCGTCAATAAAAACTACTGTAGGAGCTGCTTGCCTTGCTTTTCTGAATATCTCCCTTACGTTTTTCTCGCTCTCTCCTACCCACTTGCTAAGTACTTCTGGACCCCTAATACCAATGAAGTTAGCCTCACTTTCAGTAGCAACGGCCTTAGCTAGTAAAGTCTTTCCAGTACCTGGTGGACCATAGAGGAGTATTCCTTTGGGTGGGTTAATACCCATAGCCATAAATGCCTCTGGATATTTAAGTGGCCATTCTACAGCTTCCCTTAACTGTTGTTTAACCTCTTCAAGACCACCAATATCTTCCCATCTAACATTTGGCACCTCAAGGAGTACCTCTCTTAGAGCAGATGGTTCAACCATCTTTAATGCCTCGTAAAAGTCTCTTCTAGTTACTTTGAGCTCTTCAAGCACTTCTTTTGGAATGCTTTCTGCTTCAAAGTCTATCTTGCCTTCTTGAATCAACCTCCTTAAAGCAGCCATCGCTGCCTCTCTTGCCAATGCTGCCAAATCAGCCCCAACAAACCCATGAGTCTTCTCTGCAAGTTCTTCAAGGAGCAGATCAATCAACCTGTGCATCACTTCCTCGTAAAGTTTATCATCGACCTCTCTTAGGGCTCCTCTGATAATTTCTTCCTTGTCAACAAGAGCTTCTATCTTATAAAGAGCTCTTTCAGCAGCAGCTTTGAACCTATCGTCTTGTTTAAGCTCCTCAAGGACTTTTTTAACCTCCTCTTTTCTGAAATCCGGCTCAATAGGCATCCCCCTTGTGTGAATTTGAAGGATCTCTTTTCTTCCCTGTTTATCAGGAACACCTATTTCTAACTCTCTATCAAACCTACCCGGCCTTCTAAGGGCAGGATCCAAAGCATCAGGCCTGTTAGTTGCACCTATGACTATCACTTTTCCTCTGCTTTTCAGACCATCCATTAAGGTTAACAGCTGAGCTACTACTCTTTTCTCAACCTCTCCACTAACCTCTCCCCTCTTTGGAGCTATAGCGTCGATCTCGTCAATGAATATAATA
>Ga0190334_1001367_pt1 | contig 10636 bp, 9 predicted proteins | sample 48720478_MG_FD_161270 | JGI IMG/M metagenome (GOLD analysis project Ga0190334, IMG submission 161270) | Hydrothermal vent sediment bacterial communities from Southern Trench, Guaymas Basin, Mexico - 4872-04-7-8_MG | ecosystem: Environmental > Aquatic > Marine > Hydrothermal vents > Sediment ...
GTTTGAGCTGATGAAAGCAAAAGAAGAGGAGCCGCGCAAGAAATTTAAAGTTAGCCGGGGAAGCGGATTAGGGGTCTTAGAAGCGCCGAGAGGAACATTATTTAGTTATTTTGAAATAGATAATCAAGGAAGAATTGCTAACTGCAACATTATTACTCCTACTGCCCAATTTTTAAGGAATTTAGAAGAGGACTTTAGGGTTCTATATCCCATAATTGAGAATCTTTCGAAAAAGAAAAAATTAAGAAGAATTAAAACTCTAATTAGGGCTTATGATCCCTGTATTGCTTGTGCTGTGCATTAAAAAATAATAAAATAAAGATATGATTTACGATTTAATTATTATTGGCGGCGGTCCGGCTGGAATGACAGCGGGCATATATGCCAGTCGTTTGGGTTTAAAAACTTTTTTGATAACTAGGAACTTTGGCGGTCAGGTTGCCAAAAAAGCCGTTGATATTGAAAATTATCCAGGCTTTAAAAAAATTTCCGGATTAGAACTGGTCCGGAAAATGGAAGAGCATCTTCGGGTTTGTGATGTGGAAATTATGATAGACGAAGTTATTAAGATAAAAAAGAAAGGTAAAGAATTTTTGGTCCGCACTGCCCAAAAAAAAGAGTTTGGCTCAAAAAGTTTAATTTTGGCCACCGGGGCCGATCCTCGCCCTTTGGAAGTGCCAGGAGAAAAAGAGTTTTTAGGGAAAGGGCTGAGTTACTGCGCTGTCTGTGACGGCCCTTTGTTTAGGGGGAAGGTTGTGGCTATTATCGGTGGAGGCAATGCCGGTTTTGAGACAGCTATCTTTTTGAAAAATATTGCTCAAAAAATATATATTTTAGAGTCGGGGACAGAATTGAAAGCTTTTGCTGCAAACCAGGAAATAGTTAAAAAAGGCGGCAAGGCGGAAATCATTACTAATGCTGTTTTAAAAGAGATTAGAGGCGATAAGTTGGTAAACGCAATAATTTACGAAGATAAAAAGACGGGTAAAGAAAAAGAGTTGAAGGTTGAAGGAGTTTTTGTGGAAATCGGACATCAGCCGGCTACTGCTTATGCTAAGGACTTGGTTGATTTTAACGAGCGGGATGAGATAAAAGTGGAATTTGAAACTTGTCAAACAAAAACACCAGGCCTGTTTGCGGCGGGCGATTTAAATATTGGTCCCTTCAAGCAAATTGTTACGGCTGCCGGAGAGGGAGCAAAAGCCGCCTTGGCAGCTCATAATTATATTCAGAAAAAAGCTCGCCAATAAAGTTTCGTAAGCACCGACCTCAAAATCTCCAGCGAGATTTTGGGTCTGCTTCTCGCCCCGCCAGCCCCGCTTTTAGCGGGGCACCATGCTGGCGGGGTTCCGAAAGCTGCTTTGAAACTTTATTGACTCGCGTAGATATGATTAAATCTTTACAAGCCAGAAAAATTTTGAATTCCAGGGGAGAATTTACAGTTGAGGTAGAGCTGGAAACTAATAAAGGGGTTTTTTTATCTTCTTGTCCTTCTGGCGCTTCCAGGGGAAAAAATGAAGCTGTTGCTGTTGAGCCCTCAAAAGCCGTTGATAATGTCAATGAAATTATAGCTCCAAAATTAAAGGGAGAGTTGGAGGGGCGGCAAAAAGAGATAGACGAAATGCTTATTGAGCTTGATGGTACAAAAGATAAAGCTAATTTGGGGGCAAACGCTATTTTGCCTGTTTCGATTGCTGTATGTCGAGCAGGTGCCGCAGCTCAAGGCCTGCCTCTATATCAGTATTTAGAATATTTAGAGACCCGGTCTCGCCCAGCTGAGCCAGACGCTGAACTAGACGCTGGGCGAGACCGGGTCTCGACCAGTCTGCCGATTCCTTGTTTTAACATTATCAACGGCGGAGTTCATTCTGGCAGTGATTTGGAAATTCAGGAGTTTATGGTAGTGCCGAATAAAGGTTTTTTTTCAGAGAATTTGAAAGCAGGAGTTCAAATCTACCAAGAATTAAAGAAAACCTTGATTAAGGTTTTTGGAAAAAGAGCCATCAATGTTGGAGATGAAGGAGGATTTGTTCCTCCAATTTCAATGGAAAAAGAGGCCTTGGATTTGTTAAAAACTGTAATTAGGGGAGAAAGGGATATAGAAATCGGTTTGGACTGCGCTGCTTCTCAGTTTTACAAAAATGAAAGTTATAGCTTAGACAGTATAGTTTTTACCCCAGAAGGACTTTTGGGTTTTTATAGAGATTTAACCAAACGCTATCCAATTGTTTTTTTGGAAGACCCTTTTGCAGAATCGGATTGGGATTCTTTTCAGGAGATTACGAAAAGAGTTGGCAAAGAAATAACTATTTTTGGAGACGACCTTTTAACAACCAATATCGAAAGAATGAGAGAGGCAAAAAAAAGAGAGGCCTGTAGCGGTGCCGTTATCAAGCCAAATCAAATTGGAACAGTAACAGAAACCTTGGAAGCAATAAAGATAGCTCGGTCTTTTGGCTGGAAAATTATGGTCGCTCATCGTTCCGGAGAGACCAGCGACGATTTCATCGCTGATTTAGCTGTTGGGGCAGGAGCCGATTTTATCAAAGCGGGCGCTCCGGCCCGCTCCGAGCGTAACGCTAAATACAACCGTTTGTTAAAAATAGAAAACGAGCTAAAATAAATAATAATCAGTATGGCAAAATTATTTTTATTAAGGCATTTTAAATCGCAGTGGAATTTAGAGAACAGATTTACTGGTTGGGTGGATGTGCCTTTGATTAAGACAGACCCCAAGAACGTTAAGGCAGCCGCCAAAAAGATATTTAAGCGTAGAATTTCCGCTATTTATTCTTCGCCCTTGTTTCGAAACCAAGATTCAGTAGCTAAGCTTCTTGAGTATTTACCCGGAAAATATCCAATTTTTATACATCTCGATAAGGGAAAAATGAAAAGATGGGGTCATTTTGCGGAAATCAATAAAAAATATATGCCTGTTTATATCACAGAAAGATTAAACGAAAGATATTACGGAAATTTACAGGGCGAAAATAAAGCGAAAATGATGAAAAAATACGGTGAAGAACAAGTTCATCTTTGGAGGAGGGGATTTTTAAATACTCCTCCCGGAGGCGAGAATTTAAGAAAAACTTATAGAAGGGCTGTGCCTGTTTATCGTAAATATATAATTAAAGATTTAAAAAAGGGTAGAAATGTTTTAGTGGTTGCCTCTCATAATTCTTTGAGAGCTTTGATAAAATATATTGAAAAAATCTCTAATAAAGATATTATTGATATTGAACTTGATTACGGTTCTTTGTTGGAGTATAATTTCAGCAAGTCAGGGTTGCTAAAAAATAAATATTTTGTTAAAGTGTAATATTAACTACTTCGAAAACTAAATTTTTTAAATCAAGACCCTTATCTCGCCCGAAGCGGGCAGGACCGCGCCTTAACCCTATGATTTGAAAAATTCAGTTTTCTTCGTATATTATAATGAACAAATTAATTCCCATCGCTATTATTATCGCCGGTTTGGCGATAGCTGGAGCTTTTGTTTATACAAATTATTCAAAATATAATGGGACGTGCCCTATGGAAGAGCAATCGGCGGGAGGCACTGTTTTGTCTTCAGATGAGGCGGCTGAAAAACTTTTAAGTTTTGTCAATAAAAATATTTTGAGGGGCAGACAAACAGCTTCCTTAATGGAAAGTTCAGAGGAAGCTGGTTTTTATAAAGTGAGGTTTGAGGTTGAGGGCCAAGAAGTTGAGTGGCGGATTACCAGAGATGGAAGATTTATTTTTCCTCAAGTAATTGATTTGGCAGAGGTGGTAGAGCCAGCCGAAGAAACAGATAAGGAGGTTGGCAATTTTTCCGTCAGTTCAGATGAAGTTTGCAGAGAAGATGGCAAGCCGATAGTTTATTTCTTTGGGTCGGAAAGCTGTCCTCATTGCAGATGGGAACATCCAATTATGGAAGAGGTGGCTGAAAAGTTTGGAGACAAAATTAGTTTTCATAATAATATGGATACAGATGGTACAAATGCAGATAAGGAGGTTTTTGGCAAATACAGCACAGGCGGAATCCCGACCATAGTTTTGGGATGTAAATATTACAGGGTTGGTTCCGGAGAAAGTTTGGGCAAGGAAGAAGAAGCAGGGGTTTTAACGGATTTAATCTGCAAATTAACTGATAATAAGCCGTCAGAATTATGCCAAAAGTAAAAGTTTATTCCACTCCAACTTGCCCTTATTGTTTTACTCTAAAAGAATTTTTAAAAGAGCATAATATTGAATTTGAAGATATTGATGTTTCCCAGAATGAAGGCGCTTTTAGAGAAATGGTTGCTAAATCAAACCAAATGGGAGTGCCGGTTGTGGATATTGACGGGCAAATTGTAGTGGGATTTGATAAAGAAAAAATTACGCAATTGTTGAATATTAAAAAATAATTGCTCGGCAGCAAAATTTTGAAAACCTTCCCCCTTCTCGCCCGCCCTGGGCGGGCTCGCCACGCCCAAGCCTTAGGTTTTCAAAATTTACTGCCTCGCTTTATCAGTTTTTATGATAAAAATTGCTATCAATGGTTTCGGCCGTATAGGCCGGCCAACTTTTCGCAGAATTTTAGACAACCATCCAGATCTAGAGGTTGTAGCTATTAATGATTTAACAGACAACGAGACATTAGAGCATCTTTTAAAATATGATTCTTTATACGGTCGGTATGATAAAAAAATTAATTCTGAAATGCTGGCGGAAAAAAATCCGGAAAAACTTCCTTGGAAAGAAATGGGTGTTGATATTGTTTTGGAGTGTACGGGTGTTTTCAGAGACTTAGAAGGAGCTAAGCTCCATTTAAAGGCAGGAGCCAAAAAAGTTATTATTTCAGCCCCCTGTAAATCAGATGGGGTTCCTGGTTTTGTCCTTGGGGTTAATGAAGAAAAATATGAGCCAGAAAAAATTGATATTATGGATATGGGGTCCTGTACAACCAATTGCTTGGCTCCGATTGCTAAAGTTCTAAATGATAATTTCAAAATTAAAAAAGGTTTTCTGACCACAGTTCATAGTTATACAAATGACCAAAGAATTCTGGATTTGCCTCATAAGGATTTAAGAAGGACTAGAGCCGCTGCTTTAAATATCATTCCCACAACAACTGGAGCCGCTAAAGCAATCGGCAAGATTATTCCAGAATTGGATGGAAAACTGGATGGCATTGCCATAAGGGTTCCAACCCCAACAGTTTCAATTTTAGATTTAATTGTTAGTGTGGAAAAAGAAACAAGCGTTGAAGAAGTTAATCAGGCGTTTAAAGGGGCTGCTGAATCAGAAAGAATGAAGGGCATCCTAAGAACAGAAAAAGAACCTTTGGTTTCCACAGATTTTAAAGGAGATACTTATTCCGCTATTGTTGATTTGCCCCAAACAATGGTTAAAGGCAATTTAATTAAGGTTCTCGGCTGGTATGACAATGAATACGGTTATGCTTGTCGTTTAGCCGAGTTCGCTGAATTCATTGGAAAGAAAATGTAAGTTTCATAACTTATAGGAACTAAATAATCTACTGGAGCTAAATTCATACAAATAAAAGAGGCCGAGAGGTTAAACCCTCTCGGCCCTTTTTTTAGTTTTTCACAGAAAAAACTTTGTCAAATTTCTTTTGTAGGATATAATAGAATAATATGGAAAAAGCAGTAAAATTAATTAAAAAAGGGAAACTATATTATCCCAGCAGAGAATTTCAAAAAACAGCTTTGGTAAAAGACAGGAAGATTTATAAAAAGGCCCTAAAGAATCCAAAGAAATTTTGGGCTGATTTGGCTAAAGAACTAAGCTGGTTTAAAAAATGGAACAAGATTTTTGTCCATAAGCCACCTTATTTTCAATGGTTTGCCGGCGGAAAAATAAATATCACCTATAACGCCCTAGACAAGAATTTGGAAACCAGAAAAAACAAGGTTGCTTTAATCTGGGAGCCGGAACCGATTAATGAACGCCAGAGAGTTTTTAGTTATTATGATTTATATAGAGAAGTAAACAAGACAGCCAATGCCTTGAAAAAGATAGGAGTGAAGAAGGGGGACAAGGTTGGTATTTATTTGCCGATGATTCCAGAAGCAATAATTTCAATGCTTGCCTGCGCCAGAATCGGAGCAGTTCATTCAGTAGTATTTTCAGCTTTTAGTCCCCAAGCCCTAAGAGTTAGATTGCAGGATACCAAAGCAAAAATTTTAATTACGGCTGATGGTTATTATAGAAAGGGGAAAATAATTGATTTAAAAAAATCAGCAGACAAAGGCATAAAAAGCACAAGCGTTAAAAAAGTTATTGTAGTTAAAAGAGCAGGAAATAAGACCGAAATGAAAAAAGGAAGAGATTATTGGTGGCAGGACTTGGTTATGGCGCAAAGCGATAAGTGCGACCCTGTTCCAATGGATTCAGAAGACCTTTTGTTTATACTTTATACTTCCGGTTCTACCGGCAGACCAAAAGGTTGTTGTCATGTTTGCGGCGGTTATACTGTTCAGGCAAAATGGACAGCGAAATGGATATTTGATTTGAAAGAAGACGATATATTTTGGTCAACGGCTGATGTCGGGTGGATTACGGGTCACACTTATAGTTGTTACGGACCATTGCTCTGCGGCATTACTTTTGTTATTTTTGAAGGTTTGCCAACTTGGCCGGAGCCGGACAGATGGTGTCAGATTATTGAAAAATATGGGGTAACTACTTTTTATACTGCTCCAACAGCCATAAGGATGTTTGAGAAGTATGGGGTGAAATTTTTAGAAAAGCATAAAATGGAAACTCTTCAGATTCTGGCTTCTGTTGGAGAGCCGATTGATAGAGCGGCCTGGGAATGGTATTTTAAAGAAATCGGCAGAACAAAAAGACCTTTGCTTGATACTTGGTGGCAGACAGAAACAGGCGGAATTTTAATTACCTCGCTGCCGGGCATCGGCCCCTTTAAACCAACTTTTACCGGCCTTCCTTTTCCCGGATTAAGGTTTGATATTTTAGACGAAAAGGGCAGGTCCTGTCCTAAAGATAAAGAAGGGAATTTGGTGTTATTGTCGCCTTTTGCCCCAGCTCTTTTAAGAAAGGTTTATAAAAATCCTAAGAAATATTTAAAGACATATTGGTTTGACTACGGAAAGAAAATATATTTTACTTCAGATAGGGCCTATAAGGATAAGAACGGATTGATAAGGGTCGTGGGCAGGGCAGATGATGTAATGAAGGTTGCGGGTCATCGTTTAACAACAGGCGAAATGGAATCAGCTATTGCTTTGCATAAAGATATTACAGAATGTGCTGTGGTGGGCATAACAGATGAGATTAAGGGTCAGGTTCCGGTTGTTTTTGTGGTGTCGAAAACCCAAAAGCCGGAAGAAGTTATAGAAAAAGAAGTGGTAGCTCAAATTAGAAAAGAAATAGGTCCTATTGCCACACCTAAGAAGGTTTATTTGGTTAAGGATCTGCCGAAAACCCGAAGCGGGAAAATAATGAGAAGAATTTTAAGAAAATTATTTACCGGCGAAGATTTAGGCGATTTAAGCACTTTAGCCAACCCGGAAAGCGTGGAGGAGATAAAATGCAAGTTGAAATAACCAAAATCCAAGACAAAGACATTAAAGGGGTTAAAGAGTTTTGTCTTGGCATTTTTGAGGAAATGAAATGGGATAAAAGTTTTGTTTATGGATTTGATAATCTTAAAGATTTTTTTTCGGGAAAAAGAGAAGTTTTTTTTGTAGCTAAATTTAAAAAGAGAATTGTTGCTTGCGGAGGTTTAAAAGAGCTGTCTCGAGATGAGGGTTTATTAAAAAGATTTTATGTTGCCAAAGAATTTAGAGGAAAAGGTTTGGCAGAAAAAATGATAAAAAAAATAAAAGAATTTGCCGGAGAAAAAAGATATAAAACAATTGTTTTGGATGTTTTTAAAAATAACGAAAGAGCAAAAAAATTCTTTCAAAAACAGGGTTTTCAGGTTTTTACCCCTTCTTCTTCAGAAAAATGGCTGGAGTCCCAGCACCCTGAAAAATTCCAATTCCGCAGAATAAATTTATGATTTGGCTTCGAAAACTAAATTTTTTAAATCAAAATCCCTATCCCGCCCGCCATCGGCTATCGTCGAAGGCGATTGCAGGCAGACCAACCCTATGATTTGAAAAATTCAGTTTTCTTCGTTTTTATTAAAATAAATACATGTTAAAAAAGTTCAAACACATACTTTGGTTTAAACAAATAAACTCTAATGACGGGGCTTTGGTTGGAGGCAAAAACGCTTCTTTGGGAGAAATGGTAAAATTTCTTTCTAGAAAAGGAGTCAATATCCCTGATGGTTTTGCCTTAACGGCAAAGGCCTATTGGTATTTTCTTAAAGAAAATAAAATAGATAGTAAATTAAAAGAGATTTTTGAAAAATTTAATCCCAAGAGCTTGGAAAGTTTAAGAAAAACAGGAAAAGAAGCAAGAGAGCTTATACTTAGGGCGGAATTTCCCAAGGATTTAACCAAAAAAATAATAAAGTCATATAAAAAACTTTGTAAAAAGTATAGAGAAGAAAATGTCAGCGTTGCTGTTCGTTCTTCGGCAACAGCGGAAGATTTAGCAACGGCTAGTTTTGCCGGCCAAATGGAGACATATTTGAATGTTCGGGGCCAAGACGAGTTATTGCAGGCCGTCAAAAAATGTATGGCTTCTTTGTTTACGGACAGGTCCATTTCTTATAGAGAAGAAAAAGGGTTTGAACATTTGAAAATTGCTCTTTCTGTGGGAGTGCAGAAAATGGTTAGAAGCGACCTGGGGGCTTCCGGGGTAATGTTTACACTGGATACAGAATCTGGCTTTGAGAATGTTGTTTTGATAAACTCAATTTGGGGGGTGGGAGAAATGATAGTAAAGGGCAAAATTACGCCAGATGAATTTTATGTTTTTAAGCCAACCAGAGCGATTATTGTAAAGAATTTAGGACGGAAAACTAAAAAATATATATATGCCAAAAAGGGAGGGTTAAAAGAGGCAAAAGTAAAGGAGAGGGACCAGCTAAAATTTTCTTTAACAGATAAAGATATTTTAACCTTGGCTGATTGGGCCTGCAGGATTAAAGAACATTATGGGAAACACCAGGATATTGAATGGGCAAAAGACGGCAAAACGGGGGATTTATTTATCGTTCAGTCAAGGCCGGAAACAATTCATACGCCGGGAGAGGCCAGAGTTTATAAAGAATATGAGATTAAGACCAAAAAGAAGCCAATTTTGTCGGGCATTGCTGTGGGAGATAAAATAGGGATAGGTCCCGTAAGGGTTATTCCCGATGTTTCAAAAATTGATCAGTTTAAAGAAGGGGAAGTTTTGGTTACTAAAATGACAGATCCGGATTGGGTTCCTATTATGCGACAAGCATCAGCAATAATTACAGACGAAGGCGGTAAAACTTGCCATGCTTCAATAGTGGCTCGAGAATTGGGAATTCCGGCAATTGTCGGCACGAGTTTGGCTACAAAAATTTTAAAAACAGGAGAAATGGTTACAGTTGACTGCACCCGAGGAAGGCACGGCCGAATTTATGAAGGAAAGGTGTCTTTTAAAATTAAAGAATATGATTTGAAAAAAACCCCGAAATTAAAAACAAAAATAATGATTAATATCGGAGCGCCGGAAATCGCTTTTAAAACTTCTTTTTTGCCGGTAGAAGGAGTGGGGCTGGCAAGAGAAGAATTTATTATAGCTGAAAAAATCAGAGTTCATCCTTTGGCGCTTTATAATTTTAAGAGTTTAAAGAACAAAAAGCTCAAGAAGAAGATTGAGAAGATGACCGTAGAGCATAAAGATAAGAAAGAATACTTCGTAAGAGAATTGGCAGAAGGTATAGCTCAGATAGCCGCTGCTTTTTACCCCAAAGAAGTAATTGTTAGATTTTCTGATTTTAAGACGAACGAGTACAAGAATTTAGTTGGGGGCGAACTTTTTGAAAAAGAGGAATCGAATCCAATGCTTGGCTTCAGGGGCGCCTCCCGCTATCTTTCAGAAGATTTTCAGCCGGCTTTTAAAATGGAATGTCAGGCAATAAAAAGAGTCAGGGAAGTGTTTGGATTGGAAAATGTTTCTGTTATGGTGCCTTTCTGCCGGACCATTGAAGAAGCAGAAAAAGTTAAGAAATTGATTACCAAATTTGGCTTAAAAAATGTTAAAATATATGTAATGGCGGAAGTGCCGTCTAATGTTATTTTAGTTGATGAGTTTTTAAAAATATTTGACGGCATGAGTATTGGAAGTAATGATTTAACTCAGCTTACTTTAGGGCTGGACAGAGATAATGGCAGTATCGCTTATATTGGCGATGAAACCAATGAAGCTGTGAAAAAATCAATCAGCAAGGTTATAAGGGCCTGCAAAGCCAAAAAGAAGTACTGCGGAATATGCGGCCAAGGACCTTCGGACATCCCTGAATTTGCTGTTTTTTTGCAAAAAGAAGGCATAGAAAGCATTTCTTTAAATCCGGATACTATTATTAAAACAACAATAAATTTATCAAAAAATAAATAGTAGAACGATTTATTTAAACAAAATCTATGAAAAACAAACATTTATTAGTCTTTTTTCGCCAAGGGCGGAAAAGCAAAAAGCGAACATCTGTTAATGTTGGTTTTACATTAATAGAACTATTGGTGGTTATTGCCATTTT
>Ga0190334_1001370_pt1 | contig 10630 bp, 12 predicted proteins | sample 48720478_MG_FD_161270 | JGI IMG/M metagenome (GOLD analysis project Ga0190334, IMG submission 161270) | Hydrothermal vent sediment bacterial communities from Southern Trench, Guaymas Basin, Mexico - 4872-04-7-8_MG | ecosystem: Environmental > Aquatic > Marine > Hydrothermal vents > Sediment ...
TTGAGGTCCTTAAAAAGAAAGGATATATTGATGACATAAAAAATTCTCAATTTGAAGTGGCAAGTAGAACCGATAAGCTCGTCTCAGCAAGGTGTAATGCCTTTTCCCTCATGACTGAAAAAAAACTAATATTAATGGAAATTAATAGCGCTTTACCTAAAGATATTGGATTATGGGCACTTGCAAAAGTCTCTAATGATTTTTCAGCAAGGCGCAATGCTATTCAAAGACAATACAAATACATTATATATTTGCCTTATTTGCAATCGAAGTACCATAAAAAACCAAATCTTAAGTTAATGAAGAAAGCGTGTAAACTCCTTGAAGGCGAACATGATTTTTCTAATTTCGCCAAAAGAACTAAAGAACATGTAAATCCAATCAGGACATTAAACAATATTACTCTTAAAAAAAAAAAGGATTTTATAATTATTGACTTCAAGAGTAGAGCTTTTTTAAGACAACAAGTTAGGAGGATGGTTGCTAAGATCTTGGATGTTGGTGCTCAAAGGATGACTCTTAATAATTTTTTAGAACTATTCGATTCGAACCAATTCAAATCCTACGAGCCAGCAGATCCAAGAGGCTTGATTTTATGGGATATTAAGTATTATAAAAATATTGAATTCATAATTGATCAAAGATCTAAAACACGAATGTTTGACTATTTTCAAGAAAAAGAGAGGAAATCTGCACTAAAATTAAATTTATTCAGATCCTTGCAACATGACGATTTTTGCTAAAAGTGCTTTTAATTGAACCTCTTCAGTCCCACCTTGACTCAGGCGATATTCAAATTCTGCTAATAATTTTGATAATTCTACTTTTGTCAATTCGGGAATATCAAGATCATACATTTCTCGATGAATATTTTTTATGATATTGATTCCTGAAAGACCATATTCATTCATTATCATTTCTAAAGCATTAATTGCTTGAGTTAATTCACCATTTAAAGCAGCTTTTAGAATCTTGCTCATCTTTTCTGGAGGTACTTCTCCAGCAACTTTAAATACCATGTCTTCATCAACTTTTTGGTTAATAGTCCCGCAAGATTGCAAGTAATTTATTGCTCTACGACAATCCCCTCTAGAAACTTTCACTAAAGCATCCAAACCTTTCTCAGTGACTTCTATATTCTCTTGCTCTGCAATGAATTGTATTCTTTTTTTTATGTCTTCAGGTTTTAAGGATGAAAATCTAAATACAACGCACCTTGATTGAATTGGAGGAATTATTTTGTTTGAATAATTGCAAATAAGTATCATTCTGCAATTCTTAGTGTATTTTTCCATTGTTCGCCTTAATGCTTGTTGAGCTGGTGCTGTCATGTTATCCGCTTCATCCAAGATTAAGATTTTAAAAGGTATGTCAATTGGAGGTTTAGATTTAGCAAAATCTTTCACGTATGTTCTTATTACATCAATACCCCTAGCATCGCTAGCATTTAGTTCCAGATAAGTTATATTTCTTGCAACTTTATGTTTATAGATTTCCCTAACCATAGCTAAGGCACAAGTCGTCTTTCCGGTACCAGCAGGACCCGCAAATATCAAGTGCGGCATTGCTTTATCTTTTACAAACTGCTTGAGTCTTTTTATTATCCCTTCTTGGTTAATTACTTGATCTAGCGTGCGAGGTCTATATTTTTCAACCCAAGGTCTATTTTCGAGGGACATGGTTTTAAAAGAATATTTACATGTTTACTTTTTTAATATTAATTTTTAAGAATTAAAATTTCTTTTCTTATTATAAAAACTATTTTTTTAAAAAGAAGTTGTTGAACATGACAAATTTTAAAATTAGTAAAATAAAATCTCGATGGATATTAGATTCAAGGGGAAATCCAACCGTAGAAACCGATGTATTTGTTAGAAACGAATGGGCCAGAGCAGCAGTACCTTCGGGAGCCTCCACTGGTGAGGCTGAAGCATTAGAATTGAGAGATGGTACAAAGGTATTTCACGGTAAGCATGTCACAAAAGCAGTTTCAAACGTTAATGATATTTTAGCAAAAAAACTTATTGGATACGATGTGCGAGAACAAGAAAAAATAGACATGGAGATGATCGAAATTGATGGTACTGAAAATAAGAGCAAATTAGGAGCAAATGCAATTCTATCAGTTTCTTTAGCAGTAGCTAGGTTAGCAGCAATATTATTGGAAAAACCATTATTTCAGCACATTTATGAACTAAGTCATGCTAAATCAAGAGACAATTTTTTGTTGCCCTTGCCTTTTTCTAACATTTTAAATGGAGGAAAGCATGCTGGAAATAACTTAGCAATACAAGAGTTCATGATCATACCTGTAGGAGCAAAAACATTTTCTGAAGCAATTCAATTCGTTGTTGAAGTATACCAGACGCTCAAAAATCTTTTAATTGAAGAATATGGAAAATCTTCCGTTAATGTTGGAGATGAGGGCGGGTTTGCTCCCAATTTATCAAGCACTCATGAAGCAATTGATGTCATTGTTAAAGGAATAGAAAGAGCAGGTTATGTAATGGGTGTTGATTTCTTCTTAGGAATAGATGCAGCTGCTAGCGAATTTTTTGATGGTGAAATTTATAGTATTGATGGCTTGAAATTGTCTGAATCTGAATTGCTCCAATATTATTTGGATTTAATTGAACAATATCCTTATATAAAATCAATAGAAGACCCTTTTGATGAAAATTCTTTCCAAGGATTCGCCAATTTGACTGCTAAAATTAATCCAACCATTCAAATTGTTGATGATGATCTCACGGTTACAAACTTCAAAATACTGCAAAAAGCAATTGATAGTAAAGCAGGAAATGCACTGTTGCTTAAAGTAAATCAAATAGGAACTTTAACTGAAGCAATAGAAGCGAGTAAATTAGCTTTTAAGAACAAGTATAATGTCATGGTTTCTCACCGTTCAGGAGAAACGGAAGATACATTCATAGCAGATTTGGCTGTGGGACTTTGTACCGGGCAAATCAAGAGTGGAGCTCCTTGCCGGAGTGATAGAAACTGTAAGTATAATCAATTATTAAGAATTGAAGAAATTCTTGGAAATCGTGCCAAGTTTCCAACAGAGTTTGATTCTTGGAGAAATTTTATTTAAGAAACCTAAGATTTATTAACTTATTATTTAAATAGCATCTTAATTTTTCATAAAACGATAAATTCTTACATCAATATTTTTTACTTTTTTTTCGTGAAAGGAATAAGTTCTTTCCAATTTCATGTTAAAAGGAAAAGAGTAATCCACTTTCCAATTGAATCGTGAAGCGAAATGTTTGATAAATCTATCAACCTTTTCATTTAATAAATGAATTGAATACACCACATCCGAAAAGGAAAATGCTTTCTTTAAAAAAATTCTATCTGCAAACCGATGCTTGACTCCAAAGGGAGGGTTCATTATCGTGGTGATGTTCTTAGGATGCATTAATTTGTTTTTTCGAATTTCTAAGGTTGAAACATCACAACATACAATATTTATAACGTGATCCAAATTCAAGTTAATCACATTTTCTAGCAGGATTTCAAGAGCCTCAAAATCAATATCGATACTTATTACTTTAGCAGCACCTAAAAATGCGCTTGCTATGGATAGCCTACCAGTCCCAGCACCTAAATCAAAAACGACAGTATTTTGAATGTCATCATATTCAACACCTGCATGATATACTATATTTATGGCACTTTCAGCGTCAATAGTGTATTGTTCTAAAGCAATTTTTGGATTCTTGAACGTTTTCGTTCCTTGAATTAGAGAGATTATTTCCTTTTTCTTGATAAACATCGTGTAGATTTATCTTTTTAATATTAAACAATAAATTTATTTATCCTATTTAATATTATTTAAATAATAATAAGTAGGAGGAAAGTAGAAATCATGAAAGAACCGGTGAAAAGTAATGACATCGTTCATACTGGTCAATTTTTAGGAGTAATCGAAGAATTTTTACCAGATAAGCAATCAACTTATATTATTGATGGCCAAATTTTTGCCTCCAAAACAGGCATAATAACTATTGATAAAAAAAAGAAGGAAATTGAAATTAAAAGCCATCAAGAAAAAGATCGTAAAATTGTAAGAATAGGAGATATTGTTATTGGAACAATTCTCTTTATAAGACAATATTCTATTGGAATTAATTTCCATACCATTAATGGTAAACTTCATTTTAATAGCTCCTATTTGGGAAATATTCACGTGTCTCAAATCTCATTAAAATATGTAGATAAGATTACTGATGCGTTCCAAGTAACGGACATTGTTAGAGCGAAAGTAATTAAGAAGCAATTTAATGAATATGTTTTAAGCACCGTGGGCAAAAATTTAGGCGTGATACACGCTGATTGTATAATTTGTGGTACCCCACTTAAAAAAATAGGGTTTAACAAGCTACAATGCCCTCGTTGCGGAAACATTGAAAAACGTAAACTAGCAAGCGATTATGGAAATGTATCAGAAAGTTTGAGATATTAATCTTAGATATTTCCCTTTTTTTTATTAATTATTTTTTGAAATAACTTGAAAATAATTTTTTTAATCTAATTTGGTTAAATCAATAAAATATTTTAATTAATAACATTGTCTTTTTTGAAAGATTTCTTTTAAAATCATCTAACAAGAATTAAATCATTTATAATTCGTCTTATAGATAGGAATGGCTTTTATTAAAAAGCAAGCATTAAATAAAAGCATTAGTTGATAAAAATATATTGAAGTCTTATAATATTCCAGACGAATGGTCCCAAAAATTTCATGACACAATTTTATTTTACAAAAAGCTAAAAATATATAAAAATATTCGAATCCTGAATAAAATTGAACTTTCTCTCATAGTTTCTGAAAAAGGGGCAATTATATTCTTAAGCAAGGATGATGAAATTGATTATAACTACTGCCTAATTGATAACGATAAAAGTTTTATAAATTTGGCAATAGAATTGCTTGAATGGTATTGGGAAAAAGGAAATGACTTGCGACCATTTGTTAGAAAGGAGATTCTCTCTTCATAAGAATATCTGTTATGACGTTTAAGATTTAATCATTTTTAATAAGAAAATAATTTAATTATCTTCCAAATGAGTCTTTTTGCAAGTAAAAATTGATTTGTTATCTTTTCAGAAAAAGGAACTTACCAGCATCGAAATTGAGACCCTTTAAATTTTATATGACGGAATATTATTATTATTAACAATTAAAATTTGAAAAAATTAAAAATAGAAAAAATAAAATTCATTTATAAAAAACATTTTTAAAAAGAATATTAATTAATTTCGCGAAAGATGGGATTTACATGGTCAAAAAAGGAGGAAAAAAAGTTTTAAATTTCTATAACCATTCTGGTTCACTTGATAATGTAATTGGATTTTTAGAAAGCATACAAAAGAAAGTGAATTATATAAACTTGAATTGCACGGTTGAGGGAAAGTCGATAAAGATTTCCATTTTTGGTTCTAGAGATTTACAATATTTAGCGATTGAGAAACTCAGAGAATTGGCAGACCAATTCTTGAGTTGACTCATTTTTTCTAAAAATAAACCATAAAAGATTTATTTCTTTTTAAATTTGAAGTATTATACTTAAAAACTTGGTGAGATTCTTGGCTAAAAAAGCTAAAGATAAAGAAGAACCGCTTGAAGAAGACTTGCTTGAAGGAGAAGAGATTGAAAGTCACTATCCTTCAATTTCAAAGCCAAAAGAAGAAGATAGTAGCAAGGTTTCAGAACCTAAGGTTGATGCTGCTGAAATCACTACTCCTAAAGAAGAACTTGAAACCGAAGAGGAAGAAGAAGCTCCGAAATACAAGTATTTAGATTTGAAATTGATAAAAGGAGCCGGGAAAAACGATTATAAAGTCCAAGTAATCGGACAATCGCATGGATTTTTAAATGCATACGTGAAGCACTTACTACAAGTTGAAGGTGTTAAAGCAGCAGCTTACAAGGTTACCCAAATAGATCCTCCAGAAATATTTGTCAGAATTAAAGATGGATATAATATCAAAAGCGTGCTTGCTAAAGGCATTGAATCCTTAAGAAAAGAAGTCTTAGAAGTTCAAGAGGTTTTTAAGAAATTAATGTAAATTTTGTTAAAATTCATTTTTAATTAATTTAATGCATCCTTTTTGGATTAATGTTTTTTTGATAAACCATGTCTTATGACTTTTTAATTACTGATTTAAAGAAGAATTTTTCCCAAAAAGCCATTGGAACCGATAAAGGATTGGCTAAAATAGGAGATGCCATTGTTAATTTATCTTATTCTGTTGCAAAATCAATTTATCTAACTAAAAAACAATTGAATGCGTCCTGTTATAGAACTGGATCAAAAGTTAGCAAAAAGATACTTGCTGGTGCCTTAAAAGAGGCAAACATGAAAAGCTTTTCTAAAAACCGGGCAGATGCACATGACATGGCAGATACCGTAGAAGCCATACTAGCATTTGTTTGGCTAAGTGGAAAAATGTCAATTCAAGATATGGTCAATTCATTGGTGGATTCCTTATCAGGAGATCTTACAAATTATAAGGAAGAAATAGAAATTTCAAGAAAAGCATTCGTGGATCTCCTGAATCAAGTGAAAAAATATCTTCCGGATAAATAAAATGAAAGAGAACCCCATATGCTTAGGTATTGATGATGCTAGCTTCTCGTTAAAAGGCGATTCTAGCAGGACTTATCTAATAGGAGCAATATGTCAAGGAACCAGATTAGTTAGCGTGAGGAAAAAAACAATTGATATAGATGGCGATGATGCAACTGAAAAAGTAATTGAAATGATAAAAAGTTGCGATAAACACGTTCAGTATGTCCTCACTGATACCATAACATTTGCTGGCTTTAACTTGATTGATTTAAAAAGAATTCACGAGGAAACTTTAAAACCAATCATTGCAATTACAGAACGAAAAATAAATTTAGAAGCAGTAAAAGAAGCAATAATTAAAAATTTTCCCAAATCTTACAAGAAAAAATTGCATTACATTGTAAATGCGGGACTCCTCTATGAAATGATAATTAATACCGCAGGAGGCCCTGCCAAAATATTTTTTCATCACATTGGAATTGAATATGATGAGATTAAAGCATTATTACAGAAATTATGCATTGATTCGAAATTACCAGAACCCATAAGAATCGCGCATTTAATCGGGAAAATGTTCTAAAAATTTTAATCCACGCTTATCTCATATTCCAATATATTCTTTAACCTCTCTCGCAACTCTGGACGGATGGCAGACATGCCATAAGTTCTTATTCCACCCAGCTTTTTCTGAACTTCCTCGACGCTAAGAACATTTGGTAAATCTTGCTTGTTCGCAATTGCAATTACCTTCGAACCTAAATGTCGCTCAAACCTTTCGATTATCTCCTTGGTTTTTCTTACATTCTCCTCAGTTGAATCACAAACAACCACCGTTAAACCAGCACCCCTAAGAAAATCTTTCCACATGAATTTAAAATGCTCTTGACCACCCAGATCCCAGATTTGGACTTGCTTTCCATTGAGAATTGATCCTTCTACCTCTAAACCTACAGTAGGCTCATGCTTTTTTGGAACTTCTTTCCCTTGTAATAATCGGAGTAAAGATGTCTTACCAACCATGCCTTCCCCTACTAAACAAATCTTTGATTTTGAAGCTGGTAAAATAGTTAATCAACCCCATTCAAACCTTTTAATTCAGATGAATTAAATGAAAAATGTTTTCTACAAAAAATGAGGTATTATCAGCATGTCACCCAGATATACATGTTCCTATATAACCATTGAAAAGCATTACAATCCTCTTAAAAATCGCTTTATCACGTTTTGAACATCTCCACTAATAAATCGCAGGATAAAATTTAAATAAAGAAAATTTTACTTAATGGTTCGTAACTAGGAGTAATTTTTATCTTTTAATGATTCAAAACCTGAATTATTAATAAAACTTCTAAAATTGAGACTTTATTCATTAAATGAACTTTTGAATGAAATAATGAGAAAAAAATGCTCTATTGTGAAAATTGTAAAAAGGAAATCTTAGAAATCTCAATTTCTCATGGCGCAATGTCAGAAGAAGCCATTGAAAAATGGATAAAAAGCTTGGAAGAAAAAGGAAAAATCATTATAATAAATCCACCACCATTCGGACCAAAATTCTGCCCCGTTTGCGGCAGAGAATTAAAAAAATTATAACAATAAAAATCTTGAAACATGTTTGCTGTAAAGTCTACATGAAGTTTTAAAATCTAAATGAAGTCTATTAGTTTTCAAAAAAAAGATAAAAAAAATAAGTTGAATTTCAAAATTATTGATAAATGAAACCTAACTACCTAAATAACTTGAATTTACAGAATTCTTTTAAATAAAAAATTAACTTGTTAAAAAATAGAATTAGAAAGTTAAGAAAAAAAATCAAGAATGTATATTTAGCTCTTACTCAGGAACGATATCCTTTACTATTCCTACTGCTACCGTCCTGCCCATATCTCTAATGGCAAAACGACCTAGCTCTGGAATCGTATCATATCGTTCAAGGCACAATTTCTTTATCGGCTGAAGCTTAATGATAGCTGCCTCGTTTCGCTTGATGAATTTTGGGTTGTCCTCTATTACAGCACCAGTCTTCTGATCAAGCTTCTTGCTTAGTTCGATAAATCTAGCAGCTACTTGTGCAGTGTGAGCATGAATGACTGGAGTATAACCTTGTGCAATCGCAGTAGGATGCCAAATGACAATGATTTGTCCAGTCCAATGACCTTTTGGCGTGATAACTACTGGTGGATTATCTGGATGGCCTACAACATCGCCCCTAGAGACGTGCTTCATCTCCAGGCCTCTTATGCTAAACCCAACGTTATCCCCGGGTAAAGCTTCTGGAATTTCTTCGTGGTGCATCTCTATGCTTCGTACTTCTCCTTGAAATTCTGTTGGCATAATGATGACTTTATCACCTTTCTTTAGAACTCCAGTTTCTACTCTTCCAACTGGTACGACACCAGTACCCTTAATCTTGTAGGCATCTTGAATTGGCAATCTTAATGGCTTGTCAATTGGCTTTTCAGGTACTTCAAGAGAATCAATTGCTTCAATCAAAGTAGGTCCCTTATACCATGGCATGTTTGGAGAAGGTTCAGTAAGATTCTCTCCTTTTAAACCACTTACCGGTACAAAAGGAATCTTTTTGACTGGAAATCCAATGCCTTTTAAAAGATCAGATACAGCATCCTTGCATTCATTGAACCTATCTTCATTATAGTTCCAAACATCAGCCTTATTAATGGCAACCACTAATTGCTTGACTCCTAAGGTTTGGGCCAAATAAGCATGCTCTCGTGTCTGACCATTTGCTGCAATTCCCACTTCCATTTCTCCTTTCTTTCCGCTTACTACTAAGATTGCAGCATCTGCTTGTGATGCACCAGTAATCATGTTCTTTACGAAGTCAGCATGTCCAGGAGCATCTATGATCGTGAAATATTTAGTTTTGGTCTCAAATTTTCTAAATGCTAAGTCAATGGTAATACCTCGTTGTCTTTCTTCTTTCAAACGGTCAAAGACGTAAGCATATGACCAAGATTCTCTGTCATATTCTTTAGCTAACTTTTCAAGCTCTCTAGCTTCTCTATCTGAGACGGCACCAGTTTTTATTAAGAGAGCTCCCATCATAGTGCTCTTACCGTGGTCTATGTGCCCGATTATTACCAAATTTAGGTGAGGCTTTTCTACTGGCATGTTTCATCAATTTCCTCTGTTTTATGATTAATATTTTAATTAAGAATAATTTTTAAATTTAGATTGAATGATAACTAATTTAATGAAGTCCAATTTATATTTTTTTCGATAAATAGGTCAGAAAATAAAATTTTCAAGTATAATTAATGTTCTTAAATTAGAATGCTTGTTAATTAACAGTAATTTCATCAGATTTTTTTTACTTTAAACTAGCTATAACTTAAAAAAATTTCTAAAGATTAAAGAAGATGGAGGTTATAATAATGTAATAATTTTAGGTAATAAATTTACCTAAACTAAACATTAAGAAGTAAATTAAAATATTAAATAATTCAGAATTCATTTTAAATCTTGAAATAATTCATCTTTATGTTTTTTGAAAATAAGGAAAATTTGGTCAAGTAAGTTGGTAAAATCAATAAGTTTTCCATTTTCATCTATAAAAGAAGTTTTTACTTTAGATTGGGTGAATTTTTGGAATAATGAATCCAGGTCATTCCAATCCATTCTTGTTTCTTTGAAGAAATCGAGTAGATGGTGGATGTAATAAGCTTTTACGTGTAAGAAATCGTTAGAGTATTTTTTTTCTAGATCTTTTTTATAGAAGAACTTGAGTTGGCGCAATCGGATGTCTTCATTGGTGCTAAGCTCTTTTTCTTTTTCATTCCAATCAAAAGCCCATTCTGTTCCATAATCTATGGCTCTATTAACATAATCAGCGATTAATCTATCGATACCTATCTTATCGGTCCATTTTTCATGAATGATCCAGTTGGGTATTTTAACTCCCTTTGATTGTAATTTAATGATATAGAAAATTTGATAGGAATAATAAATTTTGAGGATTAGATGATAAAAATAAAAAACGATTGGTAATTACTAATAATAATTTAATCTAAAAATAAATCGTCGAGTGAGAG
>Ga0190334_1001372_pt1 | contig 10623 bp, 7 predicted proteins | sample 48720478_MG_FD_161270 | JGI IMG/M metagenome (GOLD analysis project Ga0190334, IMG submission 161270) | Hydrothermal vent sediment bacterial communities from Southern Trench, Guaymas Basin, Mexico - 4872-04-7-8_MG | ecosystem: Environmental > Aquatic > Marine > Hydrothermal vents > Sediment ...
CGTTCCACCGCGTTCGCGTCCGCCCAGTTAATCTTGCTGATGAGGTCTAGTTTTGTTTGTAATACTGTTTGGTTGGTGTTGTAGATGTCGGTTAGAACCGTGATGAACTGGCTTGTCATAGAAGAGTTAAGGTTGTTCACGTGGGAGATAATATTCAGGTATTGGGTTAGCATCGTGGAGTTGATATTGCTTAAATCGTTTGACATGGTCACGAATTGAGATAACATTGTGGAATTTAGGTTTGTAATTTGGTTTGTAACATTGATGAATTGGTTCAGCATTGTTGTATTGAGATTATAAATGTCATTGGCGACTGAGATGAACTCCGCGCCTATCGTTGAGTTAATATTGGTTATATAGGCGGAAAGGTTAACGAACTGGTTAAGCATTGTCGTGTTCAAATTGTTTAATTCTGTGGATACGCTAACAAACTGCTCAAGGATAGTAGTATTTAGATTAGAAATCTCGTTTGAAATCGAAATAAATTGTGTAGTAATAGACGAATTAACATTCTGTAGATTATCGGTTAAATCGAGAAATTGATTGGTAACGTTCGTTTTAAGGTTTATTAAGTCGTTTGTTACCGAAACAAACTGTGACGCAATTGAACCGTTAATATTGGTTAATTTGTTCGTCATTTCAACGAATTGTTCCAACATAGTTGAATTAACGTTTGAAATGTCTGAAACTACATCGATAAACTGACTCACCATTGTAGAGTTAACATTAGTAATATCATTCGTAACCGTGACGAATTGTTCTAACATAGTCGTGTTTAAATCAGAAATGTCGTTTATAACCGTAATAAACTGTGACGCAATAGTGGAATTTACATCTAAAAGAGTATTTGTTAAGTCAACAACCTGACTTGTTATGTTACCCTGTAAAACCGAAATATCGTTTACCACGGAAATAAACTGCGAAGCAATCGTAGAATTTACGTCTAAAAGCGTGTTCGTCAAGTTGATAAACTGATTTGTAACGTTTGTCTGTAAAACTGAAATATCATTCGTTACGGTAATAAACTGCGAGGCGATTGACGAGTTAACGTCTAAAAGTGTATTTGTAATGTCAACGAACTGGCTTGTTATATTGGTCTGAAGATTTGTAATATCGCTCGTCACTGAAATAAACTGTGAAGCGATCGTTGAATTAACGTCTAGTAGGGTATTCGTGAGTTCTATAAACTGATTGGTAACGTTCGTTTGAAGGTTCGAAATATCACTTGTTACGGAAATGAATTGCGTAAGCATCGTATCGTTTAGGTTTACTATTTCGAGATAAATATCGTTAAACTGTTCTAACATTGTAGTGTTTAGGTTCGTTATAGTTACGCCTAAATCGTTGAATTGCAAGGTAATATTATCTTTAAGGTTATTTATCTGAACAGTAAGGTTATTCGTCTGCGCCGTAATGTCCCCGTCCAGATTATTCACCAGTGCTTCGATAACGTTTATCTGGCTTTCCACATCGCTAAACTGATTTGTAATATTTAACAATATATTGTTCGTCTGTTCGTCTATTGTCGCGTTAAACGTTAAAATTTCAACGTAAACGTTATTTATTTCACCAGAAAGAGAACTGTTTACGTTGCTTATTAGCGTGTTTAAGTCTGTGAGTTGCGTAGTTATTGTTGTGTTAACATTGTCTAAATTAAGGGTTACCGTTACAATCTGGTTTGATATACTACTATTTATGTTTCCTACTGTAAGGTTTACACTGTAAATCTGCGTAGAAATGCTTTCGTTAACGACATCCAAATGCGCATCAACCATCGCAATATTGCCGAGGACATCCTGTATTGTATTTCCTTCGATGAGGAAGTAGTAATCCGTAGAGACAGGAATACCCCCGTAATAAGAATAAGTTCCATTCGTGTAAGTAACCGTAAGAGAATAAGTGTCTGACTGTAGGAAATACTCCGCTGTTTCATACGGGGCAAGCCATTCAGACCAATATTGGCTTGTCCCGTCCCTTGTAAGGTTTATGTGGACAAAGTCCTCTTGATGGTTATTAATTTTATAGCTATAACTGGCTATTTGAATTGATTTAAATTGGGTATAGGGTACGTCAGCTTCCGTGTAAACGGTTTGCCCCCATCTGTCGTAAACATAAATGTCAATCGTTGAATATTCGTTCATCTCAAAGACATTATAATATAGCCACTGGTCACGGTTATCAAAGTCGTGATGGATTTTCACGCGGAAGTTGTCGAACGGTATCAGCTCGCCCTTCTGGTTGTAAAAGTCCAAGCGCATGGCCTTCATGCTCTCCGCGGTCTCGGGAAGGTTTAATGTTCTGTTCTCGACCACCTGCCAGAAAGATCCTATGGATACATTAGCCCAAATATTAACCCACGTGGCGGTTGATGATTCAGATACCCAGAACTGACGGTATGGAAGCCAGCCGGTTGTCTCTATTGTAGTGTACCCTTTGTTTGTTGTGTTGCTCCAGAAGGTTATGGTCGGCTGGTTTGAGACCACGTTGCCATTGTACCATTCCGCCTGGGCAAGCTGGTAGTAGGTTCCGATGTACCCTCCGCTGCTTGTTCGGCTCCAGTCATACTCGAAGCTCAGGGACACGTTCGTCCCAATAATATCGATGCTCCAGCTGTCCCCTAACACAAAGAACCTGTATCTGTTGTCACCTGTCCACGCTGGGTGAATTGAATAAGTTACATTGTCCGGCTCTACTGGTGTTGTGATGCTTTCACCGTCTGGAATGTAAGGAATTTGAAGCTTAAACCACGCATATTTCCTCGGTGTAGAAGCACCCCCACTATTCGAATAGAGCCGTATTTCTTCTATATCATCAAAAGTAGTTTCATTAGAAACTCCATAATTCCACTCACCACCTGCTTTAATTTGAATGTAATACCCATAACTATTCACATCACCAAAAATAAATCTTGAACCAATCAGTGAATCTGGATAATATTTCATATACCAACTTGAAGAACCTGGACTGATTGCTAAGTTCCCTTCTTCATCAACATAGGCCACATCTTCTTTTTCATTCACCGTGCCATAAGAAAAACCGTTGAAGCCGTAGAAGCGGATGTAATCAACTTTTACATAACTGTAATCGTATTTCACGTAGATGTAAATCTTATCTACTATTTCTCCGCCTGTCAACTGTTTTACATTAACGTGAAAGACCCCCGTTGATGTTGTATCAGCAATAGCTGTGTAAGTGTTCCCCGCGCTCGTGTGAAGTTTAATAGTCCAACCTGTTGTCGTGTTTGTATCAGTGATGAAAATATCCATAAATGGATATTCTGTAGTAAGAATGTTCGTTGAAGTGTAAGCATAATCATTATAACTATCTACTGTTCCCTGTATCGTTGCAATATCACCATCCGTAGAAATGGACGCTTGATAAATGCTCCAGTCACTCACATCTTGGAAGCTCTCAAATATCGGCTCCCTCTGCCACACATCGTTATCTCTGAACGTCTGTAAACCTCTCGCATAAAGCTCTTGGATTTGGTAAGAGTTAAGCGCGGTGTTCCAGATTTGAATATTATCAAGATTTCCAGTATAATAATAACTGCCCCACCCGCCAATAAACCAATCACTTGTGTAAGAATAAGAAAGACCATTAAACTGTTTTGAGTCAACCAGAGTACCATTAATATAAATCCCTATAACATCATTAGTATAATCAACATATCCAACAATAAACGTCCAGTCGCCTGTTGAAAAAGTAGCACTACTATCATATACCTTAAAACACGTACCTGACTCGTTCCACACATCAAACCGATAATAATTATTCATTTGAAATATAGCCATGTGATGTCCTTGCCTACCTATAAGAATTTTATAATTTCCAGCGCTGTCTGATTCCGGACGCGCCCATATTGCTATCGTTAAACCCGCTTGTTTCGTTGTATCTAAAACAGAATTTGATTCTATTTCCACATAACTTGAACCGTCAAAATACATGCTATAGTCCCCGAACGCTGAAGTTGTGCTGTTCCATGTCGCCCCATGAATAATCCCGTTATTCCCGTACCCTGAGCGATCTACGGCCTCAGTTCCATAACCAGTTTCAAAATCATAGCTTACTATATTTTGGCCATAATCGTTACCATAATCTACTTGACTTGAATTAAAGTATTCAGAATAAAGGGTATAATAATTATAATTTTGGCCCCAATCTACATTACCATTTTTTGTTATGTAGTAGCCCCCATTTGTAACATCAGTAGCATCGGCCCACTGTAAATTAATATTACTAAAAGTAATAGTATCCCCAATTCTCATGTAATCCCCAGAAGTTATTTGCTTCCCTGAACTGCCTGTAACAGTCGCACCATTAACTTCAATCTCATCAACAGAGAAAGTAATATACTTTAATCGGAACCAATGAAATTGATTATCTTCTGTCCCATACTTCTGAATCCTAAACCTAACATCTGTAATCGTTCCCAGAGATGAGATGTCAAATGTTTGCCTTCCAGAATCTCCATGAGAATGATAAATCACGTAATCATGCCATGAACCATCATAGAGCGTCAGAACAAACATGCTAAGACTGTCCAGATGCTCATAACCGACAGTGACATAATTCGCAGTAAAGGACAACCCATTCTGATATAACCCTATGCCCTCTTCACCAGAAGTGTCCCATTTATAAGTGAAATGTAACCCGTCCTCATCATGATATAAATAGGATTCTCTCCCAATATTCGTCCAATAATAAGCGTTATAATTTGCAATCGAGTAAAACCGCAGGTAGTCGATTTTGAAGTCCCCGTCTAAGTATATTTTGTCTATTGTCCCACTGCTTGTTAGCTCTTTCACGTTCGCCCTGTAAACCCCTGTATCAGTCAGCGTATTGAAAACCGTGTAGTTCGTCCCTGAGACCTGAACCTTCAACGTGAAGCTGGAAGACACTTCTGAAACGCGAACCTCCACGAAGGGGGTGGAAGATGTGGAAACGCCTGGAACAACGTAAACGCTTCCTGAGACTGTAGCGATATAATTATCTGTGCTTATTGAAGAGCCAGCCCACTCCGCTACATTTGAGAAATCTTCTGCATAAATGTCTGTAACATAACCATCAGAGAATTTTGTTTGAATATATAACCTGTCGAGGTGAGCATAGGCATCCGTGAAGTCGTTACTACTATATGTCCATGTGTGCATATAGACTCTGACTTTTATCTCCCCTGAGATAATATATGATGAAGAAACCGAGTTATTATATGAGGCCTCAGAAGACGTTAAACTGTAAAGTGTTACCCAGCTACTCCCGTCCCACAACTGAATAGACGCAGGCTTATGAGAGTAATATCCTTCAACAATCAAATATGATGTATCCGAGTAACCAGATGGTATGGGTATGGTTAACTCAGCTTCGAGAATATATTCCGTGTCACCAATAGCGCTCCAATAATACCGCCATGCTTTAAAACTCATCCTATTATCGTCAGACGCAATCAGGTTATATAGCCCTCCACCTGAAAGCGAACCGTGCGTGTTACATGTATAAGAGGTCACCGTTTGCGGGTTCCTCTCGTCCACTCTCGGATAAGTCTCGTTGAAATTGTAATCCGAGAACGGGTCAACCGTTGGAGCGGAAGTCCCCGTTGGATAAGAAGAAGTAGCCTGCGTTTCCGGGAGGAGAAATGTAAACGGGAAGACGCCTACCCCGAATAAGAGAACCAGGCTGATAGCGAGGAACTGTTTCCTATTCACCTTTAACCACCTTCTTCACATAGCTTGCAATCAAGACCCCTAAGGGGATAAGGCAAACGGTAAGCGTGACTATTTCGAACATTCTGATGTAAACGTTCGGCTCATACACTATCACCCATTCCAATGGTTGCCCAAGCATCGTAACATAATGATCATACCAGAGCAAGAGCAGGAAAGCGCTTAGAGTGGCGATGCCCCCGATAAGCCCGAATAGAAGAAATGTGTTTTTCAACCGTTTCTTGTCTCTCGCTTTCACAGTTTCAGCCTCCTCTTTATCGTTCTTTTTTTGAAGTAGGCGAACAGACTAACCGTGAATAATAGAGTGAAAGCGAATAGGTACCAAACGTACCATGTCGGGAGGTAATACTGGCCGATTTGAACCCAGTCCGTGAACCAAGTTACCTGGCTCGGGGTAAGCTGGTACCCTGCGAGCGCTATGTAAGAGTAATCCTCCACAACAGTACCAAGGAAGTAGAGGGACGCTATGAACGGCAACGCTACGAACCAGTCCAGGTTGTCCTCTTTCCAGATGATCGGGAAAGCGAGGGCTCCTAAGAAGAACAGGAACATGGCCGTGTGATACGCGTCGTAGTCTATCGGCAGCCCGAACTTGTGCGGTTCGATGAGCGCCTGCTCCAGGAACCCGTAGAGCGTGAAAAGGGCGAGCGTGTAGGCTAAAGGTAAAACGAATAACCCCAAGATGCGTTTAACCTTCCTTGTGATGATCATCTTCTTTCCTCCTCTAGTTTTTCACCTGTTCTCGCGGCCACTATTCTGATCTGCTGCAGCGCGATAGCAGCGGAGAGGTTCATCTCGTGAAAATCATTATTCTTTAACACCCAGTCCGCGGATAGGTTCCACAGGTAAGCCCCGTAGGCCCGGTAGGCCTTCCTTATCTCAGCGTAGCGGCTTGGCCTGTAATCGTCTTCTGTTAGGTATTTTTTGATTAGCCTCCAGAGGTATGAGAGAAGAGCCTTCCTGAAGAAGCGGTCCCCGCCACCGCAGCCAACTATTATATCAATCGAGGATGGGACGAGCTCCCGCGGTTTCCGCTTTAGGAGTTCCTTAAGCTCCGCGGCCTTCTCGTGGTTGTTTTGTTTCTTGGCCTGTTCAAGTTGCTGTTCTACTTCCTCCCAGTACTCGGGTAGGGCTTCCAGGGGGAAGCAGGCCCTGCGCATGTTGTAGTCCGCTTCCCGAGAGACATTCAATTGCTGCTCTAATGCGGCTCGCTGGCTCTCGATTAGGTTGTTTATCAGGGTCGCGGTTACGTTGATTTGTTCCAGGGTTCTCTCGAGGCTTCCCATTTCACACCACCCCCAACAGGAAGTGTAGTATCGTAACAATCACCATGGTGAAGCTGGCCCCTGAGATGAACGCGATAAGCGTCTTTATGCTGCTCTCCTCGTACCATTTCTTCGCTGTGCCACCGGTCTCCTCTATGCCCTCGTCAACATCCCTCAGAGAGTCCCTTGTCTGGAGTAGTTTCGCTATTCTCCTCTCGAGGCCTTCAACCCGGTAGTACAAGGCCTCGTTCTCCGCCTGAAGCTCGTCAGTGGCCACCAGGCCGTATAGGAAATCCGCGATTTTCGGGGCCTGCTTTAGAAAGATATATTGGTCCTCTACTTTCGTGCTGAACGGGTTATAGTAGGCCCCCGCGAAAGTAGGCCATTCCCTTCCGTTCGCGGTGAGCTTCTTCTCTGTCGGCGCTACCAGGACAGTTAGGATCGTGGAGTGCACTTTCATCACATGGGCAGGCACATGAATGAGAAAGATGGATGAGCTTCCACGGCCGTAATTGCTTTTCAAGTGGAGCTTGAGAATGCCACCGGAGAGCTCCTCCGGTTTGATAACGTCAGGGAGGTCTTCTCTCTCGACCCCGAGGTATTTGGCGATGTCCTGGATGGGGATGACACCGTTCTCCCCTACTGTGGTGTCATAGTAGAGGTCCCCCTCGTTCATCCGTTCCCGGCCGTCTGGGAACTTCATGATTATCCTGCGGAACCCGATTAGCTCGCAGCTTTCGGTGATAATGTCACCCGGCCAACCGTAGGCCCTCGCGTTCAGTATACTCATAACATCCAGTATACCTGTGAGGGCTAGGAAGACGAATAATAAAGGCGGCCCGAGTAGCACACCTACAAACAGTAGTATGAATGAGCCTGTGACTGCTAGGCCCGCGTAGAATATTAGGGGGCCCCAGTTAGCTTTACGAATCGTCTCACTTAGGCCCTGCCGGGTCTTCTCAACATAATATTCTTCCTCATCCAGTTCTTCCTTCTTCATCTGCTTTCAATCCTCCTACCCATAAAGTAGAGCCTACCGAACAGGAACGCTACTATACCAACAACCATAACCCCGATGCCCGCGGCGACTAGGACCATGTTAACCACATTAACAGGCTCTGATTCCTGTTGCTGTTGCGGTGGTTGGATTGGCGTGATGTAGACTTTCAGGTCATCGAAGTATCCGCAACCAGAATATTTCGGGCTCTCGCTTCGAGCAGGCCACGTTCCCAACATTAGGCCTGTAGGTTCAATTACGTTAGATGGGAAAACACCGATTTGAGCACCGTTCACGTAGACCTTAGCTGTTCCATTATAGTTGATTTCAAGCCTGAACGTGTTCCAGTACTCCGGGGTCAGCTGAGCCATGGTGGAAACATTATTCACAACCACTGTGAAATTCGGGCCTAAGGAAACCTTTACTCTATCAATAGCCCCTTGGAAATCACTGTAGAGGCCGTAATTTGAGAAAGAAGTGTTTTCAGGGTAGAACAGAAACGCAATCACATAGTCCGCGTTTACGGCCGGTATCTCATGTACCACCGCAGCCTGCCAATCACTTAGATTAACCAAAAGGGCCCCGGGAGAACTGTTGTAAACCACGTTTTGGACGGTCACTGTGGAGTTCGGGCCGGTGTAAACACCCCAACGTGAAAGATCCTGGTTGAAGCTTTCTGCGAAGATCAAAGTTGTGTCTGAACTGGCCTTAACCTGGATAACCGCGGCTGAGCCGAACACCAGGAAAACGGCCAGCAACCCTAATATTTTCTTTTTATTCTTCTCGATTTTCCAGCGTGGCATAACCTCACCAACCCATGGTATTTTTCTCTAACTTTCATTTCGAGGACCCTGTCCTCGAATATTATCCGCCAGAGCTTGGCGTCATCTTTTTCTTTTATGGCCTCTTTAACCTCAGACGTACACGGCCACCCCCAAACGAGAGTAAAGATCGTAAAGATTCTGCCAGAATATGCAGGCAAAGACCAGCATTATGTAAAACAGAAGCCTAGCCACAATCTCGTTTTGTGATTTTCGGATTTTGATCAGGCCGAATGAGCAGGCCAGGACTATGGCCAGACTTGTAAGCGCTAGCAACAGGCCTATATCCTCGTGGTTTGTGGGGCCTGCTACGGTGACCCCTGCGTTGATAAGAATAGTTTCAAAGTCAACTAACCAGAGTATGGAGAATATGGCCGTGGCTAACCCAAATGTGGCCACGTAATCGTACCACTTAAAGCGGAAGCCGAACACGTTCTACTTCCTCCCTTTCTTGGCCATCTCCTGGAACTTCCGCTTCCCGTATTTCCTTCGCCCTATCGAGGCTGCTATAGCGGACGCTGCTTCCTCCGCTTCTTGTTTATCGTAGCGTGTCCCGTATTTTCGCTGGTACTTCTTTGGGACTTTGGTTCTGCGGAGTTTCCTTGCGATGGCGTTTTTTATTTTTTCGAACCTACCCACGGTTTTTCACCTACCCCCGTAGGGGCCTACCCTACGGGACTGGTAGCAGAAAAATTTTTCCGGGCCGTATGAGTAAAAAGGTGGGAAGCGGGGTTAAGCTAGGTGAGGCTGGATGAGCACGGGGAACAGGCTTGCGGCTCCCGCTATGATTAGCGCGCCTCCGATAGCCAGCAACGCGTAGTCCAGGTACTGGGTTCTCGTGAATAGGCCTCCCGCTGCTATGATTATGCCAAGGACCATGGGGACGATGAACGCGAAGTTGTATGATACCCCGTTGTAAGTGTACACCAGGTATGTGCCTAGTAAGTCCACTATCCACACTCCCGCGTAGTCCAAGTAGGAAATCAGCACTTGGGCGCAGGTCATGACCAGGATGAACAGGAAGATGGATTTCGATTCTTTCCTCAACGTTTGCACCTTTCAGGTTGGTGTCATCGCCGGAGGGGCATAGTTATCCTTCCGGCTCCCCTTTCCTTCTTCCCCTGGCGAGCCAGAGAAAAAGAAGGGGGTTTACAGGCTCCACGTGTTAAGGTACCGGACGGTGAAGCCGTGTTGGATTACCCATGTGTAGTCTAGCTCGGTGATTTTCAGCGTGAAGCTTGTTGGGTTTTTCCCGGTGGGGCAGTCTATCCGCAGGTTCCAGTTGAAATCCCCGTTATCATAGGAGCCCTGCCAGAGTTGTTCCTCACCGAATTGCGAACCATCAGAATACTTGATAGTAATGTAAACCCGGGCGATGGCCACCGGGTCCTGCTCGTCCACTTTCCACGTGTGCGATGTGAGTTGCCATCGGAGTTGTGTTTGGTCGCCTGCAGCTGTCTGTTCTGTTACGGTTACTGAGGACACGTCTAACGCTGCGTCATTCCCCCAGTAACCATCCCTGAACGCCCCGGTGAACTGAACGAGGATGTACTGGTGCGTGATTGTTGGGGTGCTGATAGCTGGAGTGGTGAAATACGGGTTCGTTATGAGGCCTTTCTGAACTGCGAGGCTCCCGATCAGGCCGGCTGAGCTGAAACCTATCACGACGAGCGCGGCAACAGCGTAGACTGTTTTTCTCTTTTTCTTGTGCACCCTAGCCAGAACATAGGTTAACGCGGCTATCCCGCTGATGAGGGATATCAAGAGAACCAAGTCAAGCCAGTGGTAGAGCAGGTAAGACTGCAGGTCCGCGAATG
>Ga0190334_1001373_pt1 | contig 10620 bp, 9 predicted proteins | sample 48720478_MG_FD_161270 | JGI IMG/M metagenome (GOLD analysis project Ga0190334, IMG submission 161270) | Hydrothermal vent sediment bacterial communities from Southern Trench, Guaymas Basin, Mexico - 4872-04-7-8_MG | ecosystem: Environmental > Aquatic > Marine > Hydrothermal vents > Sediment ...
TAAAACCTGAGTTTGACAGCTATAATAAACATAACTTATAGGAAAATAAGGGTTTAAATTTGATTTAAATTTTCATCTTTGTCACTACAAAGTTAGAAGCGTAGGTTTAGAAGTCCCTAATTTTTCAAATATTTCCAATTGCTCTCCATGCGTTCTGGACAATCCCTTACGACACCTGCCTTCATTCTCCCATTCTACTACTACAATCCGACGCAACCGATCCATCGCTTTCTCCCAACTTAACTTTAAGTCACTAAGGCGCCGCTCAAATAAGACCGCCATTTGAAAGGCTATGAAACAAATCATAACATGGGCTCTGATTCGTTTCTCCGTCCAATGAAAATTAGGCCGTAAATCCAAACTATGCTTTAATTCATAAAAACTATGCTCAACATATTTCAAATCTTTATAACGCGAAATGATCTCGGATTTACTCATTTGACTGGCATTGCTAATTACTAAAAACCAACCATCACTCCTGGCCTCAGCCGATAATACTTCATCATTCTTTTCGATCCGTATATCATCGTCCATTAATTCTACCGTAAAAAATCGACTTAATCGTTTCTTAGATAAAACACTCTTTATTTGATGATATTTTTCTGCTATACTTATTTCCTTTTTCTTGATGGCTTCGGATAATTCTAAAAATTCATTGATGCAATTTATTCGCCTCTGGTAGCGCTTTAATGCCATATGCGCATTGTAACTGGCAACATAACGAACCTTTATTGTCTCCTTCTTGCCATTTTGCAACTTAATCTTTCGATCTCTAACGCTCTCATATACCGTCTCGTTTGTTTTCTCTTTATGGGCAACCGCCTCATTTATGACTGATCGCGCCTCTCTGCTATTTCGAACACTTTCTCCTAAGATAAACTCATAACCCTGCTGGATTAAATGCCATAAATTCTCACTGCTTAATAAGCCCTTGTCGGCTACTAACTGGATATCTTTTACCTTAAAACGCCTGCGAATATCTTCCAGCATCTCTTTCAAAGTCGATCGATCGGCTGTATTTCCAGGAAATACGTAATGGGCAATCGGTAGCCCATCCCCGGTCATCACAACCCCGATCACGATCTGTTCTCGATCATTACGATGATCTCTACTATAGCCAAATCTACGAATATCGCTTTCGACTATGGAATTTTCCGCCTCAAAATAGCTTGAGGTTAAATCGTAAAAACAGACTTTCAATTCCTGATTGAATAAATTTAATAATCGACAAGCCAGGTGATTCTCGATCTTTTCCTTATGATCGATTAAAAAATCCATAGCGCGCAGAAGATATTCATAACGAATTGCTTCCCGGTCTACACCAGGAAGGTAAACGGTTTCTAACCAGGTTAAAAGCTTTAACTTGGAAGAAGGATCATCCAGACGATTGAAAACCAGACTTTTTAGATGTGCTTCCAGATCAAATTTGATTCCGCTTTTTTTCTGCTCCCGGGCGATTATCTGGCTCATTTTGAGCTCTTTCCACAAATGAATGAGCGCCCAAATTTGTCCGAAGGACTTTACCTGATCAATTTCACTATCTAATTCTTTTAATGTCAAACCTTTAGCGCGTAAAAGTCCATTGATAAGCGTATCGACATCTTTTTGGAGGAATTTATCCTCGGGGCCTAAATGCAAAAGGATGCGATGACGGACTTTGCCGTTTTGGTCTCTGTAGGATTCGGCGATTTGGAAGGTGGTGTGCACTCTTCCATTTCTTTTAGATTGACTTTTCTTAACAAACATAGTATAAGTATAAATAATTAAAGAATACATGTCAAGTAAAAATGTCACTACTGCATAGACTACAAGATTTTAAAAGTAAGCTTACTTAAGTGCTTGTTTTTATTGACTTGGGTATATAAAAATTTTAAATCAAGTGTCAAACTCGGGTTAAATCATCATACACACTGGCTTAGATTTGAAATAATAATAGGTTTGAGATTCCATCTTTTACAGTCAAAGTGGCCTTAAGCGCAGGACAAAGTGATGAAATCTTCTGTGATTTTTTTAAGGTTGTTCTATATTAAATTAATTTTGTGCAACAATTTATCTTTTATAAATTTGAATATTTCCATTAGTGGTTTTTAGTCGAATTAAAGGACCACCACCTTTAATTTTTCCCTCGATCTTTTTTGAGGAAAAATTACCCTTTAAAGTTAGAGGAAACTCAGTATCTAATGAACCATTTGAAGTTCTGGCACTAATATTACATCGAATGTTTTCTGGAAGGTATAATTTGATACTTCCATTGGTTGTTTGGAACTGCATGTCATTACCAGAATAAACTTCGCTCAATTCTATTTCTATAGAACCATTCGTTGTATAAGCATCAACTATACCAACTATCTCCTTTCCAGTTATTTCGCCATTTGTTGTGTTGAGTTCAGCTCTTCCCTCTACCCCTTTTAAAGAAATACCACCATTGGTTAGTTCAATGTCAAGATCAGTTTGTTTGGGCACAAAAAGCTTATAATTAATATATCCTGATTCATCATTTCTAAAAATCCAATTCCAAAAATTATTTGAACGCCTTGGAAAATGCGTTTTTATAACAATTTCCTTCTTATTTTGTGTAATATCTATTCGAATTTCTTTCATATATTGTTTTGCCGCACTGTTAGTTGAAGCTTTTACGTATTTTTTAGCTTCAATCATTACCACATTTTTATTCCAGCCTTCAACCTCAACTCTTCCATTTGTATTTTGTACATAAACATAACCCTCGGGTTCGAAATCAATCTTTTTCTTAAAAGTTTCTTCTAAAGTAGCAGCGACAATAGGTGGTACAATAATAAGAACAAGTACGGTTATACATATTATATTTATCAAGGAAGAAATTTTCATTTTTCAATCTCCTTTTTATACAAGGTTATTCCATAATGGATCGGATCATCTGGCGGATCATCATTCCAGTCGTTATAACTGTGTGAATTATCCGTAACAAAATGTAAGACATAATCACCTTTATCCAGCATGATGATTTGATCTACCAGACGGTTTTTTCGTGCCCCACCAGCCCAACGAGTTTTACTATAAGTCATCTCCCATATTCTCTGCCCATCTTTTTCATTTTCGATCCAACCATAATCGTACATCTTGTCCCAGTCACCTTCGCCAATAGCATAAATCCTGACTCGTGTTTCCTTATCCAATGTAAAACGCTTTTGAATATGTTGTCCATCTCTTACTCTGGTGATTTGTGAAATCACATTATCTTCATGTAAACTTTCTTTTAGCCTTTCAATTTCCTCGCCCCTATATTTAGGATCAGCTGGATAAATAGTAATACCCCAATTTGTGGGATTATAAGGATATTTAGCATTCCAATCTTCATAAGAATGAGAATCATCTGTACGATAATAAACCATATAGGATCCAGCAGGTAGAGTAATTACTTCGTCAATCAATCGATTTTTACGAGCCCCTCCAGCATGACGTGTTCTATCATAGCTCATTTCCCAGACTTTCTCCCCCGTACTGGTATTAATGATCCAACCATAATCGAACATATCCCCATTGCGTCCTTCTCCTATGGCGTAAATACGAATTCGCATCGCTTGATTCAATTTAAATCCTTCACTTACATAAGCATTATCCCCAACCCGAGTTAATTCAACAATTGGTTTTACTTCAATTTTCAATAATTTTTCGATGCTTTCCGGATCATATTCATTCGATACGCCAGTAATGGTAATTCCATAAAAATCAGGGTCAAAAGGTGGATTCGCATTCCAACGGGCAGGTGAATGAGAATCATCCATAGCAAAATATACCCAGTAGTCACCGGGCTTCAAAACCATGGTTTTTTTCCACATTCGATTTTTTAAGGCTCCGCCTGCATATTCTCCTTCTTCAGCAAGTGATTCCCAGATTTTTTCCGACGTGCTGGCATCGATAATCCATCCATAGTCAAATATTTCATCTTCAATACCTTCACCGATAGCATAAATTTCAAACTTGCCAGCTTTTTTTAGCCTGAAACCTTCCTGACGGAAATCTGAGTTTTGCAAATTTGTAATAGAAACTACAGCTTCGGCTTTACGAGCCTTATGATATTTAATCAACGATTCCCGATCCAACACCTCATCCACACCGTCGATCCGAATAAACCAGCGATCTTCATCTTCATCAAACCAATCACCACCTCTGAGAAGCTTGTTTAATAAACGACCTAAACTGAAAAATCCGTCGTTAATTATACCATAATGCGGTGACATAGCACTAAAATAAACTTCATATTTTCCTGGTGGAAGTGTAAGAGTTCCTGAAAATCTTCGATTAAACCGTGTTCCTTTTTCTCTTACAGTATTATCTACCGTCATTCGCCAAACTAATTTGCGATTCCAAGCATTTAAAATCCAACCATAGGCGTACATCCCACTCGGATCCATCATTGGATTAATTTTCCTTTTCCGCTTCAACAATTCTTCACCTGCCCCTTCAGCCTCAATCTTGATATTCTTTTCACTATTTATGGAAAATCCAGCGATTTTTAAATCACCCATACGGATTGGACGGATCTCTACAACATTATTTCGCTGGGCAATAGTAATCTGTAAAAAAAACAAAATTAAAATTATAGTTCCCCTTTTCATTCTCTCTCCATACTTAAAAAGGTTGTGAAATTCTGAGAGTGACTACAATATCTTTATCCGAAGAATCAATGCGTTTAGCTATATTCAATCTATATTTTCCTTCGGGATGTGCAATAGCTAATCCTACATCATTTTTAATACTCGTTAACCTAAACATTTTCAACCGATCTAACAAATCATAATCCACGGGTGTTTCCCAAACTTTTCCAAAATCAGTAAAAAATATCAAACTAAAAGCACTTCCGATAAAAGGGATTTGGCTGCTTATAATTCGTGGATGTACTCGATATTCAATGTTAATTAATACCATTGAATTCCCTGAAAAAATTTTATAGGGATATCCCCGAAGTGTACTTATCCCGCCTAATTCAAAATTTTTCTGAATTGGTAAATCACCTTCTGATGAACCCACCATTAAACGAAAATTAAGATTTTCTCCTGTGACTAACGGCCAGTAATGGCGTATTTCCATCAAATACCGATTAAAGTTAAAACACCCTCCCAAACGGCTGGAAGCAAATTCGACTGAGAAATGTGCCAACCAGCCGGTCGTGGTAAAATCTATTTCATCACGATTATCATAAATAACTTCGCCATATATGCTATGCATATTACCTTCATAACCTGTAATCAGTTGATTTGGTCTGAAAACTTTATTTTTTCCGAAAAATGCCCAATTAGCATTATTAGTAAGGCTTTTATACTCATCATTACGATAAGCTAACTTAATTTTGAAAAAAGGAGTATAATACTGGCTTAAATAGAAACTAAAACCTTTTCTTTCGAAATAATCAAAAAAATCTTCTTTAAACAACAAAGCAGAAAGATTGTTTTCAATAACGGATAAACGCCAATCATCTTTTGTATCTGTTAAGGAGTGAACCTCCGCTCCAATTTCGAAACGGTATTCGTATGGATCAAAAAACCAGCGATCTATATTCAATTGAAACCGCATATCCTTCGATTTAAAACCATAACCAATAAATCCGTAAGTGGAGTAACGGCCATACTCTGGAATAAAATCCTTTGGGAAATTTATTCCCAAAAACATTCCTTCAACCCGATTGTATTTAAACATGAAATCACTCCCATGATCACCAAAAGATACTGTTCCTAGTTTATGATTAAATAATGCTTGTTTGAATTTCCGGGTAAATTTCCTATTCTTTCCCAGAAGATTCTCCACATGTGTCTCTAACATTTCCCCATATACCTTTCCATTGTCGTATACATGAATTTTTCCATCTACAGCAGTAATATTGCCTTCAACATATCCTGTATTATAAACATGTACATCTCCTTTTATAACCAATACATCACCTTTAACTTTACCTCTTATGGCCAGATTTCCTTTAATTACCAATATGTGCCCTAAATATTCTTCACCTTTTTTTATAACAGTGTTTTTATCGAATCTATATATTTTTTCATCAGGTGCAGATGATAAATAATTTTCTGTGGCCAACTTAACTATTTCACTTTCATATAAACTACTCGGTGATCCTTGAACATCGACAGGAACACCAAGAGATAGAAAAAGGAAAGACAAAACCACACACTTAATAAAACTTCGCATAACTTCCTCACTTAATTCATTATTGCTAATTCTATTCTTTCCGAATTACGATATACATAAGGAAATAGTTTCATTTTAAATAAATTCAAGATTAAGATAGGCATTAAAGGAAAGAAAGCTATTTCTCAGTCGAGGTTTTCAGTTAAGTAAAAAACAATTAATATTGATTTTTTAAACTGTTTTTATTGAAATAATCTTAATTTTTCTTAAACAAATTGGGCATTTTAATTCAAAATAATAACATCTGATTTTAATCGAAAGAACAATAATAAGGAAAGGATTTCTATATAACAGAAACAATTAACTAAGAGATATTTTGGTGAGTTTCTATATGGTAAAAAAATTTAGTATCTGATAAACTTGACTTAGACTCTAAAACTTTTTTCTTTATTCACTATCATCTTGATCGTGGAATTTTCTTGTTATTTTTTTTCTAATATCTTCCCGGACATATACAATTTCCACTCGACGGTTTTTCGCTCGTCCTTCTGGAGTGCTATTATCGGCAATCGGGCGATATTGAGCAAAACCTATAGCTCGTAAACGGGTAGGATCAATACCAGCATCAATGAAAAAACGGACAATTTCGCAAGCTCTGGCAGCAGAAAGTTCCCAATTAGAAGGATATCGATCATTCTTTATAGGCAAATTATCAGTATGGCCTTCCACATGTATTTGATAGGAAAATTGATTCAATATCTTTGCTAATTTTTTTAAGATCGGTCGAGCACTGGCAGTAAATTCAGCTTCACCTTCTGAAAAAAGAATCATATCGGAAATTGTTATAACTGCTCCGCGCGCATCCAATTTCACAGAGACATTTCCGGCCAACTTATTTTTAAAGATGAACTCCTCTACCTGAGATTTAATATTTTCCAACTCTGCCTGAACTATTCCACCTAACTCATCCACCGCATTTTCTTTAACTTCAGCTTGATGATTTATCATTTCTAGCCCTTCACGTGTCCCCATCTCAGGTACTTGTTGAACACCTAAAGCCGACTTGATAGATTGAAGTAATTGTTTAAATTTTACTGTCTCAACCGAAGACATCGAAAAAAGCAGAATAAAAAAGGTCAGCAACAAACTCATCATATCGCTGAAAGTAGTAATCCAACCGGCTTCTTCTTCGGGCTCATCATCAATAGGGTTTTGTAAACTACTTTCATCCCAATCCATTTTTTACCTATGCCGCTTTTTTCACCATATGTTTTTGTGAAGCCAATTTTTTTTCTACCTGTGCTCTTAATTGACGATCCAGAAAAACTTTCAATTTATCTACCATAATATTGGGATTTTCACCTTCTTGAATGGATAATAAACCTTCTATGATTAATTGCATCTCAAGTGTCTCTGTTTCACTGCGTCGTTTTAATTTGGTGCTCATTGGAATAAAAAAAAGATTAGCCAGTAAAGCGCCATAAAATGTTGTTATTAGCGCAACAGCCATTTTAGGTCCAATTGTTGAAGGATCCTCTAAACCTGCTAACATTTGAACCAACCCAATTAATGTCCCCACCATTCCAAAAGCTGGTGCGTATTTTCCCATTTCCATAAAAATAGCACGGCCTACTTTATGACGATTCTGGACATTTGTAATCTGCGTAGACAATATACGTAACATACTATTTCGTGGTATCCCATCAGAAATCATATTAAGTCCCTGTTTTAATAAGGGATGTTTCACTTTTTTTGCTTCGGCTTCTAAAGCTAACACTCCTTTCTGTTTTGCCAGTAAAGCTACGCGCCGAAGTTCTTGAATAATACCAATATAATTTTGTTTGGAGGTTATAAACACTTTCATTCCAATCCGAAGTACACCAAGAACTTCCTTAAGCGGATAAGCAATGAGTGTAGCAGCAATAGTTCCACCCGCCACAATCATCATCGATGGAACATTAATAAAAATACTAAATTCTCCCCCCATTAAAATTGCAGAAGCAATCAAAATTATACCAGAAATTATTCCAAGAATCGTTGCAATATCCATCATTCATCCTCAGTTTTATTATATACAAAAACTCCACCGCGAATAGGGTCTATAGATTGATGTTTGAGTAATTTTTCAATGATATCATTGGTTAATTGGGTATCTTTCGGTAACAATAAAACATTCGATTCAGAAACCAGGTCCCGGCTAAGAATCATTCCAGGTTGTAATTCGGACAAAGTTACTTTACGATCATTACCGGGTTTAATCTCTTCAAGATATTTAGCAACATAAGCATGGAGAAATGGAAAAAGCCTTCTGTCGAAATAAGTATCTAACTTTTGTTGAACATCGGTAAGCGCAAATGCTGGTGAAGTATATAATCTTTTGACATAGTAAACTGTATCAAAATAATCAGCAATGGCAATTATTCTGGATCCCAGAGGGATATTATTACCAGCCAATCCTTCCGGGTATCCATTGCCATCGTACCTTTCCTGTTGATATTTAATTATTTTTGCAATTTCACGGAAATTGGTTATATCTTCCAGACAAGCAGCACCAAAAACAGGATGGTGTTGTAAAATTCGCTTCTCTTTCTCGGTAAGCTGATTTTCATCTTTTTTAAGAATTGAATCTGGAACAGAAATTTTACCAATTTCATGGATTTTAGCAGCTATACTTATTTGTTCAACTTCCTTACCTTTACCTAAAAACGATTGTGCAATATATCGTGCACATTTAGAAACCCGTATCAAATGATCCTTACTTCCCGGATCTTTTATTTCAATGATATTTTGAATAATCTCGATCGTATCCAGGAATCCTTTCATTAATAATTTGTTTAGTTTAGCTAATTTTTGCGACTGTTTCTCAATCTCAACAGCATTGCGAATAAGTTCAAGATTAGAATTTTCATACAATTCTTCCTGTCGCTTTAACTTAGCGCGGAGTCTTAAAATTTCTTCCTTCAACTGTTCAATGGTAGCCTGTTCTGGGAGTGTAGTTGCTTCCATCCCTGAAGCTCCTCTTAAATTCCATTTTTTTACAGCTATAATCGGAATTCAAAACAACTTCTTGAGTGCGATTATATTTTCATAAGATCGATGTTTTTCTTGAAATAAAATATGAAATAATCCCTGAATAATTAAAATAAAATCATATCATGGAACTGTGCATTTCTTAAAATCAATGATGATGGAAATTACATCTCCTCCAACAATTTCAAATATATTTTAAATCGGAGAAAAAGTAACTGGGGTTTTAAAAATAACACGATCTTAGATATAACAAGGAATAATCGACCAATTTTTAAATGATCAATCGTCTAATTATTTTGAATAACATACAGTTTATTAGATTCTTTCAGATTCAAAATTTATTAAAAAGCCCCGGAATTTCCGGGGCTCCTCCTCAACCTGAAATAATATGGGATTCAGGTTATGCCACCTTAATCTTTATTTGTTTCGATTTAGATTCTTCAGCCTTTGGCAGGTGTACAATCAACACACCATCTTTATATTCGGCGGAAATCTTATCAGCTACCACCTCTGAAGGCAATTCAAAGCTTCGGCAAAATTTACCATAAGCTCTCTCTAATCGATGATAATTCACATCTTTGCTTTCCGTTTCCTTTTTTCTCTCACCTTCAAGGGTCAGAACACCATCTTTAAAAGTGATCTGAATGTCGTCTTTACTCATTCCTGGCAATTCCGCTTTCAGTGTATATTCGTCATCAGTTTCTGTTACATCTACATTGGGATACCAAACAGCAGGTCGATCAAATACCCACCCATCGAGGAAACGAGGACTGAAAAAGCTATCTAACATACTATCCATTTCATCATGGAAATCAATTAAATCTTTAACCGGATTCCATTTAACCAATCTCATTTTTAGATCCTCCTTTTTATTATTTTTAATTCTTTTCAAAAATTCTCTTCAAATTCATTTCTAATAAGAACAATTATCATGCCAACTCAAAATCTAAGCGACGTAAACATTTGTTTATTATGAACATATACCTGTATATTGTCTAAAAATGAGAATAACTCACTCTGCAAGAGAATCAGCCTTATCGACAGACATTTTGAATTTTATTCATAAAAGAAGTAATATCTTCATAATAGATTGTCAATTGAGGATTGGATATCTAGGATATATGTCACTTTGTCAACGTTTTTATATGAAATATCGTTGTTATATTCAAGGATTAATATCAGAAATTAATCTTGCATTAAAAAGCATTATGGTACCATTGAGTTCTAAAGATGAAGTTATTCAGTTTCAATTTGTGTAAGCATTTCTCTCAATAAGAAAGCATTTTGAACGGCTTTACCCTGAGGATGGTTATTGAAAAAAATATATGTCTTAAAAGTTTTTTTCATAATCCGAGAAATTCGGATCAGCCATTCATCCAATTCAGCTTTACTGTACAAATAATCATAACGGGTTGTATTATCCCCCTCCCACCAATTTCGAGAATTCCGTCCATGAAAGCGGACATAACCCAACCG
>Ga0190334_1001375_pt1 | contig 10609 bp, 13 predicted proteins | sample 48720478_MG_FD_161270 | JGI IMG/M metagenome (GOLD analysis project Ga0190334, IMG submission 161270) | Hydrothermal vent sediment bacterial communities from Southern Trench, Guaymas Basin, Mexico - 4872-04-7-8_MG | ecosystem: Environmental > Aquatic > Marine > Hydrothermal vents > Sediment ...
TAGGCAATTCATCAGCCTTTTGTCTCTGTTGAGCCTTTCAATACCAAAAAACTTTAAGTATATATGAGAATGGATCGCATAGAGGGGAATGTGAATTCTCGTTTTTTTGTGATTCTTTTCTATACCTTCTGTTGATGTAAGCCCACGCTTTTTGGACTTTTCCATATTACCTTCTTGAGTAAATAATTGATGAATTAGTTCGTGAACCAGAACATCGATAAAATAGTCTTCCTTTGTATAAACAGGTAGTGTTAAAGGATCAGAAAATGGAATACATCTTCCTACAACATAGCAACAAATAGTTTTGGATTTCCACTCTAAACCACTTACCTTAGAAAGTTCTTTTAAGATTTTCTTTTCGTCTTTTCTCCATAACTTTTCTATTTTCGGAATGTAATTAAGAATTCGTCGAGTGGAAGGATAATTTTTTATTCTTTTATAAAATTTAATCCATGTTTTCCAGTTTTGATCATAGATCCAAGAGTATTTAAAAACGACTTTAGGTACCATAATAGACTATTTTTTTCAAAAGTATAAAAACTTATCTAAAATTAAACTTTTAACAACTCCCTTCCCAAAATCACACCTAAAGATCCTTTCTTACAAGACTTTTCAGAAAAACTTGCAATGTTGTCAGGTTTAGCAGAGGTTACCATTAAAGGCACAGGTTTCTTGCAATGAGCTCTTAAATCGCAACAAGTAGAGTGATCTGCCGTAACTACAAATCTTGTTTTTTCAACCATATCCAAAAGCTTGCCTATTAGCTTATCGATTTTTTCTATTGCTTTTACCTTTCCGAGAATGTTTCCTCTATGAGCAAAGGCATCTGGGCCCTTAATTTGAACATAAACACTATGCTTTGCCAAGGCTTTTTTAATATCTTTAACAACATTGTTACTCATCTTTACAACTTTCATTTTTGAGAGCTTGCTTATTGCGATTTCAACAGGCATTTCTGTAATAGAACACCAAGACAGAAGAGCTTTTAATTTTGGCAACCTTGAAGAAGCACCTCTAGTAATAATAAAATTTGCCTCTTCTTTTGCCAGAATTTCAGAGGCCTTTGCTATAAACTTGTTAACAATTTTTGCTGTTTCTCTGGATTGTTTATCAAGGGCTTTGCATTTTTTAGCTTTTAATTTTCTTCCAGCTATCGGCAACGCAGTCGTTACTTTTTTCTTGAAAATTCTATAGCCTGGATGTGTATTTGTTATGTTGCTGTGCTTATTATCAACAACGAGAATTGCTCTATAGCCTTTAGCATGAAAAAATCTTGTTTTAGGAACAATTCTGTCAAGCTTCTTGCAAAGTTCTTTTACCTTTTTTTCTTTAATTTGCGCTTCTATTTCTGTAATAACACCTTTCTTTTGCACACAAAAATTACATCTTATGTAAGTTTTATTTGGCAATATTTTTATTCCGCTTCCAAGAGCTTCAAGTATACCTCTGCCAGTATAACATTTAAAAACATCATTTCCCAGCATAGATATCATTGCCTGATCAGATTCTGGTGCTATACCTTTAGCAATACTATACATCAATCCAAGCTTAGAATGTCTTGCAAGAAAATCGAGATTTGGTGTGCTTGCGTATTCAAGAGGCGTTTTATTGTTTAGCTTTTTATATGCCTTATCTCCTAAGCCGTCTATCACAAATAGCAATGTTTTCAATTTAGAAAAATTAATATTTGAACTTATTTAAAACTTTTTATGATCATTAAAGCAAAGCCCGAAGATTTTATTGTAGAAGAAGTACAAGAGCTTAACTTTCTTGACCAAGGGAGGTATGCGTGTTTTAAATTAAAAAAGAAAAACTGGACAACTTATGAGGCAATAAACTTAATAGCTTCAAAACTAAGAATTCCATCCAAGCTCATAGGGTTTGCTGGAAATAAAGATAAAAGAGCAATAACAACACAATACATAACAATAAAGTCATCTTTAGCAGAAAAACTAGAAAAGCTTAAGCTTAAAGATATAACTTTAGAATTTGTTGGGTATTTAAAGAGACCAATAACATTGGGAATGCTCAAAGGAAATGGGTTTAAGATAAAAATAAGAAATTATAACAAGCTGCGGAGAGTAGATTTCTTTGTTAATTACTTTGGCGAACAAAGATTCGAAGGCCAAACCCACAAAATTGGAAAATTTATCCTGAAGAGAAATTTTAAAGAGGCATGTGAGTTAATAAACAAAAGAGTTATCAAGCAATACCTCAGCAAGTATCCTAATGATTATGTTGGAGCGTTACAGCAACTTGATAAAAGAGAGCTTAGATTTTATATTTCTGCTTATCAAAGTTATCTTTGGAATAAATATGCTAAACTTCTTGTTGAAAAAGAATGCTGTCAAAAATTTTATGCTAATGACTATGTTTTTTGTTTAGAAAAAATTTCTAATAGAAAAATACCTTTTATAACTTTTGACCTCGAGCTTAAGGAATTTCCTGCTTACCAGAAGATTCTTAAAGAAGAAAAAGTTACCCAAGAAGAGTTTGTTATTAAGGCCATTCCAGATATTACTCCGCTAGGAGATAAAAGAGACTTTATTGTAGAAGTAAAGGATTTTAAAGCCAATGCATCAGGCAAGAATGTGATTCTGCAGTTTGAACTTCCTAAGGGGAGCTATGCTACTGTGTTAATAAAAAAATATATAAATTTACCTTAGCTTTTTAAATCCATGGAAGCTAAAGATATTAAGAGAATTTATTCTTACATTGCTGAAATAAATGATTATATCGCTAAACAACAATACGAAGAAGCCTTGGTTCCTTATGCAAAACTTTCAGAACTTGTAAAGGGCAAAGAGCTTCCAGAAAAACTACAAAATAGTATTGATAAGGTATCAAAAGAATTAATCCTTTATTTAGAAATTAAAAAAGTTCATAATTTATTAAAAAGCAAACTTTATTCCTTGGTGCCAGACACGCTTAACTTTATAGAACAAATAATCTCCACTCTTGAAACAGAAAAAGCAGACAAGCAACTTATCAAGTTTGCGAAATCAAAATTTCAATACTACAAAAATCTTTACGAAAAAGAAAAAGAACATCTAGAGTTTGAGAAGCATTTCAAAAAGATTAAAAAACTTCTCGAGCAAGGTGAAAAGGAAAAGGCCTTAGCTCTTGTAGAAAGTTTAAAGCACAAAATTAAGAGTGCTCCAAGATATAAAAAGCTTATTGAATTACAAGCTTCTATTGGCTATGAGGACAAAGCTATCCCAAGAGGTGTGGTTGCGGAACTAAAAAAAGAAGAGCTTTCATTAGAAAACATTGAGAGTTTGATAGAATCTGGAAATCTCGAAAAAGCAAAAAGAATTCTTGAAAAGGTAGAGTAGTTCTATTCTTCATAATCTGCAGCTCTTTCTGTTCTGATGATACTATTTCCATTCAAAATTGAAATTTCTATTGCCCGTTCTTCCTCGTCAAATTTGTCTTTTGGAATATAATACTTATAATCTTCTGGAGGCTCTCCGGGAAGATACTCCTCAATTACTTTTTTGTATTTTGGAATTTTAGCTTCAACAACATCGCCAGCTCTAACTGAAGAAAATCCCATGAAATATAATCGTTTTATTGGAACTTCCTTGTTAAACGGTTCCACTTCTAGAATTGTTTTGCCAACGTAACCTGTTTCTCGACTCCAACCTTCTCCACCCATCACAATTTCTCCATATTCTGTTGGGATAAATCGACAATATACACTTTTAACATTAAATTTTTCTGGGATTATCAATCCTTCAGGGGATACCCTTTTTTCTAAATCTTTAGCTTCTTGACCACTTTTCATTTTGTTTTTAACAGCGAGTTAATTTTAAAATTTTTATGATACTACAAAATAACCTTTAAAAAACAAATAACTTTAAAAAAACAATGTTTGAATTCTAAAATACTAAAAGTAACAAAATTTTTATATCTAAAGAGCATATAAATCTCATGGAATCAAACTCCCCTGAGAAAAAAGAATTAAGAACTTCTGAAATTTTAGTTGGTATTGGTTATTTTCTTGGGGATCAGAAATTTGTTCACGACTGGGAAGGATGGAACAAATTCTTTTACAAAATGAAAGGCGAATATGCTATACTAAGGGGCCTTAGCTTCAAAAAAGATTACCCCTTTCCCGAAAGTGAAAATCTTAGAGAAGCATATAGTGCCTTAGTACAAAGTTTATTGTTAGAAAGATTCAGTGCACCTTCTCCTAAATTTCCACACAGATTTTCTCAAAATGTTAAAAAAATCTTTGAAGAAGATATAGAACCATATCTTAACCCCGAAGAACTTGGAGAACTAGAAGGATTAGCGAAAGAATTCTTGGCTGAATTTGCTTTTGACAAAATTTAAATACCTTAACAAAAACTAAAATTTATGTTTAAATTCCTTAAAGAAAAGCTGAAGAACGCTGTTAAAAATTTTTCTAAAAAAGTTGAGTCCTTGCCAGAAGAAGAACACATAGAAGAAATAGAGATTAAAGAAGCAAAAAAAGGTTTTGTAGAGAAATTAAAAACAAAACTAAAAACAACAAAAATCGATGAGCAGCAATTTGAAGAGCTTTTTTGGGATATAGAGCTTGCTTTGCTTGAAAACAATGTTGCTGCTCCTGTTGTTGAAAAACTCAAACAAGATCTCAAGCAAAAACTTGTTGGCTTACCGATAGAAAAGAAAAAAGTTCATGAAACAATAAAATCAAGTGTGAAAGAAGCAATAGAGCATTTGTTTAAGCATATCCAAAAATTAGATTTATTAAAAGAGGTTAAAAAGAAAAAGCCATTTATCATTTTATTCCTTGGCGTTAATGGAAGTGGAAAGACAACAACAATAGCAAAAATCGCTTATCTGTTTAAAAAGAACAATCTTTCTTGTGTACTAGCAGCAGCAGACACATGGAGGGCTGCTTCTATTGAGCAACTTGAAGAGCATGCTAAGAATCTAAACTTTAAAGTTATTAAGCATCAATACCAAGCGGATCCTGCTGCTGTTGCTTATGATGCAATACAACACGCAAAAGCTAAACATATAGATGTTGTGCTTATCGACACAGCAGGGAGACAGCACACCAACATAAATCTTATGGAAGAAATGAAAAAGATAGCAAAAGTTACAAAGCCAGATTTAAAAATATTTGTTGCTGAAAGTATTGCTGGCAGTGATGTTGTTGAGCAAGCTGTAGAATTTGATAATGCTATAGGCATAGACGCTGTTATACTTGCTAAAGCTGATGTAGATGAAAAAGGTGGTGCAGCTTTATCGATTAGCTATGTAACAAAAAAACCAATTATCTTCCTTGGAATGGGCCAAGATTACAAAGATCTTAAAGAATTTGATAAAGAGGAATTTATCAAGTCGCTTGGCTTGTAAAGTTCATAAAATGGAACTTAGCTATGTTGCCTTTGATTCATTTGGTGTGAAGTCAAGCTGCATAAAAATAAAAACTCCTGATGTTACCATAACTATCGATCCTGGAATTGCTATAGAGACAGATTCTTTTCCTTTGCCTTTCTACAAAAGAGCAGCTTTGGTTGCTTATTATAAGCGTAAAATTCTTGAAGCATGTAAAAGTTCTGATGTTATAGCAATTACTCATTACCACTACGATCATCATATCCCAGAAAAGCCATTCTACAAAGATAAATTATTGCTGATAAAACATCCAACAAGCTTCATAAATAAAAGCCAAAGAAATAGGGCTGCTTATTTTCTTGATGTTGTTAAAAATCATGCCAAAGAAATAAAGATTGCGGACAGCAAGCTATTTACTTTTGGAAACACGGAAGTAAAATTTAGCAAACCATTGTGGCATGGTCCAAGGGGCACAAAACTAGGCTACGTGTTAATGATTAGCGTTAGTTACAAAAAAGAAAAAATTCTTTTTACTTCTGATCTAAATGGGATTTATATTGCAGATTATGTTGATTTGGTTGCTTCTGAAAAACCAAGTATAATAATTGCTGATGGATTTCCTTCTTATTTGCTTGGCTATCTTGCTTCTTATGAAAATCTCAAAAAATCAATTTCTAACAACATCAAGCTTTTAGAAAAAACCAATGCAAAACTCTATGTTATAGATCACCACTTGCTAAGGGATTATAGGTACAGAGAAATTTACTATGAAGTTTATAAAGCTGCTAAAGGAATGAAAAAGAATGTTTTAACAGCTGCTGAAGTTCTAAACAAGACGCCAGCAGTCATAGAAGCCTATAAAAAATACGGCCCAACAAGATGGGAGCATTGGCAGGAATTTACTTTTAGTTATTTAAATAGACTAATAAAAATTAAATAAAATACTTTGCTATATTGACCACAATACCAGCAATAAGAACCAACGCTATTAAAATTCTTAATATAATGTTTTTTGTTATTGTAAATTCCGGAGTTCTTTGCGATTTTTTCTTAGCATTTCCTATCATTGCTATAATAAGTAGTCCAATAATTCCTCCAGCAAAATACCCGGTAACATCAAGTACTTTTGTAAAAGTCGCGCTTTTTCTCAATAACAAGAATGCTACAAACGGAACACCAACAGCACTAACGAATGCTAAATTTTTTTTAAGTTTTAGATCATATTTAAATAATTCAACCAATGCAAGCGCAATTGCAAGGAACGATGTAAAAATAGAGAAAAATGCGAATAAATTTCCAAATAACAATGCAATATATCCTACTTTTTGACCCAAGCCAATAGTCGCAACTTCTGTAGTTTCAACTCCGGTAACACCTATTATCACAAAGGCAAATAAAATATAAATAAATATTGGAATAACACTACCAATTACAATCGCTTTTTTAACATTCCTTTTTTCTTTTATTAGAACTTCCCTAACCTCTGGAATAGCAACAAGTCCAAAATAGGCAAACATTATAACTCCATAAGGTATGAAAATATTTCTTATTTCAAATCCTGCGAAGTTTAACGGATTTATGTGATTAAATGAAATAACACCCAAGAAGATAATTATTAAAATCATGGCGCTTACAGATATCAATTCCGAGAAGCTAACCCCCCTTATGCCTTTATAAACAAGTAACGAAGCAAATATAAAAAATATACAACTCCAGAATAACTCACTATCGTAAATCCAACCAAGCAATGCGTTAATAACCTGACCTTCTCCCATAAGGTATGCTATTAGCGCACCGTATAGACTTATAAGTAATGAAATAAACATAACCCTTGACCATTTTTTGTTTAAGAAAATTTCAGCATACTTTTGCAGTTGGTGTGTGCCTTTGGTCCTCAAAACAATCTCTCCAATAAACAAATTTAAAAACATAACAAGTATACCTATAGCAATTATGTCAATAATCCCTATTAAAAATCCTGCTTTAGCAACAACATATGGTATGCCAAGAATTCCTGCACCAATAACGCAACCTGCAAGTGTTGCAGCAGCTTCCAAAGTGGATTTGTTCATCAATAACTTTAAAAATCTTTAATTAAAAAATTTTTCCCTACCAATATCTTTGAAAATTTTCTAAATATTTTTTAGCAATTTCTTTGCTATGGAAGATAAGCAGGTTTTCGTCATTCTTTTTGTTAGCAGAATAAGTTGGATTATAACTGCCAGTGATAACAATTTTTTCATCAACAATAAAAATCTTGTTATGTAAAAGCGCTTTTCTATTGTCTAGTTTCACTTTTGCATTAGAATTTTTAAGAAACTCGTATTTTGAATAACGATTAAAGGCATTTCTTTCTTCTAGAATTCCTCTAACATCAATGACATTTGATTTTTCCTTGAGAATATTTGCTATTTCGTTGTCTGTCAAAATATAGTGCATGAAATAAATACTTTTATTAGCATTATTAAGCACATTAATCACTTTTTCTTTACAATTGTCTTCTGGACAAAAATAATTCTCAATTAAAATTTCTCCATATTTAACAAATGGATATTTAACTTTGTTGCCAGCCTTAAAGATACCATTCCACATCTCATCGAATTCGTTTTTGTAGTTTTCAGCAAGATATTTTGATTGTATGATTATTAAATTATTTATATCATCTGTGCTTGTATTTTTAGGATTAAAAGAACCTGTTATTACAAAGCTGTTAGCAACATCAACACAAAACTTATTATGCATGAGTCCTTCCTCGTCCTCTTTATGATAAATTTTCAAGCTTTCTCTATTATCAGTTACAAGTTTGTATTTCTTCTTAGCCATCAAACTTGCTAGCTCATTATCAAGTTCGTAAATAGCACATTCAAGCGAGGAAGTATTCTTTATAAAATTTCTAAAAATCTCATAGCAATTTTCTTCTGGGCAGAAATGGATTTCAAGATGCTTGGGTGTTTCATTTACAACTTTTGAATCTTGTAAAGAAGTCACGTAAGCTGTAATTTTGTCTTTGCCAGCCAGCAAACCAATACCAATAAAAATGCATGTCAATGCTATTTTCAGAAGAGATTTCTCCTTCATTTGCAAATGTCTTCAGCCATTTCAAGCAAGTCTTTGTTAAGATAAATGCTAGAGTTTGTTCTTACAGCTATCGCAATAGCATCACTTGGTCTTATATCCAGGTTAAGAATCCTATTATCTTTTTGCAAAAATAACTCTGCAAAAAATATTCCACTCTTAAATTCGGTAATCCTTGCAAACAGAACTTTTATATCAAAATGGTTTAGAATATCATAAACTATATCATGGGTTGTTGGTCTGTATTCTATTTTATTTTCCAAACCTGTTTTTATAGAAAACGCTTGTGTAGAAGAGATTCCTATTGCTAGAACTTTACATTTATTATAAACCAGCAACATCGAATTTTTTGTAACGTTTGGCTCTACAAGAACATAATTTTCCAAAGAAGGCAAAGTTAAATTCAAATTTTCAATTTCTATCTTTTGCACTTCTTGTGAAGCTTCTTGTGTTTCTTGCACGGGCACATAAAATACTTTTGAAAGGATAATTGTTGCTATTGCAAGTACTATTACAGCTGCTATCAAACTTGCTACTTTGATTGTGTCTTTCATTTTTCTAAATAGCTTAGGGCTTCGCTTATGTTTGAAACCTCAACCAACTTAATCTTTAAATCTTGGTCTGTGGCTTTATATTTTATTTCGCAGTATTCTGTGTTGTTGAGCATGCTACATCTCTTTTCTCTAATATATTTCCCATCAACAAAACACCCTTTTGGAATTAGTAAAATTTTAAGTCCAGCTTTTTCACAAGCTTTGGCTTTTTCTACAATAGCACCAGCTTCCCCTATGTTACCATCTTGCAAAATTGTACCTGTTATGGAAACATTCTTGTTTAGAGTTTTATTTTCAAGTAGTATTATAACGGAAGCAGCCATTGCAGCACCAGCGGAAGGACCACCAATAAAGTCGGCATTTGTTTTAATTGAAAACATAACATCTATATTTTTTAAGCTTATATTTGTAAAGTTTGAAGCCACATTAGCAGCAAGCCTTGCTGAAAGCTGCGTGTCGTAGTCGGCAATTACATTATTAATGTTTACTAATACAAGCCCATTTCCTGGCCTTATTGTTGTGGTAAGCTCAGCAACAGTGCCGTTGCCGAATTTATCAACAGCAGGAACCACCATTGTTATAGAATTTTTTTCAACTTCTTGAACGCTTGCTTCTTGCTGTGTTATTTCTTGCTTTTGGACTTGAAAAATTCCACTAAGATAAAAGCCAATTCCTATGCCAATAACTAATGAGATTATGCATATTAAAATTAACTTGTTATTCAAATCTGGCATAAATATTCTTTCTTTGCCTATTTTAAAAACTTTGCGTTCTCGCAAATTATTTAAATTCAAGTTGTTTAAAATTAAGAAATGAGCAAAATTAATAACCCGAATCAAGTTGTTTTAGTGACTTGTAGGCATGCAGGAAAAGATAACATAATTGCTATGACATGGCATACCAAAACAAGTTTTCAGCCAAATTTGTATCTAATATCTATTGGCAAGTCGAGATTTTCACATGAACTTATAAGCAAGGGCAAATGCTTTTGCATAAATTTTATGCCTTATGAGCTAAGCGAGTCAATAAAATACTGTGGTACACATTCAGGTGAAGATGTTGATAAATTTAAAGAAACTGATTTAACAAAGATAGAATGTGAAACTATAGACTGTTGTAGAATTAAAGAAGCGCTTGCTTATGTTGAATGCAGGGTTATTAACAGCTTTACTACAGGCGATCATACAGTTTTTGTTGGCGAAGTTACAAAGCAGGAATTTGTTAAAGAAGGCAAAAGACCTTTTCAGCTTGACAGGCTAAAATTTACTACTACAATTATTAGGTAAATATAAAAATACCAATATCCACATAAAAATATGGGATACACTGTACCAACACAAAGGAAAACAAGAAAAGAAAAGAAATTGAAAAGGCGTTACAGGGTTTACAAGAAAGGTGGTCCACTAAGAACTATAAAGAAAAAATAAAATGCAAAAAGTAAAATTTGAAAGATTTGAAAAAGAGTTTCCAAAGTCTGCAAAAGAATTTGTAGCAGATCAAGAAATGTTAATTGTATTCTTAAACTCGCCTGTTAGAGATAAGTGGTTGAAATTTATCGGGCTAAAAAGAAAAGATATCAAAAAAATTAAAGAGATTGTTGAACATTATGCAAAACTAAAAGTTGAAGAAGAGAAAAAGAAAAAACC
>Ga0190334_1001377_pt1 | contig 10588 bp, 9 predicted proteins | sample 48720478_MG_FD_161270 | JGI IMG/M metagenome (GOLD analysis project Ga0190334, IMG submission 161270) | Hydrothermal vent sediment bacterial communities from Southern Trench, Guaymas Basin, Mexico - 4872-04-7-8_MG | ecosystem: Environmental > Aquatic > Marine > Hydrothermal vents > Sediment ...
TCAAGACCTACTGGGTCCAGTACAGGGACCCCGAAACCGGCAAGCCGATGTATATGACCGGCGACGGTGCGAGGTTCAATGAGGACGGCTACTACTTCGTGATGGGTCGAATCGACGATGTACTGAAGGTGTCAGGCCACAGGCTCGGGACAGCTGAGATTGAGAGCGCACTCGTGTCCCATCCGGCAGTCGCAGAGGCTGCGGTTGTTGGCTTCCCGCATGAGATTAAAGGTGAGGACATCTATGCGTTCGTCACTCTGAAGGCTGGTGTCGAGAGGTCTGACGAGCTGAAGCAGGAGTTGAGGCAGCACGTCCGAAAAGAGGTCGGTCCTATTGCGACACCTGCGAAGATTCAGTTTGCAGATGCGTTGCCCAAGACCCGCTCTGGAAAGATCATGCGCCGCATTCTCAAGCGCATCGCGGCGGGTCAGGTGGACGATCTCGGTGACACGACAACTCTTGCTGACCCATCAGTTGTCAAAAAGCTTGTCGCTGAGCGCGAGTAGAATGCACGAGTCGGGGCCGGTGGCCCCTTCTCCTCTCTATTTTTCCATTTGACATGATCAGATTGTGTGTGTAATGGCACTCGTCTGTCTGACATCGCTGATACTCAGCGAATGACTTATACGACACAGGTGTGAGCGGCCCCGCTGTGAAGAGTAGCGGCCCAGTCTTCACGCGTATCTCTGGTTTGAGGAATGTGTAGCTTGACGTCTGAAGCTGACAAGACAAGGTTCGTCTTTGTGACCGGAGGTGTTCTCTCCGGGATAGGTAAGGGCGCCACAACCGCGTCAATTGCGAAGCTGTTTCAGTTCCGACGTTACAGCATCAGAATCGTCAAGATTGATCCCTATCTGAACATCGACCCCGGCACGCTGAATCCGATTGAACATGGCGAGGTGTTTGTGACCGAGGAAACGTGGACCTTTAGACCTATCGAGGACTTTGAGTTCAAGATATCCGAGATTGATTTAGACTTTGGCACTTACGAACGGTTCACAGACATGGATGTTCATCCATCACAGAACATCACCTCGGGCCAGATCTATGTGTCTGTAATCCTAGGAGAACGCCGTGGTAGTTTCCTGGGTCGAACCGTCCAGATAATTCCTCATGTCACTGACCAAATCAAGCGGCGGCTCTGGGAGAACGTGCGGAAGGAGCCGGTGCCTGACATCCTCTTGGTGGAGATCGGCGGCACAGTGGGTGACATTGAGGCCATGCCTTTTCTGGAGGCTGTGAGGCAGCTGGCCCGTGAGGTCGGGCGCCATAGAGTTGCCTTCGTACATGTCACTCTTGTTCCATACATGAAGTCAGTGGGTGAATTCAAGACGAAACCCACACAGCACAGCGTGAGGACATTACAGGGACTTGGTCTTCAGCCAGATGTGATAGTCTGTCGTGCAGAGAGGGAACTGAGTGAATCTGCAAAGGCCAAGATTGCACTCTTCTGTAACGTGCCCGAAGACCGTGTGATCTCCAATCCCGACATCAGCGTCATATACAGACTTCCTCTCTCATTTGAGGAACAGGGTCTGGGTGAAACTCTCATCAGGCACTTCGGCCTCGAGCCCAGAACTCCAAGTTTCGACGATTGGCGCCAAATGGTACAGAGGTTCGAGTCAGCATCTGAAGTTGTCACAATCGCTATGCCTGGCAAGTACACGATGCTGAGCGACTCCTACAAGAGCATAAACGAGGCTCTCGCTCATGCGGCGACCGAGTGCAAGGCGCAAGTGGAGATTCGCTGGATTGAAACAGAAACGCACCGCGACGAGAAGTGTCTGGCCGAAGACCTCCGTGATGTTGACGGTGTTCTTCTTACACCGGGTTTTGGTGCGAGGGGAGTGGAGGGCATGATCAGCGCGGCCGCAGTGGCGTGCGAACAGAAGATTCCGTTTCTGGGAATTTGCTACGGCGCTCAGCTGGGTGTCGTCGCCTTTGCCCGGAAAGCGATGGGTTGGGAAGGTGCTCACACTACTGAAGTCGATCCGGACAGTCTGTATCCCGTTGTTGATTTACTTGATGAACAGCGCCAGACCAAGAACAAGGGTGGCACTATGCGTCTTGGTGGTCATCATGTTCGGATACTCCCCGGCACACATCTTCACAGGCTTTATGGCGAAACCGATGTGTGGGAACGTTTCAGACACAGATACCACCTGATTGAACGGTACATCAAGAAGATGAGAGAACGTGGCCTTGAGGTTTCAGCTGTGGATGAAAGTGGCAGAATAATCAACGCAGTTGAGTTGAAGGATCATCCATTCTGGATTGGTGTCCAGTTTCATCCCGAGTTTAAGTCGAGGCCGATGCGCCCGCACCCCCTCTACTTGGGACTAATAAGGGCCGCTCTCGAATACAAGAGGGGGAAACCCCGTGAGTCGTGACCTTGATCGGATGCTATCGCACCTTGTAGAAGAGATTGAACGAATGGAGGGCACGAGGCGGCGTTTTGGCGAGGTGATGAAGCATCTCAAGAGCAAGATTGACTTGACGCGTTTTCCCTCAGTCACCTCAAGCACAGCAGGCTCAGAGTTCGTCAAGCAGATTGAACCGGTGAGCTTAGCTGGTCTCAAGATTGCGGGGGTTGATGGTGGCCTTGCGAGAAGACGATTCAGGTCAATGGATCTGCTACTCACACGTGGTGTTGCTGTGATATTTCGTTTCGGTCCTGAGGAGGGGCCCGAGGTTGAGTTCTACCCCGACCCATTTCCGGAGCCTGAGGCAAAGCTCCTGCACACAGCTCTCTCCGGGCCGGATGTGGACCAACTGGCCTCCCTTGAGAGGCTCGCAGCGGAACTAAAAGTTACGCTGTCCGTGCTGAGAGAGTTTCACACGGACTTGATTCTCGTTGATGGTAGCCTCTTCTATCACCCTCGTGACCGTCCACCAAGCACCTCTGCTGTCTGGGAATTGTTCCAAGAGATCATTGCCCTGTACAGGCAGCTGTACCACACGGCACAGAAGAAAAGAACAATACTCGTTGGAGTTGTCAAGGACAGCAGGTCGAGTCGTGTGGTCAACATCCTCGGCGACATTCTCCCACATATCTTGAGAAACCCCGCACCCTTTGAAATGATGCAGGGCGTGGACTACCGCTGGCTCCTTCGGGTTTCCCGCGATTGCGACATCCTTGACACGTTCTTAGAGGAGGGTGAGCGCACATTCGCTTTCAGATACTCGACAGAGATAGTCCAGAATTCTAACTCACCTGATGATCTACTTCGCTGGGCCTCCTCTATCTGGGTGACATACGTGAAGACTGCCCGAGAAGATGAGCCCCTTAGAGTTGAGGTGCTCGCAGAGGACGATTCACAGAGCATTCAGGTCCTGGACAAGGCGCTGTCTGCGGTACTACCGTTATCCTCACACCATCCAGAGTACGGTATTCCGGCACCTATCCTTGAGGCTGACGCACGCGCAAGAATCACGAACAATGAAACGCAGCTCATAGTGAACAGGCTCATGGCGCTCTCTGGTCTGACATATGTTTCGCTGGAAAAGAGGCGCTCTCGTAACCCCTTTGGAGGAACCTGAAATGGTGACAGAACATATCCAGCCCACTAGGCTGGGCACAGTGGTCTGCGATGAGACAACCCCAAACGTGATGGAGTTCAGTTTTGTGGTGGAAGGTGGGCCGAGCGAAAACACAGCACGAAGAGGCCAATTCGTCGGGGTTTCTACTGAATCAGGTCTTGTGATTGCCCGTGTTCAGGATCTCATCAGAGTGAACAGATACTACCAGCATGCGGAGGCGGTACGCGAGTACCAGTCCCGTGGCGAGCCTCTTCGTTCAATCTTTCCCACCGACCGCTGGCAGTACACGGTTGCGTACGCACGAGTGATGGGTCTGTGGGTGGACGGGAGGACATTACGTCCATATTTCGCAGTATCACCGGGTGCAGTCGTTCGTGCCGTTGACGAGGATTCGCTTGCAGGTTTTCTTCGGCTTGACCTACAGAATGGTCTGTATCTGGGCACACTAGGTCATCACAATCTAGAGTTCAAGCCAAGCATAGAGCGTCTATTGTCCAAACATCTTGCAATACTCGCCATGAGCGGCGCAGGCAAGTCCTATTTTGTTTCAGTACTCTTGGAAGAGCTCCTCTCACGTACGAAAGAACAGGGCCGCATCGGAATAGTTCTTGTGGACGTTCATGGAGAGTACAGCTATCTTGAGAAGGCTTCGAGAAAGGACCTCGGCCTATCAGAAGAGGACATTGAGGTAGAGCGGATTCGTGGTCCACACTTTCAGATTCCGGTGCAGTCTCTCTCTGCCGAAACGCTGGGCACTTTCGCAGTCGATATGAGTCCCGTTCAGATACGGGACCTTCGCAGAGTGATTGTGAGCATGCGAAGACAACATCATCAGGGCTACTCTCTTGAGGATCTAGTGGAGTACGTGAAGGGCGACGAAACTATCAGTAAGAACACACGGGATGCGCTGATTGGATGGCTCGTGGGTCTTCATGAAACTGGTCTTTTTGGTCGGGAGGCGTCTCCCGAGATGAAGAACATCGTGCGCCCTGGCAAACTCACGATTATCGACCTCAGCGACTTCATATCTCTGAAGAAGAAACAGATTGTGGTTTCTTATTTGGCCCGTGAACTGTTGCACCTGCGGCGCCAAGCAAAGATTCCACCATTTCTCTTGGTCTTGGAGGAGGCACATCAGTTCTGCCCAGAGAGCAGGCAAGAACTCGCATTGCCTAAGTCACAGATTGAAACAATAGCACGGGAGGGACGAAAGTTCTATGCTCTGTTGTGCTTGGTGTCGCAGCGACCAGTGCGTCTCTCGACCACCGTACTGAGCCAGTGCAGCAACCAAGCGATACTGAGGACGACCAATCCGTACGATCTTGAGCACATTGGACGGAGTAGTGAGGGCATTGACCGGGCCGCTCTCGATACAATAACAACACTGGAGGTGGGAGAGGCCCTGTTTGTCGGTGAGGTGGTGTCAGTCCCCACTTTTGTCAAAATTAGACGGCGACATCTTGAGCCCATGGGCGTTGCAGCTGGGCTTCTTGATGCACTGAAGCGCGCGGACAAATAGCTCTCGCAACAAGAGTCAAAAGCCAATAGGCATAGGGCTTGCTTGGACCTGGGGCATTGGAGGCAGCAGCATGACTGCTCGACGACGCAATGACGAGATAAGGAAACTGATTGACCACATTCAAGCTACTCTTGTCGAGCTGTTCGATCAGATGCGTGAGTTGCGACGCCTTCTAGATATGCCCATGCGAAAAGAAACAGCAGTTCCGGAGTCTTCTTCCCCGGCGGAAGAACCCCCTTCCGCACCGCTCTTCTCGGGTGTCGAAGCAAAGGGTTTGCGGACGGAGTCGGTTGGCACCGACAGTGACAGGTCGGCAAGCGAACCATCATCTCACGGAGCCGGGGAGTCCTCACCACGCCCCGTTGAAGCGAGTGCGCCCCCTGCATCGGCTGACGAAACACCCCCGTTGTCGCGTGTTGATACTGCGTCGATAAGGGCAACAATCTCGCGAGTACTTGATCCATTTGCCCACGAGGTCGCATCTGGTGATACTCCTGCCGCTGTGCTGGCCGAACATCTTGAGGAGGCCAAGAACTACCTAATCACACCCGATAGACCGAACGAACGAGTGGCCCGAGACATGGACATAGTCCTGCGTTTCCTTCGAGCCCGTGGCGAGCGGGGCATCCGCCCCGAGGAACGGGACAATATCTTGAAGAGAATTGAGAGATGGAAGGCACACCTCGCTGTGAGTGCCGCCCCATCGGGATGAATGTTACCGGCAGCCGTTCGGCCAATGTGTCATTCTAGGTCAATGATTATCCGTTTGACCTTCGTACGCGAGATCTTCTTGAGTCCATGTTGTCCCGGTTCATACCGGCACTCAAGGAGTCCCGCCTCGTAGAGTATCTTGATCTGAGCGCTGGCATTGGCCTCGGTCCCGCCGAGATGTCTTGCCACACGTGTTACATCCTTCTCGCTCTCAAGGAGCAGTCTGAGGATCTTCAGGCGAGTTCCCGATGACAAAGCCCTTCCAATGCGCTGGATTGCCTCATCGCTGTTGACATGCAGTGTCTCTGACAGTTGTAACACCTCGCGTGACTGCATCGTTGTTGCTCAAGCATGGCTTTATTATAGTTGTTGTTTGCCATTGGTATCCCGCCGTAGTTTTCGTCTAATCCAGTGAAGGGCTGAGGCTTGTTAGCGCCTCAGCACGGGGGTCCACTTGGCATGTGCACGATACTCTAACAAATACTCCTGTATCTTATGTGAACGCTTATAGGCACACCCATGAAGTTCGAGCTGAGTGCTGAGCCTCATGGTCGATGACCACGAGTTCATCATTGGCTTTGACATTCTACCGTCACACAGTCCACGGTCTCGAACGAGTCCCAAGTTCGCATGTGTCGTGATGCGAAATGGCGTGGTCTTGACAGAGCATGAGGAGCTGTCGCGGAGGGCCCTTCTGAAACTCGTCCGTGAGATTGAGCCGACCTATCTTGCCACCGATAACATATTCGAGATAGTCCCAGACACAAAGGCAGTCTTTGGCCTTGTCGACAAGCTCCCAGCCACGACACGACTTGTTCAGGTCACCGGCATCCCTCCGCATCAGGTTTCATTGAAGACACTTGCCCGACGATATCGGCTGGGCGTTCGGGGAAAGATCGGCCCGCTTGAGGCGGCTCGGATATCAGCCAGACTGGCCTCAATGGGTGTCGGCTACCTCTTGGAGTGCTTTGGTGAGCAGACCGAGATTAAGGTCACGCGTGGTCGCAAGATGGGCCGTGGCGGGCAGAGTGCCAACCGTTACCGGCGCAAGCTGCACTCTGAGATTCAGCAGATGACCCGTCATATCGAGGGGCAACTGAGGGAAGCGGGGATTGAATATGACCTTGACGTGAGGACCTCCGACTTTGGGTACGCCAGCTCACGAATAGTAGCATACGCGCCTTTGCCAGTCATTTCCGGGCTCGTTGAGAGCAAACGGGGCGGCGACTTCAATGTTCTCGTTTCTCCTGTAAGGAAGCGCGCCGAGTTTCTTCCGCTGGAGCCCAACGCTGTTGCCACAGACATTCAGCCACGGTACTTCATAATGGGAATTGATCCGGGAACAACGGCTGGTGTATGTCTCTTGACGTTTGAGGGCCGTGTTCATCTTCTGATGAGCAAGAAAGGCCTGACTCGTGCAGACATAATCCGGGAGGTCTATGAGCATGGTGTGCCGGTTCTCATTGCCACAGACACGACTCCAGTCCCACACTTTGTCAAGAAACTGGCAAGCACCCTAAATGCAGAGCTGTTCATTCCTAACCGCCCTATCCCCGTATCTGACAAGCAGGAACTGGCTCGGGAGTTCTCGTCGGATGTCAGGATAGGTAACTCCCATGAGCGCGACGCATTGACTGCTGCAGTCTATGCCTACAGGAGCATTCTGCCCAAACTACAGCAGATTGATCACAAGATTCGTGAGGAGCAGATCTCAGTCGACCGAAACCAAGTCAAGGCCCTAGTCTTGAAGGGAATGCCAATGGCTGAGGCGATTGCTGAGCTGACGCATGTCGACTCCGAAACCGTGGAGATTGCCACGCGCGAGGAGACTGAGGAGGAGCCGATAACAAAGGAGCGCCTAGACGCGCTACGCGAGAAGCTATCACACTTGGAAGCAGAGAATGAACTGCTGAGCGAGAAGATAGAGGACCTGAAACGTCTTATCGAGTATTTGCGATTCAGGGAGAGCGAGTTATCATATAGCCTTGAGATTGTTAGTCGAGAGAACTACTGGCGCGTCAAGCGGGATCGTGAGGTGGTAAAGAAACAGTCTGAGCTCCGAAAGGCACACCGTGAGATTCGGGCTCTACACAAGAGAGTGAAAGAACTCAGCAGTCGTCTTGAACTACTCCGAGGTGTTAAGCGTCGTGAGATGCGTGGGGACATGATTGCCATAAAGACGATTCCGCACTTTACGCGCGAGAGTATTGAGGAGTATCTGAAGAAGGTGGGCCTTCGGGAGGGCGACATCGTGCTCTTTGAGGATGCAAGCGGTGGTGGTCCTCAGACTGCAGGAATGCTTATTGAACGCGGCATACGCGCGGTGATTGTCGATACGCCACTGTCGCACTTGGCCGAGGAGGAGTTGGTGAGAGCCACCATACCAGTGATTGAGGCACAGAAGGTGGAGCTGCGAAGGGTGGACGAGTTCGCCTTCATTGATCGCAAGAAGTTCGAGAGGTTGTTCCAAGGCTTCATGCGCGAGGCAAGAGAGAAGGCGAGACAACAGGGCGAGGAAGCCCTCATAGAATTGGTAGAACAGTACCGCCGCCGGTCGATGAACGGCCCCGCCTGAAGAAGAGAGTTTCTACTCGGGGATTTGAATCCACAGAATGTTGTTGCCCCTGATGAGGATGGAGCCGTACTTGGCACGAACCTCCTCATCTTCCAACTCCTCAGCGTCAGCCAGAGTGAGGTTCATATAGATATCACAGCGGGTGAGACGACCACGGAAGACTCGCTGATCCTTCAGCTTTATGGAGATTACCTCATTCAAAGCTGATTCTAAGGCCTTTATCGGCATTCTCTCGTTGGACACAGGGGGTTCCTCGCAGGAGTGCCAGCCGTCCGAATTATAAACTCTTTGCTGGCGCCTCGCCACTCAGTCAATGTTAAGTGACAATGTCGAGAACAGGCACTTGGTGAACAATGGTTCTGACCTGTTTGGGCCTAGAGGGTACGGCCCACTCATTCGGTGCTGGCGTCGTGACCAGCGAAGGTGAGGTGCTCGCTAATGTATGGGACATGCTGTCCCCAAAGGAGGGTGGCATACATCCCCGTGAGGCAAGCAGACACCACTCCGAGCTCGGTCCGGGCCTTATAGCACAAGCCCTCCAGAATGCTGGCCTCAGCCCCGCGGAGATCGACCTAATCGCATTCTCACGCGGACCGGGACTTGGTCCCTGTCTTCGCACGACCGCTACGATGGCACGAGCCATAGCCCTCACTCTGTCTGTGCCTCTTGTTGGTGTCAACCATTGTGTTGCACATGTCGAGATTGGTTGCTTGGAGTCAGGTTTTCAGGACCCCGTCACCGTGTATGTATCGGGAGGGAACACTCAAATCATTGCGTTCGCAGGCGGTCGATATCGGACGTTCGGTGAAACTCTGGACATTGCCATCGGCAACATGCTTGACACATTTGGTCGGGCCGTGGGCATGAGGTTTCCCGCAGGACCTATCGTTGAACGAGAGGCGAAGTCCGGTAAGCGCTTCTACCCTCTTCCATACTCTGTGAAGGGGATGGACCTGAGCTATTCAGGTATGCTGACAGCAGCAAAGCGGCTGTTCAATGAGGGGGTATCACTTGAAGATCTCTGCTTCAGCCTGCAGGAAACCGCCTTTGGGATGCTGGCTGAGATTGCAGAACGGGCCATTGCCCATACGAAAAAGCGCGAGCTCCTATTGACGGGTGGCGTTGCACGAAACAACCGTCTGACTGAGATTCTTGAGGGTGTGGCCGAACGGCATGACGCACAGTTTCACAGAGTGTCACCGTCCTTAGCTGGTGATCAGGGTGCGATGATTGCATGGACGGGTATCCTACAGTACCAAGCCGGAGATCGCCTTGATATTCCAAGTTCTCATGTGTTGCCGAAGTGGAGGACAGACGAACAGGACATAGTCTGGAGGTCTGATTTGTGAGCGAGATATGGGCATTGGGCGCCGAGTCAGTAATCACTCGCACTGAACGTTGGGGGCGCCCCCTAATCGTCAAGACCCGTGTCAAGAAACCTTATCTCCACCCGGAGATAGATGAGGCGCTAAGGCGTCAGCGGACAGCCCGCGAGTGTCGCATGTTGAGCTTCGCCCGCAGTCTTGGAGTTCCCACGCCCGCCGTGTATGCGGTTGACCGGAGTACCTACTCCATAACAATGGATTTGATTGACGGCAAGCAGCTGAAGGAATTTGCCAACGACGTGCCCGACAGCAGACTTGAAACGATGTGTTTTGAGTTTGGTCATCTACTTGGCCTGCTGCATCGAGGAAAAGTAGTTCACGGCGACCCCACAACGAGCAACGTGATCGTGGACAATCGGGGCAAGCTCTGGATAGTGGACTTTGGTCTGGCAGAATGGAATGCGACCATTGAGATGATGGGTGTGGATCTTCATCTTGTTCGACGAGCATTGGAAACGACTCATTGGGACCGTCAGACACTGATGCTCAAAGCCACAATCGAGGGTTACTCGTCAATCATGGGCAACGAAACAGAGGAGGTCCTCTCGCGCATGGACGAGATTCGGGAGCGTGGCAGATATCACTAGGTAATCATGACACCACGCAGTTTCTGCGAAGTCGATGATGTAGTGGCCAAACGGGGTGAATCGGTTTCCAACAGCAAATGATGGCTACTAGGGACCAATCGACGAGTATGCATGGAGTTGGCCCCTTCGCGGGCTGCGCCACACGGGCCCTGTGTGAAAAATCAGGTGGGTGATACAAAGTATTGTGACTGGACCGGCTGCGCCACTTGACTCATGACATACTATACAGCATATGACACAGCCAGGTCTCGTCACCCCGAGTTCCTGCTTG
>Ga0190334_1001379_pt1 | contig 10577 bp, 11 predicted proteins | sample 48720478_MG_FD_161270 | JGI IMG/M metagenome (GOLD analysis project Ga0190334, IMG submission 161270) | Hydrothermal vent sediment bacterial communities from Southern Trench, Guaymas Basin, Mexico - 4872-04-7-8_MG | ecosystem: Environmental > Aquatic > Marine > Hydrothermal vents > Sediment ...
CCACTAAGTCAAATCTTTTTTCTGCTTTTTCCTTTTATCAGGTTTGCAACGATCGCGTTCCTGCACTTATTACATAATCCGGACTAATCCAACGGCCGTTCCAGATGTCTTCGCGTGAAGGTCTGCGGATCAATCCTCACGTCAAAGATTGGATCCACTATTCTCATGACTGTAGAGGACTTCTGTTTCAAGAGGTCTTTCATGACGATACGGGTTGGATAAAGGCGCTCCCCGAATGCGCGTATTTCGTCCAATTCGACTGTTTTCAGAGGCTTACCGTACCGTGTGCGCAGTTCAGAACGCCGGGGAATCTTCAACTCTTCGTCAATCCAGAGAATCCGTTGTTGATACGTTACTTCATCGTTTTTTGCCGTCAGCTTCAATACGCGGAGTGTTTCCTCATCCGGCAGGAACTCGGCGGTATAATCGTCCAACAGATGCCCGCTTTCCAGCATATCCTCATATGAAAAATCGCTTCCGAAAACCCCCTGGCGCAGCATGTGTCCCTGAATCAGGACGCTCCTGGAAAGCTTGGGTTGATGGATCCAGAGGGATTTTCCGATCTTCAGATACCGGGTGCCCCTCTCCCTGGCGGGCGCCGTGTATTCCAGATAAACGCTGTCCCGTCCCACCGCCCAGACGTCCGCTTCCACGGTACGCTGATCGCCCGGAGAATAGATGATCTCCATGACCAGATGATACTTTAGAGTTTCGCTGGTTAAATTTCGATCTACTTCGGCGAGCAACGCTTCTGCTGAGTCAGTTCGCTCGCTGCAACTCAATGGTTTGATTGATGAGAATATCAGTCCAATACAGAAAATCAAGAGTGTGGAAGTTGCCCCAATCAATCCCATTCGAATCTTCATTTAAGCAAGCCCTTTTCAATAACGCATTCGAGGATTTGAACGGCATTGGTGGCCGCGCCTTTGCGGAGGTTATCCGCAACGATCCAGAGATCCAGGGTTTTGTTCTCTCCAGGGATTTGGCGGATTCGCCCCACGAAGACGTCATCTTTTCCGATACACTTCAGAGGCAGGGGGTAAACGTTCTGCTCTGGATCATCCTGAAGGACCACTCCGGGTGAATTCTTTAAAACTTCCCGTGCCCTGAAAGCATCCACATCCTTCCGAAACTCTATATGAACGACTTCGCCGTGGCAATGGCGAACCGGCACCCGAACGGCTGTGGGGAATATGCGAAGATCGGGCAAACCGAGAATCTTTCGGCTTTCCTGCACCAGTTTCCATTCCTCGAAATAGTAGCCATTCTCGACCAAATCACCGATGCCGGGTATGACATTATCGAAAAGCGTATATGGAAAAGGAGAAACCTGAGAAAACTCACCGGCAATCTCATCCTGGAGACGGGCTTTCCCCTTTTGCCCGACTCCGGAGGCGGACTGATAGGTAGCCACTACGACCTTCTCCAAACCAAATGCTCTTTCAAGCGGAGCTAGTATGACAACCAGTTGAATCGTGGAACAGTTGGGATTGGCGATGAGGCGATGCTTCTCCCCAATAGCCTCAGCATTAACCTCCGGGACGACCAGTGGAACACCCTCAGTCTGGCGAAACGCCGAGCTGTTGTCAATGCAGGTGATTCCTTCTTTGGTCAGTTCGGGAATCCATTCCCGGGAAACGCCGGCGCCTGCCGAGAGCAGTGCCGCATCCGCACCCCTCCAGAGGCCGTCTTCAAGCGTGCTCACGGTGAATTCGCGGCCACAGTATTGAAGAACGGCGCCGCGAGAGCGAGGTGAAGCGACAGGAATAATTTCCGCAACGGGGAGAGCGCGTTCTTCCAGAACCGCGAGCATGGTACGCCCCACCAGTCCGGTTGCTCCTACAAGAGCCAGATTGATCCTGATTTTCCTCACCATAAATTGCTTAAGAGAAAGTCCCTATTGAACATATAATGGTACATGGATAAGGGGTGGATCTTTTCGCCGGGGAAACCTCAATTTAATAAGAAATGAATTCTACTCAATCCTATTCTGGTGACAAATCAGCACGCCGTATCTCAATTTCATGCTTCCACCATTTCCCAGCTTCTTCACCTTTTAGCAAATATTCGAGTTCTTCCTTGGCATGAGAAGGATCAACCAGAAGAAGCCAGCCGACACCGTAGGGATCCTCCCGAATAACATCCGGTTCTTCATACAGTTCCAGGTTAACGTCGAGAATCTCACCGGTAAGGGGGGCGTAGAGCAATTTGCTTCTCTCCTTCCCACGGATGACTCCGCAGATCTCATCCTGAGAGATTTCATCACCTTCATGTGGAAGGTCCAGACTTACAACCGGACCTACATCGTGAAGGAAAATTTCATCCAGACCGATCCGAAAACGATCTCCCCTCTCATGAGGTTCAAACCGAATCCAAGTATGTTCTCGATGGAAGTAAAGCTCTTCCTGAAAGGGAAACATTCTTTCCTTATACGATTTATTTTTTTACCGTGAATTAACGCAAGTCCGGAGAATACGCGGGAATCCCCGCGCATTTTCCGGACCATAGTCCTCACTCTATGCTTAAATGGGATCCTACACCAGTCCCTGCTCAATCATGGCGTCCGCTACTTTAACGAAGCCTGCGATATTAGCGCCATTGACGTAGTTTCCGGGGGTGCCGTATTCTTCCGCTGCTGCATAAGAGGCGTCATGGATGCTCTTCATGATATTTTTCAGGCGGTTATCCACCTCATCTCGCGTCCAGCTCAAACGCAGGCTGTTCTGCGACATTTCCAAACCCGAGACAGCGACGCCGCCGGCATTGGCCGCTTTACCGGGACCGAAGAATATACCCGACTCGACGAAGGTGTCAATGGCTTCCGGAGTGGAAGGCATATTCGCCCCTTCGGCTACGCAGATACAGCCGTTGGAGAGCAGCGTCTTAGCATCCTCACCATCTAACTCATTCTGAGTCGCACAGGGCAGCGCGACATCGTACTTGCCGCTCTTCCAAAGGCCGGCTCCTTCGTGGTATTCGCAGTTGTATTTTTCAGCGTACTCGCGAATGCGCCCCCGGCGAACGTTTTTCAGCTCCATCATGTAGGCCAGTTTTTCGCGATTCAAGCCATCGTTATCAATGATATAACCGCTTGAATCCGACAGAGACACGGGAATGCCCCCGAGATCCAGGACTTTTTCAGTGGCATACTGAGCAACATTCCCCGACCCCGAAATCGCCACTCGTTTGCCCTCGAAGGTCTGGTTTTTCGTCGCCATCATATTGGCGGCAAAATAGACCGTGCCATATCCGGTCGCTTCGGGGCGGATCAGGCTGCCGCCCCACTTGGGATCTTTGCCCGTCAGGACGCCTTCAAAGCGGTTGACCAGGCGCTTGTATTGACCGAACAGGTAACCGATTTCGCGTCCCCCAACGCCGATGTCACCGGCGGGCACGTCCGTATTGGCACCGACGTGGTGGAAGAGTTCGTTCATAAAGCTCTGGCAGAATTTCATGACTTCCCTATCCGACTTGCCCTTGGGATCGAAATCGGATCCGCCCTTACCGCCTCCCATTGGAAGGGTGGTCAGAGAATTCTTAAAAACTTGTTCGAAGGCCAGGAACTTCAGCATTCCCAGCGTCACCGTGGGGTGAAACCGCAAACCGCCTTTGTAGGGACCGATAGCCGAATTGAATTCGATTCGGTAACCGCGATTGACCTGCACCTTGCCCTGGTCATCCAGCCAGGGAACGCGGAACATTACGACGCGTTCAGGCTCAGTAATCCGCTCCAGAATCTTCTCCTCAATATATCGAGGATTCCGCTCCAGTACAGGTTGAAGGGATTGGATTACTTCCGTTGCCGCCTGAATGAACTCAGGTTGGGCAGGATTTTTGGCTTTTAACTTCTCAATAAATTCCTTGATCATCACATCGCTCCTTGCATGTTTGTTGTATCCTGTGAAGAGCGTGAAGCAACTTCCACTCAGCACCAGCCTGAATTTTATAAATCGTAAAAGCTTACATATGAATTGTCGCATGGAATATTCTCTTATCCATGCGACAACGCCCTGTAACTGTTACAGATCGAAATTCGGGGCTGCTGAGGGAAAGTCGGCTGTTCCGCTGCTTCGTATAATTACCTGTTTAATAGTTTCTTAGACACAAATTTTGGAATGATTGCAAATGCAGCAAAACATTAGTGAATAATATAACAAATTCATTTCGAAATGCAAGCATTTTATTTATAAAGTTGCTTTTGTTATTTTAATAACTTTAAAGAGGGGGAAACTGGTGTCATATCTTTCCGGTAGGTTGGGATCACATGAAGGCAACTGCGCACATGGTCGGAATGTTGAAGCATGCATTCTCAAATTTATGCGGCTCAGGGTCAATCCAAATTTATCTCGAGCTGCGCCATGTGTCCCTCCTCGAAGCCAACTGAATGGAAGAGCTTGCGGATGACGGGATCGGTGGCGACCACCATGGTATAGACCACCTTCACATTCAAGGCTTTGAACTGCCGCAGCAATTCCAGGATCAACTGTTTGGCGATGCCCTTTTTCTGAACGTCCGGGTGTACCCCGATCAATTCCACCCATCCGATACCCGCTTTGACGCCGAATTCCCATCCGGAGATATTCCCCATAACGTAGCCGACAACGCGATCACCCATGGTAGCGACCAGTGAGAGGTTGGGGTGCCGGAGTCGAAAAACGGCGAACTTTTTCTCCCAGTAATCTTTGCGTTCCTCTCCATTCAGGAGAATGCTATCCAATTGCACTAACGCATCGAAATCATCCGATTTTAAGAGCCTGATATTCAGCTCTTCTTTTTTTAATTCTGACATTATCATTCCAGGGATAGTATTGCATTGCAGTTAAGGCTATGAGCATTGTCAAAATAGAGGTAAGTTACCAATAAAACATCTGCGATCAGAAATTTAGCCCTGTTGAATTTAAAAGTCAAGAAAAAACCGATTTACAATCTATGAAGGGAAATTCTTCAGAGGCGAGTAACCGGAGGAGAGCTATCAACTGATGTGGCAACAACAGCGGTCAATCGCAGGCTTCCTCTTCGAGCTCCCGAGTGCACCAGCCCCGTGCATCCAGCCTGGGGGAAAATCCGTTCGTCGCTTCCAACCGCTTCAATATGGAACGCTGCTTTTTGCTTATTTTCTGAGGCCTGGAGAGTGCGTATTTCACAACGAGATCTCCGCAACCACCGCCATTCTTCGGCATTCCACGGCCGCGAACCTTCAGCGTACCGGAGCTCTTCTTGCCGGATTCGATTTTCAGGGCGATGGGGTTTTTGAGGCTGGGGACTCGCAACTCACAGCCCTCCAGCCACTGCGTCAGACTGATGGTGCAATGGTAGATTAGATCATCCCCTTGGCGGGTGAAATAGGGATGTTCCTTCTGCTTGATGATGACCTGGAGGTCTCCGGCTTCTCCGCCGGGGTGCCCTTCATGTCCCTGGCTTTTAACGATCACTCTATCCTGATCCGACGAGCCGGGCGGTATGCCCACAGTAATCATAACGTCATTCAAGCTCTGCCCGAGACCTTCGCATGAACTGCAGGCCTTCATCGGCTGAATACCCGTTCCCCCGCACTTCCGGCAGGAGATCAACGCATCGCTGCCGTTGATAAAGTCGGGCACCTTCCCCGTACCCTTACAGGACGGACAAAGCCCACCTTTCGCTCCGCCCGCTATGCCCGTTCCTTCACAGTCTGAACACGATATTCTGCGGCGTAATTTCACTTTTTTCATCACGCCTTCAGCCAGTTCTTCCAGTGTGAGATACAGCTTGATAACTATATCCTTACCGTTCCGGGAATGGGGTTCTTTCGCCGACGGGTCCCGGGATTCCGTCTGAGGCGCGTCGCTTTTGCGCCGCTTCCCAGCCTGACCCACGCTGAAATGCGGATTAGCGGCGAGGTAGGCCTTTCTGCGCCGGGGATCCGACAGAATCCAGTAGGCGTGAGCGATCTCCTTGAATCTTTCTGCTGCGTCAGGATCGCTGTGATTCACGTCGGGGTGGAATTTTTTTGCCAGCCGCCGATAGGCTTCCTTGAACTGGCGTTCGCCTGCTGATTCGTCCAGTCCCAGCACAGCGAAGAGGTTACCCTGGGGCATTACCGTTCTCTGCAACTAACATCACAAAGATTATAGGGGACACATGGTCAAAAATCAAGGAGAATCGTCAACATTTTGAGGCAAAAGGGGGGAAAGTACAATTTGGGAAGTAATTGTTGCAGTATTATTAAAGGTGGAGATCAACTTGTCCGGGAAGGCATGGAGCGGCGAATAAGGGTCAGTGCAATTCCGGAGATCTTGCGCCACCCTGGGATGGAAATGCGACCGTCGTAAACCTGGAATTTCCGCCTCTTGATCTCTTCCAACGTGCGCCTGTAAACACTCTTCATAACCTCGGCGGGGAGCAATTTTTTGGACTGATCACCCACCAACCGGGGATCCGCGGAATGATAGTATTTAAGGGCGCGGCTGTATTGAGACTTCATCAGATCCAAAAAACGGCGGTCGTAGATTCGATTTTTCAAATCCTCTTCCGAGTACCTGAAAGCCTCGAGGTCTTCAAGTGGTAAATAGACGCGGTCGCGCCTTAAATCCTCGGCGATGTCGCGCATGATGTTCGTTAATTGAAAGGCGATTCCCATGCTATCGGCGTACTCGTCCGCACGATTTCCACGACAACCGAAAATACGCACGGATACCAGACCGATGGAAGAAGCCACCTTACGGCAATAGACTTTCAGCTCTTCGAAAGTGCAATAGCGGCGCGGTTGCAGATCCATTTTAATGCCGTCCAGCAGTTCGAAGAAGGGTTCTGCGGGAAGCTCAAATTGTTCCATGGAGTCCATCAAGGCCAAGAAAAGCGGCGAATCCACTTTGCCCGCAAGGCATCGGTTCAAAGCGGACTCCCAATCAGCTAATTTACTCTTCCTCTGTTCGACGCTTAAGTCACTCTCATCGTCGGCGATGTCGTCGGAAAGGCTGCAGAAAGCGTAGAGAGTGGAAAGCGCTAAGCGGCGGGATTTCGGCAGGAATCGAAAGGCGGGGTAAAAATTTCGGGCTCGTTGTCGAGCAATTAAATCGCAGTAGCGGTAGGCATCCTGGAGATTCCCCTCATTCGACATCTTTATCTCATTTTTGCTTTTCTGAGATAGGTCGCGCCGGGGCTTTGGGCTCGCCCATCGGAAATTGTTTTAAGCGGTTAAAAGAGGTCAATAGAGCGCCGATTTTTTGTCTCGCATTCAGCCTAACTCTGCGATGCAAAACCGCCAAAGGATCTCTCTCCAGGGTGTCGAGAATTTGCAATCCACCGAGCGCGAAGAGGCGCACAGACATTTTCAAGCGGCCCTCTAATCGCTCGGCGAGCGGCAGACCGGCCAGGAGGTATTTATAGGCTCTGACGATCTGGAAGCGAAGCAACCCTTCCAGACGAGGACTGGGCGTGCAATCGAGAATCTCCACGGGGTCAACCTCGAAGCGGCGGCACTCGTCGAGGGGAATGTAGATTCGATTCCTCCGGGCGTCGTCTCCCACATCCTGACAGAAATTAGCCAGTTGGAGACCGGTGCAGATGAAATCGGATAATACATCCATTTCGGGATCATTATATCCGTAGATCCGCAGAACCAGGCGACCCACGGGATCGGCGGAACGGCGGGTGTAATCCCGGAGGGTATCGAAGGTATCGTACCGGTTGATCTTTAAATCTTGCTGGAATGCATCCAACAAATCAAAGAGGAGTTGAGGCGGGAGGTGGAAGCGCGTGACCGTGCATTCCAGAGCTTTTGTGATCCGGTGGGAGGGATGACCTTCGAGAGTATTTCTTAATTCTTGCCTCCAGGACTCCAATCGCTTCAACCCCTCGCGGTCGTCAGTGATTTCGTCGGCGAGGTCATCCGCATAGCGGCTGAAAGCGTACAATGCGGCTAAGTGAGGCGTAAAGCGAAGAGGCGTCAAGGGCCCCAGAACAAAGAAGTTTTCGTAATGACCGAGAGCGATTCTAACGCAATGGAGCTGAGCTCTTCTGAGCGCGAACCGGAAAAAACTCATATTAGACGCATCATTCTTCCATGCTGGCAGGCGTGCGGTCCACTCTGGTGTCATCGTCTTCCCCACCTAAAACAGGTAGATCAATGACTCCGATGCCCACCGGCGTGCGGTTTCTGCAAGCCTCAATGAAGCAGTGCCAATGGTATTCCCCTTCCATTGTGGCCTGCTTGCTGACGTACGGTTTTTCAGATGGTGCGAATTCCAACTGACAGTGTTTGCATTTCATGTTTCTCCCCCCTGATTCTATCTCTAACTTTGCTTAAACTCTTCCAGTTTTCGTTCCATCAGAGACCTGATATCATGCAATCTATCTTCACTGGAAGCCTCAAAGCGCATCACGATCACCGGCTGGGTGTTTGAAGCTCTGATTAAGCCCCAGCCGTCATCAAATATCACTCGAACCCCATCTACGTTTACAACTTTGTACTCCGATTTAAAGTATTCGCTGACTTTTTGGACGAGCTCAAATTTTATTTCATCCGGGCATTCGATTCGAATTTCCGGAGTCGTATACATAGTCGGCAAACCCCACAAGAGCTGGGATAGGGGTCTGGCCTCTTCACAGAGCAGTTCCAGTAATCTCCCCGTGGCGTAGATGGCGTCATCAAACCCGAAGTAACGGTCGTTGAAGAAGACGTGGCCGCTCATCTCGCCGGCTAACAGGGCGTTCTCTTCCTTCATCTTCTTTTTGATGAGCGAGTGGCCGGTCTTCCACATGATGGGCTTACCGCCCTTCTGCTCGATGTCATTATAAAGATTCTGGGAGCACTTTACTTCGCCGATAATGGTGGCACCTGGATGCTTCTTTAAGATGGCCCGGCTGAACAAGATGAGGAGCTGATCGCCCCAGAGAATATTCCCCGTGTCATCCACCACGCCAATGCGGTCGGCGTCCCCGTCATAGGCGATACCCAGGTCGTATCCCATCTTCTTGGTTTGATGAATCAGTTCATCCAGATTCGCGGTGATGGTCGGATCGGGGTGATGGTTGGGAAAATTGCCGTCGGGTTCGCAGTACATAGCTTCAACGAGACATCCCAGGTCTCTAAAAAGGTCCGGAGCCACCAGACCGCCGCAGCCGTTGCCGCAATCCATCACCAGGCGGATGGGTTCGTCAATCTTCAGGTTGGCTTTGAGATACGCTTTGTATTCAGGAATGATGTCATACGATCGCACGTTTCCTTGGCCGGATTCAAACTTTCCGGTTTCGATGAGACTGTAAAGATCCTGAATCTCCGCACCGTAAAGAGAATCGCTCCCGATATTCAGCTTGAAGCCGTTGAATTCGGGCGGATTATGACTGCCGGTAATCATTATTCCGCCGTCCACCTTCAGATGGACGATGGCGAAATAGAGCAGCGGCGTGGGCACGATTCCCAGGTCTATCACTTGCAGTCCGGCGGCGGTCAATCCCTCGAGCAGGGCATCGTGAATGCGCGGCGAAGAAAGGCGCACATCCCGCCCCAGCACCATACTCTTGCCACCGGTGTGTATCAACCTGGTGGCATATCCCAATCCGAGGTTTTTAACCGTGGCATCATCCAGATCGCGGTCTGCCACTCCGCGGACATCGTATTCGCGAAAGATTAGACGATTCATCTTATTCGGGTTTTTATGGAATCCTTCCACAGAACTCGTCTGTGAAAGCTCAGGTTCCTGGGTTTTTACAATTCTTCACAACTCTACCACAAAAGCGGCAATCAAGTTACGAAAGGATTTTAAGTATTTCAACATAAAAAATAAAAATTTTAAGCTTACAGGACTCTCTGGTAAATCCGTAGGTACATTTCCAATACCTTCTGAACGTTATACAAAGATTGGGCTCGAACACGCCCAGTTAAAGCCATTTTGCGGCGGAGCTCATCGTCCTCCAACAGCAGCAGCGCCTTCTGAGCCATTCCTTCCACGTCACCTACCGGCAGCAAGAAGCCGGTTTCACCGTCCACCACGACTTCCGGAAGGCCGCCCACATTTGAACAGATAACGGGTATGCAGGAAGCGCTGGCTTCCAGGGCGGTTAACCCGAAGCTTTCCGTCTCACTGGGCTGCAATAAAATATCCGCCTTGTTCATAATCTCCGCCACGTCCAACTGCTGGCCTAAAAAATAGACGTCACCTGCAATCCCCAGTTCCTGTGATCGTCTCTCGGCCAGAGCACGATCAGGCCCGTCTCCGACCATGAGTAATTTCGCCGGTCTCTTCCGGCGGACAATGGCAAAAATCTCGACGACGTCCTTGATTCGCTTTACGGGACGAAAGTTAGAGACGTGCAACAGGATCGCCTCTCGACCGGTGGTAGATGACAGAAGGTTGATGCCATCTCTGGGACAATTGAACAATTCGGGGCGAACAAAATTGGGAATAACGTGAATTTCCCGCTCAACCTTGAAAACCTTGAGAGTTTCCTCCTTTAAAAATTGGCTGACGGCAGTAACCGCATCCGATTTCCGGAGAATAAAACGGGTGATGGGCATAAAAGAGGGTGCGTTGCCGACCAGCGTAATATCGGTTCCATGCAGGGTGGTGACGACAGGGATGCGGTAATCCTCCTGC
>Ga0190334_1001380_pt1 | contig 10570 bp, 13 predicted proteins | sample 48720478_MG_FD_161270 | JGI IMG/M metagenome (GOLD analysis project Ga0190334, IMG submission 161270) | Hydrothermal vent sediment bacterial communities from Southern Trench, Guaymas Basin, Mexico - 4872-04-7-8_MG | ecosystem: Environmental > Aquatic > Marine > Hydrothermal vents > Sediment ...
TTGTAAATTTCTTCACCCTTTTTAATGCTCGTTTGTATTCGGTAGGAGTAAGAATTAGAATCTTGCGTTTGCTTAATCTACCCCTGCTGTCCTCAAAAGGAACAAGCACATAACCATTCTGCCTTTTACTAACTTTTGTTTTTGGCATTTTTAATCACCTCATTTGATGATTACCATTGTCTTGGATATTTTAATTTTATATAGGTGGGATATATTTCACCTTGATTATTTAGCACATCTTCCCACCATTTCATTCTGTAAGGTAATCGCCAAATAGCAAACCTTGCTATATCTTTTGAATTAACATAGAAAAGTAAATCCTTTCTACCACCTGTGCCTGGTATTGGATTGCCATCACTATCAACATCAGGCTCGGTTTCAACTATACCAATTATTTTTGGTTTTCTAAATCCTGCTTTTTCAAAAAATTTTTCAAAAGCAGGAATATCACGTTCTCGCAAATTAATACCTTCCCAAACAACAATTTGATTATAGTCTTTTGTCGGTGGTATTTTTTTGCTGTCAGGTGTAATCAATAAAGACTTTTTAGACATCGGCTCTATTTTTTTCATTCGTTGCCTTAGCTGATTTTCAGTTAGTTTTTTGTTCGTATCTTTTTTAGATGGAATTGTTTTTCTTCCAGTTCTTATGCCTTTTGCTGCTAAGCTATGACGATAACTTTCGTAAAACCAACCACGACCTAAGCCTTTTGTTCTTGGCACTTTTAATCACCTCACTAAAATGTGTATAATTGCCCAGTTTTCATAAATTCTTTTTTTAAATCTTGGTATTCTCCAATAGCCAAGTTTTCTGCTTTTTTAATGCCCTTAAGCCATTTCTCTCGCTCCTTCTTTGGTGATTTCCAATAGTTTTCAAAAAAATACGGTGATTTAATTTCATACATATCTCCTTTTTTTCCAAATACTCCCTCTAAAATAATGTTCTCAAAGTGCTTTTTTGACCCATAATATTCCGTAGTTGCTACAAGAAAGAATAACCCCCATAATCCTTTTGGTTTCACCTGATTTAAATTAAAATCTACTGCTTTTTCCACAAACTCATCAAAATTCTTACTTGTCTTTCTTTGTTCATCTAAAATATCAAAAAACAACTCAACTCTGCCTTTATATTCTCTAAACTCTTTTTTCATATTCAAAATTCTGTTTTTTTCTTCCATCAACTCAAAATACTTTTGTCTTCGTTTTTGAGATGATTTATATTTGTCTTTAACATAATCAACAACTTCATCTCTTTCTCTTAATTCTTTCTCTTCCCAAATATACCTATCATCTTTTTCTTCTTCTCCTGTTAAACTTTTTAAAAATTGTTCTTCTCTCATAATTGCTCTTTCCTCTTCTTCTCTTGTTATTGGAGGTAAAGTGCTTATTCCTTTTTCAACAGGTTGAACATTCTTTATTGATTTGTATGTTTTTCTACCCGTTTTAATACCTAATCTCGCTAATCTATGTCTTTGGCTTTCAAACCACCAACCTTTGCCCAATCCTTTTGCCATAATTACATCACCTTATTCTTTAATGTTTTTCTATATATTCCTTTGCGAATTTGAGTGCTTGGGTTTTAGTTTTGAATTTTTTTGTTTTTGTATAGGAAGGATGTCTCCATATATCTACTTGCCACATCTTATTATATGGATTTAAAAATATGTCAATTTGAGCTTTACCAGATTTATACACATATGTAATTGATTGTTTGATTTTTCTATTACCCCAATGAGTTAATCCAAATCTTAATTTTTTCCAACCTCTTGGAACTATTTGTAGTTGAATCTTTTGTTTCCTACCCGTCTTAATACCCATCCTTGCCAATCTATGCCTCTCGCTTTCAAACCACCAACCACGACCTAAACCTTTCTTTCTTGGCATTTTTATATCACCTTTTTGATTATTCTTTTAACATCATAAGGCAATTAATAATAAAACACAACCACAAAATGCCTCCACCTTATTTACCCCCTTAAATCATTAAACCTTTGCTATCTTCTTATCTTCGGGCTTCATCCTTGCTCACCTTAATTATATCCAAGCTGGATTTTTCTCTATTGAGTTTTGTCTGCATAAGGTATGGTTTTAAGCGATTCTGGACTAACTTTACATAATCGGGGTTGAGTTCTATGCCTATGCTGTCTCTGCCCAGCTTTTCTGCTACCAGCATGGTTGTGCCACTGCCCACAAACGGGTCTAATACTATGCCAGGACGCCAACCAGCACCACAACCGCAATCTGTCCAGCCAATAGTGTAATGTTTTGCATATCCGTGAGCAAATCTCAAAGTTTTGAAATTTGTGTCTTGATTAGATATACTTTTTTTCTCATTACTTTTAGGATTGGGGTTATCAATTTCATATTGCGTTTTTGTTATTCTCACCCTTGCCTTGCCACAAGCACAACAGATATATCGAGGGCAACTTGCTTTTATCATAGGCTCTACTAATTTTTCTGGATATGTTGCAAAATGAGTTTCAGGAAAGGGTTGGGACGGGATTGTCCAGACATCGCCTGGGTTCTTGCCTAATAATCTACTCTCTGGTTTAGGAAAAGGTAATTCTCCATTAAATTTATTTCCTTGACCCTTTTGTAAATTTCCACTTGCCCATTTACCAGATTTTTGCTCACACCACCATTTATAAAACTTTTCATAGTTATAACAATTATTCTCGGTCATCCATTTTTTCATTATCTCAAATGTTTGTTTATAAAATCTATTTGTATGACTTGTTCCATGTAAAAAATTCCACCAATATTCATCATCCCATTTATTTATTTGTTTATATTCTTTATGTGGCACTCTCACGGCATCCAAATCAAACCAATATTTTTTGCTTTTAGTTAGCATAAACACTTGCTCGTATTTGTTACCAAACCTATCTTTTACTGATGAAGGCATAACATTGGGCTTATGCCAAATTATCACATTTCTCAGTATCCAGCACTGCTCGTCTATCATTCGGAGAATAAGGCGGTAGTTTTGAAGTGCTATACATTTTGGCTTAACACCGATTTTTTGTATGTCTGCATACCAAGTAGCTGGATTTGTCTCCTTGAATCTTAACTTATGACTTTCAGAATAATGCTCAGATTTATAACTTGTGCCATTGCCACCATAACAATCCCCATGATTCCAGAACATTACGCCTGTTTTCTTTAAAACACGCTTGAGCTCGGCTGTGATTTGTAGCATATGCTCAATATACATATCTAAAGTCGGTTCTAATCCCAATTGACCATACCAAGCACCACATTTCTTACAGAAAGAACTTTTAGCAAAATCTGTTTTTCCGCCAGAAGCATTTGGTCTTTTTGTTTCGATAATTTCAAACTCATGCTCACAATTAGAGTTGCCACCCCAAATTGTGTTGGTTGCTTCGCTATAATCACGAAGTGCCCAGTAAGGTGGCGATGTAATTATACAATCCACACTTTCGTCTGGCATTTGCCTTAGCACATCCAATGCATTCCCAAGATAGATTATATGATGTGGCATCGCTACTTACCATTTAGCTCAATTATATCAGCATATTTTCTAAGCAATTTAGCAATATCTCTTTTTTGAGCTGGAGATGTGAATTCAGTTGTATGTTTAAATGCTTTCGGTAATTCTTTATTTAGAAATGAATGTAGGCTATCATTAAATTTTTTCAAATCTCTTTTTGTTTCGGGTGTTCTTTTGAAAACAACCTCAATAGGCACTGTTCTTTTTCTTCCTGTTTTTATGCCTTTTGCAGCTAGGCTATGTCTGTAACTTTCATAAAACCAACCACGACCTAAGCTCTTTTTTCTTGACATTTTCATTTCACCTTTTTGATTATTCTTTTAACATCATAAGGCAATTCATACCAAACCTCATTTACTTTGATTTCACCATGTGGTCGCCTATCAGTTGCACGAAAATCTTCAACAATACCTATCTCCCCATTCTCTAATAAAACCTTGTCACCAATCGCTATGCCTGTATCTTCTCCATAAGCGTCTATCTCTTCAATTCTTTTTGGCATGCTAAGAACCTCTTTTTGTTTTCTACCCGTTTTAATACCTAATCTCGCTAATCTATGTCTTTGACTCTCAAACCACCAACCACGACCTAAGCTCTTTCTTCGTGACATTTTTATTTCACCTCAATGCTTTTTCATATATTCTTTAGCAAAATTTAAAGCCTCAGTCTTAGTATTGAACGAGTTTGCTTTGTTCAATATCTTTTTTCCAATTATTTGTCTTTATACCTTGGCTCTTAAAAGTGCGTTCTCAGCCTTAGACAAAAATTCAAAGTATTTTTCTGTAATTTTTTTTGCTCTTTTAAAAGTTTCTTTTGGTGTTTTGCCTCTGATTGTGTATTTACCTTGTTCATTTAAAGATATTTTTACTAAACTATATGGAGCAGCTAAGAATGACGCATAATAATCATTACTCTTTTTATCTGGCAGTATAAGAATTGAAACACGTGTCCCATCGAAATACTTAGTGTATTCAATATATTCGTCGTATTTTTTTATTAGCCAAACATCTTTTATTGGTTTATCTATTTTTCTTCCTGTTCTAATTCCTTTTGCAGCTAAACTATGTCTGTAACTTTCGTAAAACCAGCCTTTTGCCATATTACATCACCCCAAAAAACCTCTTTTAGAAATATCAAAATTATTAGTTTAAAAGCTATAAAAACTTTCAACTATTTAAATTTTTTTACCAAATCCAATGTTTTTTAGCTTTTCTGTGATTTGAATAGCATAAGTTTTGTCTTTTTCAGTATCAGGAACAAATACAAACATATTATCTATTTCGAACACACCCATACCTTGACTGCATATTGCTTTGCATTTAGCTTTAATGTTTACAGCCATTTTTTTATGTTAGTAGCTATTTTTTCACCAACACCATCTATTTTCATCAAATCTTCTTTGGAGAGTGTGATTATATCTTTGAAGTTGTAAGATTGTAATATAAGCTTAGCTTTTTCATACCCAACACTAGGTATAGTAGCCAACATTTCTAAATAAACATCGTGATACCCTTTTTTAATTCTGATTACTTCTTTTTTTATATCCATTGGTTTATTAAGTTTTTCTTCAAATAATTTTAGAAACTTTGCTGTTTCGTCAAGATTTTTAGTAGCTATAACAGACACTTCATATTTAGACAAGCACTTGGCTATAAATCCCAACACCATATTTTTAGACAAAAACTTTTGCTTTTTAGCATAGTAATTTTTGTAATTAGCATAATCACCCTCGATAATCACACAAGCATTCTCAAAATTGGCTTTCATATTAGCCAATTGTTCCCAAATTCTGTGCATTAAAGAACCAGCTAAATCTCCAATCTCTTTGCGTTCAAAACACCATTTGCCAATAATAATATCACCAACAGGCAGACTTTTTACTTCAAACTCAGCTGTATCTTTTGATAGTTTTTCTATCAAAGCCCTCTCTCTAAAATCTATTATCATTTTTTCAAACATACAGCTTTTTCAGACCACATTCTTCACAATTAAAGCAAAATCCATCTTTGGCCATTGTTTCTTTATTACAAACAAAAAAATCTCGTTTAAAAATATAATCTACTTGTCGTTCTTCAAACACACAATGATAATATTTTTGCGGTGATAGAGTGTTTTTTAAAATGTTTTTTACTTCTTCTGGAAATAATCCTATTTCTTTCAAAAAATTTATTAAATGAAAGCGTCCTCTCCAGCCCAGATTTGGTTGTTTTAAGAGATATTTTATACAAGGAGGCAATTCTTCTTGGTTAATTTCTTGTATGTTATTGTTAATTTCTAAATTAAAGTTGATATCCAAAAATACAATATGGTTGATTTTTTTATCATACTTGCTTATATCCAATAAATTATTACCATATACTTTAAATGTGAAACACTGTTTTTTAGCTTTTTGCTTAATAAACTCATAGCCTTTTTGTATGTCTGATAATGTTATTGGTATGCAATAGAGCTTGCGTGTTAAATCATAGGTGTTTGGCATTCTTGCTATTCTTGCTATATCTCCGATTACATGCTCGTCAATATCGGCTCTTTGGTTTGGGTCGCCGATTAAAAGCTTAGTTTTGTTTGCTATGTCTCTTTGAGCATTTTCCAAAGCAGACTTAGGGTAAACCAAACCTTCATAATTTTTAGTAAAGATATAAAACCAAAACCCTTTAGTTGAAAACACCATTATGTGTTTAAGATTGCCATTTTCTATGCAAAATCTGTGTAGCCTGAGCAAAGCAAACAAATCAAAATCATTATCTAAATCAAAAGCAATTTTGTCTATTAGCACTGTATCTTCAGTAAATTTATTGTTCTTATTGCAATTGTAAAGGCTGTAATAAATGCGTTTTACTGCACCATTATGGAGATTGACCTTTTCTAAAAACTCTCTTTTATTTGCACAGAAAACTCTGTTAGGAAAGCCTACTTGTCTCGGGAAATATTTCCATAGTATGCTCATTTAAGCCACCTGCTTATGCCTGTTTGGTCGGCAAAAAAATCTGTATTTCTGAGATTAAAAGCTGAACAAAGCTTTTGTATTAAATTTTCTGTCATCAACTCAAACATTTTTTGTTTGTTGATTTTGAAGTTTTTAATCAAGTGTTCGTTGCTTTCTTCCACACCTATAACTTGGTTACCCGAGTTGATATATGCCCACTTAATTTTCATGCCAGGGACTATTTGTTGATTGAGTTGTTCCTTGCCATTCAAAATAGCTCTAACATGGATAGGCAAACTTTTGTAAGATGACGGATTTCTGTTGAGTTTGTTAGTCAACAATATATCTTCGATTTCAAACTCATCATTAAAGATTTTAGTTTTGTATTTGTTGATTATTCGCTTAACATTTTCTATTGGAAATTCACTTGTTGTGTTTTTTAGAATGACTTCAAATATTTCTTTTTGAAGCTGTTTAGTTAGCTTTGATTGGTTGCTTCTTCTGACCGCAAATCCTTTAAAGCCTATTTTGTCGGTATCATTACCATCTCGCCAACCCTCGTAATAAGCATATTTCTTTTTGATGCCAACAAACACAATAGACTTCAGCCAAGCTTCAAACTCCATTTCTAACCAATCATTTTTAGCACAACCATGAATTCTTACAAGCTCGTTATAGACTTCATTATTCAAGAAATCGATTATTTCATAGCCCTTTTTTATACACTCTTCTTTTGTAAAATCATCAGGCAACTTAACAAAAAGACTGTCGGTATCGCAAGCTAAAATTTCATAGCCAAACTTTTCTTTTACTTTTTGCTCAGAAAAATTTATGATTTCCCTACCAAATAAAGTTATATTTTCAGCCAAGCCTTCTTTGTAGAATCTCGAATTACTGAACCCTAAATAACCATATATAGAGTTTGCTAAAAATTTCAACCCTTTTTGTCTATTATTCAAACTATTCCATTCTTTAGAATAAGGCTCTTTTTGTTTCATTTCTGTTTTGTATTTATCTCGTAGCCTTAAAATTTCCAAAATAACATCAGTCATAAATCCTTTTTGGTTTTTAAATCTGAACCCATTAAATCCTTCTATTTCACCATCCGGAGAAATAAGTTCGTTGCTTATGTGGAATTGTAAAATGATAGATGGGTATAACCTTTTCAAATCCAACAACAATACATTTTTGAACAACCCAGCTTTTGGTTGTTTAACAAAAGCACCCGTATAAGATTGTCGTGTTTTGAGCATTCTTTTTCTGGGCAAAACTATACCCTTTTCTTTAGCTTTTCTTAGGAAAAAGACATCAATTATATTGCTGTTATAAGCTAATGTTGACCAAGTGCATCCCACAAGCCTGCGTAATTCATCAAAATAATCTATCAGCTTTAAGTGGTTTTCCAAGTCCAATAAAAGTTGCACATCATACAAGTTGTATTTGATAAATTTAGACAAGTTATTTTTATAGTCGTTTTTAAAATCAACTTTAAGTTTGGATTTACCAAGCTCTAAATTAGCTATGTTTTGAAGGCTGTAACTTTCTATTTCTGTGCCTTTGACTTTTTTATAGGCAGTCATCAAATCGAATGTTATTATGCCCGCAAAATTTACATCACCATATTCAGCATCGACAAATATAGTATTAAAGGGAGAGATGCTTTCAACATCTAGACCTAGCTTTTTAGCTCTATTATAAAAATAGCCCAAGTCGAATATCAAATTCCAACCTATAAACATATCGGGTTGGAGTTGTTTGATTTTCTCTATGAAACACCTTAACATATCTCTTTCGTTGTTAAAATATATCACATTGTTGGTTTTGTGATAGTGCTTATCACTATGCCAAACAAAACAACAAAGTTCTTTTTCATAGCTGTCATAATATGCTATGCTTAATATAGGCTCGGGAGTGTTTTGCCAATCAACTGACAAGTAAGTTTCAATATCAAAAAAGAGCTTTCTTATTTTGACTTTCGCTATTGGTGTTGGCACTTTGTCAATCAAGTATCTGTTTTCAAAATTTACATCGCTTTCAAAAGTTTCATAGTATCTATCTCTGATGCGTTTAACTTCGGCAGGAATACTACAGTAAATCTTTTTAAGCCTTTTTCCATAAATTGATTTATATTCGCCGTTGATAGAAGGCACGTAAAAGTATGGCTTAAAGTCTTTGACAATCTTTATGGTTTTCTTATTATGTTCATCTCTTTCTATTATACCTATATAATTTTGTGCAAAATTGCTGATTGTTATTATTGCCATATTTAAATCCAAAACCACTTCGTCTTAGGCTTGTAATATTCTTCAACTGGCTCCATTTCAAAAAACTTCTTATCGAACCACAACAATCCTTTTTGTGATTTGTAATATTTTATGAATATATTAATTTTTTGTTGAAAATCACCCTCTAACTCGAACAGCTTATAGAACCTAATTTCAGCTCTGTTAAAGTTGCTATACTTTTTGTAGCTGTGTGGAAAATCACGAGCAAATATCATTTTATTTTCGAAATTGCTTATTAAAGTATCACGCAGAAATTCGTGCGCAGCGTGTCCAAAACCCAAGACTGATACTATTGAATCTTTTGGCTTAATAACTTTAGAAAGAGCTTTTACCAGCTTATTCGTTGGAAATAGCCTGGCTTTTAACTTAATATCAATATCAGGAAACCTAAAACTAAAGTGTTTTATGCCATATTTTTTACAAATTTGTGTAGTGCCAGTATCGTGGTTTTTGTCTGATGTAAATATTGTTATTACTTTTTTGGGTTTGTGTTTGAAAAACAAAAACCCACTAGATAATATCATATCGTCAGGGTGCGGTTCAATAAAGATATATTCTTTGGGCAACATTTTACCACCAGTTATGGTTTTTGCTAACAATAAAAGGCAAACAAGCAAAGTCTACGATTTGCTGAGCTATTTTTATGTTATCAAATCTTGCAAGAGCGTTATAATTTTCCAACAACAAATTTTTGTAACTTTGGAAATTTGTAATAATATTCTTAGCTGATTGCAAAAGCTCTGTGGAGTTGCGCACCGTTACTATTTTTAGTTTGTATTCTGGACAAGCTTTTAGAAAACCAATAGGCACAGCCAAAGCATTAGCACTTTCCAAATGGATATACTCAGTAAAACATTCTAAGTCTTTATAAAAGATGAAGTCTGTTGAAATTTTAGCTTTGAGCAAAGTATCAAATACAATCTCGTTAGGTTGCCATCCTAAATCTTTTATGAAATTGAAATTTTTATTTTTTTTAAGTTGGAAGTATTCGATTGTATTATGCTGTCCAAAAAAGATAATATCACAATAGCTCTTAATTTTGTCTGCAATTTCAACTACAACATTTTTGTTCTTTACTGATTTGTAGTTATTAGCATCAACAAGAATATTAGCTTTAGAGCTAAAAGTTTTGTCTATTTCTACTTTCTTAATTTTATATGGCAATGGAATAACTTTTTTCATAGTTTTTACATGTCTTAGAACTTGCAAAAAACATGACTTTGGCAATACCAGTTTGATATTATGTTTTTCAGCTACTTCTTTGAACCAAGGATAGTATTTAGGCAAATACTTATCGTGAATGATAGCTAAAACTTTCTTGTTTGGGTGAATAGCATTATAAACTTCTTTCCATTTTTCATCTCTATAATTTTTCAGTAAATGTGGACAAGGCACAGAAAAAATCAAAATAGCACATTCATCAAAAAACCTAGATAATTCTTCTAACCATTCTTCTTTTTCAAACCCGAAGACTCTATCAAACATAGACTCGTCTGGAAGTTTCTTTTTGTTAGTGCTAATAAAGCAGTTTTCAACTTTATAGCCCAAAGCTCTTAACCCATCTGCTAAATACTTGTTGTATGTTTCTATTCCACCTACTTTTTCAATCGGAAAATTAAATATTCCAATTTTCATAGTAAACCCTCCTTATGCCATTCAAACTCATACTCATGTGGGACATACTCGTAAATAAAGTTACCTTCTTTGTCTTTGCGATTTGTTGGCTTGATTTTTCCGTGAAAATAATTGTATGGGCATCTTGGAGAAGCTAAATTATTCCAATCACGCAAGAATTGCACTTTGTAGTTAGTATTAACAACAGCACCCGTTTGTAAACTCGTTTTACAAA
>Ga0190334_1001381_pt1 | contig 10568 bp, 8 predicted proteins | sample 48720478_MG_FD_161270 | JGI IMG/M metagenome (GOLD analysis project Ga0190334, IMG submission 161270) | Hydrothermal vent sediment bacterial communities from Southern Trench, Guaymas Basin, Mexico - 4872-04-7-8_MG | ecosystem: Environmental > Aquatic > Marine > Hydrothermal vents > Sediment ...
CATTCCTTTAGGAAGTGGTTTTAATTGTTTTCCCACCCTCTCAAGATACCCTACCTCTATAAGTCTTTCTATAATTGAAGCCCTTGTTGCAGGAGTACCTAAGCCTTTCTCTTTAAGTAGTTCTCTCAAATCCTCATCTTCAACAAGTTTTCCTGCTCCTTCCATAGCTGATAGAAGAGTCGCATCGGTGTATCTTGGAGGTGGTTTTGTTTCACCTTCTTTTATCTCTTTATCAACAATCTTTACAACATCACCTTTCTTAACAGTGACAGATGGTATTGATTCTTCTTTAAATCCATACACCTTCATCCATCCAGGAGAGATAAGAAACTTAGAGTCAGTTTTAAACTTTTCTCCATTAACATCTGTAATTATTTTTATATTAAGAAATTCTGCCTCGGGATAAAAAACTGCTATAAATCTTTTTACCACTAAATCAAAGATGTTATTCTCTTCCTTTGATAGATTAGAAGTTAATCTTCCTGTGGGTATTATTGCAAAGTGATCAGTTACCTTTGCATCATTTATAATCCTTTTTGTGAATTTTATTCCTACTTTTTCAATCTCTTTTATAAATTCCTTCAACTCCCTGTTAAAACTGGATATTTTTTTAAGGGTCTTTTTTACTTCCTTCTTCATGGAAGATGGTAGATAACGAGAATCAGTTCTTGGATAGGTTATAAGTTTATGTCTTTCATAGAGTGATTGTGCTATTTTTAGTGTTCTCTGGGCAGAATAACCAAAACGCCTATTCGCTTCTCTTTGAAGTTCCGTAAGGTCAAAAAGAAGGGGTGGTAAAACTTTATTTTTCCTCTTTAGTACAGTCTCAACTGCGCCATCTTTTCCCTCTATTTTTTTGAGTATCTCTTCTAATAGTTTCTTATCAAATATTCTTTCTTCCTTTCCTTTGAACCACTTACCTCTGTAATCAAAGGAGTTTTTATTGAAGTCTAAAAATAACTCAAAGAATTTTTTAGGTTTAAAGGAGAGTATCTCTTTCTCTCTATTAACCACAATGGCAAGTGTTGGTGTTTGAACTCTTCCAAGAGAGAAAAGGAGTCCTTCTTTTCTTGTGAAGGCCCTTGTAGCATTTATACCTATGAGCCAATCAGATTCAGCTCTTGCCCATGCTGATTGTGATAATGGTTCAAGCTCTTCGCCATCTCTTAAGTTATCAAATCCTTTTTTTATCTCTTCAGGTGTTAGAGCATTGAGCCACAATCTCTTTATGGGAAGTTTTGATCCAGAGAGTGTGTATATGAATCTGAAGATAAGTTCGCCTTCTCTACCTGCATCGCAGGCATTAACAACAAACTCAAAATCTTTACTTTTTAAAAGTTTCTTTATAAATAGGAATCTATCTTTTACTTCCTTTATGGGTTTTAACTTGAATTCCTCTGGGATGATGGGAAGATCCTTTAAATTCCAGAATTTATACCTTTTATCATAATCCTCTGGCTCAGAGAGAGTGACAAGGTGACCAAGTGCGAATGTTATGACGAACTTCTCGTTTTCAAAAACATCTCCCTTTCTTTTTGCTCCAAGAACCTTAGCAATATCTTCTGCAACAGATGGTTTCTCTGTTATAACAAGAATTTTTTTCATATGTCAAATAGAGGCAAAAATTTCTCCTCTTCCTCCTTTAGTCTCTTATATTCTTCATCATCAACAAAATTTACTCTGAGGGGAGAGATTGACACATAACCGTTTCTTATTGCCCATGTGTCTGTGTTTTCATCTCCACTCCATACTGGTTTTCCCATTATCCAGTAGTATGGTTTTCCAGATGGATCAACCCTTTTTACTGTTCTATCCACATATTTTACTCTTCCAATCTTCGTTATTTTTACTCCCTTTATATCTCCTGATCCGGGGAAGTTGACATTCAGAAACACTCCCTTTTTAACAGGATTTTCTATTAAATATAGGAGAAGTTTCTTTGAAAATTTCGCAGCTTTGTTTAAATTCTCACCGAATCTGTATATGGAAACAGAAAAAGAGGGAACATCATTTAATATTGCTTCTATACTTCCTGAAACTGTACCTGAGTAAGAGATATCATCTCCAAGATTAGGATACTCATTTATTCCTGAAATTACAAAATCCATGTCTCCTACGATAACATCCTTTGCAAGGATTATACAATCTGCAGTGGAGCCATTGGTGGAAAAACCTTTAACTCCTTTAATTCCCATGTTTACCTCATTTATCCTTAGAGGTTTATGGGTTGTTATTGAATGACCCCCTGCACTTCTTTGTTTTTCAGGAGCAACAACATATACCTCAAATGGAAGCTCAGAAATTGCCTTTGCTAAAACCTTTATTCCTGGAGAGTCTATTCCATCATCATTGGTTATAACTATCTTCAACTCTTTCCTCCTTCAATAAATCTTTTAGCATTATATGAAAACTGCTTTCAATAGTTCTCTTTGCATTAAAAACATATATACCACAACTTACCCTATAAAATCCAGTATTAAGTTTAACTGGATTAAAATCTCTTCCAATTCTCCTTAAAAGGAATCCCAGATTATCAATAATGTTTCTCTTTATGTTAAGAGTGGTATCTATAAACATTAAGGAGACAAAAGGCTTGATAGCATCTATTCTTTTAATAAAATTCTCAACCTCTTCAATGGATACATTGTTTGGAGGGGAGGATTTTGTTTCAATGTAGGATAGATTTCCAAAGAGAAGGAAGAATATATCAAAATCCCCTCCTCCAGCAATATCTTTTATCTTTACTCCATTTACAGAAGGGATAGCAAACTCTCTTATGAGTATTTTAGAGACAAACCATTCAAGAGTATCCCCAAAGTTATCAATATGAGGAAATCTGGATACATAAGTAGCTTCCTTTAATTCAACTATTTCAAATCTAACCAGAAGCTTTAAATACTTCTCTACAGCTTCCTTGCCCCATCTCTCTTTGAGTTTTTTAATTTTTACCTTATCCACTGTTTTAAGTTTTATAATATCTGAAATAATCCTTCTCATATAATAACTTTTTAGATGTTTTAAATAGTCTTCTACAAATTCTTTCCTTCTTGGAAGAATTATCTTTTTTTCCTTTTTACCTATAACGCTAAGCCCTTTTTGCTTCAAGATTCTGTAGATTAACTTTTCCTCAAAGTCTGGATCAATATGAGATAGAATAAGAGATAAATTTCTCTTTATGTTGGCTATCTCAACTTTTAAATTCTTTATTTCTTCCTCGATGTTCTTCATCCTAATTGATTTTATCACAAGTAATCTTGACAGAAAGAAAATTTTAGGCAATATTAAAAAAGAACTAAGAGAGGAAGGGGTGATAGGATGAACTTAAAAGGTAGAGATGTTTTATCTCTTTATGATTTTACAAGAGAAGAGATTGAAGAATTTTTGAGAGCCACAGAGGTTTTAAAGATAAGGTCAAAGATGGGAGAGATTATTCCTATTCTTGCAGGTAAGAAGCTGGGAATGCTTTTTGAAAAACCATCCACAAGAACAAGAATTTCCTTTGAAGTGGCTATGTATGAGCTTGGCGGTTATGGGCTTTATCTTTCTTCAAGAGATTTACAGCTAAGAAGGGGCGAAACAATTGGTGATACAGCAAGAGTTTTGTCAAGATACCTTGATGGTATTATGGCAAGGGTATACTCCCATAAAGATCTTGTGGACCTTGCTAAATTTGCAAGTATACCAGTCATAAATGGCTTATCTGATAAATTTCATCCCTGTCAAATATTGGGAGATTTATTCACCATAAAAGAGAAGAAAGGAGAGTTGAAGGGTCTTAAACTTGCATATGTAGGAGATGGAAATAATGTTTGTCATTCCTTAATGCTTGGTGGAGCAAAGATGGGAATGAGAGTTTTTGTTGTAAGTCCTAAGGAGTTGAGACCGAACGAAGAAATTACACAATGGGCAATGGAGGATGCAAAGAGACACGGTGGAGAAATTGTCCTTACAGATGATCCAGTAGAAGGGGTAAGGGATGCAGATATTATATACACAGATGTCTGGGTTTCCATGGGGCAGGAAGGAGAAGAGGAGAAGAAAAAGAGTATTTTAAAGAAATATCAGGTGAACAGAGAGCTTGTGAAACACGCCAAGAAGAATTTTATATTTATGCACTGTTTACCTGCTCATAGGGGAGAAGAAGTAACTGATGAGATTATGGATGGAGAGAATTCTGTAGTCTTTGATCAGGCGGAGAATCGTCTCCATGTAGAGAAAGGAATTTTATCTCTTGTGCTATGATCTTTGGAAAGAAAGAGTGGATAATAGCTATAATTGTTTCCTTTGCTATAGGTTTCACTCTTGGTTATCACACCCGTTATAGGGGAGTAAATACTGAAAATAAAGAAGAGATAAGTATTGAAACCGAGAACAAAATATATGTGCATGTAGTAGGAGAAGTTAAGAATCCTGGAGTTTACGAAATGTCTCTGGGAGATAGAGTTTTTCATGCCATTGATAAAGCAGGTGGTGCCACAGAGGATGCCGATCTTACATCTATAAACCTCGCAGAAAAGTTAAAGGACGGAGAAAAGATAATTGTTTACAGTAAAGAGATGCTTAATTCAAACGTTGATGTTTCAGAGAAAACTGCTTCTGAAAATCAAAAGATGTATTTTAAATCACAGAGTAATCTAATAAACATAAATACCGCATCCAGAGAGGAGCTTGAGACACTTCCGGGAATTGGAGAGGTTCTCTCTCAAAGAATTATAGATTATAGAAGAACCAATGGCTATTTTAAGAGTATAGAAGAAATAAAAGAGGTTTCAGGGATAGGGGAGAAGAAATTTGAAGCGATAAAGGATTTGATAACTGTAGGTCCTTGAGAAAGCTGTTTCCAGTAATATTTATTTTCTTCCTTATTTCTCTCTTCTCCCTGAAGTTTCTCTTCTTACTTCCCATTGTCTTTATACCCCTTTTCTTTGTAAGAAGGAAAGATTTCATTCTCTTTTTTATTATTTTTATAACTATTGGCATAATAAGAAGTGGCTTTTTTACATTCCCTTCATTTGAAAATCCTAAGACAGATACACTTATGGGCAAAGTGGTGTCTTTTGAAAAAAGAACTTCATTGGAGATAAAAACAGAGCATGGGAGAGTAACTGTATACAAAAATAGAATTTATGATTTAAAACCTCTTGATGAAGTGGAAGTGAGGGGAGAGTTTATAAACGATTTTGGAGGGAATCCTGGTGAGGAGTCTTTCGTACTATACTCAATTTCTAAAAACTCAATTTTGAAATTCTATGCAAGGGATATTAGAGTAAGAAAAAGGAATAATAGTATTATCTCCAGGATAAGGAACAGAATAAATAGCAATCTAAATTTACTTCCAGAAAAGTATTCTTTTGTTAGAGGAATATTTATGGGTGGGGGAAGTATAGAGAGGGAAATAAAAGAAAAGTTTAAATACGCTGGTGTTATGCACCTTCTTGCTGTTTCTGGACTTCATTTGTCAATACTATCCATGTTCCTCTCTTTTATATTTCCACCTATTTTGGTGGTGGTAATTTTATTTCTCTATTTAAGCTTAATCCTGTTTCCTGTTTCTGCAGTAAGAGCTTTTATAATGATATCTGTTTACTTAATAGGAAAAAGTTTTTACAGGGATGTAGATACATTAAACTCTTTGTTATTTGGAGCTATGATTATATTATTTATAAATCCCTTATCAATAATATCTCCCTCTTTCTTACTAACCTTTCTTGCCACCTTTTCAATAATTTCAATAATGTCAAGTATAAAGAGTAAATTGAAGCAGTTATTACTTGTTTCGCCTGTTTCTCTTTTTGGAGTCTTTCCTGTTATTATCTACTATTTTCCAATCTTTTCATTAATCTTTTTTGTATCAAACATAGTGATCTCGCCAATCTTTACACTCTTTCTCCCACTAAGTTTTGTTATTACCATTCTTTCACTTATTGATAAAAACTTTATCTTTTTGATTGAGTTTCCTGCAGATATCTTTATGAAGGTTATAGATTTCTTTTCAAAAACTCCAATTTCCTATATTGGAATTAAGAAACCCCACCTTTTATTTATAGTATCTTACCTTCTTCTCTTTTTAATCGTTGTATTAAGAAAAAATTGGAACATCAGGATAAACTTTGAAAAGGTGATTTTTGTTTTTCTTATTGTAGTGATTGCCTTTTCTTTTATCTATCCATACTATGTTGAAAGAAATATCTTGAAGGTTGTATTTTTTGATGTGGGAGAGGGAGACTCTATCTTTATAAAGCTTCCTTCTGGTAAAACCGTACTTATAGATGGAGGTGGAACTTTAAACGATAGAAAGGTAAGCCCAGGAGAGAGAGTTTTGGATTCCTTAAAAAGAATGGGAGTAAACAGACTTGATATGATGATATTCACCCACGAGGATGCAGATCATATTGAGGGTTTATTCCATGTGATAGATAAGGAGCTCGTTAAATCAATATACGGTCCCCATGTTTCATTAGGGGAAATTGGAGGGGGACTAATAAGCATTGGAAAAGAGAAGGGAATAAGGTTCTTTCTTCTTAAGCGAGGAGATATTTTAAATTTAGATAAGGATACAAAACTCTATGTGCTAAACCCTGCTGAAGGTGGAAAGGATTATGGTAGAGCCTATGATAACAACAATTCTTTGTTCCTTGTATTAAGGTATAAAGATTTTTCTCTTGTACTATCAGGAGATGTGGAGAAAGAAGGATTGAATGAGATTTGTGAGGTATTTCCTGAATTTATAACAAATGTTAGTGTGTATAAGGTTTCACATCACGGAAGTAAATTTTCCCTCTCAGAGGAATTTTTTAATCTTATGTCGCCAAGAATTTCTGTTATTTCTGTTGGTCCAAATAGCTTTGGACACCCATCCCAATCAATAATTGATTCTCTGACAGAGGTAGGTTCAAAAATCTATAGAACAGACTTAGATGGTGCAATTGAACTAAGAGTTTATAAAGAAAAAATGATAATTAAAAGATATAATTTTCTATATATACTTAAGAGTTTGAGAAATTTAAGTGAATATTCAATAAATTTCACTGAATCCAACTTCTAAATCAAAAGATATCTTTTTGTAGTTTTTATTGACAAAAGAATGGGATTAATCTAAAATTAAATACAGTCGGGGCGTGGCGCAGGTTGGCTAGCGCACCAGCATGGGGTGCTGGGGGTCGCAGGTTCAAGTCCTGTCGCCCCGACCACTTAATTGTTATCCCGGGATATGGCCCAGCTTGGTAGGGCGCTTGGTTCGGGACCAAGAGGTCGCGGGTTCGAATCCCGCTATCCCGACCAGGAGGTTAATGAGAAATCCACCTATTTATTTTGCATTAAAGAATTATATTTCTAAAAAAAGAGCATGTTTTCATATGCCGGGTCACCATAGAGGAAGAGGAGCACATCCATTTCTTGTTGATTTACTTGGAGAAAAAGTTTTACTTTCTGATATTACAGAAGTTGAGGGCATGGATTACCTTCATAAGGCAGAAGGAGTAATAAAACATGCTCAGGAGCTTGCAGCAAATCTGTTTAAAGTTGATTATACATTCTTTCTTATAAATGGAAGTACAGTAGGCAATCTTGTTATGCTTGCTTCCACTCTTTCACCAGGAGATAAGGTGATAATTCAGAGAAATTCACATAGATCCATAATAGGGGGACTTGCAATTCTGGATCTTATACCAGAATACATCCAACCAGAAATTCATCCATACCTTGAAATTCCCTGGGGAATAACTCCAGAAGAACTTGAGAAGAAGTTAAAAAAGGGAGATTCTAAAGTTGTGTTTCTAACTTCTCCAAACTATTTTGGCATGTGTGAAGATCTACCATCTCTTGTTAAAGTGGGAAAAAGATACAATTCAATCCTTTTATTGGATGAAGCACATGGCGCTCATTTCCCCTTTAACTCAACCTTACCAGAAACAGGAATAAAATTTGGTTTTGATATGATTGTGCAGTCTGCGCATAAGACCTTGCCATCTCTTACCCAGACATCTTTTCTTCATGTTTTTAAGAAAAATATTGACATGGATAGAGTGTATGATTCACTCGCATTTTTCCAATCATCTTCTCCTTCATACCTTTTTATGGCTTCTCTTGATATTGTAAGATATCAAATGGAGACTGACGGAGAAAAACTCTGGGATGAAGTAATTGATAAGGCAAATTTTTTAAGAGAAGAGATAAACAAAATTGAAGGACTCTATTCCTTTGGTGTAGAAATACTGGAAGATGGTATATTTGATCTCGATCCTACAAAGGTTACGGTAAATACAAAGAGTATAGGAATAACAGGTTTTGAAGTTGAGGATATTTTAAATAAAAAATACAACATAGAGATTGAACTCTCAGATTCATCAAATATTCTTCTATTTATGACCCCAGGTGTAACAGACGATGAGATTCAAAGACTTCTTGATGCTTTAAGGGATATATCAAAAATGAGAAGGAAGCCGAAGGAAAGATGGTTGGAATCTCCAGGTATTCCAGAAATGGCATTAACTCCAAAGAAGGCTTTTTTGAGACCAAAAGAACTTATTCCCATCGAGAAATCTAAAGGGAGAGTTGCTGGAAATATTGTATCTTCCTATCCACCAGGACTTCCAATACTTGTTCCAGGAGAAAAAATCACAAAGGATATAATTGATTATATATTAAGACTTGAAGAAGAGGGAGCAGTAATTCAGGGTTTATATGATAAAATTCTCATAAAGGTGGTGAAATGAAGTATTTTTTTGTTGTTAATCCTGTTGCAGGACTGGGGAAAGGTTTTCTTGTTTGGAGAAGGATCAAAGAGGTATTAAAAGAGAAAAGTATTGATTTTGATTATGCTATTACAAAGTATCCAGGACATGCAATAAAAATTGCAAGAGAAGCAGTTTCGTCGGGATATAAAAATATAGTTTCAGTTGGTGGAGATGGAACGATTTCAGAGGTGACAAGAGGTATTGAGAAGGAAGATGTAATAATAGGAACAATTCCAGCTGGAAGAGGAAGAGATTTTCCAAGGAGTTTAAATATACCTAAAGACCCCATGGAAGCTCTTGATTTGATCCTTAAAGGAGAGAAAATTATTGAGGTGGATCACCCCAGAATAGATAAGGACAGATTCATAAATGTATGCGGAATTGGCTTTGATGCTGAAGTGACAAGAAGTGCAAATACTACCTATAAAGGATTTGGTGCTCTATCTTACATGATTTCTCTGTTTACCACTATTGTATCGTGGAAGATACCTGAAGTGGTAATTAAGATTGATAATATTGTTAAAACGGTTCCTGTCTTCTTTGTTGTTGTAGCAAACGGGCCTTTTTACGGAGGAGGGATGATGATATCTCCGTATTCAAAAATAAATGATGGACTTCTTGATGTTATAATCTTTCATAAGATGAGTAAGCTCACGCTTTTATGGAATTTTCCTGGAGTTTATATGGGCGGTAAACATATCAAACACGAAAAAGTAGAGACTATGAAAGCAAAGAAGGTGGAGATAGAATCTAAAGAGAGTCTCTATATACAGGCAGACGGTGATATAATAGGTAATGTGCCGAGAGTATTTGAGATAGACGGGAAAAAATTAAAATTTATTGGAGGATAGTATGTCTGAAGAGGTTGAGATTTTTAAAAAGATAAAAAAAGAAGAAGAACTTGCAGAGAAGAAAATACAAGAGGCAAAAAGAAAAGCAGAAGATGAAAAGAAAGAGAAGTTATTGGAGCAGAAAAAAATACTGGAAGAGAGAGAGCTTAAGTTGAAAGAAGTGCTTGAAGAAGAGAAAAGGAAACTGGAAGAGGAATTCAAACTGAAGAAAGAAGAAGCTATAAAAAAGGCAATAAAAGAGTCAGAATTAATAGAAGAGAAAGCAAAAAAAAGATACGAAGAGGCGCTTAATTTTGTCATAAGAAAGGTGCTTTTAGAAAATGGCTATAGAGAAGATTAAAGGAGTATATCTATTCTCTTTAAAGAAAGATTTCCCATCATTTTTTGATTTTCTTAAAAGGGAGGGGAAAATTCATATTGATTCTGTAAGGGAAATAAACGGACTTTCTGTGTTTAAGGATGTAAATGTCTCAAAGTTTGATAAAGAGATATCAGAACTGGAAACTATTATGAATGAACTGGAGAAATTTGGGGAGAAGAAAAGCTTTATAAAGAGTTTCATACCTGAAAGAGTTGAGCTTAAAGAGGAAGAGTTTAATAAGATTGTAAAAGAATTTGACTACAAAAGTGTATACAATAGAGTGCTGGATTACATAAAAGAGGAGGAAAGTATACTTGATAGGATAAAGAATATTAAAAAGCTTATCAACTCATTACTTCCATACTCAAACTTTGAGCTTGAAGTTGAAAACTTAGATAAACTTAAAACCATGAAACTTGTATTGGGAAGTCTGGAGAGAAAGTATCTTCAAACTCTTACCAGAATGAAGGAAAAACTTATAACAAAGATCATAAGTTCACATAAAAATAGAGTATTTTTATTCATTGGTTATAAAAGGGATGATAGGGAAGTGGAGGAGTTTCTAAGAAAGATAGAGTTTTCACCTCTTAATGTATCAGGTCTTACTGGAAAGATCGGAGA
>Ga0190334_1001382_pt1 | contig 10562 bp, 12 predicted proteins | sample 48720478_MG_FD_161270 | JGI IMG/M metagenome (GOLD analysis project Ga0190334, IMG submission 161270) | Hydrothermal vent sediment bacterial communities from Southern Trench, Guaymas Basin, Mexico - 4872-04-7-8_MG | ecosystem: Environmental > Aquatic > Marine > Hydrothermal vents > Sediment ...
TTATTTAAAAAACCCTTTGTGCTACAAAAATTAGCTCTTTATCTATTCTAATTAAACTACTTTGCCGTATCCCTGGCGCTCCTTCAGATCTTTACTGAATAAATTATGGCTCCTTTTTGAGAGAAGAGAATGCCGTAATAACCTGCGAAAATATGAGAACTTGGTACTTGCTCTCTCGCCTGCCAAAATATTCTTATAGTAGTAAATTTCACCGGTCCTAGCATCTTTTATTGTAATCGACCCTCTTTCGTATAAGAAGGGGTCGAACAGGCCAATTATTGCTTCGGCAAGCAATGCTCCCAGTGCATCACCCGCACTTACTGCTAAATTACTTGGCTGCTTATGAGACATAACCCAGGCCTGGTACCTAACCAAATCAAATTGGTCTTTAACGTAAAGGAATGAAAACGCGGGATCTAAACTTTTAGATTCTTGGTAATTAATAACTAGAAGGATTTCCACGTTGCTCATTTGATTGTCTGTGGCATCCACTGCTTGGATGTTTAAGTTTTCAAATAACAATTTCAGATCCTCCCATATTTTGTTTTTTACATCCTTTGGGCTTCTCTTTTTACATGTTTTGCGGACATTTATTACTACTCCTACTTTTTTATCAAACAATGGCAATATTGGAAAGGCTGATTTTGCTTCTTTAACAAAAGGACTGTTTGGATATTCTCTAACGAAATCTAGGTATACATCTATCGTTCCCTCGGCTACCGCTTTCAAATACTCGAGGCGCCTCTTAGCCTCAAGGATATAACTGCCATCAGGGTAGCTCTCAATAAATCCTTGGAAAGCTTCAACTGTTCCCAGTCGCCAGGTTCTTATAAGTGCTTCCTCTTCAGAAGCTGCTATCCTGTTCTTTGCCTTCTCTACTAATTCACTGTCAGGGTACATTTCGATAAAATGTCTATAGGCTGCAATGCTATTCTTGGATTCTGCTTCTTTAAAGGCTGCTTCCTCCTTTAATTTTTGAATCTTCTTTCTAGCTTCTGAAACGTAAGGACTGTCAGGATATCTTCTAATGAACTCCTCATAGGAAGAGATGGTATTTATCCTACTTGCATAGTTAAATTTGGAGGCTGGAGTTGCACAACTAGAGAGCAGATTAATAATAAGAAACAATGCCATGAAACTCCATGAAATATTTTTCTTCATTATCTCTTTCCTCCTTGAAATATATATATTTTGTGGTTTTCCGAAGAAGGCCTTTACAGGGACACTTTTTCATCCCTTCCTCCAGTGTATGGCTGAACGTGGTCGGCCAAATCTTGCCACGGCTATAAATGAACATTTCCTATCCATTCAGATGGACCATATATTTCTGCTTTTTCAGCAGGCCACAATTCAGTGGATTCGGTCTCTACCCGAGAGTCCTTAGGACCACCTAAACAGTATTTTAGAAATCTATCTATCAATATCTGGTTTACTTGGTCTTGATTGGAATCTGGAGGATTAATAGAATCCACAAGAGCTACACATTTATTTTGTCCATACTTTAAAAGCACAGTGGAACCTAAAGAAAGTGGTTTCTCAGTCTGAATAATAACCTTAAATGAACCTTCCAGCTTGGCTTTTTCTTTTAAGAGAAATTTAGTGGTCATTTTACCTCCCCCATTTTGTACTTAGAATTGTCTTAGGTCAACTACCCAAGACGCCCTGAACCTCTTTGCTAATGGGCTATTCCTGCTCTGTTTCTCGATAACTCCTTATTACCACTGTATCCTCACTCCATTGAAATTGGCCAGAAGAAAGGGCTGCTTTTACAGCGTTTACCAAAATGGCCCTTTCGTTTCCAGAAATTTTCTGAAAAGTTTCTTCAAATTCACCAATTCCCATTTCTTTCAAATTTAAAGGTCTACTAGTAGCAATAACCTTAACTGTTTCCTCTCCTGCTGGTTCACCAAATAGCAGCTCAAAATACGCTCTTCTTTCCCTCAAATATGCTTCTCTCATTCTTTGATCAGGAATTTGATAAACATTATTTGCCCTTACAAAATTGTTTCTATAATACTTATTTGGGAATATGATATGAAAATTCCCTTCTTGATCCAGGTTTATGAGCAAGATATAGCAATCCCTTTCTGATTTAAAGCCAAATGTAACTGTTTCTCCAACCCTAAAATCCCTTCTTTTTTTATCTGTAACCCAGAGCTCTACCTTAAATGGTGGATTTGGGTGAGAAATATGGGCAAGTTGCTTTACCATATAAGTATATTCTAAATGAGGGATCATAGCCTTGACTACCTCATCTATGTTTTTCTTTGGTAGTAGGGTTATTACATCCCCTATCCTATTTAACAATCTTATCTTGTATCTTCCTTCTTTCACTTTTCCTCTAATAAGCTTATCAAATAGGTCATTTTCTACCAAATCTACATAGGGAATGTTCTCCAATTTTCTTTTGAGCTTTTGCATGTCTCCAAGTGTTCCAAATGATTCTATTTTTACCAAAACATTTCTTGAAAGTTGAGGTTTGGCTATAGGAATTGGTCTTTCAGGCTCTGTATTAAATACCAGTTGAACAATAATGTCTCTTTTATTGGGACTTATTTGAGGCTCTTGAGGTAAGTTAAGTTTATCTTTTATTACTTTATCTGCATGACTTAATACTTGCTCATATGTTGGCCTTTCAAGCTTCTTTAATCCATCTATAAAGGCATAAGTGAAGGCACCAAAAAATTCACCGTTATTGGTCTTATTTGTCTCCCAAGCAATTTGATCTTCCTTTGAAGCAGTAAGAAAGAGACAATTTTTAGGTTTATCAGGTAAGACCCCTCTTGGGAAATACTGAGGTCTATAATTGTTTATTGGGATAAATTTTGGACGCACACAAGGGGTTTGTTCTAATGCTGAAACAGTGCTTTTCCCGATGCTCCTTACCATCCCACCTGAATCACAAGCGTCTATAATTGCTACTACATACCTGCCTTTAAGCTGCCTTAATATATCTCCAAGTTGGTCATCAAGAATTGTATTATTTCCCCCATCTGGCACTATATCATATGGACAGAGAACCTCATCATATCCATCATCTTCATCACCATTTTGGTCTGGAACCTTGCTACCATGGCCAGAGAAATAAAAAAGGACCAAGTCTCCTTCTTTTGAACCATTAATAAGCCATTCATTAAATGCCCTTATAATATTTTTCTTTGTTGCCTTCTTTTCAATTAACACCTTTATAGCCTCAGGAGGGAAGCCATATCTTTTAATGAGTATTTCTTTTATTGCCTTTACATCATTAATACTTCCTTTTAGGTCTGAGATTTTTTCAGACCCAACTGGTTCAGGAGGAAGGTATTTATAATCATTTATGCCAACAACAAGTGCCCTTTTTGCTGCAAAGGACGATAAAGGAAAAACGATTAAAAGAATGGCCAAGATAATCTTCTTCATCTCAGGCTCCATTTTTAATAGGCACTACCGGCACAATAGCCGATAGTGCCAAAGTTGATTTATTCTGTCACATTGATGATCTTTTCAGCCTCAGCCCATCTTTTTTCATTTACTGGCTTTAAGGAAATAGCAATATCTTTTGCCAATTCTGACTGCGGCTTTTTTACCTCCTGCACTGCGCCAGCAGGTTTTGCATCTTCCTTATCCACCAAGGCAACCTTTTCTAATGTAGCAATGGCCTTTACCAGATCAATACCTGCAGGCCCTTCTGCCTTAAAGACCCAGCGAGCGTCTTTAGCAGGCACACGATATACCTTTCCGGCCTTAACTAGGTCATCTTTTTGATACTTGTTAGGGAAGATAATATGGGTCTTTCCACTTGTACCTACATTAAGAAGGGTTAAGCGGCAGTCCTTATTTGTCTTAAAATAAAAGACAATCTCATCACCCACCTTATAAGTGGCATTTTCTCTGTCAGTCCAAAGCTCAACTTTAAAACCAGATTCAGGGTTCTTAATGTCCTGAAGCCCTTCTACCTTTTCTTCCACTTTAATCTGCTTTTCTACGGTGGCCTGCTGGGCGTAAGCAGCTAAGAGCCCAAATGTCAAAGCAACAATCAATGAAACAATTACTAGACTGTACTTTTTCATCTTCTACACCTCCTTTTTTGTTATTTAACACAAAGCTCTAACATTTATTTTTTGTCTCTATCACCCCCCCTTTATCTCTTTTGTCTTATTAGACTATTTATTTATTAAAAAGGTTCCACTCAGGAGTTCTTTTTGGTCAAAATTATTATTATGTTTCCATCCTTGTCTTTATAATCTTTGCCTATTTCAACCTTGCCTAAGCTTTTTAACGATGCGATAAATGAAGATTCTTTTTCTTTGTTTAGCCTTAAAGTAACCTTTATACCCTGGGGGATTTCTTCTCTTTTTAAAATTTTACCACCATAACTATTTACCACTTCTTTTAAGTCAGAAAGCACAGTTTGCGGTTTTGCTGGTGTGATTGTAATGGGACTAACGGTTATTATTTCCATCTTTTTGGGAACAAGCTCTTTTTCAGGTGTAAAGAGATTATAGGAAATAAAGACCATTAGAAAAAGAAGGGCCACAGTGGCAAGGGCAGGGAAAGGCCATTTGAATAAAACAGATGTTTTTTCAATTAATTTTTGCGTAAGAGAGGGCCTTTTTTTAGATTCTATTTGGCTCATCACCTTTTGGACAAAGTTAGGAGAAACCTCTGGTGATCTCACTGTGTCAAGAAGACTAAGTAAACTCTTAAGCTCTTTCTCCTCTTTCTGGCAATCTTTACAGATTTTAAGATGTTCCTTTATCTTTTCAGAAAGAGATGGGTCTAATCTCCCGGTTATATAGTCAAAAAGCTCCAGCTTTACTTCTTCACAGTTAATCATATTTCACCTTTTTGCAGATAGGGTTCCAGGCACTTTTTTAACATTTGTAAGGATCTAACCAAATTTGATTTCACCGTGCCCTCAGGCAAGTTGAGAATGAAAGAAGCTTCTTTATATTTTAGTCCCTTAAAATAAATGAGGTCTATCAGGGCACGCCTTTGCTCGCTCAATCTGGCAATGCACCTTTGCATTATTTCTCTTAGCTCTTTTTTCCTCAGAGCATCTTGAGCGTCAACGGCTTTTTGATCAAGCAAGATTTCTTCTATGGATAAAGTGTCTTCGGTTTTTACCTCCATTTCTTTTTCAATTTCACTAAAAACTTTTTCCATAGACCGCTCTTTCTTTTTTATTATGTCTTTACACACATTTATAGCAATGCGGTAAAGCCAGGTATAAAATGCAGCGTCTTCTCTAAATTTTTTAATGCCTTTATACGCCCTAATAAATGTCTCTTGTGCCGCATCCTCTGAGTTAAACTCGCAAAAAAGCATCCAGTAGCAAAGATCAAACACCCTCTGCTGATACTTATTGACAATTTCTTCAAAAGCCTTTTTATCATTGGCTTTTGCCCTTTCAACTAACTTTACATCTTCATCTTTATCCTTTGAGCGTTGCTTTAAACATTTAGACCACATAATCCACAAAAAAGTTCCCTATTTTTTGTTTTAAATAATCTAAAACACAAAGCTTGACAAGGGGTTTTCATTTATCTTGCTTCCTTTTTATCTCCTATTACCTACCCTGGTAGGTGTATGCACCTTTAATGCTGTTTTGATAAATAAGCTGAATAGAGGGTGTGGTTTCATAAGGTGGGACTTAAATTCAGGATGAAACTGACAGCCCAAAAACCAGCGGTAGTTTTGCTGAAGTCATATAAGATTCACTAGCAGCCAAAAGCCGCATTCCACCCATTCTGGTTTTATTCTCTGCAAGATATTTTTATTTTTTAAGAGGGTTTATAACAGGTAAGTATGGGAGTATAAACCATATTTGAAATGAGTGGTAAGTTTAAGTTCAAAGGCCGTTTTCTTGTAGAGATAAAGAGGGGTAAAGTCCAGATGCCCCGTTGCTTTTTTGCTTCTTTAGCAAATGAAAAAATCCACCTTGTGGTAGATCAAGGAAATTGTCTTAGGCTAATACCTGGCGATGAAACATTAAGGCAGAATAGTGAGGAAGAGATAAAGGAAATTGCCAGAGTCAATCCTAAAGCAAGACTTACTTATATTGGCTCCACAAAGCTAAGCAAAACCAGCAGTATTATTATCTCAAAGAAAATAAGAAAGCTTACCGGGCTTTGTGGAAATGAGGTAGTGGTTGTAGGTTTACTTAGAACTATAGAAATTTGGGATAGAAAAAGATTTAAAGAAGAAATTAAAAGATTTGATGAAGATTTTGCGGAGATAAAGAAGAATTTAGACGAAGTTTTAAGATAATGAAAATTCTTTATACAGCCGACCTTCATGGCCGGTGCAACCTATATAAACAACTGATAGAATTGGCAGAAAAAGAGGCTGTAAATATCATCATAATCGGAGGAGATATTCTGCCAAAGGATTGCCCATTTGAGGATTCATTAAAGATTCAAAGACAGTTTATCAAGGAAACACTTTACCCCATGTTTGCAAAATTTAAAGAAGCCCACCCAAAAGTAAGGATATACACAATGATGGGCAATGATGACTGGTCTATAAATATGGACCTTTTAAAAGAAATGGAAAAAAAGGGGTTAATTGGCCTTCTTCACAGGCGAGTGCATCAACTGGAGGAACATTTTTTTATTATGGGTTATAGTTGTGTTCCTCTTACCATATTTAGTGTAAAGGATTGGGAAAGGCTAGACAACAAAGAACAAAAAATACCAAAAGATACCTATCTTCCATGTATCAGCACTCAAAAAGGGATAATCATCGATATTGACATAAACAAGTGGCTTAATAGTCATAAAACAGTGAAACAAGAACTTGAAGAGATAGCAAAATTAGCTATTCCCAAAAGGACTATCTATGTTATGCACGCCCCTCCATATGGAACAGCCTTGGATGTGTTATATGATGGGACACATGCTGGCAGTAAAGCTATAAAAGAATTCATATTGGAATATCAGCCTTTATTAACCCTACATGGCCATATACATGAATCTCCCACAATGTCTGGGAAATATATGGAAATCATTGGTGAAACGCTATGTATAAACCCTGGTCAGCATATAGAAAAGCTTCAGGCAGTGATTTTTGAATTGCCTCAGATTTTAGAGACTATGAAATATTTGTATTAGTGCCCTTCCAAGATTTTTCAGCCAGATTGCTGTTCCGCTGCGGCACTAGGTCTTTATAGGCTCCCACGGTTCATCTTCCCAGTTTAGCATTCTTTTATAGCTTTCACAAAGCTGGTAGAGCCCAAGTGTATGATCAGGATGCCAATGGGTTAATAAGAGCCAATATCTAGTCGTGCCTGGCCAAGAGGGAAATTGCAACAAAGGCTATTGACAACGCCAAGTCCTATATCGACTAACACATGATAACGAACATGATTACTCTTTTCATCAACTGCTAGAATGGAAATTGAGGTATTAGTCCTGTCTTCCTTTATCCTACAGCGATCGCAATCACAACCAAATTTTCTAAGAAAGGCGTTGTCTATGCCATTAACAACTAATTTGTAAATCATTTTTTTTACATCTACTAACTAATACTGCAATAATTCTTGGAATTTCTGGAATTCACTTTGCAGTTCTTGCTGCCTTCCCATCTCTCTATAGCAAGAAAGCAGGGCTAAGCGACTCTGGATATTCCACTGAGAATAACAAGGAGTTGTATTTGAAACTTTTTGCCAACTAGCTATTGCATTGTCCAGCTCACCTAGATTGTAGCAAGCCAGTCCCATTAGGTAGTTTGCTTCAGGATGGTCAGGAAGATAATTTAACGCTTTCCCAAGATAGGTTTTTGCCTTTTGGAATTCACCATTTCTTAGCCAACTAAGGCAGTCCTTATAATATTTTTCAAATTCCATCCTATCTTCTAAGTAGGCTTTGATTATCTGCATCTCTTTGATCTGCTTTTTAAACTCGATGATTTTTTCTGGCTTGCAATGATTAAGCTCATCAATATATTTAAGCACCTTCACTACATCTCGCTTAGCCTGTTTAATGCTACCAATTTTCATATAACAGTATATTAGTAAAAATTGGGCCTCAAGCTTTTCTTTGATGTTTCTACCAGAATTTAGTATTTTCTTTGCCTCTGAAATTGTGTCTTCATATCTTTGGTTTAAAAATAGTTCGTGACTAATAGGGTCAAAGGGGTCAATTAAAAGGCCATCATTTGTCTTTTCAATCCATTTTGCGGAGGAGCCACTTGCCTCCAGGATGAGTTGGGTATAAGGGGCGATAAACCTGTAGAAAAACTTCATAAGGTCTCTGGCAGAAGAGTTAACATCTCCTTCTCGCTCAAAAATCCTTTCCAAAGCATCTTCATAACCGACGTGGCTGTTTTCTGCCCAGATGGCATGCTGAGCGGCTGTTCTCAAGGCCTTCTGTGAAAGAAGGTCATCTGCTAGCTTAATTGATTCTTTGTAGTTTTTAAGAAGAATTGGACTAGAAGAAATTTTCTCCCTTACCCTTCTGCTCCACTGAAGCTCAGTGGCAAGTTCAGCCCTCTCCAGTAAATAAGCATATTCCTTTTGGTGCCTTAAAAACTCGTGCCGTAATTGAACATTGTCTTTCAAGAATCTATATACCTTAAGTATGTTTTTTAGCTTCTCACTTAGTTTGTTTCCTTTTATAGAATAATTGGTTTCTTCATTTGGTAACTCCTTTTCAAGCTCCAGACAAAAAGCAGGAAGTTCTACCTTGGCCTTCTCGCTCTTTGGTCCTTTCCACGTTATGACAAAGCCATCGTAAGTTTCAATCACCTCTAATTCTGCCAAAGTTAATCTAGAAAAGAAGATCAATATTGAAAATACCATTAACCAGATTGATAGCAACTTATACTTTGTCATGGTCTCCCTCCTTTTCACATCCCTACGTTTTGAACTCCGCCTTGGTTACTCTCAAGCACTGTCCCAGCTGGGATGAAAAGATTAAGAGGTTGATCGGTTCCCTTTTCCATATTAAGAATAACACTAGAGCCTGATGGGCTTGCTCCTATTTCACATTTTAGCTGTCCTTGGCTTAGGGCCCCAGAAAATGACATGCGTTGACTATTTCCATTACCTGCAGCATCACTACCTCCATTACTAGGCCCACTACTTCCTCCACCTCCTCCACCATTGCCACCATCACCGTATGGCGAGGGAGAGGACTTATCATCTTTCTTTGATTTACCTGTTCTTTTGCCCTTTTTCTTATGTTTTTCTGAAAGTCTTTTTGGGGCCTTGTCACCAAGCCATGACGCTATATCTCCCCCATACATTGCAAGGGGATGAGGATCTAGGCCAGATTTAAAGAACATAAGTTGAGGCATTTTTAATGCACCTCCAAAGAACCATCCTGTCGTCTTTACTGGGAAAATCAATAAATCTATTGGTCTAAAATCTGGCTTGCCTGAGAAACCCAGTGTTTGCAAATTTGTCTTTGTTATGGCAACTACAAGGTCCCCTTTATTGGCAAGGGCTTTCCAAGGGATTCCACTATTGTCCATGGCCTTTCCTAGCTCGGAATCCACGTAGGCACCAGCAAAAGCTACTTTACCTATTTTGCCCTTTTGAAGTACAGAATGAAATTTCTTAGAACCAGAGACATTTTTAATGGCTGCCACTGCTCCACTATGCATTATAAGGTTATCAATGTGACCAAGCTTTCCTTGCAATTTCTCAAGGCCATTTAGGATCCGCCTTCCCCTTCCTTTATAACCGAACAGGTGATCGAGTGCTGCACAATAGAGGTCATTTCCCCTTCCAACATAAGTAGGGATCTCGGCTATTAAACACCTTTGGCCAGAAGTAGTTTCCCCAACAGAAACCCGATATCCCCTTTCTCCAACCCCCCTCACGATCACGGTTACCGAAAGGTCTGGAGTATACAAATTGGAGACTTCATCCAAAAAATCATTAAGGTTGGAATACTCGTGGTGCGATTCTGCTTCCAGAGTATTGGATAAAATAAAAAGCATTAGTACAGCGATTAGACATCTTTTCATATCCATTCTCCATTTAGCGGTTTATGGTAAAGGATTGAAAAATAGGCTCAAAATACTGCCTATTCATATAATTAAATTCATTTCTTCTTGCAGTTGCAGCGATCGCATATCCATACCCATCCTTAAGAATGAGAAGCTGTTTTTGCCTTATTGGTATGTTGAACATATAGGTATCAAGCACTATTTCACCATACCTCAGGCCATTTAATCTTACTATCTTTATACTTCTTATATCGAATAATCCCATGTCTTGAAATCGAGAATAGCCTTTTCTCAACACACATTCAAACTCTTCATCCGTTAAATTCTCAATATTCATTTCCTCAGCTGGAAGAGGCTGAAGGGAAACGACTACATTGGCTATTTCACTTGCTGCCATAAACCTTATATTGCCTCTAAGAAAGCCAAAAGTTTTGCTGATACTTTCAATCTGCCCTGGTGAGGCAAGAGTCCAATTTGAAGGATAACAGATGGAAAAACCATCGCCGTAAAAATATTTGGCATCAAACGCCCAAGGATTGCTAGAAAAGCAGAGATTAAAGATGAAGGTGATGATCAATACTTGATAAAACGTTTTCTTCTTCATTTTTGCACCTTTCAATTTTGTC
>Ga0190334_1001383_pt1 | contig 10559 bp, 9 predicted proteins | sample 48720478_MG_FD_161270 | JGI IMG/M metagenome (GOLD analysis project Ga0190334, IMG submission 161270) | Hydrothermal vent sediment bacterial communities from Southern Trench, Guaymas Basin, Mexico - 4872-04-7-8_MG | ecosystem: Environmental > Aquatic > Marine > Hydrothermal vents > Sediment ...
GTGTCCGATGACGACATATGTAATGCTGTGAATCTTATTATCAAAAATAAGGGAGGTATATGTGTAGTTAACAATGATGAGATGATGGCTCTACCGCTTCCTATCGCGGGTATTATTAGTAATCAGAGTTATGATTGGGTTGCAGATAGATACGTTGAGTTGAACGAGAAAGTAAAAGAGCTTGGAACATCTTTGAAGGCACCTTTTATGACTCTTTCTTTTATGGGTCTTACAGTTATCCCAAAGATTAAGCTTAGCGATATGGGTCTTTTTGATTCTGAAAGATTTAGATTTATAGATGTTTGCGAGTGAATTATATAATGGATCTTGTTGTGATGTGTATTGGGAATAGAGATGGTGGCGATGATGCAGTTGGGCCATATATAGCTGATACGCTCAAAGGGAAAAATGTAGATTTTGATGTTATTGATTGTGGTATTGTTCCTGAGAATTTTACATCTGTTGTTAAAAGATTAAAACCTAAGAAGGTATTAGTTGTTGATGCGGTGAATATGGGGATATCTCCAGGGGAGATCAGGCTTATTTCAAAAGATAAAATTGGTGTTATGCATGTTAGTACACACGGGATACCGCTTTCTGTTTTAATGGAGTACATTAGTAGATTTATTGAAGATGTTGTTTTAGTAGGTATTCAACCGAAAAAAATGTCTGGTTGTATGAGTAATATTGTTAAGAGTAGTGCTGACCAGTTGGTTAGTCTTATCCTAGAAAACAATATCGATGATATCAAAATACTTTAATAAAATACATAAGATTTAAATATTATTATATTATTTTTATTTTTGAAACGGGGTGAAAGGATTTCAAAGAAGATATTTGCTATTGCCTTTACAACCATACTTTTGATAACAATAGCAAATCCCGTAACTTCAATGGTTACAAAAAATAACAAACAAACAAAAATAAAACCAGAAAGAAATATTATAAACATTGGTAATCCTGGAGTAGTATTTGAACCACCATACACTGACGAGGGAAAATGGGAATACGAATATAATTATCTGATAAAAAATTTAAAACTTATAGCAAAACATGAGACAGGGTTCGTCTCAGCATATTCTGAATCATATGTTGCAGGATGGGCAGAAGGCGGATCCTATATAATCCAAAAAATATACATTGGTAAAAAAAAGGAAATAACTGTTTCAGCTGAGATAAAATGTGCCCATAACGTAGGAAAATTTGGCTTTCTTCCTTCAGGTATTTCAACTAGTAAAACAATGAGTATCGGCTCTAAATGGTGGGATGTTGAACTTGATAAATTCTGGAACTATGAAATGTTTCTTGATGCAATTTTAACCGTGATAAAAATAATTTTCCCATATGCTGAGGTTAAATCAATTATAGATGTAATAAACTTCATGAGTAAAATTGAGGACATAGCCGATCTATATAATGTTATGAAAACATTAGAAGAAAAAGGTGAAGCTAAAACGATTTATATGAATAGAACAAAAACAGTCTCACCAGGTTTTATCCAGATTACCGTTGGATTACGTTCCTGTGCTGCTTCAGCTATATCTTACGCTGCCGCAGTTGCATTGGGTCAAGTTGAAAAAATTTCAATATATGGAATGGATCCTCCAAATCCTGCAACAATAACAGGATTACATAATGGAAAACTAAACATAATGCATAATTTTACGGCAGTATCTGAAGATAAAAACGGTGATAATGTACAATATAAATTTATATGGGGAGATGGAACAGAAAGTAGTTGGAGTAAATTTGTTCCAAGTGGTACACCGGTCACAATGGCACATTCTTACTCAAAAAAAGGAGAATACAAAATAAAAGTAGAAGTTAGAGATAACGACTATCATGATACCTACAATCCAACCATGAAATCTACAAGTGATGAATTTAACATAGAAATAGAAAACAATTTCCCACCCTATCAACTTTCAATCAATGGCCCTTCAAAAGTAAAAATCGGAGAAACAGCAACGTATGAGGTCACATCGATCGAGCCAGATGATGATCCAATATATTATCAATTTGACTGGTTTGGGGGGCAAACTAAATGGCTTGGACCATACAAATCCGGCGAAACAGTTACAATGTCACATTCGTGGAAAGACTCAGGATTAAAACTTGTATGCGTTAGAGCAATTGATGATCCAAACCATGATGGTGATCCATCTGAAGGATGGGCAACTGACTGGAAATGCATCGAAGTAGATGTTTCAAAAAATAGAAACAGAAACGTAAATCCCTTAGAAGCTTTTCTACAGAAAATATTACCATTTTTAGAAGATTTTCAATAGGGGTACTTCTTTCCCACAGCTTCTGTAGATGTAAGAGCAGCAATAGCACCCTCTGCACAAGCGGTTACAACTTGCCGTAACCCGTCAGTAATATCACCCGCAGCATACACCCCTTCAACATTTGTTCTACCTTCTTTATCAATAACTATATATCCACTTTCATCGAGCTTAACACCAAGTTTTTTTGCCAAATCATTTTGCGGGACTTCACCGATTGAAATAAAAACACCATCGACTTTTAACTCTGTTTTTTCATCAGTTTTAGTATCCTTCAAAAGTAGAGATTCAACCTTTTCGCTGCCTATTATCTTTTCAACCACTTTATTAAAATGAATTTTAATCTTTTTTTCTCGTGCTTCATCTTCATATGCTTTCTCAGCTCGAAGTTGATCTCTACGATGAATAAGATTCACTTCTTCACATCCTATTTGTCTCAAATAGATTGCTTCTACAACAGCAGTATTGCCACCACCAACAACAGCAACTTTTTTACCTTTGAAAAAGAAACCATCGCATGTTGCACAATATGAAACCCCCTTACCTGTTAGCTCCTCTTCACCTGGAACATTCAGTTTACGATATTCTGTTCCAGTGCATAACAATACTGCTTTAACCTGATAAGAATCATTAATTGTTTCAACTATGAAACCATCATCTGTCTTTGCGATATTTTTCACCTCTTCACTGAAGTGGATATCCGTGTATTTACTCGCATGTTGCTTCATTTTTTCTGCTAGTTCCATACCGGTTATTGAATCGAAGCCAGGATAGTTTTCGATATTTGGCGAAATAGCAGCTAATCCTCCACCGATTCCTTTATCAAATACAATAGTTTTGATACCAGCTCTAACAGCATAAATAGCAGCAGAGTATCCCGCTGGCCCTGCCCCAATAATCGCTAACTCGTAGTTCATTAAAAGCCCTCAATAACAAAAACCTAAAACTAATCTTTCTTCAAAATATTTTCCTTTAAAATATTATAAGCATCTTCAGGGGACTCTATTCCTTCCAACATTTTCTCAAAAGGACAAGGACCATCCTTAGCCTTGTTTTGAATAAAAGGAATTAATTCATCAGTTTGTACAGGAATTCTACCTATTATAAGCACTGCTAATGCTGTTTTAGTGGCTTGAGGAGCATAAACACCACTAACCTTTGAATAGCGGAGTAAAAGAGCAGATGCTTTACCAAGAATTCGATCGCCAATGATACTTCCGATCATTCTTTCTTTTAATTCTTCAATGGTTTCAAGAAGGGGTCTGATTCCCCCTCCTTTTTTTGTTAGAAGAATTTCACCATTTTTAACAACTACAATCGAGTTATCAGTAGTAGAAAGAGTATCGCGAGCTATACTAAGATCGTTTTCATTTATTAGTCCATCATTTGACAAATTCATATGCCTCTAATATAACATTCTTGGAAAAAAGGTTTTATTTTTTCAAGTACATCCCATAGATCTTCTTTTGGATATGGTGATATCTTTTTAAGCTGTGATGAAATTAGAGATGTATCATTTTTGAATTGCTGAAGGAAATATTTTTTTGATCCTTTTAACCATTCGCCGATTTTTATTATATCCTCCTTCGTTAAAAGAGTTGGTACAAATGTTGTTTTGAACTCATAATCAATATCTGAGTTTTGTATTAGTTTTATTGATTTCTGTATTTTTTTGATATCAATTTTTTTTCCTGTCAACTGCGAGTATTTGTTTTTTGGTGCTTTGACATCCATTGAGATATAATCAACTAGTTTTTTATCAATCAGTTCTTTGAGTTTCTCTGGGAAAGAACCATTTGTATCGATTTTTATTGGATACCCTAGTTTTTTTACTTTTTCTAAGAAATCTGTTATATCCTTATGTAATAATGGCTCCCCTCCAGTTATTACCAATCCTTCAAGAAGTCCTTTGCGTTTTTTAAGAAAGGATAATACTTCTTCCTCTGGTATTATTTCTGTTTTTCCTTCAACTATATCTCTATTATAACAGAATGGACAACGAAAGTTGCATCCAACCGTCCATATTATAGCGCTTATTTTATCAGGGTAGTCAAGTAGAGATGTTTTTTGTATTCCTCCGATCTTCATGTTTTTACCGTAACCACCTTCTTTTTGTTTGTTATCATATCGAATGTTTTACGGTCATGGAATTCTTGTTGTTTACCACGATTCCACTGGTTGACAGGTCTTAAGTACCCTACCACGCGGGAGTATACTTCGCATTGTGTGGTTTTATTTTCAGATGCGCATATTGGACATGTAGGATGTTCTCCTGCCATGTATCCATGATCTGGGCATACACTGAATGTTGGCGTGATAGTATAATATGGTAAAGAGTAGTTCTCTGATACTTTACGTACTAAGCTTTTTGTTGCAGATGAAGATGGGTTTTCTTCCCCAAGGAATATATGCAATACTGTTCCACCGGTATATTTTGTTTGAAGAGAATCTTGGAGATCTAATGCTTCGAATACATCTGTTGTATATCCCACGGGCAATTGTGTGGAATTTGTGTAATAGGGTTCCACGTTTCCACCGTTTCCATAGAACTCCTGGTTATATGTTTTGATATCTGGATATTTTGCTTTGTCTATCCTGGCTAGTCTGTAACTTGCACCTTCCGCAGGTGTTGCTTCCAAGTTGAAGATATCTCCGGTTTCTTCTTGGAAATCAGCTATTTTATCACGCATATGATCCAGCACTTTTTCTGCGAATTTTTTCCCTTCAGGATCTGCGATGCTTTTATCCATAAAGTTGAGTAATGCATCGTTCATACCTATAAGACCTATTGTTGAGAAATGATTTTTCCAGTATTCACCAAATGTTTTTTTGATATCAGATAGATAGAATTTTGAATATGGGTGGAGACCGCTAAATGTAAGGTTTTCTATGACCTCTCTTTTTATTATAAGGCTTTGTTTAGCTAGTTCCATTAATTTATCAAGTCGTTCAAAGAAATCATCATCATCTTTTGCTAGGTATCCAATCCTCGGCATGTTTATTGTTACTACACCTATTGATCCTGTTTTTGGATTTGCTCCAAATAAACCTCCTCCACGTTTACGGAGTTCTCTGTTGTCTAGGCGGAGTCTGCAACACATGCTTCTGGCATCATCTGGTTTCATGTCACTGTTTATGAAATTTGAGAAATATGGTATGCCATATTTAGCAGTCATATCCCAGAGCGGTTCTAGTTCATCGTTGTTCCATTTGAAATCTTTAGTTATGTTATATGTTGGTATAGGGAAAGTGAATGGTCTTCCCCTAGCATCTCCTTCATACATTATCTCAGCAAAAGCCTGATTTATCATCGTCATTTCATCGACAAAATCGCTATAATTATCATCTTTTAGTTCCCCGCCGATGATAGCTGGCTCATCAGTCATATAACCTGGGACAGTTAAGTCAAGGGTTATATTGGTAAATGGTGACTGAAATCCTACTCTTGTTGGAACGTTCATGTTGAATAAGAATTTCTGCATTTCCTGTTTAATATCATTGTATTTCAATCCATCATATCGGATAAATGGAGCTAATAAAGTATCAAAATTTGATAATGCCTGTGCACCCGCTGCCTCTCCCTGCAGAGTATACAAATAGTTTACAATCTGCATAAGTGCTGTACTGAAATGTTTAGCAGGTTTACTCTCTATTTTACCAGATACACCCCTAAATCCTAATAGTAAAACATCTTTTAGATCCCAGCCTACACAGTATGCCCCAAGTGTTCCAAGATCATGAATGTGATAATCTCCGTTGGTATGGGCGTCTCCTATCTCTGGTGGATATATTTTGTTTAACCAGTAATGTGAGATTATGTTTTCTGTGGCGTATACATTTAATCCCTGAAGGCTGTAGCTCATGTTACTGTTTTCTTGTACTTTCCAATCCATCATGCTTAGATAGTCATCGACTACGTCGATATCCTTTAGAAGACCACCTATTTCCCGTATCTCCTGATGCTGTTTACGATACAGTATATAAGCTTTTGCTGTTTTTGCGTGTCCTTCTTCTATAAGTACTTTTTCTACTACATCCTGAACCTGTTCAACTGTTGGTATCTCTCCTTTTTCAAGTTCTTTTTCTAGTTGCTGTATTACCTTATCTGTCAGCTCAACCGATTTTTTGTAGTCTTTACCGCCAACTGCCTGAGCTGCCTTCCATATGGCATTTGTAATTTTTATCGGATTGAAATCAGCTATTTTTCCATCTCTTTTTCTTATTTTCCTAATCATATTTTTTATCTCTCCTATGCTATTTTTTGTTGAGTAAGATTTTTAATCTCTTCTTGAAATGAGGATACATCAGCAAAAGAGCGATAAACAGAGGCAAATCGTATGTAAGCAACATGATCTGTTTCTTTTAATTTCTCCATGACATATTCACCTATCGTTTTACTTTCGATTTCTTCTTTGCCGATTCTTCGGATTTTTTCCTCTATGCTGTCAAGTATCTCCTCTATTTGTTCGGGTCCTACTGGTCTTTTTTCTAGTGCTTTCATTATCCCGTTTTTGATTTTGTTTCTATCAAATTTTTCTCGGCGCCCATCCTTTTTTATTACGTAGATCGGTGTCATCTCAATATGTTCATATGTTGTGAATCGTCTACCACATTTCAGACATTCTCTCCGACGCCGTATAGAGTAGGCTCCTGTATCACGTGAATCTGTGACCTTAGTTTCTAGATGATGACAATATGGACATTCCATTCTAACACCAGACTATATATGATACAAGATATAGTATTCTATAAATCCCAACCTACAGTATATTGTATACTAACTAGATATTTAAATGTTTCTAATTTTTGCTTTAATATCATCATATAACATTTAGTTAAATGTGTGTAAAAAAATTAGATGAACAAGAACAAGATATTTCAAAAATGTTTATTTCAGAAAATATCTTACTTTGTTTTCTCACCCACTTCTTCATCTCTTTACAAAAAGATTTAAATTAAAATAGGCTCTATTTTCTCAATCAATGAGGTAAAATAATGTATGATATGCTTATTATTTCACCGGGAAAATTCAGTAGAGTTATCGATAAATTAGTTTTACATAAGAAAAGAATAGGTATATACTGCAGAGTGAAAACTCCAGATGAAATATATAAAGAAATTTCAGATGGCAGGGATTATCAAGAGAAAATAAAATATTTTATAAAAAGAGAGTTAGACATTCATAGCATCCGTTATGTTTTGCTTTTTGGTGGGATGGAGCAGGTTCCTGCGAGATACTGCCATATACCAACGAACTATAATACGGAACCAGCATTTGATGTTGCACTAACTGAAAAAAAATTTGTATCTGACTTGTATTATGCTGACATATATGATGAAAACAGTGTGTTTTCTTCATGGGATACAAACAACGATAACATATTTGCGGAGTGGAAAGGAAAAGAAGCAGAAGATAAAAATTTAGATCTCCGGCCTGATGTAGCCATAGGAAGAATACCTTGTAACTCTGTATGGGAAGCGGAAACTGTTGTAAATAAAATAATTCAGTACGAGCAGACCTTACATCTCAGAGAAGAGTGGTTCAATAAAATAGTTACTGTAGCGGGTGACACCTACCCTGATAACGAGTATTGCGATGGCGAAATGGATGCGAAAGAAATAATCAAGTATATGACAGGATTCAAAAAAGAAAATTTATGGACCTCAAATGGAACATTACATTCCACTTGGGGTTTAGAGGTTTTGGAAGCCATAAATAAAGGATGCGGTTTCTTAGTATTTTTTGGACATGGTAATCCACCATACTGGGGCACATATCCATATAAAACAAACAAATTAATTTCTATTATTACATTACTCCATATACAAATGCTTTCAAATGTCGGTAAATTTCCAGTATGCTTTGCTCCAGGATGCAAAAATAGTGCTTTTGATCTAAAGTTTTCAAATCTGATCAATGACCCCATAGGGTCCTTCTACAAGATGGATTATTTTCCAAAATGCTGGAGTTGGATGTGGCTAAGAAAAAAAGATGGGGGAAGCATTGCTACAATCGGAGGAACAGGGCTTGGATTTATGAGACAAGATGCCGAAGCAGATGGCGAAGGGGGATGGAGTTACATGGGAGAACTCTTTTTTAAAAACTATAAAAAAGGAATCGTAACGATTGGTGATCTATGGAAAAAATGCATAAAGGATTATCTAAAAAAATATGAGATTGATTGGAATACACCTTCACCTGTGTACAACAAAAAACAACCGAAAAACAGTGTAGTACATGCGAAAACAGTTGAGGTTTTTACGCTGTTTGGAGATCCGACATTAAAAATAGGAGGTTACAATAAAAATTAATCTTCTACAATAAAGTATATCAAAAGAGAAGAAAGATAAATTATGTAGATACATCCAATCTACTTCTTTTTCTTTTTAAGTTTTAAGAGTGGTCCCCATGGAAATACAGTAGCCATAGTCAAGTTATAACACCAAAATATTATATAACTATTTTTATATATATACTTTTCGTTTTTATTACCAAAAGATATATTAAATAAGGGTTCTTCACAATATAATCGATGCTGATTAAATCTTCACCAAAAATTTTTAATGGATATAAATGTAACAAACCTGAGGACACCATATCCTTAATCAAAAAGGGATTAGATGATCTCTCCCTACATACAAGATATATCAAACGGAGAGTTCACTCAAGAATGGCATCACTTTTTTCTGGAGATCTACATTTATCAGAAATCAATTTTTCTACTACTGGAAAAGGAACATCAGAAATCCTAGCCGAGGCAAGCGCCTATGCAGAGATGGCTGAAAGGATATCAACCGGTTTTTTTTATCTCATAGATTACAACCCAGAGGATTTCTACGAAAAAACTATGGGAATCATCGAAAGAAGATATCTAAAAGGTTTCCATAGAGAATACGCCAATAACACATCCCTCAGAGATGTACAATCGTATGTGAGATATCTTAACTCAAAACAGTATGATATGCTTATCGAAAATGGTTTACTCGACATAGGTGTAGATGCATATGATCCTATCCACAAAGAATACACAACTGTTCCTATAACCCTAATAGACTTTATAGCTGGATCAAACGGGCTTGCTTCCGGAAACACTCTTGAAGAAGCTATCACTCAAGCATCCTGCGAAGCATTCGAAAGATATGCTGTATCAAAAATACTTACCGAGAAAATTATCTGTCCAACAATAGACAATGACTCAATTAAAAATAAAAAAATTAGGAAATATTTAAAATTATTCAACGAGTTAAATATAGAAGTTATACTGAAGGATTTTTCTCTGAACAAAGGACTGCCGGTTATCGGTGCTTTTTTCATCAATCACAATTTCGATAACGATGAAAACCCAATTAAAAAAATATTTTTTTATGAAATGATAGATGCTGGATCAAGCGTAAATCTAGAGGAGGCTATATTGCGCTCTCTGACAGAAAGAGTACAAGAAACTACCAATGAAAAATTGACAACTTATAAAGAAATGGAGAAATTATACAACAACTGGCATGATGCTCTTGGTAAAACTGTAGAACAACAGAAGGAAGATTTTAGATTTTTCTCCAGACATTATATATGTCGAGGAAAACTATCTTTTCTAGAAAAAGGAACAGAAATAAAATTTAAAGAATTAAAAAGTGAAGCAAACAAAGATTTTTTAGAAGATTGTGAAAGGATATTTGAAATATGCAAACAGAACAACTGGGAGATGAACATAGTTGATTTTACTCATAAAATACTTAGATTCCCAGCGATAAGAGTAATAATAAAACCGATTTCTATAGATTATGACCCTTTCATCAAAACATTAGTAGGAATATATGATGATGAAAAAAGATTCAACTTTTTCTACGGCATAAATGAGTTCTATAAGTATGTGAATGATGATAAATGGTTAAGAGATAAAGATGAAATCAAAAACCTAATAGAAAATATTGAAAAATATTTATCTCTTAATCTCCCATTCTACAAGATTAATATCGTACGGGGTTTATTTTACCAACCAGTAAATCTATTTAAGATATTAAGTAAATTATATCTTTCAATAGGAGAAAAAGAAATTTCTGAAAAATACGCCAAATTCAACAAGTGTACAGATAACACAAAAGAATCTAGGGATATCTTAAATAAAAATCCATTCAAACCCAGACCGCACAGTAAATCTGAAAAAGATGAAAAAACAAAAATTTTAGATAAACTTATCAGCAGTTTTTATTAAGTTTTTTGATATCTCTTTTTTGATAAATAAAAATTCCTTATAGCTACATCTATTGTCTTATACA
>Ga0190334_1001384_pt1 | contig 10552 bp, 11 predicted proteins | sample 48720478_MG_FD_161270 | JGI IMG/M metagenome (GOLD analysis project Ga0190334, IMG submission 161270) | Hydrothermal vent sediment bacterial communities from Southern Trench, Guaymas Basin, Mexico - 4872-04-7-8_MG | ecosystem: Environmental > Aquatic > Marine > Hydrothermal vents > Sediment ...
GCGAGGCATGGGAGGACTTCCTTGACATGACCATCTCTCAGGCACATCTCTGGGCAGCCCAGAATGTAAAGCCTGAAGAGAAGCATTCAGAGATTGCAGCTTGTGAGCCTTACTTTATAAATAGGTTAACCTCATGACACCCAGAATAGAGCCAAGTTCTGGAATCAAACCAAAACAGAGCCAAGCATGCGGGATGGAGAATCAGAGGAGGGGAGCGCTTCAGTTTATCATCCTCATGGGAATTGTCAGTCTTTTTGGGGATGTGACATATGAGGGGGCGAGAAGTATTACTGGGCCTTACCTGGCCCTTCTGGGCGCGGGTGCCGGCATAGTAGGTCTGGTGGCCGATCAAGACTTGAAAATAAAGGTAACTCCCAGGAAAATCAGCACGATAATAACTAACCATCTAGCCACGGTATTGTTGATATGGCCCAGTGTCTTCAGGCCGAGCAATGAACCCAGCATAGTCCCTATTAGCGACGGGACCATAAGTATCGGGAGGATAGCCCCCTGATTCAGGAAAACCCACAAGGCGGATGCATGCGTGGCAGAAACAAGATATCTCCCTGTTGCAATACTCACCTTCAAAGGAATACCCATCAATAAATTCAGTACAGAGATATTTGCAAAAAAGGTGCTTAAGCCGAACATCCCTGCCACTATTCCCATCCCCAAAAACACACACATGGCTATGGGGAGGCGATGAGCCCTCCAGGGCACTATTTCACCGCTGTCGCTGTCCCGGAAGGTGCCATATACTCGTAGCATATGTGCAAGTGGATCAGATTTATTGATATCAGGCCTTTCCCGTGTTTTTCCCACTACCAATAACCCACATGCCCCCAATATTGTCACTCCAAGGCCTTTGAACAAAACGTCTTCGGGTAGCCTGATGCCGAGCACAGCCCCTATGATAGAACCTACAGACATCGCAAGAAAAATAGATATTGCAAGCCTCAAGTTTGTCAGGTTTTCCTTCACAAAACCTGGCGTCGCTGCAAGTGCCCCTGCGAGCCCAAGGATAAGACCACAGGCCCTAACAAAGTCAAAATGAAAAGGGAATAGGTAAGAGATTATCGGCACGAACAGGAAGCCCGCCTCTATCCCACTCCATACAGAGATAATTCCTATTGCCAGCGAGGCGGCAAATAAGGTTCCCACCCAAAACCACCAGGTATGGCTGACAGGGATGCTTGCTGTTAAGGCCCCGTTAATCTGTTCTCCACCAATAGCTTGGGTACATGAGAAAATGCAAAACATTGGGCACCCCTATCAGGCTTGCTCGCACTGCAAGTCCAACGTTAACCATATATTCGCCACCCTTTAGCCCGTTCAGCACGTTTTTCTTTGAACGCTACCCTGGACTGGGCGCCGCGTCGTATAGCTTGAAGTCCGGGCGTATCTCTTTTGCCAGTTCCGCAACTTTACTGCTTACTCTACCAATTGGGAAACCGGGCACGTTAGAGACACCCTTTCTGCATTTTTTCCCTTAGACTGTTGTTTGGCTGCGGTAGCTTAAGACAGGCACTGGACAGTAGCGGAATACCTTTTCGGCTGTGGAACCAAGAAGAGTTCCTTTTAAATTAGCTCTACCTTTAGTACCCATCACCAGTAGATCAGCATCCTTCTCCTTTGCTGCTTCGATTAATTCCCGGAACGGATATCCAGTACGAAATACCATTTCAACAGGTACATCATCCCACTGGGAGTAATCCAAAAGCTCCTGAATCATCTTGGCCCGTTCTTCTTTTTGCCTTTTTACAAAGTCCTCAGCCGTGAATGCGCTGGTAATTTGTGCTATCTTCTCATATGCTGCGATATCTCTTTGATTGATCACGTTAACAATGAGTAATTCACCCCTAAGCGCCTTCGCCAAATTTAGAGCATACTCAAGTGTAGCCTTCGAGTAATCTGACAGATCAATTGCCACCATGATCTTCCGTCGACTTTTCATGACAACCCTCCTTGTGCAAAAGTTTTGTATTCATGCCCATTGTAATGATTGGGCGACAAAGCATCTTTCTTCTTGTACAGCAAATGATATACCAGTTTACAAGATCTGTTGTGGTTTTGTCTAACTATTTGTAGATTCAATGAATAACCCGATCGTAGTAAATTTCTTTGTTGCGATACTTGTTATCTCATGTGGCTCCTTTTTTACAAATTGTAAAGATACCATTTGGCTCCATCGATTCTCATGTCCCTTCGATTTGGGAAGAAGAGGTACCACATTTTCAGGACAAAAGGTCGGGTTTCTATTGCCGCGAAGGGCTATATGAGCTATGATTCGAAAACTAGGACGCATGTGAGGACAGCGATCATGATTTTTTTTCGCAAGGCTCAGAATGAGATAGTAGAAACGCCTGACCTTGAGAAGTTGCGTCAGGCGATTCAAAAGGCCGGTCTCCCCGAATGCGCTTTAGGGGTGGCTGAGAAGGAGATTGAAAGGCTTACCAAGACCGAGCCTGGGGCGCCCGAATATGCGATCGGTATAACTTACCTTGAATACCTCACTTCTCTGCCATGGAACAAATACACAGATGATAACCTGGATTTGGACAGAGCCAAGCAGATATTAGATAGTTACCATTACGGGCTTGATTCTGTAAAGGAGCGAATATTGGATTTTTTGGCCGTGAGAACCCTGTGCTCCATGAGGCCATTCAGCATCCTGGTGGTCGATGACGAGCCAGTAGCCCGCACCAATCTGGAATATGTCTTAAGAAAGGAGGGCTATGAGGTTGCTGCCGCTGAAAATGGTGCAGAAGCACTGGAAAAACTTGAGGTGCGCGAGTTTGATCTTCTTTTGACAGATCTTAAGATGGAAAAGGTGGATGGAATTGAACTCTTGAAAAGGGCAAAAAAGATAGTTCCATCTATAGAAACCGTGATATTCACGGGGTATGCAACAGTCAGTTCTGCTGTAGAGGCCTTGCAACAAGGGGCTGCGCATTATCTCACGAAACCCATTAATCTGGACGAGCTGCGGAGCGTTGTTCAAGAAATTCGGGGCAAAAGGCGCCATGTTCAAAATGTTAATGGGCCTATCCTATGTTTTTCAGGGCCTCCTGGGACGGGAAAGACGTCTATAGGCAAGGCGATAGCTGAAGCACTGGGGCGAAAATTCACCAGGCTTTCCATGGCGGGCATGAGGGACGAAGCGGAGCTTCGAGGCCATCGCAGGACATATGTGGGAGCAATGCCTGGCAGGATCATCAATGAGATAAAGCGTCTGGAGGTAAGAAATCCCCTTTTCATGCTTGACGAAATCGACAAAATTGGCCAGGATTTCAAGGGGGATCCAGCCTCTGTCCTTTTAGAAATACTTGATCCAGAACAAAACAGTAACTTCCTCGATTATTATCTTGACATTCCCTTTGATTTGACCCCTGTTATCTTCATAGCCACGGCAAACAACATAGAGGAGTTGCCTGACGCATTAAGGGATCGATTGGAAGTAATCTATTTTTCCGGATACTCAGAGAACGAGAAGATCCACATTGCACAATTTCACTTGATTCCGAGACAGTTGGCCGCCAATGGCCTCTCTGCCGACCCTCCTAGGTTCACTTCGGAAGCCATCAAGAAGATTATAAGGGAGTATACCGAGGAGTCTGGCGTTAGAAATCTGGAAAGAGAGATCGCGACGATTTGTAGGAAGCTGGCCAGAGAAAGGGTAGCAGGTTATCAAGCGAAAGGCTCACCACGCCAATTGGGCCCCGCAGATGTGAAAAAGTTATTGGGCCCGCGGAGATATCAGAGAGAAACGAAATATGCTAGCAATAGGGTAGGCGTTACCACCGGTTTGGTGTGGACTGATTTCGGGGGGGAGATAATCTTCGTCGAAACCAGCATTATGCCTGGTGCACAGCAGTTGATTTTGACCGGGTCTTTAGGAGCTGTTATCAAGGAATCCGCCCAGACGGCCCTGAGCTATATCCGCAGCCACGCAAGGGAACTGGGGATCGATTCGGATTTTTACGCTGACAAGGATGTCCATATCCATATACCGGCGGGGGCAATCCCTAAAGATGGCCCGTCAGCAGGGCTGACCATTGCCATTGCTCTCATATCACTTCTCACGGGGAGAAAGGCGAGAAGTGATGTCGCCATAACAGGGGAACTCAGCCTTACAGGACGGGTCCTCCCGGTAAAGGGAGTGAAAGAAAAGATTCTGGCGGCTCAGAGGGCTGGAATAAGGACCGTTATCTTTCCTAGAAAAAATGCTGTGGACATAGAAACGCTGGACCAAGAAGTGCTGGAGGAGATCCAGGTCATCACAGCAGAGGAACTATTGGAGGTCATTGACGTGGCATTGATTCCACTTGAAGGCGAACGATAAAAAGAGATCTTAGGGCTCTTCCAGTTTGTATTTCTTGAGCTTTCTCCACAGCGAGACCCTATCAATCCCAAGAATCTCGGCAGCCTTTGTCTTGTTTCCTTTGGTCTTTCTCAAAACCCACGAGATGTATTCCTTTTCCTGGTCTTCCAGGGTCAAGAATTCCCTTTGCCTGGGCCGATGCACCCTTAGGGTGAACTGTTGAAGATCTGGGGGCAGGTGCTTGGGCTGCACAGTGTCTCCTTCGCAAAGGACCACGGCACGTTCAATGATGTTTTCCAGTTCTCTCACATTACCTGGGAATTCGTAGGCCATGAGTATGTCCATTACCTCATCGGATATTTTTTCCACATCCTTGTTCTGGGCATCAGCAAATTTTTTCAAGAAATGATGGGCCAACAGCGGGATATCGTCTCTTCGTTCAGTAAGGGCGGGAACCTCCAGGGTGATCACATTTAGACGATAATAAAGATCCTGGCGAAATGTTCTTTTCCTCACCTCCTTTCTGAGGTCCTTATTTGTGGCAGCCAGGACCCTTATATCCGCTGGAATTTCCTCTGTTCCTCCTACTCGGATGAGCTTTTTTTCCTGCAAGACCCGGAGAAGTTTGACCTGCATGGAAAGGGGCATATCTCCAATTTCATCCAAGAGAACTGTTCCACCTGAGGCAGCCTCTAGAAGACCTTTTTTCACCCCCCTTGCGCCTGTAAATGCTTCTTTTTCATGACCGAACAATTCGTTAGCCAATAGCTCCTCGCTAAAGGCGCCGCAGTTGAATGCCAGAAACCGCTTTTCGGCCCTTGGGCTTAATTGATGAATGGCGCGAGCCACAAGTTCTTTTCCTGTTCCCGTCTCACCAAGTATCAACACATTACAATCAGTGGGTGCGATTTGGCGTATAGTTTCTTGCAGGGAAAGCATCTTGGCGCTCTTCCCTATGATCATGGGAATCTGCGCTTGCTCCTTAACCTTGGCGCGAAGCTCTGAGACTTCCTTCTTAAGCTGCCTTTTTTCGAGGGCTGTTCTTACCGTGTGGCGTACTTCATCCAGCTTGAAAGGCTTTGAGATGTAATGATAGGCACCCTTTTTCATTGCCTCCACGGCTGTATCCACCGTTGCATAGGCCGTGATGAGGATAACCTCTGTGTCAGGGGAGCGTTGTTTGGCATGTTCAAGAACCTGCAGGCCATCAATGGGCTGCATTTTTAGGTCCGTCAGCACGATGTCGAACTCTGTTTTTTCCAGATGCTTGATTGCCTCCACCCCGCTGTCTAAAGCAAGAACCTGGTAGCCTTCCTTCAACATTATGTGTTCCAGATTCTGAAGGGCTATGGGTTCGTCGTCCACTACCAATATTCTGGGCTTGTCTTGTTCCATCAATTACTAACCTTCATAGGGAGCCGGATAGTGAATCGGGTTCCTTGTCCTTTCTTGCTATCAACCGAGATACTTCCATTATGTTGCTCGATTATGCCATGGACTATTGAAAGGCCCAGCCCAGTTCCAGCCCCTACCTCCTTGGTTGTAAAGAAAGGGTCAAATATACGGGACAGATGCTCAGCATCAATTCCCACGCCCGTATCTTCCACTTCGATAATTGCCTCGTTTTTCTCCTGATCTCTTCTAGCCACGACCCGAATCTCCCCTGGGGGGTCGGGAATGGCTTGGATTGCATTGAGGAAAAGGTTTAAAAACACCTGTTGCATTCGTTGTGTGTCAAGTGGGATGATAAGGTCATCAGGTATATCAATGTGAATTTCTATTCCTCCTGGGAGTTGACTTGCCACCAATTGGCGTGCCTTGTTGACCACAGCCTTGATGGAGCAAGGCTCCAGTGAGAATTCCTTTGTCCGTGAAAATTCAAGGAGTCCCTTCACAATGTCTCTGGCCCTTGCTATTTCCTTTTCGATGTTCGTCAACATTTTCCGCAAGAATTCCTTGTCAATCTCGTCCAGTTCTTCGAGCGCTATCTGGCAAGAAGTGGAGATATTATTCAACGGGTTATTCAATTCATGGGCAATACCTGAGGTCAGGGTTCCAAGGGATGACAGCTTTTTGGCCTGCACCAGCTGGCTCTGGCGCCTCTCAAGTTCACTGACCATACGGTTGAAGGCCTTGATAACTCGCTCTGTCTCGTCCCTGGTATCTGGTACGGGAAGGGGTTGGAAGTTTCCTTCTACAATCTGAACCGTGGCCCTTTCGATAAGCCTGAGGGGCTGTATAATCTTTCGAGCCACGAAGAAGGCGAGAAAGCCCCAAAAAAGGAAGAACAGGACCATGGCAGCAAAGAGATGCCCATACAACCGCTCCAGGATCAAAATAATGCGCTCTCTTTCGAATTTGACAAGTTCCCGTGAGAGATCCACAAGTGCTTTTCCCTTCTCCCTAAGCGTTTCTTGCAGGTTCTCTAGGGAAGTCAAATCACGGGATATGGCCACCTGCCTGATTCGGTCAATGAGCTCGCCATACTCAATCAGTTCTTTTTTCAGACGCCCAATTCTTGGGGCGCCTTCCAATTCTTTTAATTCAGGGGTAAATTTTCGAAGTGTGCTTAGGGCAATGCCGATATAGCGCTTATTTTCGGCCAAGGCCCCACTCTCTGAAAAACCATAAAGGAAAAAGTTTTTTTCATACCTCCTGATTTCCAAAACTATGTTTTGTAAGTCATCTGCAATTTCCACAAACCTGATTTTTTTCTCTATAACTTTCAGGTTTCTGTAAGACAGAAGCCCTACGATGGCCACTGCCAGAAAAAATAGCGAAATGCCAAGGATAATTTTTTGCCGAAGGTTTAGTGAAATGATTTGTTTTGATGAGGTATTGGGGCGGACCATAGGATGATTACTCAAAAAAGTCCCGATGTCCCGGCCCTTCTCTTATGGCACGGGTTCATCAGAGTTCCGATTTCTAATCCTGTTCAATGGCCTACTGCGAGCAAGCCGCTTGCAGCCAATCCCAGGATCAGTATTTCCAGAACGGCAAAGAGGGCATACAGCCAGTCCTTGGTCCTGCAGAGTATTGGAACAATAGCGGCATAACAAAGTATTGTGACACCCGCCAGGATAGCGATACCAATAAAATTAAGGAAGTCCCCGTAGCCAAGCATTCGTACCCAGCTCCAACCCCCTTCTATTTTTGCATGGTGCAGATAGTCATGCACATTCATTGACCAGTACTGTGAGATCTGATCAAGCGGGATGTAAGGCTTCATTATGCCAAAGGCATATATTATGAATGTTATGAACAGGATCACAAGCCCCACAAGCATACCCTTCTCAAGGATGGATGCGTAAATCAATTGCTCGGGTCCTGCCTTGAGGTTTGCTGAAGTCTTTTCGACCATTTTTCCCTCCACTGTTCTAGATTCCAAGCCCTTTGAGCAAGGCCTTTACGCCTGCAAATGCCAGTATGGCGATAACGATCCACCTAACAAGAGTGGGTTTCACGACGGCAAGGATCCTGACACCGACAAAAGATCCAAGCATGATGCCAACAAGAGAGGGGACAACCATCATTGGGATCACGCAGCCTTTGTTAAGATAGATCCAAGCCGCAGAGGTGTCAGTAATGGAGAGAAGAAACTTGCTCGTGGCAACGCTGATCTTCAAAGGTGCCCCCATTACCAGGTTCAGCACTGGCACATTGGCCCATCCTGCCCCAAGGCCAAACATGCCTGCCATAATACCGATTATTACAAACAGACACAGACCAAGGGGAGTCCTATGTATCTTCCAGTCAATGATTTGCCCTGTGCTTCCCTCTTGGTACACACCGTAAATTCTAAGAATGCTTGACAGCTTGTCTGCCTTTGGCACGTCCGGCAGTTCGGATTTTTTTGCGGTGAGCATCAAGATGCAGATACCTATTATTGTGGCTCCCAGCGCTATCTGCACGATGTTGGTGGGAAGGGCTAAGCCTATCATGGCTCCGGCAATGGCGCATGTGGAGGCAATGAGTGCCACGGGTATTGCCAGCCTAAGGCTCGCCAGATTCATTTTCAGTAACCCTGGGCCCGCAGCAAGGGCCCCCGATAGGGCCACCAATAAGCCACAACCGCGAACAAAGTCAAGGTGAAATGGGAAGAATCCGCTTATGATTGGGACAAACAAGACACCTCCCCCAACTCCGCCCAAGACAGCAAAAATTCCCATAACAAAAGTAACCAGTAGTAATACCAAAGGCCAAAACCACCAGACATGCCCGCCGGCTGCCGAGGACGTCGCCTGGGTTCCCGCAGCCTCAGATATGCCGTATAAGGAGAGAGTGCAAAGCAATCCAGTCAGCAAGATCAGGCTTACTTTCGAATAGATTTTCATCTACAGCTCCCCAAAATAGTTGTTTAAGCTTGTCTAGAATGAAGAAGAATATGGTAAAAATCTATTATTAGCCTACTCGTGATTTTCGGCACAATATTAAAATCCTATTTAAGTGTCAAGAAAATTTATTACAAAATGCAACAAAAACATCAGGCAAAGGGACAAACTCAAAAATTGATGAAAAGTTTGCGCTTGACAGGTAAGTGGTCAATCCATACGAAGGTTATGGGGCCCTGGAGAAAACAAGGGCGAGGATGTCAATTGCAGAGTCAAGATATATGAGACAAATGCCGAAGTTGTCATGGAAAGGCATCTATTTGGTTAAGGATTTCGGAGGGTCGGTAGTGTTAATTAATATGGAAAATGGCGGGGTGGGTCATGGAAACTTTTGTGTCCGTTGTTTGTGACAATACTGTGGGCAGGTCGGACTTCTTGGGGGAACAGGGGCGGCGGGGCTGCGACGGGTACACCTCGGCAATTTGCACGTTTTGGGGGATGCTTACTGAGAACAGATATGCGCATTCAAATAACAATGAAAATTAGGACAGCGTAGAGGGAGCTATCTTCAGGCTCTTAAAATACCGCCGGTAAAATCCCCTGTCCCGGGTAAGCAGTGTATCTGCACAATTGAGAGCATGGGCTCCAATCAAAAAATCGGCAAGAATCCGTCTCTTGTTTCCCCTTGCCGCCCTATATTTTTTCCAAAGCTGTCCTGCAGCAAAGGCGGTTTCCTTGTCAATAAGCACAATCCTGATTCCGAGACCCTCCAAGATGTTGTCTAGAGTATGGCAGTCATCGAATTGAGGTGCCAGTTCTGCGTAAACAATCTCATTTATGACCAGCGAGCCGCTCTGAAAAGCTGTCTCTAAAGCGTTTGCCGAGCTTTCGCCGAACTCAGGATCAGGTAGAAAGATATCCAGCAAAATGTTCGTATCGACAAAAGTGATCATCTACCTCTTATCTCTTCCATGTAATCGTCAGTTCTACCACCCTTCCCTAGGATGCCAAATACATGCCTGACAGGACTTAGATGGGTGGTTTTCTTTCTTAATTTGATCCCGTCTTCCAATGGCAAAAATTCTACCTCCATGTTGGGAAGTAACCCGTATTTTTCCCTAAGTGCCTTGGGTATTGTGACCTGTCCTCGCCCTCCTATTTTCATACTTACATACCCCTATTTTCATATTTTGTTTTTAAGTATAAAGATTCCTGGCTGCTATTTCAAGTACTCTCCAAGGCAAATTATTGGTTTTTCGCCTCCCTTTTCTGGATTTTTGCCCAAGTGTCCCTGAGTGTGGCGGTTCGGTTGAATACCGGTGTTCCGGGCTTGGAGTCCACCGAATCAACACAAAAGTATCCCACCCTTTCAAACTGGAACCGTTCGCCTGGCTTTGCGTTCGCCAGGCTCGGTTCTACGTAACATGGATTCAACACTACTAAGGAATTCGGATTTATGTATTCCTTAAAAGTCTTGCCTTTTTCCACGTCTCCAGGGTCGGGCTTCAGGAATAGGTGTTCGTAAAGGCGCACTTCCACTGGTATTGCGTGGGCCGCCGACACCCAATGAAGTGTTCCTCTCACCTTTCTGCCGTCAGGGGCATCACCTCCACGGGTTGCAGGGTCGTATGTACACCGAAGCTCGATAACCTCACCCGTATTCTCGTCCTTTATCACGTCCACACACGTAATGAAGTAAGCATACCTCAAGCGCACCTCGCGCCCAGGGGCAAGGCGGAAGAACTTCTTGGGTGGGTTCTCCATAAAATCATCCCTTTCAATATAAAGCTCCCGGGAGAAGGGTACCTTGCGCGTCCCCATTGAAGGGTCTTCGGGGTTGTTTATGGCATCCAGCTCCTCCACTTTGTCTTCAGGGTAATTCTCGATCACCACCTTCAAC
>Ga0190334_1001388_pt1 | contig 10538 bp, 12 predicted proteins | sample 48720478_MG_FD_161270 | JGI IMG/M metagenome (GOLD analysis project Ga0190334, IMG submission 161270) | Hydrothermal vent sediment bacterial communities from Southern Trench, Guaymas Basin, Mexico - 4872-04-7-8_MG | ecosystem: Environmental > Aquatic > Marine > Hydrothermal vents > Sediment ...
CTATCAATATTTTTTATAAATAAAAAAAATTATCTCTTATACACAACTTTTATTTTACTCCCGTTTGAGTTTATAACCAATAATTTCGTGCTGTCCCCTTTAACAATAGCAAAATTGTATAAAAAGAGATGGGATATAGAATTGTTCTTCAAGTGGATAAAACAAAACTTGAAAATAAAATCATTCCTCGGAACCTCTAAAAATGCAGTGCTTATCCAGATTTGGACAGCTCTTATTTATTATCTTATTCTCTCTTACATCAGGTTTCAAGGAAGATACCCTAAATCATTGACTTTCCTTGCTAAAATCATCCCTGAAATCTTATTCTCCAATACTGACTTTATTGATATCCTTCAAATAGATGATAATGAAGGTATTAATCTTATAAAAGAGAAAATTAATTCTCCTCCCTCCATGTTCCCTCGAAACACTTGATTTTATTACCCCCTTCAAATACAAAAATTTTCGGGACAGTAATAGCTCTGCTCCCTTTCCCTTGAACTTAGCTTTTTATGATGCTAAACTTTTAAAATGAGTAAGTTTTTAGTAATTGTATTATTTTTAGGGATTTTTGGGGTTTATATTTTTGCTCACTATTTGATTTTTAAGGATATTATTTTGATTTTTGGTATTAATAGTATTAAATTAAAAGTTATTTTAGAAATTTTTATAGCTTTTTCCGGTTTAAGCTTTTTTATCTATGAGATTTCTCTTAAATTTTTCAGATTGGGATTTTTGCAGTATTATTCCTCTGTATGGATGGGCTTCATAACCCTTTCTTTTGTATTTTTTATTTTAATATGGTTATGGGATTTAACAGGTTTACCCTATGTTAAGGTTTTCGGCTTTTTTACACTGTTTTTGGTTTTAATTTTAATGATTATTTCAGTTAAAAACGGACTTAAATTGCCTGAGGTGAAAAAGATTGAAATTGTGTATAAAGACCTTCCACCTGCTCTCGATGGTTATAAAATAGTTCATCTTTCCGATTTGCATTTGGGAAGTGTTAAAGCAAGAGGATGGAGTAAGAAAATTGTTAAAATTGTGGATTCTCTTAATCCTGACCTTATTTTGGTCACAGGAGATCTTATTGATAGGGGAGCCGGTCATATTAGAGAGGGTTTTTATGAACTAAAAAAACTTAAAGCCAAAGAGGGAATATACGCTGTTACAGGAAATCATGAGTTTTATTCAAACTACAATCTTTTTCTTAAATTAACCGAGGAAACGGGAATAAATAAAATAAGCAATAAGTGTGTAAAAATTAATGAGCATCTTGAAATTCTGGGGATGGATGATCCTGAGCTCAGGGCTTTTTTAAAGAAAGATATTGAACTTGAGGATATTATCAAGAATTGCTCTGATGAAAGATTCAAAATTTTTCTTTATCATAGACCGGAAAAATTTGAAAAGGCCGTGAGTTTGGGAATTAACCTTCAGCTAAGTGGACATACCCACAATGGACAGATTTTCCCCATTAATTTTATAGTTTCTGCTGTTTACAAATATCATTATGGACTTTTTAAGCTTAAAAAGTCTTACATTTATACTACTTCAGGTATTTCCACATGGGGCCCTCCGATGAGGCTTTTTTCCGAAAATGAGCTTCCTCTTATTATTTTAAGGAGGGGAGAATGAAAGTTATTGTTTTTGGAGTCGGTAGGCAGGGTGAAAGGATTTTGGAGCTTTTGGTTTCAACTGATAAATATGAAGTTTCTGTTTTTGACAAATCGGTTAGAAGATTAAAATATATTGAAAAAAAATATGAAAATTCCGTTGAGGTTTTGAACAATGTGCCTGAACTTAAAACTCCTGATTTTAACTCTTTCTTAAAACCCTTTGATATTATTGTGGATGCTCTTCCTTCCGTACATTCTTATGGATTAATGAAAAAAGTTGTTGAATCCGGCAAAAAGATGGTAAGTGTTTCATACCTTGAAGAGGATTTTATGAAATTTGATGGAGATGCTAAGAGTAAAGGGGCCTTAATAATCCCGGATTGCGGAGCAGCTCCCGGACTTTCCCATCTTTTGGCAGGCTATTCTGCGAAAAGGCTTAAAAACCCCAAAAGTGTTATTATGAAAGTTGGAGCTATTCCGAAAGAGCCGGTTCCTCCATTTAATCATAATATAACATGGTCAGCCTTTGATCTCATACAGGAGTACATAAGGGATGCCAAGATTAAAAATAATGGAAAATTTGTAAATATAAGACCTCTTTCTAAAATTTTTAAGGAAAAGGTGTTGGAAATGGAACTTGAATCCTTTTATACTGATGGAGTAAGATCATTTTTTACTTCATTCCCTGAAATTCCGGAAGTTGAGGAGAGAACTTTGAGGTACAAGGGGCATCTTGATTTTATGAAAGCTCTTGAAGTAACAGGTTTTTTAACCAATGAAAGGATTGAAACGGATAATTTTGATTTAATCCCTTCGGAATTTTTGGCCTATCTTTTTGAAAACAGGTTTAAAAAACTTCCTGAAGAGGATATATTTTTAATGGAGATTTTAGTAAGTAGTGATGGTAAAAAAGAGATTCATACTTATTTGATGGAGTATGATAATGAAAACAGAGTATCCGCTCTTGTTAATTCTGTCGCAATAACAGCTTTTGTTATGATTGAGATGATAGCAAATGGTGAAATAACCGAAAAAGGTGTTTTCCCCCTTGAAAAACTTGCAAATGATGATATATATAAGAAAATGATAAAAACCCATGAAGATTTAGGAGCAAAATACAGATTTGAGATAAAAAATGAAGAAGGATGAAGAGCTTAAACTTTTAAAGGAAGCATTTGAAAAATTTGTCAAAGCCTCAGGAGAACTTCAATCCTCTTATAATGAACTTAAAGAGAGAGCGAAAAATCTGGAGCTTGAGCTTAAGGTTGTTAACAGAAAGCTGAAGAAAAGCCTTAAGGAAAAGGAAAAACTATCCTCTTATTTAAGCAATATAATTGAAGGAATAAGCTTGGGTATTTTAATACTTGACAACAGAGGTAAGATTACTCTTTTTAATAAAAAAATAGAGGGAATAATTCCTTGTATTGATAAGGATAAGAATATAAAAGAGCTTGATAAAAACAGTATTACCGAAGAGCTTATGCAAGCAGTGGAAAATGGAGAAGATTTTGAAAAAGAGATAGTTTTTTCTGGAAAAATCTATCTTCTCTCTTTCGGAAAGCTTAAAGGTAAAAAGAGGAAAATAGGTTATTACATAATATTGAAAGATATTAGTGATATGAAGGAGCTTGAAAAGGAGATTTCCCGGGCAAACAGATTGAGAGCCATGGGGGAGATGGCAGCTGAACTTGCCCACGAAATCCGAAACCCACTTGGTTCCATAGAGCTTTATGCTTCCATGCTGGAGGAAGATCTGAAATCTGCAAAACTTAGCACTGATTATATTAAATTCATAAGAGAGGAGATTAAAAAGCTAAATTCTCTTGTGACCAATATTTTACTTTTTACAAGGGATATTGCTGTTTCAAAAACAGAGGTTAATGTTAAAAATTATATTAAAAACATATTAAATCTTATTAAACCTCTTGCAAATTCTGATGATATAAAAATTTCATTTAACACAAAGGAAAAAACAGCCTTTTTTGATCCTGAGCTTTTTGAAAGAGTATTTTACAATCTTTTGTTAAATTCAATTCATGCTTTAAAAGGGATTTCCTCCCCGGAAATTTCCATAAAATTTTACAAAGAAAAGAGGAATCAGATTTTTGTGGTTAAGGATAATGGAAAGGGGATGGACAGGGAGATTCTTGACAAAATTTTCAACCCCTTTTTTACGACAAAGGCAAAAGGAAGCGGACTCGGTCTTAGTGTTGTTTACAGAATTGTAAGGGCTCATGATGGTAAAATTTCGGTAAAAAGTGAACCGAGAAAAGGTACTGAAATAATCATTGAAATTAAGGAGGGTTAAGGTGATAAAGGATATTTTAATTGTTGATGATGAAGTTAGTATGGCAAAGGCTATGGCAGAGGCTTTGAAAAGACTTGATTATGAAACAGATGTTGTCCATTCCGCAGGAGAGGCTCTTGAACTTTTTGATAAGAATATTTACAAAGTTGTCGTAAGTGATGTCAGAATGGAAAAGATGAGCGGAAAGGAACTTTTAAAGAAAATAAAAAAGCTTTCCCCAAAAACCGCCGTTATTTTGGTCACAGCTTACGGAACCGTTAAGGATGCTGTTGAAGTTATGAAAGAAGGAGCATCGGATTACATATTAAAACCCTTTTCAGCTGAAAAACTTCAGCAAACAGTAAAAAGATATTTTCCTGCGGATTTTTCACCTGTAAGGATAAAGGAGCTTGCATACAAGAGCAAAAGTATGGAGAAGGTTATGAATCTTGCTGAAAAGGCTGCGACAACAGTTGCTCCTGTTCTTATAAGAGGGGAAAGCGGAACAGGAAAAGAGATGCTTGCAAGATACATTCACAATAAAAGTTCAAGAAAAGATAAACCTTATATAGCTGTGAACTGTGCTGCAATACCTGAAAATCTTCTTGAATCAGAGCTTTTTGGTTATGAAAAAGGAGCTTTCACAGGGGCTGTTAGCTCCAAACCGGGGAAATTTGAACTTGCTGACGGAGGGACCTTAGTTTTGGATGAAATCAGTGAACTTCATCCCTCATTACAATCAAAACTTTTAAGGGTGCTTCAGGAGGGCGAGGTTGACAGATTGGGCGGGATAAAGACAATCCCTGTTGATGTAAGATTAATCTCAATAACAAACAAAGAGATTGAAACTTTGATAGATGAAGGAAAATTCAGGGAAGATTTGTTTTTCAGAATAAATGTTATCCCCATAGAAATTCCTCCTTTGAGGGAAAGACCTGAGGATATAGAGTATCTGGCAAGTTATTTTCTTAATCTCTACAAAGAGGAAAGCGGAAAAACAGATTTAAAGATGGGAGCTAAAACGATAAGCCTTCTTAAAGAATACAATTGGCCCGGAAATGTAAGAGAATTGCAAAATATAATTCAAAGGGCTGTAATCTTTGCCGAGGGAAAAGAGATAAAGCCAGAGGATTTGTTTATTACGGAGAAAAGTAACAAGATAAAGCTTTCAGATGAACTTTTGAGATTGGATGAGATGGAAAGAAGAATGATAATTATGGCATTGAAAAGGACACTTGGCAATAGAAAAAAGGCGGCTGAGATTTTGGGAATCTCAGAGCGAACTTTGAGAAATAAGGTTAAAGAGTATGGGGTTGATATTGAGAAGCTATTAAGAGAGAGAGTGGGATAGGAAGCATCTTATAGTTGGTGATTGGTGATTAGCTCATGGTAAAGCTTCATAGGTAGTAATCGGTGATTAGCTTACAATAAAGCCTCATAGTTTGTAACCAGTAATTGGTTTCCAATAAAGCCTCATAGTTGGTAGCCGGTAATTAGCTCACAATAAAGCTTCATAATTAGGGATTAGTTTCTCATTATCAGTCAAGCATCTTTAGACAACCCCGCTACACTCCGTCTCTTTTGGCTCGCAGTAATTTAGGCTTTCTATCTTCTCCTAAACAGGTTAATATGAATTTTGGATTTAGAAGAGAATAATAATTTTTGCGCAAAATTTTCATGTAAAAGTATTATTGACAGCAAAAAATAAATTTGATAATTTTAAACCAAGGAGAAAAAATGGGGTAAATAAGCCTTGTTATATTGATAATTATGAATTAAAAAGGGGAAGATTATGAAAAGATTATCTTTGTTTTTAATTATAATTTTATTTTGTCTCCAGCTTTTTTCTCAATCATTTGAAGAAATAAAAAAGAAAGCGGAAAAGGGGGATATCGACTCACAATATAACCTTGCTCTAATGTATTTTTATGGGAAAGGGACTCTTAAAAATTTAAAACGAGCCTTCTATTGGTTTAAGAAGAGTGCTGAACAAGGGCATGGAGTAGCACAATATTTTGTTGCTTCCATGTATTATGAAGGAATTGCAACAGAGAAAGACTTCAGAGAAGCTTTTTATTGGTTTAAGAAGAGCGCTGAACAAGGCTATGCAGCTGCTCAGTTTTTTCTTGCTATTATGTATTACAAGGGGAAGGGAACAGAGAAAAATCTAATGAAAGCTTTTTATTGGATGAAAAAGAGTGCTGAACAAGGGTATGATAAAGCCCAATATAATCTTGCTCTTATGTATTACAAGGGAAAAGGGATAAAAAGAGATCTAAAAAAGGCTCTTTTTTGGTACAAAAAGAGCGCTGAACAAGGAGTCGCAGAAGCACAATACAATTTAGGTGTAATGTATTTGGAAGGTAAAGGTACTTCTATAAATTTTAAGCGAGCGTTTTATTGGATAAAAAAGAGTGCTGAGCAAGGTTTGGACAAAGCTCAATTTAACCTTGCTTTGATGTATGAGAAGGGCATGGGAATACCGAAGAATGAAAAACAAGCATTTTATTGGTATGAAAAAAGCGCTGAAAATGGGAATAAATTAGCCCAATATAATGTAGCGTTAATGTATTTCAAAGGTAGAGGAACATTTAAAGATATAAATAAAACATTTTATTGGATGAAAAAGAGTTCAGAGGGGGGAGTTGCAAGGGCTCAAGTATTCCTTGGTGTTATGTATTATTTTGGAATAGGGACATTAAAGAATAAAAAACAAGCAGCATACTGGATTAAAAAAGCCTATGAAAATGGAGAAGAAAAAGCCAAATTATTATGGGATAAATATGATCTGTGGAAATATCAATAAAAATTTTTAGAGTAAGTTATATTTCTAAAATTTAAAATAAATAGTCTTTCCATATTAATATTACAATTTATCAAGCAATTCTTTTTTCTTTTGTTCAAATTCTTCTTCACTAATGATACCTGAATCTTTAAGCTCTTTCAGCTTTTTTATTAAAGCTAAAATTTCTTCTCCACTTTTTTGTTCAATTAAAACTTTATTTTTTTCTTTTTTCTTTATTTGCTCTTGTTTTTCTTGCTCTTGTTTTTTTAATATTCTTTCTATTTCTTTTCTATTAATCCTCTTTAAACCCAAGAAAGAAAGCCTAACTGAAAGAAACAAAAAGAATATTAATATCAAAATACCTACCTTCCATTTAACATTATAAAAAGAGTAATAATCAATTATAGCAATAGGAAGGATAATCAGGGAAATTATCAATAAAGGAATTGTAATTGTTAATAAATCTCTGAAAATTTTCAAATAGGGATCATTGTCTAATAATTCTTTAATAATGAGGTAACATATCCATAAAAGACTAAAAAATATTAAGAATAAAAAAGTATAATAATTAAATTTAAAAAACTTAACTGGATCATTAATAATTTTTTTTACGCCGCTGAAACCGTATTTTTTAGATTCATAAACTTCAAAATATGGTAAAAACATTGACAAAAGTTCAATTACTGAAAAAAACAGAATTGAAAGCAAATATTTTTGTTTTAAGTTTTTAATTGGCATTTTACCCCCTTTTTACAAATTTCAAAATCAGAAACAGATTCATTATTAAATTCAATGTAAAAACCAAATTTATAATTTAATTGATTAGTAAATGCTTCTAATTTTTTTATATCATATTTTTTAGAAGAATTATTTTCTTCTTTTTTAACCTCAATAACGAGTAAATTATCTTCATTATTTCCTCTTTTGTGAATTATAATATCGGGATAAACTGTTGTTTGTTTTAAATCCGTAGATTTTGTATTTTTTATTTCCAATTTTAAGTTTTTTGTTATGTAGATTTCATCTTTTAGCATTCTATTATATTCGCAATCCACATAATAATCTTGAAATTCTCTTTGTAAATATTCTGCAAGTTTGTGTGTAATCGATCTCTCATTTACTCCTTTTTTTAAAAGAAATTGTTCTTTTTTTAGAAAAACAAATAAAGCTTTTATAAAATCACTAATTCTTGGGAAATTTTCTTTTTTTAATTTTTTATTTATCTCATCTTTTCTCATTCTTTCCCCTTTCATGTTTTTAATATAACTTTTTTCTTTGTATCTTGCAAGTATATACATTCATTATGGTTATTTATCACAATATTCTTATATAAAATAGTTGACCTTTTTCTTATTTAAAAACAAATAAAATTTCTCTTGACAACAAAATTTTGGTATGATAATTTTTGACAATAGGAATGAAAAATGAAGAGAGTGGGAAAAGGAAATAAAACCAAAAAGAAAATAGATATTTATAAAAAGCAAAATTTTTTATTTAAATATTTAGTTTTAATTATATATGTTAAAGAGAGGTAAAAATGAAAAAGTTATCATTAATTTTCTTTATTATAATATTATTCCTTTCCCAATTATTTTCAGAATACTTTAATGAAATAAAAAAGAAAGCGGAACAGGGGGATGCGGAAGCTCAATATAACCTTGCATTAATGTACCACTATGGGGTAGGAACATTAAAGGATTTAAAACAAGCTTTTTATTGGTATAAAAAGAGTGCTGAACAGGGAAATTCTGACGCTCAATATAGTCTTGCGTCGATGTACGACAACGGAGAAGGGATACCGAAAGACAAAAAGAGGGCTCTTTACTGGTATAAAAAGAGTGCAAAACAGGGTAATATAGACGCTCAAGTTTATCTTGAATTGATAGGGATACTAAAAGATAAAAAAAAGGCTTTTTATTGGTATAAAAAGAGTGCTGAGCGGGGAGATGCAAAAGCTCAATATAATATAGCTTTGATGTATTTAAATGGGGAGGGCGTACAAAAAGATTTGAAGCAGGCTTTTTATTGGTTTAAAAAGAGTGCTGAGCAGGGGTATGCACCAGCTCAACTTTCTCTTGGCTTCATGTACGAAAATGGAAAAGGAACATTAAAAGATATGAAGCAAGCATTTTACTGGTATAAAAAAAGTGCAGAACAGGGAGATGCAGAAGCTCAAGTTAAACTTGGACTTATGTATGAATATGGGCTGGGGACTTTGAAAGATTTAAAACAAGCCTTTTTCTGGTATAGGAAGAGCGCAGAGCAAGGAAATGCAGCAGCTCAAGGCCTTCTTGGGTTTATGTATGAATATGGAAGGGGAACTTTAAAAGATTTGAAGCAGGCTTTTTATTGGTATAAAAAGAGTGCAGAGCAAGGAAACGCTATAGGTCAATTCATGCTTGGGGTAGCTTATTATTATGGAATAGGAACATTAGAAGATAAAAAACAAGCTGCTTATTGGATAAAAAAGGCTTATGAAAATGGCTATGAAGAAGCAAAGAAGTTTTGGGATGAACACGATTTGTGGAAATATAAATAAGGTTTGTTAAAAAAGTTCATACTTTAAAATAGAAATAAACAGTTATTCTCAAGCTAAAATTATAATTTATCAAGCAATTCTTTTTTCTTTTGTTCAAATTCTTCCTCACTAATAATACCTGAGTCTTTAAGCTCTTTTAATTTTTTTATAAGATCAATTATATTTTCATTGTTTTTATTTATGATTTTTAGTTCTTTTGTATTATTATCCCCTCTATCTTCTACATTTTTATTTCCTTTGGTAAAAGAAAACTTTAAAAATGCCACAAATGATATTATTGTGATAAAAATTAATGATGTAAATAACAAATATATCCCTATTTTCCAACTAAAACCACCATATTTATAATTTTTGTTTTTTATAATTGACAAAGAATAACTATTTAATTTTAATACAAAGAACAATAAAATAGAATTTAGAAAAACAGAAATAATAAATATAATAGAGAAAATTTCATATTTAGGTTTTTTCCCTTTGTGTTCCGTATAGATAAGGTAGATTATAAGTATCAATCCGATAAAAATGATAAAAAAATTAGATGCTTGGAATCAAAATTAATATGAAATATAAAATCCCATAAACTTTTAACACCATAGAATTCTTCTTCAGAAGATGTGGTAGAGGAATACTCGGAAAAAACGCCATTATATTTAAACTCATAGTAATAATGATAAACTGGTAAAAGGAATGAGAGCAAACCTACAACTAAAAGAAGGAACAATGGTAATAAAAGCCTTGATTTAAGATCATTAAGTTTCATTTTACTACTCCCTTTTTATAAATATCAAAATCAGATACAAATTCATTATTAAATTCAATGAAAAAACCAAATTTATAGTTTAATTGATTAGTAAATGCTTTTAATTTATTTGTATCATAATCCTTAGAAGAATTATTTTCTTCTTTTTTAACCTCAATAACGAGTAAATTATCTTCATTATTTCCTCTTTTGTGAATTATAATATCGGGATAAACTGTTGTTTGTTTTAAATCCGTAGATTTAGTGTCTTTTATTTCCAATTTTAAGTTTTTTGTTATGTAGATTTCATCTTTTAGCATTCTATTATATTCGCAATCCACATAATAATCTTGAAATTCTCTTTGCAAATATTCTGCAAGTTTATGTGTGATAGATCTTTCGTTCACTCCTTTTTCCAAGAGAAATTTTTCTCTTTTTAAAAAATCAAATAAAGCTTTTATAAAATCATCAATTCTCGGAAAATTTTCTTTCTTTAATCTTTCAATTATCTCGTTTTCTTCCATTTTCCCCTTTATTTTATAATTTAAACCTCTTTTTTATTTTTGTCA
>Ga0190334_1001391_pt1 | contig 10526 bp, 9 predicted proteins | sample 48720478_MG_FD_161270 | JGI IMG/M metagenome (GOLD analysis project Ga0190334, IMG submission 161270) | Hydrothermal vent sediment bacterial communities from Southern Trench, Guaymas Basin, Mexico - 4872-04-7-8_MG | ecosystem: Environmental > Aquatic > Marine > Hydrothermal vents > Sediment ...
TCAAGGCTCTGCTTTGGTTGGAAGAGTTATTTCATACTTTTGCAATAAATTTTGTCAAAAGGCATAATTTGAGGATTTACGAAGGGTTTTGGTGGAAATGGCTTTTTTCTATATTCTCTAAAATATAGATTCAATTACCAAAAACTATAAATACTATTAATATATTATATATTAGTGGTGAAAATGGAAGGAGAATGGTACGAGAAATTGTTGGATGGAGATGCATCTAAAAAAATTAATGAGATTTTTTGCAGATATTTAAAAAATTTTGACTACAAAAAAGAAGATACTCTACCTCCTCAGGTACTTCAGCATATAAGAAATGGAAGATGGTTATTCTGTGGAGATAGAATATTATCTGAAGAGTTTTATTCTCGAAGCCTTACGGGGTATAAAAAAGAATTTCTAGATTATCTCTGGGAAAAAGGTTATTCTATTGGTGATCGTTTTTTGGTGTTGTACTTTCCAGAGAAAGGAAAAGATATTTATTATGATAAACAAACTGGAAAAAGAATTGGCGACGAGATAGGGATTAACGATTGGTTTTTAAAAGAATAATTGGAAAAAATATATACCTACATCAAGATATAGATCAAAGTGTAGTGATGTGGATATTTCTTTTTATTTTACTAGATAGTTTAATTTAAATTGTTCTGAAATCTTTTTAATGAAAATGCAAATAATTTTATTTTTGATTAATTTTAATTCCGACAATACTTGAAATTCCGTTTTCGGAAACCACACCATACACCTGATCGCTTTTCGATATTGTAACATCATTATGGGTAATAATTATGTATTGCTGTTCCTTAGAGAATTCTCTAATCGCTTCTATAATTTTTTTTGTGTTTTCGCTGTCAAGGGCGGCATCGATCTCATCAAGCAAAACAAAACAACTCGGCCTGCATCTCTGTATTGCCAGAAGAAAACCTATTGCGGTTATTGTTTTTTCTCCTCCAGAAAGAGAATCTATACCAAGAAGTCTCTTTCCCTTCGGTCTTGCTTTTATTAGCAGTCCAGAATAAATATTTCCCGGCTCTTCCAAAACAATATAACCTTCTCCACCGGTAAACTTCGAATAAATGTCTCCAAATTCTTTATTTACAACTTCAAACAAATCCATAAATTTTTCTTTTCTTCGATTTTCAATTTCGGTTATTACCTTCAAGATGGCATATTTTTCTTCAATAATTTTTTCAACTTTCTCCTTCAAATCCTCGTACTCGCTTCTGTATTTTTCAAAATCTTCAACAGATTTCCAGTTTAAAGGACCCAACTTATTGATTTCGTGTGCATAACTTCTTAACTTTTCTTTTAATTCTGGAACGCTTCCTTCTTCCACTTCATCAAACAGTTCTGTTTCGGAAAGTTCATCTTGATAATTCTTAACTTCCACTTCTATTCTGGCAAGTTTTATTTTTTCGTCAGATAATTCGCTCTGCAATCTCAATTTTCTTTCATAAATTTTTCTTCTTTTCTCTTGAATTTTTCTTATTTCTTCTTCTATTTTTTCTGCTTCTTTTCCAATGCCCGCATATTTGCTGCTTGTTTCCTCTCTTTTTTTGGATATTTTTTTCAATTCTTCGTTCAATTTCTCCAGCTCTTTTTCCAGATTTTTGTTTTCTTCCGTTAAATATCCGATTTCCTTCCTGATTTTATTTGCATCAAAAAGCTGTTCTTTATATCCTCCCAAAACGGCACCGCTTTTTTCTATCAGAGAGCCTTCCAAAGTTGCAATTCTGTATTTATTCACAAATGGCTTGGAATTTTCTAGTTCATCTATAATTATTGTATTGCCCAACGCGTATTCCACGACATTTCTGAATTTTTCATCAAAACTAACAAGATTTATTGCATTTCCAATTACTCCTTTTCCTTCCGGAGTTTGAATGACGTTTCCTTTAATTTTATCAAGAGGGAGAAATTTCGCCCTTCCTATTTTGTTTTCTTTCAAATATTTTATATAAATGGGTATTTTATCAAAAGATTTTACAATTATATCATTTTTTGTATTTCCAAGGGCAACATCAATCGCCTGCTTATATTTTTGGTCGCAATCCAGAATTTGTTCAACAGTTCCAAGAATATCTTCCTTTCCAAGTAAAAATTTAATTGCTCTTGGTTTATTTATTTCAGAAATCTGTTCAAGGTATTTTTCCAATCTTTCTTTTTCCCTGTTATTTAAATTTATTTTGTTTTCTAATTTCATAATTTCGCTTTTTACTTTTTCTTGCTCTTCTATTACCTTAACTTCCTCGCTCCCTCTGAAAATATTTTTTGTATATTCCCTTAATTTGTTTTCTAATTCCTCAATTGTTTTATCCATATCCTGAATTTCTTTGTCTATTCCCTTTATTTTATCATCATATTCCCTTGCCTTTTCGCCAATTCTTTCTTTCTTACTCAGATGTTCGTCCAAAGTTTTCTTTAAAATTGAGAATTTTATTTTTTTAATTTTTGAGTTTAGTTCATTATAGGTTTCAACTTTTCTTTTCTCAACAGAAATATTCTGAAATAATTTTTCTCTTTCCTTTAAAAGCAAACTTTGTTCTTTTAAAATTTCATCTACTTTTTTCAATTCCGTTTCGCTCTTTTTCTTTTTTTCATCAAACTCCGCCAGCCCAGCAAGTTCGTCTATGATGTGCCTTCTCTCCAAGGGATTCATTTCCAAGATTCTCGTAACATCTCCCTGCGCGACAATATTCAGCCAATCTGGAGAAATCCTCGCCTCTCTTAATAAATCAAGAATTCTCTGTCTGGTTTCTATTCTGTTGTTTAATCTATATGTTGATTGTCCAAGAGTATTTATTTTTCTCTCAATTACTATCGTGTTTTCATCAAATTTTATTTCTCTATCAGAATTATCAATTTCGAGTTCAACTTTTGCACTATCGGACTGTCCCTTCTCGCTTTTGAAAATTAGGTCTTCCATCCTGTCTGCTCTCAAAGCCTTCGCGGAATTCTTTCCCAGAACAAAGGAGAACGCATCCAATATATTTGATTTTCCTGAGCCGTTGCTCCCGGCAATACAGGTTATTCCATCTCCAATAACTAAACTTGTCTTGTTTTTAAAGGACTTAAAACCTTGAAGGGTCAATCTTGAAAGTTTCACCATATATGGATTTTCTTTTAAAAAAGAAAAGAGATAAGCAAAAAGAAAACATATAAAAATATAAAATCTTCTTTCAAGTTTAAAAATCCTTTAAATCCTTATATGCAGTCCGGGTCATCTCCGGGTTTGCAAGCAATTCGCAAACCTTGCAAATTTTTCTCGAAGACGGCTCTCCACAAATTTTGCAATATTTTATTTTTCCTTTTTTGTAAAATTCTTTTCTCAGAGAGGGAATCAATAAATCTGCAAATTTAACAATCTGAAATAAAGACCCCGGATATTTCTCTTCCAACTCATATAAAAATTTTCTTATGGTTTTTCTTACAGATTCTTTTCCATAGGGACATCGTTTTTTTGGATAATAGGGCAGATTTAGAGCATCGCAATAGGCAAAAATCTCCTCTTCTGGAATTTCTCTTAATGGCTTTATTCGCGGAACAAATTTTTTTATTTCTTTATTTTCAACTTTTGGTCCCAATCTCAAAAATTTATCCAGATTCCCAAAAATAAAATTTAGAAAAATTGATTCCGCCTCGTCATTTAAATTAAATCCAAATGCCAGTTTTGTGGCTTTATTTTCTCTTGCTTTTTTGTTCAACAAATATCTTCTCAAGACACCGCAATAGGTGCATGCATTCAGTTTTTCGTTTTTTAGAATTTCCGGCAGATTCTTTGCAAATTCTTCCTTGAAGGAATAAAGTTTTAGGGGAATATTCATCATTTTACAAAATTCTTTTGCTTTATTCAGGGTTTTCTTTCTATATTCACCTATCCCTTCGTCTATTGCTATTGCGAAAATCTTCATATCTTTTCTCTTCTTTACAATCTCATTTAGAACATATAAACAAGAAATAGAATCTTTTCCCCCGGAAAGGGCAACACAAATGTTATCATTTTTTGAGAGAAGTTTATTTTTTCGGATATTTCTTTTTATTTTTTTCTCTATAGATTTTACAAAACATTTTTTACACAGTTCTATCCCCTCATATTTTCTTTTATAATAGGTTTTCTTTCCGCATTTGCAAACCATAATTAAATAAGATAAAATTATGCCTCCGTTGTGTAATTGGATAACACACCACTTTGCGGAGCAAAAAAATAGTGAAAAGGTGGCAATCAGGGTTCGAATCCCTGCGGAGGCATTTCCCTCAATGAGATATGGATATCTTCGAACAAATTTTCCTGTTTTATCTCTATTTTTTGTTGATTTGCAAGATGCAAGATTGCAACAAAATATCTTGCCGTTTCCAAATCACTTTTTCTGTTTGTCAGTTCATAAAAACTCGTCTTAATTATCTTTGAAAGTTCTCTAAAAACCTTTTCCACATAATCCTCAATATTTATTTTCATCAATCTCTGCAATTGATTTATTTTTTCTTCTCTCTTTAGTTTTATTTGTTCTCTTCTCTCTTTTTCGCTCATTACTTTTTCCAGAGTTCTGGTAAGTTCTTCAAAGGTTATGTTTCTTCTCGGTATTCTGCTGATGGGAGGTTCAAGAATCTCAAGGCCTTCTATATCAATTTTTTCCAATTCTCTTTCTTCCTTTTCTTCTTCAATGAGAGTCTCGGATTTTAATCTCAATAATATGGCGGAAACTAGAATAAATCTCGCCGGGATTCTGAAATTTATCTCTTTAAGTTGGTTTAGATATTTTAACAGAGAGTCCGCTATTTTTGTAATATTTATATTCCAGGGATCCAACCCCTCTTCTATTATAATTTCTCTTAGGACTGATTGAAAGTCAGACCCTTCTATAATAAGCTGAAGAATATCCATAATATTTAATATTGTAATCTATCTCGCAATTATCTTCTTAATTTTTTGTGCTCTGTCTTTCATCAATATTCTATATCCGCAGTGAGGACAAATAATACCCTCTTCTATTTTTTCAATTTTTCCTTTACATCTAACGCAGGTATAAGTCATTATTTCACCCTTGAAACAACAGCGGAACCGGGACAAATTATCAATATGGATTTTGGACCCATTACAATATCGCCGTCTATGGCAATAATGGTCTTTTTTATCCTCTCTATAGCTCTCCTAAGCTCTCCAATATCTTTTTCTTTCAACTCTTCTGTCTCTGCAAGAACAATCATTCCTTCTCTAATTTCCTTCTGAATTCTTTCGGTATCTTTATAAGCGGTTATTTTTTCTATTTTGATTTTTATTTTACCTTCTGTACTTTTTGGCTGTTCAATGATTTTGTTAAAATCTACATACTCTTCATCTTCTCCTTCAGTGCTTCTTAAAGTTTTTCCAAAGATTTTTTCAAGTACCATAAATAATATAAAATTATTTATAAGAGATAAAAGAAATATTTTTAAGAATTCAAGATGTTATCAATTAAATTTATAAAAATATTATAAAAAGCCCTCGTTTGTCTCTCTGACAGAATTTTTAAAATATTCTAATATTTTCGCAAATCTGCAAACTTTTATAATGCTTTCGTCCATAAATCTCCCAAGAAAAAGCATTTATTCAAACCAAAAATATATTATGATAATAACGATTTCCGGGCAGGTTGGTTCTGGAAAATCAACAATTGGGAAAGAGTTGGCAAAAAAGCTGAAATATAGATACATTTCGATGGGTGAAGTTTTCAAGAAATTAGCAAAAGAAAAAAACATGAATTTAACGGAATTTTTAAAATATGCGGAGAAAAATCTAAAAGTGGATAAAGAGATCGACGAAAGTCAAAAAAATCCCGGACAGAACTGTATTCTGGATTCAAGAATGGGTTTTTATTTTGCAAATCCAGATTTAAAAATCTGGCTAAAAGCCCCATTGGAGGTGAGGGCAAAAAGAATTGCAAAAAGAGAATCTTTCAAAAATGAAGAGAATATTAAAGAAAAAATCAAAGAAAGAGAAAAAGCAGAAAGAGAAAGATATATGAGAATGTATTCCGTGGATATTTTTGATAAAAACAATTACGATTTAATTATCGATACAGCAGAATATAATATTAATCAGGTTGTTGAGAAAATTATCTCAGCCGTAAAACAAAAATTTGCTGTTAAAAATCTGTATAAATAGTATTTATTATTTATTATTTTAATTTATGGAAGCGATGTGTAGAGATATTATAGGGAAAACGATAGTTTCAGAAGAAACTGGAAGAAAATTTGGGCTTGTAGGAAATCTCAATTTCATTGTTGAAAGTGGCGAACTTTTAAATTTGGTTCTTGAAGCTCCGACAAAGGCGGTAGAACAGATTAATTTGGAAACCGACGATTCTGGAAGATTTCTCATCCCCTTCTCAACAGTAAAATCGGTTGGAGATTTCATAATCGTCTCCGAAAAAGAAATTATTTGATTTTCATTTTTAGTTTTAGAAATAACTATTATGCATATAAATAGCTCTAAAAATATTAAAATCTTATTAATATTTTTGCTATTTCTAATTATAATTCCCGTAGAGGCAAATCCCGCTTCTTATTTAACGGAAAAAGTTGAGGCAAAATTTGATTATAATGGAACTTTAATTAGTTTGGATAATAAAGGCAGTGTTGAAGTAGAAATATTCAACAGAAACGATGTGCTACAAAACATAGAAATTATACTGTCAAGTACCTCAAATACGAATTTAAACGATAAAAAGGCCTATTCTGCTGTTGCTGCATCGCCTTCAATGGGAGATAAAACAAGACTGTATATAAATACAAATGAAAGTAATGAGAGCATATATTACAGATTTTACAACGCTCCGCTTGTAGGCATGAATTTGAGTTATCAGAATGAAATTGGAGGAAGAGACCTAACTCCCGAGAAAAACCGAATTAAATTCAAACTTTATTTAAATTCAAGTAAAAATCTAAATGGTGTGGAACTTAATATAAAAGCAAAAAAAAATACTTATGGAAGAAACGACTCTCTAAATTTTATAGAAGGGAATGCAAGTAATGGCGATGTTCATTTAATAGATACTGACTCAGACAATTTTAAAGATAATTTGAGATGGATTGGAAATTTAAGAAAAACTGCGACAATAGATTTTGTTGCCGAGATTACTCCCGGAATTAATTATCCTGAAGATGAACTGAAAGATGATATTGACTCAAAAGAAAGTCATCTTAATTATTCGCAACCATCTACTTTTACGGGAATAACTTTCTCGGATAGATTTGCGAGAGGACCAGTAAGACAGGGTGTAGAAATAATGGCAAAAACAAACTGGACTGTAAAAGGTTTTATAAAAAACATTGCTTATGGATTTATCTATTATATAGACCACTGGAATTTATACAAAGTTGGAGAAAATACGTCTTCAGCATCTGGAATGGTTAAAAGAAATATTCTTCCCGGAAAGTCGTTTTATACAGATGAATATGATACGGGCATACGGGCTTCCTCCACTCCAGAGCAAAGTTTAACAAAGCCTCCAGAGGTCTATTATTCGGTAGCATTTGACTGGAATGTTCTGTGGGGCGGATCAGAATACTACGGGCTAATAGATGAAAGAATGAATCTACCCAATTTATATCAAATGGATCTTGGTTTAAATAAAAGAATAGATATTATAAAAAATGATGCAAACGGAAGAATACTTGGCATTGAAGATGAAATAAAACACCTTGGGCATGCAAATATACAATTGAGCAATCTGAGTATAAATTTAACTGGTCTGAATGGATGGAAAGTTCTAAATCTAAAAATTTTCTATGTTAATAATACAAACAAAACAGAAATAATCAACTATACAAAAAAAGAAAACTCAGGAAATATGGAAATAATATTTCCTTTGAATATTTCTGAGAAAATCAGATTAAATGATATCATTCTTTTAAAATATAATCTTAGTGGAAGTGCAAAAGAAGAAAACAAAAAATATGTCTTTGGAATAAATGCGATAGCAATAACAAAAAGCGGAACTCCGATAAAGAAAACTCTAGTTAGTGAAATAGAAGTTCCCGGGTTAAAACCTGTTGAAGAAGAAACGGGTGGTGGAGGGGCTGGTGGAACTTATCCAGAAATAAGAGAAACCGCGCAGATAATAAAAATTTCTGCCGAAAACAAATTTATAACCGATTATACAATAGAAAACAAAGTATTATTTAAGGTAATAGATACGGGAACTAAAGGGATCAGAAATCCAACATATTTCTTATATCTGCCAGAAGATTCTTATTTGCATGTGGAAGATATAAAAATTACATTGATAAGGAAGGGTGTAGAAAAAGAATTAAATATTGAAATAGAAAAAATGGGCATAAAAGCCATAGGTAAAAAAAATTATCTGATATATGCCATTAAAAAGAAAACCGAACCCACGGAAGTAGATACATTGCATGATCAGGATATTATAAAAATACAATATAAACTGGATATTCCTCTGGGGACCAGCGAAATTATTACACGTGCCTATGGTTACAACTATTACGAAGACAAATACATATTTGAAGACGAAGTAACCAAAGTAAGGAGAGAATACTGGAAATTAAGAAATTTGACCATAACAGAAAGTAAATTTGAAAATAGAAAAATTTTTGTTGGAAAACCCGTAAGATGGATGAAAACAATAGAGATATACAATCCAAATGAGAGATCTGTAAAAGAATTGTACACAACAAAAGTTTTTGACAATAAACTGAACGTCAAAATACATGAATCAAGAAATGGAAGTACAAATAAGATAAACATAGAAAAAGAAGATAAAAGTACAGTTTCTTTTTTTGTAAACATAATGCCAAAAGAGAGAATTACCTATTTTGTTTTTGTAGATACGCCGCCAATTTTGGAAATAAAGAGAAATACAAACATTCTGGAAATAAAAAATAAAAGTGTGAAAATTAGTTTGGATATAACTATTAAAAACTTCGCTAAATACCAATATAAAAATGCTTATCTTGAATTGCCTATACAAAATATATTAAAATGCAATTTTAATTATTCTGTTATTGGAAATAAAACTGAGATAAAAATACCTGTAATAAAATCTTTTGAAAATAAAACTATAAAAATTGTTTATGTGGAAAAACCCCCGCTATTAAAAATATATACAGATAAACTGAGATATAGATGTAATGAAATAGTAAATATTACCTTATTGATTGTGCAGGACAAAAAAAAAGGTTATCTTGAAATAGAAATAAATGGTCCTGGAAATTCTCTAAATAATATTTATGCCGACTTGATTTCTTTGGAGAAGTCAGATACTAAAAAAAACATAGAAGTGAAACTGGAAAGATGTGCCACTGGAAATTATACAATATATGGGTATTACAAATCAAACTTCCGACCAATATTAATTTCCAAAGAAAGTTTTTTTGTTGATTGTGAAGAAGTTTATGACGTGCCTCTAATAATTTTTGTAATCCTCACAAGTATCCTAATAATCCTATTGGTAAAAACTGTTTATAGAAGAAAGAGTTGGAAAGAAGAAATCAAAGAACTAAAAAATCCTCGATAGATCGCAAATTAATATCCCAATCTGCTGTGGAATTCCGTTATTTTCATCAGAACGCGCGGATTGCTTTCTTCCTGTTTTTCATATTCGGACAAAAGATGTATATACTGCTTTCTGGCTTCAGTATAATTTCTGGAATTTATTAACATCTGAATACGATTAATAAGTTCAAAAATTTTATCCTTTTTTTCTGATTCTTCCTGATTTATTATGACGGGTTTATAAATATATCTTGGCTTGGCATAGTTTATTTGTGAGGCTAATCTCTCTTCAGGAGAAATATTTTTCTTTGTTTTTTCCATATACGAGTTATTTTCAATTTTGCTGTCTATCTTCTTAGATAATCCGAGAAGTTTCATCTCCAGATCGGCAAATCTTTTGTTCAAATTTTCTTTTTCCAAATCCAATTGTTTTTTTATTTTTTCTTCATAGTCTTTTAGTTTATTATCTATGTACGTATAATCAACTCCCGCCAATTTTCCGCTTTGTTCTCTTTTTAGGGTTTCCATTCTCCTATCAAAAAACTGTTTAATTTTTTCTACTTCTTTATTTAATTCTGTCATATTTAGACCTCCCGTCGTTTTATTGGTTCCTTTGATTACTTCAATCAGATCAGAAAACTTGCTCTCGGTATCGAATTTTAATTCGGCCAACTTTTCTTCTAATTCTTTATTTACTTTTTCTAATTCCCTTTTTTGTGCTGTTTCTGTTAATTTTAAAGACAATCTATCAACTGTTCTTAAAAGTTCTTTAAGTGTGTCCTCATTTGTTTCTATTTTATCTATATTGTTTCGTATTTTATTTAAATTTTCCTTCAGTTCATAAAATAAGGTTTCAACAGTTCCTGCATTCTTCTCCGTTTTATTTTTTAAATCTTCTACAATTTTAATTTTCTTATTTAATTCGTCTGCAATAGAAACAACATCTTTTAAACCTTTTATTTGTTCTATGGCGTTTGATATATCCTTAAATTTGCCGGATAGGATCTTAAGTCTATCTTCAATGGAT
>Ga0190334_1001392_pt1 | contig 10520 bp, 10 predicted proteins | sample 48720478_MG_FD_161270 | JGI IMG/M metagenome (GOLD analysis project Ga0190334, IMG submission 161270) | Hydrothermal vent sediment bacterial communities from Southern Trench, Guaymas Basin, Mexico - 4872-04-7-8_MG | ecosystem: Environmental > Aquatic > Marine > Hydrothermal vents > Sediment ...
GTTTTGCGAACGCCATCTTCTCTTCCATGCTGACATCGTGAAAATGACGCTTCACTGTGAGTTTCACATGATCCCTGAAGGCTGGACCATTGATGTCGAATCGTTCCCTCACCTTTGATCGAGTTGCAAGAGCAAGACGGGCAACTGACTCTCCTGCCACTTGCATTCCCTTGAGAGTCAGGTCTGTGGTCTGACCGAAAGCCCATGCCCCGTCCACAAAGGCGCGTATTCCAGCACCCTTCAGGTGAGACGACACTGCACGCCGAGTCACACCATCACTCATCTCGATGATTGTGCTGGTAGTATTCTCGATGCGTACGTCAGCAAATGTGGCACCGACCCTTAGCGCCGCCTCTATGGCTGCCTGAGCAAGATTTTCCATTGAAATCGCCATCAGGGCGGCGTTGCCTGCTAATATAACTGCTTTGAACAGCTTGTGCTAACACCGACGTAATACATGGGTCTTTCTTGTGAGATGCAGAAAGCAACAGCTGGACACAGCGCGGAGGCCGACAGTTGAACGTAGACGCATCGCACGACTCCTGCCAAGCATGTCAAGATAGCGAGGCAACTCACCTCTGTGAGGACTGCGGTGCGGTCTTATGTCTGGACTGCCTCGAGAGCACAACCACCGAGTACTATTTCTGCACCAACTGTCACAGGAACCTAGGTGACATCAGAGGCAACCAGAAGCCCGAGAGATGCCCGGATTGTGACTCTGACCAGATTGGGGTTGGAAGAAAGATAGTCGAGATCTGTCCGCGATGTCATTCAACTCGATTGATATTAGTCGAAGACAGGCGCCGGGAACTTGCCCAAGAATTGCGAAAAGCAATACTCAGTCTGCAATATGGCCATCTCAAACTGAGAGAGTTCGTCCGCCACTTCACATCTGCAAGACAGCTTCTAGTTTCACTCCGGATGGCCAAGTTTCTGCACTACAAGTGGCTTGAAGACCAGCTTGAAACAATCCAAGAGGAGATACCCGCTCTTAAGAATAGAATTGTCAGTCAGGCAGAGATTGTTGCGAAACAGATGGCCGCTGAAACCAAGGGCCTAATGGACTACCCCTCGTGGACTGCGGATCAGTTTCCGTTCATCACAGGCGTCACCAACAGAATTACCGAACTTGGTGAACGTTACAAGCTCCATGTTGATGAAACTCTCCAGTCAGTCCGTGCGCGTCTTGACGAATTGAGGGGCCACATAAATGGGCTTGATTATTACAGGAGAGAGTTCGCCGGTTTCTATAGACACTCCGAACTTGAAGTGAACGAACTGCCCGTCTGTGCGTTCCCCCGGGTACGCGTCACAGGGAGCAATTTCCTCAAACACGACAAGGCAACGGGAACCCTGTACATCACGAACAGACGATTCATCTTCATCGCAAAGACAGGCACCCTCCGCAAGCGAACAGAGGTCATATTCGACTTTCCGCTGCTCTACCTGAGCGGCATCGAAGAGGACGGGCGATTTAGGAAGCGCTTGGTGCTGAAGCTTAAACAGGGGGATATCAAACTCTCCTGCAGCGAGCAGACGCAACGTGTCCTCCCCGATTATGCCGAGATTGCCAAGAGATTTGACCGATACGTACAGACCGACCTACAGAGAGTGCGCAGACTCGAACAGCACGATGTCAGTGCTACTGATGCGCGGATGCGCATTGATGAGATGGTGTATAGCCTGCTCTCTAGGGACAGACATGTTTCACCATCAGAGAGAGCACCACGTAGGATTGCGCGTACGGGCTGGTCACGGCCCACTATCGAGAGATCACCCACGATGACCGCCGGCGACCACGACAGGTTCCGTACTGAGTTGGAAGGGATACTTCAGCGAAACGACGGGTGGGGAATTGGCCCTCGCATCGGTGCCTCGAACACCGAGACCTCCTCCCTGAGGCAAACGGCCCAGAACATCGAGAACGAAATTCGAGATACTATTCATCTCCTCCGAACTGGAAGGATAGTGCCTGAAGACTTTGTGAGGAGATATCGCGGACTGATGCGCGACTCGTTCGAAATTAGGAGAAGGATGGAATACTACGGGGACTGCCGCATGGAATGGTGACTCACATCCCGAGCTCTTCCTCAAGTGACCGAATCTCATCCTCCAGCTTCTCGCTCTCGCTCGCTGCAACTCTTGTCGCCGGGGCCTCCGCCATGCCAGCCTCGGCATCAATCTCTGCCATCGCAGCCGCCAAGTCCTCTGAGGTGACGCGACTGTCGGTTGTAGTCTCAAGTGCCTCCTCCATGATTCCGCTCTCAACCTCGAATTCTTCGAGGCGATGCGAGATCTCATCCAGATTCTCCACCATCTTCTTCGCGTCCGTAGCCTCACCAAGAAGACCCAGAATGTCGGCAACCCGTTCCATTGCGATTCCGATTTTCGCATCCGTCTGTGCCTGATTGATATGTGAAATTATCCGGAGAAGACGAAGTCGTGACTTGTCCACAGTGAGCGCATAGCGCCGGAGCCGCACCATCTCAGTGGCATACATTCTGTATGCATCCATCTGCCCGCTCTTTCGAGCCCGCACAGCGCGCGCCTTTGTGTCCCGTGCTTCCCGCTCCAGCTTGTTGCGCTCACGCTCAAGTTGTTTTGAGAGAACCCTCAGCTGGCTGACTATCTCGGCAATGTCCGGCTTTTTCCTACCCCAAGTGAAGGCCTTCCTGAACAGACCCAACAGATTTCACCATATGTCAAAGAGTAGTGCTCTCTCAGGAGTGAGATGCGTCGGCGTTTAAACCTTCGCCGCATCCCGGAAATACGACCATACACTGCTACCCGGGAAACACTGAAGTTCTTAACAAGATGATGACTACGTGCGAGCTGAACACAGATGTCAGATAGACTTGACCTCGGGCTCAAGGCCATGCTCGACAAGGCCATAGACCTAGACCGGAGAGGTATGACAAAGGAGGCGTGCCAGTACTATCTCAAGGCCAGCAAGATACTGATCAAGATGTCAAACGCGGCCTCGCTGCCCTCGGTGAGAAAGCACTATTTCAAGAGGGCTCAGGAATGCGTCGATCGAGTTCGCCAGCTCTCCGGGATCAAAAGACGTGCAACGGCCCCCGCCGATGCTGGCATGCGGCCAGCTCCAATTCCATCCGAGGAGGCGACCGAGGCAGCCGAGGAACCCCCCGCCGAAGAGGTCGATGAGGAAACGCAAAGGCTCAATGAGATGATGCTGGACACTGTCATCACCGAGCGCCCCGATGTCCGTCTGACCGATGTTGCAGGACTTGAGGAGGCAAAACAGGCCATCCAAGACGCAATCATTACCCCAATGAAACATCCCGAACTGTTCAGAGGCCGCGTACGTCAGCCATGGCGCGGAATACTGTTCTACGGTCCCGCTGGTTGTGGCAAGACCCTCATCGCGAAGGCGGTGGCCGCCGAGATTGATGCGACGTTTTTCAACGTTTCAGCCGCTAACATCGTCAGCAAGTGGCTGGGGGAATCCGAGAAGCTGGTTCACACACTATTTGAGATTGCCAGGAAGAATCAGCCCGCGATTATCTTCATCGACGAGATCGACTCGATTGGCACAGCCAGGTCTGGCGATGATGTGGGTGGGGAGAGAAGAATGAAGACACAGCTTCTCACCGAACTTCAGGGTCTGGCCAGCAGGTCCGATGAGCGCGTTACAGTCATTGGGGCCACCAATCTGCCTTGGCAGCTGGACTTTGCACTGCGCTCTCGCTTCGAGAAGAGAATACTTGTTCCCCTGCCTGACAGAGAGGCAAGAAAGAGGATTTTTGAAATCCACATGGAGGACGTAGAAGTTTCTCCTAGTGTGGACTTCGACGAACTCGCGGCCCTTACTGCGGGCTACAGTGGCAGAGACATCAGCATAGTCTGTCGCGAGGCCGCGATGGAACCAATCCGAGACCTCCAACGGGATGGGCGCATGGATCAAGAGGGAGAGATACTGGATGTGCGACCAGTAGAGCGTGGTGATTTCTTGCGAGCAATTGACAGTATCAAGCCCACGACCTCCCCTGAGGACATCAGAAGATACGTGGAGTGGGCGGAGGTGGCATGATCTGTGAGTACGCGGGAGCGTCCGCGAGAGAAGAAGAAGCCCAAGAAACAGACAGCAACCGAGGCGGTACAAGAGCCTCCAGCTGCCAGAGAGTCCACTCTGGAGAGTGAGAAACCAGTCACGGCTACGGCTGTCACAAGACCAACCAGACCCGCAACTCAAGTCACTCAGGCCCCCACCGTCGAAGAGGGGGCTGTCATGCAGCCGAGCTGGGGAGGACCTGAGGACGCAGGATGGATGTATCTCATACCACCCCAAGAGCAGGGGCGGAAGAGTTGGAGTGAAGAGTGGGGCGAATTCCTTCTCGAATGGGCGAGGGCAAGACGTGTTCATGTTGTTTCACTGGGGACATTCATCACAGAGAGCCCATTCAAAGACATCTTCGGAAAGGTCGATGCGTTCAGACTGATTGCAGAGTCGCTGATCGAGAAGGGAACCGGGGAATGGCTTGATCGGAGAAAGAAGCGGCTCCGAGTATACTGGCGCCCCCTAGAGGATTGGGTGGATGTCATCTACGAGTGGGCCCTTCGCACTGGCCAGACACTCATCGATGTCAAGTCCCTGATGATTCAAGAAACCGCTCAAGAGTTCTCCACCCTCCCGGAAAAGGACTTGCACAAGATTGTCAAGATGATGGTGGATCGAGAGCTGGCAGAGTGGGTGGACAAGAAGAAGGGTGCAGTCAGAATCATAGTGTGACTAGCTTGACTGGGACTCCCGGCTTCTCAAGCCCGGAAAGTAGTATCGGCCACCTGTGCTGTATTTCATATCAACAACCGCCATCCCTGCATCAACCAGACTTGTCAGTACTTGACGCGCATGGTCCTCAGACCACTTGAGGTTCATCATTACCTCCTCTAGGGACACGTAGCCCTTGCTGGCCGCGAGGTTGATGACATCAGCCTGATCACGACGGAGTTCCAGAGGCCTGAGCTCAACCACCTTCACACCACCACGCAGGCTACGAATCCCGGGAATCAGGCCAGCCTCGGCAACACGATTAACCGCTTCAATCACATCGTTATAGCTAACAGACTTCAGTTCCGGGAGGCGTTTTACGACCTCAACTATGAGCTCTGCGAGGCCCATGAGACCCTTTGACGCATGCATCGTAGCAACATCAAGAACCGCTAACCCAATGTAGTCGTAGTACTCGTCTTCAGTCATCCCATGGAGGTCCCGGGGCTCGGTTGGGTTCAGCCCCAGCAAGTGGACGGCCTCAGGAAACCTCTCAAGAATCTGTTCACGGTACAGGAAACTGCTGACATCGAAACCTAGTCGACGCATCCTCTCAATGTTCTCGCGAACATCTTGAATCAACGCCTGTGACTCGCGCTGGAATGATCGAATGTCCACGGCACCGAGATCATAGAGGCGCTTCAACTGGTCGAGCGTAGCAATGGAGGCGTAGAGTTCGGATTGAAAGGCTTCACTCATCGAGCGTCCCTCAGCCATGCTGGCCTGATGTCGTAATCAAGACTTCAGCTGCTGGCGCTTTAAGAGCAAGTGTTACGTGACGGGAGCCAGCGACACCCCACGCCGAAACGGTCTAGGGCATCAATCGGTCGCGGTCTCTGGGAAGCAGAGCTGCCTCACGAATGTTCTCAAGGCCCAAGAGCTGCATCGTCAGTCGCTCCACACCAAGACCAAGTCCTCCGTGTGGTGGTGCACCATACCTGAATGGGTCTAGATAGAATCTGAAGTGGTCAGGGTTGAAGCCCTTCGCCCGAAACCGTTCGACGAGCAGGTCGTGAAGATGGATTCTCTGACCACCTGTGGTGATCTCCATCCCCTTGTACGTCAGGTCGAAGCTCTCGGTCATTCCCTCGTCAGTCATGCTTGGCATTGTGTAGGCGGGTCGAAGCTCCAGTGGGTAGTGCGTGATAAACACAAGACTCGTTCCGAACTTCTCTGGGAACAGTTCGCCGAGCATTCGCTCCGACTCCGGGTCGAGATCATCATGTATCGAAATCTCTTTTCCCTCGGCATTCAGCAGGTCTATGACCTCTACATACTTGATGCGTGGGAACGGAGTCTTAGGAACTTGAAGATCAACTCCGAGTAGTTCCAACTCGCGAGCTGCCGTTTCTGCCGTTCTCTTGAACGCATAGCACAGCATCTCCTCTTCCATCTGCATGACATCTTCGACACCACTGATCCACGCCATCTCAAAGTCAAACGAGGTGTACTCGTTGATATGGCGGCGGGTGTTGTGCTTCTCGGCGCGAAAGACCGGAGCAATCTCAAAGACACGCCCAAAGCCAGCCAATAGCATAAGCTGTTTGTAGAACTGCGGACTCTGGGCCAAGAACGCCTTCTTCTCAAAGTACTGAATCTCGAAGAGGTTGGCTCCGCCTTCTGTGGCCTCGGCGACAATCTTTGGAGTGTGAATCTCCACAAACCCGCGTTCCTCGAGGAACTCTCTCGAGAACCTTACTAATGCATGTTGGATGCGAAATATGGCATTCACGCGCGGCTTTCTGAGATCGAGGATTCGATTGTTGAGTCGGGTGTCAAGTTCAATAGACACCTTCCCCTCGACAACGTCAATCGGCAACGGGTTTGCTGTGTTCAGAATGCGAATCTCGGTGGGGATGACTTCAACTCCTGCCTTGGCCTGCGGAGCCTCTACGACCTCACCAGTCACGGCGACAACAGTTTCCGGCTTAAGATGGCCAGCGGTTTCAAAGATCTCTTCGGAGACCTTCTTCTTCGGGATGGTGACCTGGATTGTGCCACCTTCGTCCCGGAGAACTAGGAACTTGATTCGGCCCTTGTCACGAAGAATGTGAACCCAGCCCATCAGTGTGACCATCTGCCCAGCAATGTCGGGGGTTATCTGCCACGAAAGGTGTGTCCTCTTCCTGTCACCAATCGGCTCCACGCCGGCCTGCTTGTAGAAGTCCATCTGTCATGCCTCTATTCGGTTGAGGGGAGTCGGTGGCGCACGCATTATGAGGCTTTTGGCAGTGCGCCACATACTTGTGCCACCGCCGCGACTCGCGTCCGGCGGTTCGACGCTCAGTTGCTCAGAACGGGGTTTCCGTGAGCTCGTACACCACCTTTCGCGAGTCCTCGGTGTGAACGTCTTCTCTGACCAGTCCAAGATCCTTTAGCCTGCTGAGACCATAGTTGACAGTGCGCGGGGGCAGGAAGGTCTCGCTGATCAGTTCCTGACGCGACATCCTGCGCCGGGTCTTAAGAAGAACGTAGAGGAACTTCGCGGAAGGAGGTAGAGCTAAGAACGAGCGCTTGGCAAACATGATTCCCCCAGTGGGTTGTGGCCAATTCGCATCTTACCTCCTTTGTAGTTTTGTCATTGTCGTGCAAAGGCGTTGATAAGCATTGGGATGGCTGCGTTCGTTGCTTGGCCGGTGGTGAGTAGATATTAAATCGAGGGACTACATAGCCAACGGTACTGCGGCTACAGACGCAGCCGTCGATGGAGAGATGAAACATGCCGAAGAAAGACACCACCAAGGTTGGGGAGATTCTCGTCATCTTGGGAGGTATAGTAGGGCTTCTCTATGGTATCCTCAATATTCTCAGTATGGGAATAGTACTTCTTCCCGGGCCTGGGCTGATAGGATACCTTGGAAACGTAATCATTGGAGTAATCCAGATAGTAATCTCACTGATTGTCTTGGCGACCAGTGGCGTCGTCAAGATTCCTGCCCTGAAGTTGGAGAAGAACTGGATAGTCATGCTCATCCTCGGAATAGTCCTCTACCTGTTTGAAGCAGGACTTCCAGGGGTCCTCGTGATTATTGGCGCAATCCTCCTAGCTCTCTGAAACCATCCTAGAGAACATGGTGCCGCGGGTCGCGTGTGTTTTCTGTTGCGGCCCCGGCACCGGATTGTTGTGAACATGTACTACGATGTCACGGCCCTGGTTGCACGATCTAGACGATCCACTGCGTCATCAATCTCGTCCTTTGTAATGACGTAGCTTGGTGTGAACCGGATGACGTTCTGGCCAGCACCCAACACCCACAGTTTCTCCTTGACCACAAGGTGCTTCACAATCTCGTGACGGAGCTTTGGCGCCTTCTCCTTGCTCTTCTTGTCCTTTACAAACTCGATGCCGACCATGAGGCCGATACCACGAACATCACCTACGACCTCGTGCTTCTCCTTCAGTTCCTCAAGGCGGCTCAGGAGATACTTGCCGTTCTCTGCATTCTTCCGGAGGAAGTCACCGTCCTCGATGTGCTTCAGAATCCAGAGGGAGGTGAGAGCCATCTTCGGTTCGGCTGAGAACGTTTCAGAATGTCGGGAGGGGCCGTTGTACATCGGCGCCGGACCAATGGAGGCACCCATGGGATAGCCTCCGCCGAGTGCCTTTGCCATGGATATGTAGTCCGGTACGACACCGTAGTTCTCGATGGCGCACCATTTGCCCGTGCGGCCCATGCCTGCCTGCACCTCATCAGACATGAAGTATGCTCCGGCGTCCTTTGTCACCTTGTAAATCTCCTGCACGGCCTTTGCTGGCGGCACTATGATTCCACCCTCACCACAGATCGGTTCCATGACCGTTGCCGCGATATCATTGCCCTCGACCTCCAACGCGTACCTAAGGGCCTCTACGCACTCAAGATTGCAGTCATCGACATTCTGGCCATATGGGCAGCGATAACAGTACGGATAGAAGACGCGAATGACATCGACGCCCTGCGGAAAACCAGTCTTGTGCTTTGAGTTGGATGCCGTCAGCGAGAGAGCATAGCCAGTGCGTCCGTGAAATGCCGGTCGAAACGCAACGAATCGGCGGCGACCTGTCAAATCCATTGCTGACTTCATACAACCTTCCACGGCACGACCGCCAGAGGTCGTGAATACTACTTGCCGTTTCATGTCGCCGGGCATTATTGACATCAGCTTTTCAGCCAAGAGCGTCTGCGGAATAGCATCAAAGCTCATTCCCGGGAGCTCGTGAATCACATCTAACACTCGTGCTTCGAAGTCCAGATATGGGCGATACCTTAGTCCGAAAGCACGCACCGCGATTCCGCCGGTCATGTCCAAGTATTCCGTGCCCTCAATATCGTAGAGCCTTAGGCCTTCTCCCCTTGTGTGGTCGAGGCAACCATAGACTTCCCGATCTTGGGTTGTCAGAGCGAGAGCCTCTGCACCGCGCTTTTTCCAATATTCATTCGTCATGGTTTCGGGTGTAACATCGTCAAACCCGAGCTCTCGAAATACCTCATAGTGCCTTTCGTCCATGGTGATAACCATCCCCTGGTCTGCGGCTCGCCAGCCATCAACGCCCCATTATCTAGTTTTCGATGCAGGCCGCATGTCAGTGGGACTCACAGTACCGGGGGAGCCTTGAACTACGCCTTTAGAATCAGAAGACCAGCAATGATAAACATTAGACCAGCCAACAGCCCTATGTTCATGAGCCAAGTGAGAATGTTGAAACTTAGACCTCTCCCAACAATGATAACAGCGACCAGCCCGAATATCACCAGCAAAACACCCGAGCGCTGCACCTTCCAGTAGATGAAGCCGCATGCGTCAACTGCTAAGAGTGCCATCAGTAGCAACGCGATACCTAAGACAACGTTGATGACTGATTCGAAGTCCCCGCCCAGCGCGCCATTGGCACCGGGGATAATCATCTGAAAGATTGCAAACACTACGAGAATGATCGCACCCAAGACAGTATATCCCTGTGCTGCACCTTCTGCCTTGCATCCCATTGTTTTTTCAATCCTAGTCGGACGACGGTTCCGTTTCCGTGGCGGCCCGACCGGAACCCCTACATCTTCGGCCGGACTTATAGTTTGTGACGAGCCGCAGAGAATACAGAGGTAATACACGGAATTGTATTCGCGAGCCGGAAGAGTTCATCGAAGCGCTCCCTACGAGGTGGCAGCCACGAGGTATGAGGCGTACGACCGTAGAGAGGTTGAGAGACCGGTCAGGCTTGACAAGGCAGAGGGAGTCATCGTCATTGAGGGACGTGTCTATCCCGCCAGAGAGGTTGTAGAGGCACTTGCGCAGAGCGGCTACGCGCAGGTACGGGCGGTCGGTGATGCTCTTGTCTTGGGTCGCAAGAAGATCACTCCCATCTTCAAGTCACCTCAGGAGAGAGCATTGGCCTCGCTCTGCCATGGAAGCCTCGCCTATTGCTGCCCACTCTCAAAGAGGTGTGCTGAACGAGATAGAGCGCTGGAGGTCTTGGGCCTCACGCCAGATGACTATGAGCGGTTGAAGCAAAGGGAACACCATCAGTTCCTCGATGCGGCAAGGGGAACACCTCCGCTGGACGATCTGTGGGCCTACGGAGAACCCTCTCGACGTAGTGTGAATCGCCCGGCCGTCGATGTCGGCTTCGGTTCCGATGATTACCGAACGGACTTCGATAGGCTAGAACAGGCACTTAGGTCAAGGTCATCACGACCACCTTCGCTTGGACAGACCATATGGTCAAGCACCCCTGGTTCGCCATTCGGAGGCAGGT
>Ga0190334_1001399_pt1 | contig 10456 bp, 9 predicted proteins | sample 48720478_MG_FD_161270 | JGI IMG/M metagenome (GOLD analysis project Ga0190334, IMG submission 161270) | Hydrothermal vent sediment bacterial communities from Southern Trench, Guaymas Basin, Mexico - 4872-04-7-8_MG | ecosystem: Environmental > Aquatic > Marine > Hydrothermal vents > Sediment ...
CCACCTGAGAAAGGTGGCGAAGGGGGAGAGGGCGGAGACGAAGCCACACTAACACGTTTCTGGTTCAAAATCGAGGGCGAGGATATTGAACAGGATTCCTCTGCCAGTGATTTCGTATATCAATATCACCTGCGCGGTCTCCTTTTGCCAGAGCAGATAAAAGAGGCTCGGAAGATTTTACAGGGCGATGAAGGCGAGAAATTATGGAAGAAACTGAAATTGGCGAGAATCCTTGTGCCCTTCGACGAACTAAGAAAGAAAGTCTCCGCCGCCGATAGGGGCGAAGTGCAAGGCATCATTCAAAGAGCACTCGATTATGATTATCCTGGCCCGCTTTCAAAGGATGATTTCAAAACCATTGTACAGCAAGGCAATATCCATGCAGACCTACGGTTTGAGGCCCCGCCGAAACGAAAATGGTTATTAGGATTGACGCAAGCCGTGATTGGGTCTGTCCTACAGGTGCTTGATGACCCTAATGGCGAACATTTTGAATATCTCGGCGAGGATAAGCTACTTGAAGGTAAGGAGCAATGGCCTGCCGCTCTCAAATACTTCCAACCCCCCGCCTGGCTGACTGTGGCCGAGAAAGGCAAGTTTGCATGGATGGAGCCTGGTCAAGTCGGGGCTACGGCTAATACAGCAGCTTGTATTACCTTGATAGAGACAGGTAAGGCAATAATGGGAGTCCAGAAGGATGACTTCCATGAACTGTTTTTGCTCTTTGACAAGCATAAGAAGCTATCGGGGAGATTCGTTTGGACGCGGGTGATATTGAGCAATGGCAGGGGCTGGCTTGGCCGACGGCCTAAGACCCAAACCCCATATATCCTTTCTCATGATAAGGAGAAAGAAGAGGCCAAAGCCAAGAAGGAAGGCCTCACCTATATTGCCTGGAACCCAGAAGCAATCAGAGTCCTTAGTAAAACCAGCCTGAAAACTATTCTCCCAGTCAATTGGGAGACGAGACTGGAACCTTTTGAGGACTCGCCGCGTTGGTCGAAATAATGACCGGACTGTGCTCTTGCTCACCGATAGCCCAGAGGATAGAAGCGCGAACCGCTACCAAACAGAATAAATCAATCGTATCGGGAAAGTCAAGTGATTCAAACAACATAATCCTGGCATATAGTTGACAATTTATTGTTGGGATTGATAAAGGGCGGGTGGGAGACACTTGACAAATAATTTTGTTTTGTTATAGTGTAAATGCCTTGGTCAAACAAACCCCAAACCTCCTTATATGGTGGTGAGGCGAAATGCCGATTCTGACTTGTCCTAAATGTGGTTACAAAGGCCACCCAGACGAGGATGGTAATTGCCCAAAATGTGGCGCAAAGATGGAAGCCGCCACTTATACTGCGCCCGATAAGCGCAAGAAATGCAAATTGGCTGGCGATGAAGAGAAATGTCCAGCCGCTAAGAAAGGGTACGGTTATCCTAATCCGGACGATAAAACTCCTAAAGCCGCCAAGGAGTGTCCGCTTGCTAAGAAGTATAAGTGCCCTTACTTTGTGTCGAGCGACCAGGACTCTCTGCAAAATGAAGATGAATTGCAGGAAGAATGGGAGACCCTTAGCCAGAAATTGGCCGAAGCCCAAGATTTCCATGTAGCGGAAGATTTGCTTACAGAAGCTCTGAGCAAGCCTGATGCTGACAAACACGATAACTTCATTGCTGAGGTCAAGACTAAACTCGATACACTGAAGACTGAGGGCCGTACTTTATTGGTTGATAACTTCTCTGGCCCGCTGGAATTGCTTGAACACGGCAAAGAACGTACCCGATTCCGTGCTATTGTCGGCCAGGTAAATACAGTTAATAAGAATGGACGCCTCTACCCGCGCAAGGAAATTGTCAATAACCTTGAGCGAATCAATAAGTTGATTGAGGCCGGAGCTTTTGTAGGTCTGGTTGACCATCCGAGCTTGTTTGAGCCAGGTGGCAGCATCAAAGATATTGCTGTCAAGTATGACAAAGTGATGATTCGCAACCATGATATTATTGCTGAAGGCGAATTGATTCCGACTTCTTCTGGCCGCGAGGTTGGAATCCTTTGGAATGCTGGCGTAGGTCTCGAATGGTCGCTACGTGGTTACGGCAAACTCGAAGATGTTACAGATGAAGAGGGACGGATAACCCATTCAGTAGTAAAGGATTATATCCTCGATGGTATTGATTTAGTCATGCGCGGGGCCTCTGATACCAGAACCCTGCAAGTTACTTACGAACAGCAAGAAGAACCTGCGAGGGATGAACCGATGAGCGATAATACTAAAACTGCAAAGGAGCTTACTGTAGATACGCCGCTTATTGATATGGAGGCAGTAACAGCCGATGTCCGCAAAGCTGCAACTGAAGCTGCCTCCGAGGCTGCTAAGGCAGCAATTGCAGAGCAGCGTGTGGCCGATTATAAGGCTGAAAAATTGGCCAGCGTGGATGAAGCTTATCGCAAGCCGATTGAACGGGCTTTGGCAGATGCTCGTACTATTGAAGATGTTGATACTATTATGAGCGAATATGAGCCGCTCCTTAGCGAGGTTTTCAAGGCCAAGCAATATGCTGGCGTTGGTATCATCACTGAGCGCACTCGACAGAAGAGCCGTGCCGAGAAGTGGTATTTGGCCGGTCAATTTGTCGAGCGGCCTGAAACCCCCGCTGAGGTCAAGGCTCAGTTGCTTGAGTCTGTTGAGGATAACGGCCAGCCGATGTGGAACAATCCTCGTAATATCTGGAAAGCAATGCTGGAGACAATGGAGAAAGAGCACCCTGAATACTTTGAAGCGCCTACAAAGCGCGGGATTATGGAAACTACAACTACCACGGTACTCTCGCCCATTGTTCCAGTGATTCTTCCGATGATGAGGCAATTGTTCCCGCAGCTTGTGCCGTTCGAGATTGCTTCGGTACAACCTTTGAGCGGCCCAACTGGTCGGGTCTATTGGTTGAAGTTCACGAATGACAGCGGAGAAGACCTCTCAGACAGTACCGTCTTTGATAGTACCTGGGCCGACCATACTGAAGCTCAGGCAAAATCCGAGATTAGCTTTGACCTGGATTATACTGACCTCTCAACCGAGGAAAAGTCCATCCAGTATCAAGTTACCTCGGCCTTGATACAGGACCTCAAGGCCCTTCACAATCTCGATGCCGAAGCTGAATTGATTAATGCGGCAGTTGACGAAATTGCCCGTGAAATCAACTACAGCTTCCTTGAGATGATTAGGAATGGTGCCACTGCTGTTAGCCTCAATTTCGGGACGGAACCGCCTTCCGGCTCCAATTACACCGGCAAAGAATGGCGGAATGTCCTAATGGACTATCTGGCCGAGGCTAATGGCTATGTATCGGAGAAGGTCCACCACACGCCTGACTGGATTGTAGCTGGCCCAGGCGCTGCTCCGGTACTTGAATCGTTGCAGACATTCAATGCCAATCCGACTGGCGGAGTCCGCAAATTCGGCAGGGGACTGACCTTGGTTGGTAGTCTAAGCACATGGAATGTGTACAAGGCCGACTGGTTCAGCAGGAACACCCTGCTTATCGGCTATAAGCCACCGACCTGGAGTGATACGGGTGCAGTTTATGCTCCGTATGTGACTCTGTATCTGTCCCCAACCGATTATAACGCATCAACCAACATTGCTAAGCGGTCGGTCTCGACTCGGTACGCAATGGAAGTGTTGCGTGGTGACGCTTATGCCACCATCACAATCCTGCGTGGCACCGAAGGCTCCGAGCCGTTTAGTAGCTAATGGGGCATAATGAAGGGGGCCGTTATCGCGGCCCCCTGTTTCATAAAATTGCTTTTTTGTTCCCGCACCTGGCCCTCCCATGCCATGCGCCTGAAGGGGCTATTCGCCCGATAGCCCCGCCCCTCCTCCTTCTCGCTTGGCCGCCTCTCTCCCCCGAAGAGGCGGCTATTTTTGTGTTTGTTCTTGTCCGGAATCGGGTATAATGAGATATAGGCCAAAAGAGAGGAGATTGATATGCGGCTTCCAGTACGAATAGTTTTGCCCTGCTCCGGTTTGACGGGATATGGCAACTTCTGTTTGGGGCTTATCAAGTACCTAAGCCAGTCACGGCGGCTTTTTATCGAATGGCACGCCCTGAACAACGAGATTCAACCTTCATTCCCACAAGAATACCGCCCTCTCATTGATAGAATCTCTCGAATCAGAAACCTGGGCTTGGTAATTGGTTATCCTACTCGAATCTTCCAAAGTGCTACTAATAAAACTATCCTCTATACGATGTACGAAGCTGACGATATTCCTCATGACTGGAAGCCTTATCTTAGGAGGGCCGCCGAAATATGGGTTCCCTCGGAGTATTGTCGCTTAGTCTTCGGCAAATACCATCCTCGTGTAAAGATAGTGCATTTGGGCTATGACCATGAGGCCTTCCATCGAAAGCGCGGCAATCGCAAAAACTTCTGGCCTACTATTGGTTTACCCGTTCTCAAGGATGCCTTTGTGATTGGCACGTCGGGAGTATTGACCCCACGGAAAGGCCCTGATATTCTATTCCAGGCCTTTCAAAGAGCTTTCCCCGAACAACTTGACCCGCCTGTATATTTGGTGTTCAAAAGCCGAGGCCGCAGGATTGTACCGGAAGACGAACGGGTTTTATGGATTGACCAGGATTGGCCGATTGAAACAATGGCAAGATTTTATCGTGCCCTTGACCTCTTTGTATTACCTACCAGAGGAGAAGGTCTGTGCTGTTTGCCTCAGACATTGGTTTCTACGGGGTCACACGAGACTCGGCCCATCATGTCTATTGAGCCAGGGGATTGGGTTGTCACGCACACTGGTGCCAGAAGAAGGGTGACCGAGACATTTAGTAGGCAATATGCGGGGCCTATCATAACCATCACGCCTCGCTATGGCCTCGATAAAATCCAAGTTACGCCTGAGCACCCAATCATGGTCATGCAATTCACACACTCATACAAGCACAAGACAGCCATGAGCTTGGGTAAATATAGGATTCGTTGGAAGAAAGCACTGGACGTGAAGCCTGGCATGGATTACCTCGTATTGCCAAGGCCTCGGCATTTTACGAACATCGAAAACATTGACCTGGGGTCATGGCTCCACTGCAGGCATGAGCGGGAACTCATGCTCGATGGCGAGGAGAGACTATATCTGGGGAGCGTGAATCGATGTCGTGGTTCCCTTTCGCGACAGGCTAACTACCATTCGATGAATGCCAAATGCCTGTTGAGTCGCGACTTCTTACGATTCTGTGGTCTTTTCATCGCCGAGGGTTGTGCAACCGAGGATGCGGTGATATTTTCTTTCCATTCAAAGGAGACTGACTTGGTAGACTTCGTGACTACCTTTGTGCGCCAAACATGGAATCTGCCCAGCCGAATCAGTTATAGTCGCGACAAGCAAGTAACGACGGTGAGGATTAACGCGAGTCTATTAGCCCGAGCGTTCATGGGCTTGTTTGGTAAAGGGGCGGCCCAAAAGCACATTCCGCTGGAATTATTGAGACTCCCCCCTCAGAAAACGAGATATCTATTGCAAGGATTATGGGAAGGCGATGGCAGCACACGCAACGCGGAGTTCAGTTACTCGACAGTTTCTCCAAAACTCGCGACTCAAATTCAAGCACTGTTGTTGGACAACGGCATGCTCAGCAGCCTGAAAATACGCGATGTACACACTTGCAACATCAGAGGTAAGGATTACGCCTGCCGGATGTCCTACACTGTTCGAGTAAAGGGTCCTTATGCCGATGATTTCTTTGAAACCATAGGACTGGCTCGAGCAAAGGGTCAGCGTGCATATTCGCTCTACTTTCGAGACGATGATAATTTCTACGTGCCCATCAGGTCGTCAGAGCGCAGCGATTATGCAGGCCCTGTCTTCAATCTTGAGGTCGAAGGCGAACATAGCTATTGCATCCCTTTTGCGGTACATAATTGTCTTCCTCCACTCGAAGCCGCTGCTTGTGGAACTCCTGCTCTTGTGACTCGATATAGTGGCCCCTGTGAATATATTGACGACAAGAATATAATAGGCATTGAAATTGCAGGACTTGCGCCTACCATAAAAATGCGGGCCACCCATGCGCGTTGGGCTGCTCCATCTGTTGAGGATTTGACAAAGAAGTTATTGGAATGGTATCATAATCCCAGTCGAGTCAAAATGTCGTTGGGATATTGGAACCAGGAGGCGATGGCGAGGAGGTTCGAGCGCGAATTGATAGAGGCCTCCCGCCGCATCCCATGACTGAAAAAGGTCTGATTGAAGAGATACGCGCTCTAACTGGCGTGGCCACCAGTCAACTTAGCGATGATGACATTTCCACCCTAATTGGGCTGGCCCTGGATGAATATGCTACTTACAATCCCAAGATAAACTTCACCGCCGAATCGGGGTACATTACTACAGTAGAAGACCAACCTAATTACTCGATGCCCTCCGGCGCATTATGGATTATCGAGGTATTTTGGACGCCCTATGAATCCGAGGTAAGTGACCTGATTGAGCAATTGGTGCGGGAATATGACCCTGCCCATCCTGCCGACCTTTCGATTTATTATCATCAGTTAGCCACTGTCCGGCATTACTTTGGGGGGCATTGGAAAATCCTCAATGACGAAATATGGTTGATTCCGACTCCCACCGAAGATGATTTGAAAGTGCCTCTGCTTTATGCCACTGCCAGGACTCTTGATTCAATGGCCGACCAAGCCGATTTTCTGTTCAAACGCTTAGTTGCCGCTTATGTATTACAACGCAGGGCTACCGACTTGATTCAGAATACCGGTTGGCGGGCGGGAGCTTATCAAGTCTCGCAATCGGTTGGTCAGGCAATGGCTAAGAAAGCTGAGGAGGAACTCAGGGATGTACGCCAACGCCTCGCCCAGGCTTACATTGGTATTTCTGGCCGAACATCCTCTGTAAGTTTTGGAGGTAAGGCATAATGTACTTCCCTCACAAAGTTACATTGAAACGCAGAACCTTCTCGTCCGATGAAACGCAATATGCCAGCAAAGAGGAAACTGTCCTAACTGGAATCAAAGCATTGATAAGCCCTGCTACGGCAGTGCTTGAAGCTACTATGATGGGGCCTGCCGAGGTTTATGGCGATATGATTTTCTTAGAGCCTGGTGTAGATGTCAGAGGCGGAGATATTCTTGTGGACGAAGAAACCGACGAAAGATGGCAGGTAGGCTCAGCCCCCAAAACACTCAGGAATCCGGTCACTTGGGAAACTGACCATATTGAAGTGACGGTTTCCAGAATAGATACCGATTAGCCATGAGCATGACACTGTTAGAAGCGGAAACTGAAATTGTCGAAGGGCTTCTCCACTATCTTGATTGGAGAGGCGGCGATGCCCCTTATTCGGTTGATATTAATACCCGCCGCGAGGGGCATCCCAGGACATACTTTGGCCGAGAGGTAGATTATCCTCTCGCCTGTGTAAAGTTGACCCAAATCAATATGGAATCCCCTCAAGGTCAACAGCAGCCAGTAACACTTGAGGCCGTAGTCTATTATGTCCTGCCCATTGAGGACTATTCTTATCCCGACCAGGAGATTAGACGCAATTTAGGGCGAATTGTTGAGAATATCTTGCAGAGCAATCAACTTGGTCGGGCTTGGATTACCGACATCGTTTTAGAGCGAATAGAGTTTGAGAACTCTGACTTTGAACAATTCCTCCGCCGCCATGATTTAGGCTTCACTTCCGGCGAAGCCACCTTCACCATTTACTGCTGGTATGAGCTCTGACATGATAAGAATAGATACTACGCACTGGGACGATTATATCAAGCGAATGGAGCAACGGGCAGCTCGCGCAAGTAGCAACCTGCCCGTTGCTACGGCTGATGGTATCTATCGGCGAATCAAACGGTTCATCGAACGTGAGTTAGTTATTCCCCGACAAGATATTTCCTTCGCAGCCCAACGAGCTTACTATGCCCAACACAAGCGGGGAATGTTTGGTAAAGGGCAAGCTCCGGTTCCGCCACATATCATAGGCGCACAGGAGAAAATGGGAGGTGCTGACTGGCCTGGTAAACCCAAGCGCGAGGCAAGCTTTCTGGAGGGCATGAGCGGCAAACAGGTAAAACATGGAAACAATCCCAGTGTAGAAGTGCATACAAGCGCTACTATGACCCCTTATCATCCAGAAGCAGGGCCAACCCGACCTATTATGTATTACCTGCGGCATGGCTGGCAAACCCCTGGTGGAGGCCCTGAGATGAAGCCTCGCTTAGGGGCACCAGGCCAGGAGGTCGCCAAGTTCCTGGCCGAGAATAATTTCCATCAAAAGTTGGGCTGGCTTGTTCTCCATTGGATTATAACAGGGAAGGTCGCTCGCTAAAATGCTCAAACTAATACGTCCCGCCAGAGATGTTACTCTCCCCTCGCGCCGCAGTGAAATTATGCGGCTCTTATTACTTGTTAGAGGGCAGGGTTATGTTGCTGATTCACAATTATTGACACAGCAGGATGCCCTAAAAGATGCAGAAATCTTACCCATACCTCCTAAACCTCCACATTCTGACATTGAGAATCTGCTACTACTCTTCCCAGGCGGCATTGGTGATGTTTTGTGTCTTAGGGCTTGCCTGGGCCAACCAGTAGTGAAAGCTATTTACCCTCACTTGAAGGAAGTTGGCATTGCCTCTTATTTAGAGGACCGTTACCTGATAGGCGACCGCCTCAATGGCCTTCGCTTGACATTCTATGATTATCCTGTCCCACAAGAAATCTATGAGGCTTATGACGCTTGCGTAGGCTATAGTGCCTGGAACAAAGACGCGCAGAAGCAAAGTCTCTGGGCTAATTGTAGCAAGCCATTGAACTTGCCCCATCCCGAAGGTGTCCCCCAATTAGTGGCCGATAATGCCTATAGGCAAGCTATGCAGCAATTCCTAAAAGGTGACAAAGCTCACATCGGTATTCAAGTGGAAGCCGCCGCTTTTTATCGAAGTTGGCACCCCGCCAAGGCTTATGCCGTTGCTCTATCTTTAGTACAAAGGGGGCATTCGGTGTATTTTATCGGTCATTCAACGCAGAGACTCAAAATTACCAACAATATGGGGCTGACCGAACCGGATGAAGGAATCTACGATATGGGCGGCCTGATTAGAAGTCTTGGGGAATTAGTAGCCTTCGTGGATTTGATGGATGTTATAATCTCAATTGATTCGGGTATAATGCACATTGCAGGTAGCCTCGGTAAACCAACTATCGCCTTGTTTGCAATAACCGATGCCCATAGCAGAAGTGGCTTATATCCCTCAGTTTTGGCAATCGAGGCCGAGGCAGAATGTTCGCCATGTTGGGCCGTATATGGTTCGCCACCGTGTAATAAGCCATTCTGTCAGGCTCTTGCTAACATCCCAGTCGAAGAGATTGTTGAATCTGCCGAACTACTAATTGGCAAGCAATAACTCCTTGTGGAAAGGGGGCCGGAATTAGAATGAAGAAAGATGAACTGGCATTGTTGCTGGGATTGGGAGCGGCAATCAATCTCAATCTCCGGAATGGCAAAGACAAGTGCCAAGTTGTCAAGGTAAGTCCTAATGATTTGCTGGCTGTTGGCAACACCTTGCAAGTAAGAGTCCAAAAAGACGATAACGACTGTGCCACTATTAGCATTGAGGCCAAAGATGGCGACGGACGAAATCTCCTTCTCGATTGAGAAGAAAGCCTTAGTATATGTAACCTATAACTCTGCGAAGGCAATAAGAGAAAATCTGCCAAACTTGCTTCGCTTCGGTGGCGAAACGTTTGCTATTTACGCTGTTGACAATGGCTCCTATGATAGTAGTGTTATTCAGTTATGGAGTATGGGCATCTGCCCGATTATCAATGAAGAGTTCAAGGGTTATACAACTGCAGCCAACCAGGGAATCAAATGGGCTTTGGAGGGCGAACCGGATTGGATTCTATTAGTTGACCCCGAGGCCAGGCCTTTGCAGAAAAATTGGGCAAGGCGGCTGACTGATGTGCCCCTGGATTGCGGCATAGTAGGTGCTCGTCTTGTCAGCGATACTGCAGTGCTTCACGCAGGCGGCGAAATTACTCCTGGCCTCCATCCGTTCCTGGCATCACATGGTTATCAATTTGGTGAGAAGATTCTTTGGTGTAACGAAAATGTTGGACTCACTCGGCTTCGCTACCGCACAGGGCCTTTGTCAAGTTTTCAGCAGTTAGAAGTAGTCCCCTTTGTAAGTTTTGCTGTTGCCGCCATTCGCCGCCAAGTTTTTGAGACCATAGGGTATCTGAATGAGGAATACTGGCATTATTGTTCTAACTTTGACTTTTGCCTGCGAGCGTTGACTTTTGGCTGGAAAGTATGTTACAATCCTGTTGAGTTTGACCAAGGCAACAGCGGCCTTTTGAATACCGGTTCGCTGGCAATGCACAATCGCGGCCAAATGGATGTCAAGAAATGGACAGCGAATGAGCTTGAA
>Ga0190334_1001400_pt1 | contig 10455 bp, 10 predicted proteins | sample 48720478_MG_FD_161270 | JGI IMG/M metagenome (GOLD analysis project Ga0190334, IMG submission 161270) | Hydrothermal vent sediment bacterial communities from Southern Trench, Guaymas Basin, Mexico - 4872-04-7-8_MG | ecosystem: Environmental > Aquatic > Marine > Hydrothermal vents > Sediment ...
GAATTTTTTGTTCTTTGCAAGTTCAATAGCCTCCTGAAGTTTTCCCTGTGACAAATATTTTTCAATCATCTTTAAGAAAGCTCTTGACTGTTTCTGAACCTTCTTATAATAGAAGTATCTTTCAATACCTACTGCCAATGACCAAACTGAGAGGAAAATAAGAGTAAGAAAAACTGTCTTAGCGAGAAGACCCATACTGTGCCACATTTCAACCAAAGTAAATTGACCCATTATATTACCTCCTACATAATATTTTTTATTTTATTTAAACTTAAATGTAACAGTTAAAGTAAATTTAACTGGTTTAGGAATACCATCAATAATCATAGGTTCAAAAAGCCACTTTTTAACAGCCTCAATTGCTGCCTGATTTAAAAGAGGATGTCCTCTTAAAACTCTTACTTTTCTGACTCTTCCTCTTATATCCGTTTCACACTCAAGAATAACTATTCCTGTTACTCTTGTTGTTCTCGCCATTTGAGGATAGGTAGGAATAACTCTTCTTATAACTTTCGGTGGTTTAATCATTCTCACAGCAGGAGCTGAGTTACTCTCTTCTGCAGAATTAGCACCCGTTAGAACACCTCCTAAAACTCCTCCAAGTACTCCTCCTGCGACTCCTCCTTCAATTCCTCCTTCTACTCCTCCTTCAATTCCAATATCTGAAATATCTTCTTCTTGTATTTCCTCTGGTACTTCGATAGGCACAACAAACCCTGTACTCTTAACCTCTCTCTTTCTAACTTCTTCTTTCTTCTTTTCTTTTTTCTTCTTTACTTTTTTCTTTGCCGGCGGTGGTGGTGGCGGTGGCGGTGGTGGTGGAGGGGCTAAAAATGCATTTGTTATGGTTATTTGAGGAAAACTTTGCGCATGCATCAAGGGTGCAATAACCATAATTCCAAAAGCTATAACATGAAAAATTAAAGCTCCTATAAAAATAACTAAAAGCTTACTTCCTCTTTTGTCTTTTTTACTTGTTGAATCAATCATCCATTCAGTAAACATTATGTCCTCCACAGATAAATGTTTATAATTATAATCTATATTTATCACAAATTCAAGAGCTAACCATAAAAAATATTTTTTCTTAAATATTTACTCGTTCTTCTAAATACACTAATAACAAAGCTCTTCACTTAACCTCTCCTGGATAAAGATTATAATAAAAAAAGAATCTTGCTTTCACATTCTTATAAGGGTAATAATCAGGAATTGGGGGGAATGGAACAGATCCCAAAATTGCATTTTGAGAAGAGAGGTTAAAAGATAAAACACTTGATTTCAAAATTATTTTAAATTCGCCTAAGTTTCCATCCTTTTCAAAAACAAGGTAAAAAGCATTATATCCCTGAAGCCCATATTTAGCAGCGGTAGGGATTATCCAATTTCTTCTAACCCTCCTTACAACTTCTTCAATCCAGGGATCGAGGTTAATTCCGTGCGTATCAAAAGATGCAGATGCTCCATAATTTTTCCACCCAGAACCTCCCCCCATACCTTCTCCCGGCTTAAAGCTAAATCTGTTTTTCCCGCCATATGGAATAACAAAATTGCTTTTTTCCCTGGGTCTTTGAGTTGATATTCCTTTATAAAGATACTTCCCCCCCTTCCCCGGTTCTCCCGGAGGTAAGTTATCCTTCCCTTTGACAGGCCCTTTAGGCTCCTCTTTTGAAACAATGATCCTGTTTGTCCTCTTGATTGGTGGTCTTACCTTAACTACTTTTCCTTTCTTTTGAGGAGGCGGAGCAAGCTTATTTTTTTTCTGTAAAAGAGGATCGGCTTGCTTCTTTTGTTTTTTCATGAGAGAAAAATTATTTTTTTTCTTTATAACTTGCTTCTTGGTTTCAAGTTTTGGCTTTTTAGCTTTGACCCTGGGTTCTGTTTTTTTCTTTAATCTTTTCTCTATTGGCTTCGCTTTTTTTATAATCTTTCTTGGTTCTTTCTTAACTTTCGGATAAACTATTTTCTTTTTCAAAGGCTCAGGGATTACAACATTGGTAATTTCCTCTTTGGGAATTTCTCGTGTATCAGGTAAAAAAATCAGAAGAGAAAAAACAATAATATGTATTAATATTGAAATTATAATATGAATATTAGTTTTCTCTTCCTTGTTATACTCAAACATTTAATTCTCTCAAAATATATGTATACACATAAGTAAAAACATCCTTCGGTAATTCCTCTCTAACATAAGGATGAACTCTATTTGACAAAAAGGCTATAACAATATTCTTATCAGAATCAATTGCAAGAGAAGTTCCAGTAAAACCATTGTGATATCCTGCTTTTTTTGAAAACGGAGGGGATGAGATTACAGAAGTGTCTGTGTCCGGTAAAATTAGGCCTATAGATCTTCTTATTGGACTAAAAGACGTAAAATCTTTTAAAAACAGCTCTGCTATTTCAGGTTCTAACAGAGATGAATAATTTTTTAAAAACTGCTGTCCCAAAATAGCAGTTTCCTCAGCTGTTGAAAAAAGGCCTGCATTTCCCGCTGTTCCACCAGAATAAAAAGAATTCCCATCATGTACCTCTCCCCAAATAACTCCTTCTCTTTCCGGAATATTAATCCCAAAAAGCTTCTTTGAAGAAGCTCTTTCATATTTATTACCATCTTCTGTTGCAGAAATTTTTTCTTTTAACTCTTTTGGTGGAGAAAAAAAGGTATTTTTCAAACCAAGTTTCCCCTTTATCAGTTTATTAAACAAATTTTCATAAGAATCTTGCGTTACCTTCTCAATAATACCTTTTAAAATAACATAATTTATGCAGCTGTAAATAACTCTCTTTCCCGGTTCATCTTCCATTTCAGCATTTAAAGCATTTTCTAAGATATTTTCAAAACCTTTACTTTTATAGTAAAGAGGTTTCCATGGAATAATACCTGATGAATGAGTCAAAAGCTGTAATACTGTTATATTTTTCTTTTCATCCGGCAATTTTTTAAAATAACTTTTTATCGGTGTATTAAAATCAACTAACTTATTCTGGTATAAAATAGCAATTAACAGGGATGTTGCTACCGGTTTAGTAATGGACGCAAGATCATAAATCGTGTTTTCTTTTGCTTCTATTTTCTCAGGAACAAGCGTCGCATATCCGTCCGAAAGACTCCTTACCTTTTTACCTTCTTTAGAAACAGAGAGGGAATACCCGGTGAATCTATCCTCATTAATTTTTTGACTTAAATAATTTTTCAGATCTTTCATTTATCAACCTTGAAATTTTCTCCGCTATTTGAAGAGCAAAAGCTCCTTCTTCAAGAGATATTTCCTGTTTCTCCTCTCCTTTTATCGCATTAACAAAATTTTCAAGTTCAAGTTTTAAAGGCTCTTCTTTTTTTACATCTATTGCAGTTCTTTTTATATTATTTTTATAAACTCTCGTAACATAAACTTCCTGAATAGTATAATCAAGATTAAAATAAGAGCTTCTTTGAAATATTCTCACTTTCCTTACCTTTTCGGCTGAAACCCTACTTGCAGTTAAGTTCGCAACAGAGCCGCCCTCAAATTCAATAATAACATTCGCTATATCAATTTTGTCCGTAACGACAGGAATCCCAACGGCCCTTATATCTTTACACTTTCCCCGTACAAGACTAAATACGATATCAATATCATGAATCATTAAATCTTTTATAACATCAACATCAAGAGCTCTGTTTGAAAATCTCCCTAATCTTTCAGAAATAAAGTAAAATGGAAACTCTACCTTATTCTTAAAAGATTTAAGAGCTGGGTTGAATCTCTCAATGTGTCCAACAGTTACTATTTTATCAGTTTTCTTTTTAAGTTCGATCAGCTCTTTTGCCTGAGAGACTGTTGCGGTTACAGGCTTTTCTATTAATACATGTTTGTCATTTTCAATAAGATTTTTGGCAATTTCAAAATGGGTAACAGTAGGAGTTGAAATCACAAAAGCTTCAGCTTTGTTCAAAACATCATCATAACTAATATAATAAGGGACGCCAAATTCCTCACCCACTGCTTTTGCTCTTTCGGCATTTATATCAATAACCCCTACAAGTTCAACATCATCCAATTCTTTCAATATTCGTGTGTGATGATATCCCAAATATCCCACACCAATTACAGCAATTCTTATCATAATGCCACCAATATTAGTTTTTGCCTTTTAGCATACTCCATACAATCCTCTAAGTCAAGCACAATAGTCTTCCCAGCTTCTATGACAAGACCTTTCCCCCCACTTTCATAAATGTTCTTTAAGGTGTCCTTCCCAACCACCGGCATATCAAAACTCAGACTTTGATGGGGATTGGAAACTTTAATGACAAAAAAATCTTTTACAAGGGTCCCCGATCTTCTAATCATTTCATCAGTACCTTCCACAGCCTCAACTCCAATAACAACCCCATCTTTAAAAGAGATTGCCTGCCCTATGTCAAGCTCTGCTATCTTTTTTGCAGTGGAAAAACCATTGTTAAGAAAATCCATTGCTTTTTTCCCAATTTTACCAACTAAAACTCCCTTTGAGGGTATATAATCCTTTAATAACCAATCATAATCCAAAAGGGAGATTCCATTTTTTTTAAGAAAATCACTTATAAGGGAATAAATAGAGAGAGTGTTTTTATTCTTCAATTCTTTTAAAAGAGAAAAAGCTTTAAGATCAGCCGAAAAATCTTTAAAAATATTTGTATGCTCAACTTTGCCTGCCATAATAAGTTTCTTAATACCCCTTTCTTTAAAAAAAGCAAGAATCTTACCAACATCCCCTATTTTAAGAACTTTTCCCTCAAAAGAGAGAGAAACTAACTCTGATGAACCAAAGCCCTTTAAAGCAATAGTATAAACATCTATATTCCTCTTTAAAAGTTCCCTTAAGATAAGCTCAGGAAGTTTTCCCTTTCCGGCAACAAGCCCTATTTTTTCATCCATTTATCAACAGTCTTTTTAATAAAACCTCTCCTTGAACTTTTAATAAAGTTTATTAAGTGATTTAGTTCCTCATTATCTGATGGTAATTCATTTTTTATCTTTTCAAGAGCTTGCGAAGTATTGAGACCACTTCTAAACAATATTTTAAAAGCTTCTTTTATTATGGCAACAGTTTCCTTTGAAATTCCATTTCTTCTCATTCCTATTGAATTAACATCAACTATCACAGCAGGTCTTGACCCTATAACCCTTGCAAATGGAGGAACATCCTGAGTTATTGCTGCATATCCACCGATAAAACTAAATCTTCCAACTCTTGCAAATTGATGCACTCCCACAAAAGCACTTATAATAGCATAATCCTCCACAATCACATGCCCTCCCATAGTAGCACCATTTGTAAAAATAGTGTTATCACCAACTTGAACATCATGACCAAGATGAGTATATGCCATCAAATAATTATTATTTCCAAGCTTAGTGATACCACCTCCCTTAGTAGTACCCATGTTTATACTTGTATATTCCCTTATAATATTATTATCACCCATTACAACTCTATTAACTTCATCTTTATAACCAAAATCTTGAGGCGGTGTTCCAATAGTTACAAATGAATATATTTTATTGTTTGCTCCAATAGTAGTACCCCCCTCTATGTGAACATTGGGGTATATAACCGTGCCTTTTCCTATTTTTACATGCTTTCCTATATACGAAAAAGCACCTATCTTTACCTCATCATCTATTTCCGCACCTTTTTCTATATAAGCATGCGGACTGATTTCTGCCATTATTTTAAGATAATCCTAACTCTTTTTTTGTTTTTATTGCAGATAAAATAGTAGCTGAAGCAACAATCTCCCCATTAACCTTTACTGTTCCCTCAATCTTGGAAACACCTCTTCTAAAAAAAATCAATTCTACTTCAAGCTCCAAAGTATCACCGGGAATTACAGGTTTTTTAAATCTTGCCTTTTCAACTCCACCCAAAAACATAACAGAATTCTCCTTGGTAAGCTTTCCTCCAAGTTTATCAAGAAGCAAAAGCCCCCCTGCCTGAGCAAGTGATTCAATGATAAGCACTCCCGGCATTATGGGATTTTCTGGGAAGTGGCCTAAAAAAAAGTGTTCATTAAATGTTACATTTTTTATTGCTTTAAGCTTATTCCCTTCAAGACTAATTATTCTGTCAACCAGTAAAAACGGATACCTATGAGGAAGAAAATCTAAAATCCTCTTTGTATCTAACATCTTATTTTTTCTTCGTTCCTGATAATTTCATTTTATTGTATCTCTGAATTACCAAATCGGTAATATCGAGAGATTTATCCATATCAATAACACCAGCCCTTGTAAGATCAAAAATAATTGCGATTCCTTTCTCCTTTCTTATCTGCTTTATAATAGGTTCAAGCTCTTTTGTTATTTTTCCCAGAAGCTTGTTACTCTGATACTGCATATCCATCTGAGCAGCCTTAATTTCCTGCTGAATGTTTGCTTTTTTTGAATCAATCTTTTTCTGAAGATCTAATCTTGCAGCATCGCTCATTGTAAAACCCTGAGTCTGAAGTTTCTGCTCTAAGTTGTTTAATTCTCTTCTCATTCTGTTTATCTTATCCTGTTTTGCTTTCTGCAAATTCTGTAATTTTTTCAAAATCTTTTTACCTGCAATTGAATTTTGCAATACTTTTTGCGGATTAATTACAGCAATTTTCGTGTTTGTTTGAGCCATAACAAAAGCAATCATTAAAATTAAAGCAGTTAAAACAGTAAATACTTTTTTCTTCATCTATTTCCTCCAAAAATTTTTTTTAAAATGTTGTCCCAACTCCGAACCTCATCTGAAAATGATTCTCGCCTTCGTAAAGTGTCTTCGGGTTATAAGCAAAAATAAGTCTAAAAGGCACGCTTAAGGCTGGAATAAAAATCCTGACTTCAGCACCTAAGGAAGAATACATATCATTTAAATTCATTGGGATTCCAGGAGCCCATGTATTACCTCTGTCATAGAAAAATATTAAGTTTAAAGGCGTCTGTTTACCTAAAGGTATCTTATATTCAAAGTTAAATTGAAGCATTCTATCTCCACCCACTATATAGCCATTGGCATCTCTCGGAGCAATTTGATAAACTTCAAATCCTCTGATTGACATTTCACCGCCCATATAAAATCTTTCGTAAAAAGGTATTTCTTTTTCATCAAGAGATTTAATAAAGCTTCCTTCAAAGTGAAGTCCGATCGTGTGTCTTCTGGTAATACCTCTGAAATACTTGGTGAGTATTAATCTTGGTTTGTAAAGACTGTAATCTCCACCCAAAAATTTTCCCGAAAACTTAAGACTAAATCCCACCATAAATCCTGATGTCGGATCAAGGGGGGAATCCACAGTTGAATAGTATAAATTGGGGATTAAGCTTGAAAAAGCTCTCTCTCCCTCCTGATAATAGTAATAATAATAAGGATTATAATAGTTCATTTGAAAGAGATCACTAACATCCTTAACATTTATTTTTTCAAAAGAATAAGTCAAGCTAAAATTCAAATACCTGTAAAGTCTCATAGAAGCAGAAAAGCTTACTCCTTTGGTAGCTCTATCAAATAAATAAGGATACACCATAGATCTATTAAAAACATTAAAACCAAGAGACATTGGCAAATCAAAAACATAAGGTTCTGTAAAACTAAAGCTGTAATTTTTTGTACGAGAACCGTACATTAACATCATACTCATCTTTTCGCCGGCACCCATAAAGTTTATAGTTGAATAGGAGAACATTACAAAGGTTCCTTCATAACCGCTGTAACCACCGCTAAGCTGGAACATATTTCTGCCAAGCTCTGCCACTTTTACAACAAGGTCAATCTGAGAGGGATCTTTGGGATCAGGCTTTACATCCGGCATCTCCTTTATATCAACAAGCCCTAACTGCTTCATTCTTCTTAAACTCTGCTCAAAAAAACCTGTCCTGAAAACATCACCTTCTCTTAAGAAAAACTCTCTTCTTAAAACAAAATCTTTGGTATAAGTATTCCCTTTAAAACTCAAAAATCTTAAAAATGCCTTTTTATTTTCCTGAATATTAATTTTTATAGTAACTTTTTTATGGACAGGATCCAAAATCTCGCTGGGAGCTACCTGGCAATAAAAATACCCCCTGTTCCCATAAAACTTCTGAATATCCTGAATGCTATCATTTCTCTTTTTTAAACTATACCAATCACCTTTTTTTAATTTGAATAGTGCTTTAATCAAGAGTTCAGGTAACACCTTGTTTCCACTTACTTTTATACTACCGATTCTGTATCTTTTACCCTCGGTTATTGGAATTGTAATGTCTACCATTTTTCTCTTTTTAAAAAAAGCATCCCTTTTAACCACATACTCTATCTTAGGTTCCCCAATCTTTGCTTCAAGATAGCCTTTGTTATAAAAGGCTTCTTTTATTTTATCCAAATCCTCTTTTAATTTATCCATGGAAAAATTGTCTTTTTTAAAAAGTGTGAAAATAAATGAATTTTCCCTTTGATTTTTCATATACCACTTCAAAATAAAAGAGGGTATGGATTTGTTTCCGACAAACTTTATTTTGTTAATTTTAATGCTAAGCCCCTTTTTAACGAATATCTCTATGTCAATATCTCCATCTTTTCTCTTCTTTGCTGTTACTTTAACTTCAGAGCCTTCATAATTTTTTTCTTTCAAATACTCCTTAATTGCTCTTTCAACGCTTTTAACTTTATATGGATCATAATAAGAATAGGGAAGAATTCTAATGCTCTTTTCGTCAAGCTTTTTATTTATATCTTTCTCTTTAATACCTTTGGTCCTATATTTTATTATTTTGACAATAGGCCTTTCCTTAACAATTACAGTAAGGTTAACTCCCTGAACTGATTCCTCCTTTTTAACCTCTATATAATCAAAAAAACCGGTTTCCCAGAGCTTTTTTATTCCTTTGTCAACTCTTTCGACACTAAACTGTTCTCCTTTTGAAATACCAAAATAGTAAAGAACAGTTTCTGTCGAAACCCTACTATTACCTTCGACTTTTAAAGAAACTACTTTTTGAGAAAACAAAGGGTAAACTAAAAGTATAAAAAAAAGAACAACCAACAGTTTATTTAACTTTCGCATCTTTTCTCCCTTTTAACAAAGTTATATTATATATCACAAAAGTCAGAAAAAAACAATTTTAAAAATCCTTTCCTTATCAAGATGATTTTTTCTCAAAAACTTCGATTGATTTTTTAACCTTTTCTACATACATTTCTTTTGTAAAATTCTCTTCGGCAAACTTAAGAGCATTCTCTGATATTATTTTTCCCTCTTCGGAAAGAGCTTTTTTAATCCCGTCGGCTATAGCTTCCGGCTCCGGAGAAACGAGAATTGATATTTTATCATTGAGAATCTGAGTATGGCTTAAGATATTTGTGGCTACAATGGGTTTTCCCGATTTAAGGTAGCTGTAAATTTTAAGAGGCGTATTTGTCCCCTTTTTCCTCAAAGACAAAAGAGTATCACATGCCTCAATAAAATTTATCACATCCTTTTTATGAACCTGAGGGATAAATTTCACTTTGTTTTCATCCGGATTATACTTTTTCTTATAATAATCTATCTGGTCATCTCTTCCTCCCACAATAAGAATTCCTACATTATCATCAATGAACTTAACGGATTCCAAAAGTAAGTCAATCCCCTGATAATGCTCCAGAGTGCCAGCATAAAGAGCGATTTTTTTATTCGGGAAAAGGGATTTTATCTTCTTTACTCTCTCAGAATCAACCTTGTACTCCTCATCCAAAAAATTTTCAATAAGATGGGAGTTCGCTTTGGGATATTGAGATAAAACATATTCCTGAAGGGCCGGGCAAATTGTTATTATTGAGTCAGAATTTTTTAACACAAAATTCTCCATTATTTTTACAAACCCAATAATCAATTTTGATTTTGTAAAATTAAAATTTATCATCTGCTGAGGCAAGGAAGAATGCATATCATAAAGGTGCTTTTTTCCGAAAAACTTTTTAAGAAAAGCTCCTATGTACCCTCCCTCTTCATGAGTATGAATAAAATCATACTTACCGAAAAGTCCTCTGAAAAAAGCTTTAGGGAAAAGAAAAAAGTCAAGAACAAATTTTGCAAAAGAGGGACCTATTTTTATTCTTTTAATAAAAGGAGGTTTAAATGAGCGAAAAATCCTTAAATTTTCAATTTTAACATTTTCTCCGAAAGGATAGGTAATCAAATCCACCGTATGTCCCATCTCCGTAAGAGCTTTTATTCTGTAAAACTCACTGAAGGGAGTTCCTCTTGATTCAAAAAAAGGTTCCGGAGCTATCATTAATATCTTCATATCTCACCTGTTTTCGGATTTTAACATTTATAAAGGAAATGTTCAATATTTTTATTGCCCCCCCCGAAATCTCGAGTAAGAAAGAGAAAGATAGTGGCTAAGGGAGGGAAAATATTGTAAAATATAGTATCTTCACCCACCGAGGGAAAATTTTAATTTTCACCTAGTGGGTGTCGAAGATTCGTCGTGG
>Ga0190334_1001402_pt1 | contig 10443 bp, 10 predicted proteins | sample 48720478_MG_FD_161270 | JGI IMG/M metagenome (GOLD analysis project Ga0190334, IMG submission 161270) | Hydrothermal vent sediment bacterial communities from Southern Trench, Guaymas Basin, Mexico - 4872-04-7-8_MG | ecosystem: Environmental > Aquatic > Marine > Hydrothermal vents > Sediment ...
GGGGATACACATCAATATCTCTATTTCCGGTTTTCCGATATGGAGAAGCACAAAGGGAACCATCTGTATGAGTATACTGGCTTCTTTAAACCTTTCCTTAAGCCCGAACAGGAGAAAACCACGAAGTATATACTCCCAGAAAAAAAGAAGGGGAACCATCTGAGTGAAAAAACTGTAGTAATCGAAAGGTTTAGTATAATACTGGCCTACTGTAGAAAAAAGAGAGCCGATATACAATACCGGGACAGCGATGACCACCGTTATAGCTACATAAAAACTCCATAACTTATAATCCCCGAATCTTAGGCCAAAATCAAGGGGATTTTTTCTTAATATAATTAAAATAGTGAGAATCGGAAGGAGCGCATAATATACTGCATAACTTAATACCAAAGATGAGCCTATCGGTCGACAAATTGCCAGAACAAAGAAAAGTGTTGATGTGCACAGTACAACTGCTTCCTTATAATTGTTCTTAAAAAAAGAATATATCTCCCGTAATTCTTGCTTAAAGAGATTGATCATCTTAAAATTTCCAACTTTCCAATTCCCTAAATTTTTTTGAGATTTCTACATCTTATTTCAAAATATTCACGGATATTTGGCATCTTCGATCCATGATCCTTATATTTTTCATTTGCTGCAGAATAACTGCTAATTTCATTGGCTTTCGTAATCAAAAATAAATCTGCCGCAAGTTTTCCTTCTAATTTTCTTTTAAGATCTTAGCCCAGCTATCTCGTAAAGATACAATCCGGTTAAACACTAATTTATCCGATGCTGAATCAGGATCGACACAAAAGTAACCTTTCCGCATGAACTGGTATCTACTCCCGGGAGCCGCTCCGGCTAAACTGGGTTCTACCAAACAATCGGTTAACACTTTCAGGGAGTTTGGATTAAGCTGATTTATAAAATCTTTCTCTTCCTCCTGTTCTTCCGCTCCCTCGTTCTGGTCCAGTAGAAGATGGTCATATAAGCGCGCCTCCGCTTTCAAAGCATGGTCGGCGGAAACCCAGTGTAAAGTCCCTTTTACTTTACGCTTAGCACCAGCTTTACCGCTTTTGCTTTCCGGGTCGTAGGAACAGTGCACTTCTTTTACCTCTCCTGTTCTTTCGTCCCGAACAAATCCTTCACATTTAATAATATAGGCATTCTTTAACCTGACCTCACGACCAGGAGCCAGACGAAAATACTTTTTCGGCGGGTCCTCATGAAAGTCTTCCCGTTCAATATAAATAATCCTGGAAAAAGGTATTTTACGCGTTCCGGCAGTAGGGTCCTCAGGGTTATTTTCTGATTCCATCTCTTCTACCATATCTCCGGGATAATTATCAATAACTAACTTTAGGGGATATAATACCCCCATAACCCGAGGTGCCTTCAGGTTTAGATCCTCACGGATACAATGTTCCAGGAAGCGGACATCTACCAAACTGTTACTCTTAGATACACCGATGCGGTCACAGAAATTTCGGATAGACTCCGGAGTATAACCCCTGCGTCGCAAACCAGCTATAGTCGGCATCCGAGGGTCATCCCATCCTGCTACATAACCTTCTTCCACCAGTCTACGAAGCTTCCTTTTACTCATCACCGTATTTGTTAAGTTAAGACGGGCAAATTCTATCTGCTGGGGTGGATCCGGTAGATTTAAGACATTGAGAACCCAATTGTACAAGGGTCGATGGTCTTCGAACTCCAGAGTACAGACAGAATGGGTAATCTTTTCATAATAATCTTCAAGAGGATGAGCATAGTCGTACATAGGATAAATGCACCATTTATCTCCCGTCCGGTGATGAGTAGCCTTTAAAATTCGATAAAGAACAGGATCTCTCATGTTCAGATTAGGTGAAGACATGTCAATTTTAGCCCGCAATACCCGGGAACCATCGGCAAATTCACCAGCGCGCATACGTTTAAACAGATCCAGGTTTTCTTCCACAGATCGATTGCGATAAGGACTTTCCCTTCCCGTCTCATTGAAACTTCCTCGGTATTTCCTGATTTCGTCAGGACTCAAGTCACACACATAAGCCTTGCCTGCTTTAATCAGACTAACGGCGTAATCATACATCTTTTCAAAATAGTCGGAAGCATAAAAAAGCCTATCCCCCCAATCAAATCCCAGCCAGCGAACATCGTTGATTATGGAATCAATATACTCCACGTCTTCCTTGTTGGGGTTTGTATCGTCAAAGCGAAGATTGCATAGACCATTATTTTGTGCGGCCAAACCAAAATTCAAGCAGATAGACTTAGCGTGACCGATGTGCAAGTATCCATTAGGCTCCGGGGGAAACCGAAGATGAACCCTTCCTTGGTGCTTATTGGTTTTTTTGTCTTGATTAATGATCTCCTGAATAAAATTAACTGTTGCTTTAGGCTCTTCGGAATTCATAAACTTACCCCCTTACTCTATTTTTTTTAGCATAACTGATTACTAAAAAAGAATTTATTCTTTGTTATTATAAAATAATATAACAATTTTAAACTTCTTACAACTATTTAGTATTATTTAATGTTATGATTTCAACCCGAAAAGTAAATAAAACATAACCAACAAATCTAAAATTATTTACGATGCACTGTGTATATATTTTGTTTTTAAATATTTTTTAGCTTCTTGGGGAATAATTATATTATACAACTTATTAAAACCTTTTTTTATAACATTTGTAAAAATTAAAAAACCCTTCATCATTTAAACCAAAGGGCTGAAAATTGTCTAGCTTAGGTTCAGGGTTCACAACTTTGTATTTTTACTCATTTCAACATTTAGTTTAGCGATGTATAATATAAAAAGTGGCCGAAGGATAGAGTACTTAAAATATATTCCTATTTAAAAACTAAAACCTATTTCATTTCATTGCAATGGCTCGGAAAATTTTTTTGACTTGCTTTTTTTCTTTATACATGGCACTGTCCGCTTTTGTAATCAGTTCTTCCAATGTATTTGCATCTTGAAGAAATTTTGCATAACCGATACTAACACCAAAAAAAAGTATGCCCATCTCAAAAGAATTTACAATATTTTCATTAAACGTTATTAAGAGCAAATCTATTTTATTACCCTTATATAGACAAACAAATTCGTCCCCTGATATCCTGTAAATACTTCCCTTAAAAATAATTTTTATTTTATTTCTTAAAATAATCAAATATTAACTTAAGGTGTTTTATCTATTCAAATTTAAATCTTTTTTCTCTAAAGAGCTTCAAGCAAGTGTCTACTACTTCCGGGTCATAGAGGATGCCTTTGTTTTGGGAAATTTCCTCCAGGGCGGCATTGATACCGAGAGATGGTCTATAAGGTCGGTGAGAAGACATCGCCTCTACCACATCCGCCACTCCTAAAATGCGGGCTTACAGCATCGTTCATGGCATCAAAAGTGGTTTGCCATTTTACTGCTGCACTTTTTATTTCTTCTTCTGTCTGTTTGCGAGCGGTGATATCTCTTGCTATCCCTAATACTAAAATTTTACCCTTAATCTTTACCGGATAAGTGGAGATCTCAACTGTCACCTTACTATTATCTTTTCGATTCAATACAAACTCATCCGGTCCCGTTGGTTTTCCCATTATATTTTTTGTTAACGCTTTAGCTGCTTTGGGTATATCAGCAAGAGAAAGTAAATTTAACTTCAAGAAACTCTTACCGATTAATTCTTCTTTTTTATAACCGGTCAATCTTTCCGCTGCCTTATTACCATCAATAAAATTACCTTTTAAATCACTTATGTAACAAGCATCAGGCGCGTAATCGAATAATATTTTTAAACGCTCTTCTGAATTTTTAAGCTCTTCCTCTGCTTGCTTGCGCTCGGTAATGTCCTTGAACACCCCTTTTTTCCACTCTTCCCGTAAAAACTTCAGTTCTTTTATTAATTCTACTTTTGTCTTATTCTCATCTTTCACCATATTCACCTCCAATTAGAGTTCATAAAATAAATTAGTGAAAAAATTGTATTACTATATAAATTCTACAAATTTTTTAAAAACCCCTCTTACTACCCCACAAAAGTTTGTACCAACCTTTTTTAGTTTAATTTTTTTTGCGAGTTCGCTAAATCCTCTAAAGTAACAGAGCTAAGTTCATCGGAAATTTTTTCATCTAATTTTTCCCAGATGCCTCGAGTTGCACATTTGGAAACTCTGGGACAAATAGAAGGATTTTTTACGCATTCCACACAACTTATACTCCCTTCTAAAGTTTGCACAATCTCTTTGAGAGTTATTTGGGAAGGAGATTTGGTTAACTGATATCCTCCGTGGGCTCCTCGAGAAGAACTTATCAATCCACTTGACTTAAGGGGGATAACCAGGTGACTTAAATATTTTTCGGAAATCTCTTCCTTTTCAGCAATATCCTTTAAAAAGATAGTCCCTTTGCTAAAATTTAAGGCTAATTCTAACATTAACCTAGTCCCATATCTTGCTCTGGTAGAAAGCCTCATAAAATTCACCTCACTTAATTACTACTATTACTATTACGTCAGTAGAGATTATAATATAAAAGAATATTTTTGTCAACTATTAGTTAGTATTGAGTATATGGTATGTAGTATATAGTGAAGAAAGAAAAAGAAAATGGGAGCTAGAATGAATTCGTATTTCGTGAATCCTATCTCGTATGTATAATTACCCAGTTAGCCGGTTTGCCAGTTAAAATACGGGTTGCAAGTTGCAGGTTGCGAGTTACAAGTTTACAGAGAGAAGTAGGGGCGTATTGTTATACGCCCTCATAAGGTAGAGACACGGCCTGCCGTGTCCAAGAAATAGACAGGCGGGCCTGTTCCCCATTTTCACGGGGACAGGCTTTGTGAAAACGGGGAACGCCTGTCCTACGGAGGGTAGACACAAGATCTACCCCTACTAATTTAATTAGTTAATTAATTGGTTAATTGCTAAATTGGCAAATTAGTTAATTGTATTTTAGTTGCACTTGTAGCCTGCAACTATACGCTAAACGCTGTACGCTCTACGCTAATCTTATACTAACGACTAATTTGTATCATGTATTACGTAAAGAGAGAGAAAGATTCGTTATTAAAATATTTCCTAAACATTAAATCGAAAATTGATAATGTCTCCATCTTCGATTATGGCCTCTTTCCCCTCAATCGTTAGTAATCCCTTTTCTTTTATTGCGTGCATAGAACCAAGAGTGTCCAAATCCTGATACTTGGCTATTTCTGCCCGGATAAAACCTCTTTCAATATCGGAATGCACTTTCCCGGCAGCTTTTTTGGCGATAGTACCTTTTTTAATAGTCCAGGCTTTAACTTCATCTTCACCCACAGTGAAAAAAGATATCAACCCCAGATGCTTATAACACACCCGTGATAATCTTTCAATCCCCGATTCTTTCAGGCCTAAATCTTCTAAAAACAGTTGCCTTTCATCTGCTTCCAGCTCACTTATTTCCATCTCCATTTTACCGCAGATATCTAAACTGGCCATATCACTATCTCGAATAACCTGTTCTAATTTATCTTTTTGAGGATATGATTTTGTCTTGAATTGTTCTTCGCTAAGATTTAAGGCAACAATAATCGGTTTTAGGGTATAAAAACTGAAGCCGCTTATCTTTTTTATTTCATCCTCGGAAAATTCAAGGTTAGAAAGAAACTGATCATTGCTCAGCCCCTGATTGCATTTTTCTAAAACCTCCATTTCTACTAATTCTTCATGAGTCAATTTCTTTTTAGATTTTTTTAATCGTTCTATCCGATTTTCTACTACCTCTAAATCCCTGAGTAAAAGTTCACACTTTAAGTTTTCTATCTGAACAATCGGGTCTTTCTCTCCTGCTACTGCCGGGTCGTCAAATAATCTGATTACAAACAATAAGGCCTCAGCATCCTGGATAAGACTAAATATCTCTGTCTTCTCTTTTGCTGGCAACTCCGGAGAAATTCCACCGATGTCCACAAATTCAATAGCGGCATAGGTGGTCTTTTTGGGATGATAAAGGGAACTTAAATAATCTATTCTCTGGTCATAAACAGTGGCCATTCCTATATTTTTAGTACCCTTTGAGGAGTAGGCAGAAGTCTCCTTGTGCTGGCCGGTTAAAAGATTAAACAGAGTGGTCTTCCCTACTAAAGGCATCCCCACAATTCCAATTTTCATCTCTTCTCCCCCAATTTCGTATCTCGTATCTCGTGAATCGTATCTCGTGAAGAAACAATTATATTTCATTATAACAAATGCGTTTCAAAAATAAAAATGAGAATTTCTTTTTATATTTTTTTTATCTTTCCATTATCCAATAAATGAATACTATTGGTGGTTTCTTTCAAAAATTTTTTATCGTGAGAAATAATTATGTAAGATACATGGGGGTGGTTATTTAATATTTGAACTATCTTTTCAATAGTCCCCTCGTCAAGCCAGATGGTGGGTTCATCAAGTAATAAAATCTCAGGCTGCATCGCCCATACCGTAGCCAGAGAAACTAATCTTTTTTCTCCATAGGAAAGATTATAAGTAATTCTATCCTCAAAACCAGCTAACCCGAGAGTCTCCAAAGTTTCTTTCAAGATTTTTTTAGTTTCCTGATAATTTTTTCTTAAATTTAGAGGCCCAAAGGCGATATCTTCGGCCACAGTAGGGCTGAATAATTGATCATCGGGGTCTTGAAATACCAGGCCGATTCTTTCTCTAACTTCAACAAAATCGTTCTCTACTTTTCGTTCTTTTTCAAAAATCTCAATCTTCCCTTCTGTTGGATGTAAAAGTCCCATAATCAGATGGAAAAAGGTAGTCTTCCCACTTCCATTGGGCCCAATCAGGCCTATCCTTTCTCCTTTGCAAAAATTAAAATTGAACTTTTTAAATACATAATCCCGGGAGGGGTAGGCAAAGGAAAGGTCGGTAAGTTTGATTACAGCTTCGTTCTCTCTTTCTTTCATGGCAATAACACCAATCCTATAATATAACTTATCATCACCGTTCCCGCTATAAAATCTGATTTTTTAAAAACAAAATGATTTAAAGTCCAAAATTTTCCCTTAAACCCTCGGCAAAGCATAGCGTTATAGACTCTCTTGGAGCGGTCATAACTCCGAACTAACATCATTCCCACTAAATAGGCATAAGTCCTGTAAGTATGGAAATTAGTCTGTGCCTTAAAACCTCTTATTTTTACAGCATTATTTAATCTAATATATTCAGAATGGATAGTTTGTATATAACGATAACTAAAGAAAAATAACTGAGTTAGTTTATCAGGAAGATATAAATGACGCAGAGCATGAACCAGATTAAATATTGAGGAAGTAGAGAGAAGAGCAATCCCAGCCAAAATAATAGAGTTCGATTTTATGGTAATTAAAAGAGCATATTTGATACCTTCTTGAGATATGTTTAATGAGCCTAAAGTATAAAAATTTTTACCGGGGAAGGTAAAGGGGAGCATCAACCATAACAAAAAGATAAAACTGTTCACCACTAAAAGACGGGAAATTATCTCTTTAGTCCTCAAGCGGGCAACAGCCACTGCCCCCACAGAAAATAATAAAGCGCCTGATAATGAGGTATATTTATCGGTAACAGCAACAATTACTGAAAAGAATAAAGCCACTATAATCTTTATTCGTGGGTCGAGCCTATGGAGGGGAGAATCTCCTTCCGAAAATTTTTCTTTAATCAAATTAATCACCTAAAAACAAATTTTAAATTACCTTTTACGGCTTAAAAAATAAGCAATAATTCCAAAAATACCAATTATATAACCTATGCCCCCGATTATCTCGGTAGGCGAAATCCTATCCTCTTGAGACTTCCTAATCTCTCTCATCTCTCTTATAATCGGCTTCAACTTTTCATCCAGAGTATCTTCTATTAATGATTGGATTTCTTTTAAATCAACCGAAGAAATTTCGGGAGAAACCGGAGATACGGGTTCTTCAATTTTTTCTTCAATTAACCCCGAAACGTCTCCTAATTCATCGGCTCGAATAATATATTCCGCCCGATGTCCCATACTCGCAGTAAGAATTATCTTTAAATCTCCATCTATTACGTCTTCTGGAGGAATCTTAAAAGAAAACATTCCTTCTTCATCGGTTAAACCTTCTAATAGTTTATTCCCCTGGTTATCAAATACTTCAATCTTTGATTCTACACATTTTTTACCATCACTAAAATAACTTTCAGTGTAAACCTTATCTCCTTCCACATAGGCAAAGATATTTACTTTGTGGGCAAAGACCGAGACATCCATTATTATAATGATTAAAAATATCAATATCAAAATTAAATACAATTTTTTTTTCATCTTATCTCTCCGATAAATTTGAAATACACTAAATGGTTACTCCCCAAAAAGCTAAAAAATATTTAGTATTTCCGGTCTAACTTTCCTCAAAAATCCTACACAAAACACTGTTAACACTCCTTCTAAAATCATTACCGGCAAATGGGCAATTAGTACCAATTTGGCTACTTGTATGAATGGTTCTCCGGTAAAGACCAGAGCAGCTGCTACCATTATTCCACTTAATAATACCGCTAAGAATCCGCAAATAAAGGCCAGCATCAGGGCAATAAAATTATTTCCCCCTTTTATCCCCCGATTAAATAAATAGAAACAGATAATAGCCGGCAAAGCCATATTAAAAGTATTTACTCCCAAGGTGGTAATGCCTCCAAATTGAAATAACACTCCTTGTAAGGCAAGAGCAACTAATATCGCCGGAAAGGCAGACCAGCCCAATAATACTCCTATTACTCCATTTAAAATCAGATGCACACTTGAAGGACCGATAGGAACATGAATTAAAGAAGCCACAAAAAAAACAGAAGATAAAATGGCTACTTTAGGCACTTCTTTGTGTTCCATCTTCTTTAAACTATATCCTACCGCTGTAGCAGTTAGCCCTGCACCCGTAATTAATACGGGTGCAGATAGTATTCCTTCTGAAATATGCATAAATATTCCCCTTTTACTATTTATTCCATATTATAAGTTTTGACCCAGAGCACTGCTCCTATTTCTACTGATTTCTCTTCCCCATTATGTTTCATTTTCTCCTCATCCTCATTAAGAGCAGCAAATCCCCACCAACCTGCCTTGGGCATAGCATAAGTGAATACACCATTCTGGTCAGCTTTAATCACCTGGGTAATCATGGGGTCGGCAGGCCATTTGACCTTGCCATCTTTATTGTAATATTCCACTTCTATCTCCGCATAAGGAACTGCTTCCCCTTTAACTTTTACTATCCCTTGAAAAATATTCCCCGTCCAAAGACCATAGGGCCGAGTTAAGGGAATAATCTCAGTCTTCAGTCCCACTTCTTCATCCCAACCTACTTCCAGACCAAGTGCATTTACAATCACTTTAGTATAGTGAATGATAAAACAATTCTCTGCCGGTTCCCAATAGGGTTGAGGTTCCACATAAAAAATATAGTCACCTGGGCGTTTTATCTGATAGCTTGTCTGCCAGGTAGTACAATCATTAACCTTTTCCTCCTGAAGAGTATTTAGCAAATCAATTTTCTTCCCCTGGACCAAAACCCCAAATTGCGCTGGTTTAGCCATATCCATATAATCTCCTTCCATAGGATGAATAAATTGGATTTTTAAATTAATACTTTTATTGTCATCCTGGGTTACCATATCATCAGAGGGGATTACCATCCCGAAATGGGCACTGGCGGAATATGTTAAACCAAATAAAAACACTGTCATAAAAAATAAAACCGTAATAACTTTTAGATTAAAACCTTTCATACTTTCCTCCTGAATATTTTAATATTAGCGTATAGCAATACGTCCCTACTTTTTTATATAAAATATTGTTTCTTAATGTAGGGGGTCGAATTTATTCGATCCAAGTTTTGCGGGCTTGATAAATCAAGCCCCTACTTCTATCTATAAACTTGTAACTATTAACCTGCATCTTGCAACCTCTATTTTAACTGGTAAACCGACGAACTAACCTTAATCTTATCTTCCTTACTATATATTTTCTCCTGGCTCCTAATTTCTATTTTCTTAACCAGCTAACCAATGAACGGACTAACTCTTTTCCTATTACTCGTCACTCATTACTCATTACTGTATTTACTGCTCGCACCTGAACGCTAAACGCTATACGCTTCACGCTCTTTTTCTTAACTATCTACTAAATACTATTTTCATTTTCGTGCTACTCGTAAAGTAAAAAAAATATAAGGCTCTCAGCCTTTGTAAAAAATTTAAAACCGAAAATTAATCCTTTTTTACACTAACTCTTTCCCGGTAGTAGCTATAGATAAAGATCCGTATTTTACCCCTTTAGTTGCTCTTAATTTATCAGCCAGCTCTCTCACCTCTGTGGGTTTCCCTCTCACCACTATTATCTCCAGACAATTATCGTGATCTAAATGAATGTGTTGGCTGGATATAATTAATGTATGAAAATCGTGCTGGATATCGGTTAAAAT
>Ga0190334_1001404_pt1 | contig 10436 bp, 11 predicted proteins | sample 48720478_MG_FD_161270 | JGI IMG/M metagenome (GOLD analysis project Ga0190334, IMG submission 161270) | Hydrothermal vent sediment bacterial communities from Southern Trench, Guaymas Basin, Mexico - 4872-04-7-8_MG | ecosystem: Environmental > Aquatic > Marine > Hydrothermal vents > Sediment ...
ATTAGAGTCAATAAGAGTTGACTAAATTGTCAATGAAATTTCCCTAAAGTTGTCAGCAGGGGAAATTGGTAATCTGGAAATTAATATTAACTACTTTATTATCAATAACATATAACATTGATTAACCGGGGTAAGGATTGGTTTATTTATTGCAGTAAAAAAAAACGAAAGGAGGTTTTAAGATGAAATATTTTAAATCCAAAAAGTTTTTAGTTATCCCTTTACTTTTCAGTCTGCTTTTCCTACTTGTTACTTTTCCGGTTGAGGGGAAGGGCCTCACCCACCAGGATTGTCTAGATGCGTTTAAGAGATGCGGAGTTGATGCGGTTATTGCCTTAGTTAGCGGAAGCTATGTGGCCAGTTTGATTTACTTTGGTAGCTGTTTAGTTGGCTATGATTTCTGTGTCCGCTACGTGATTATCAACTAAGGAGGAAAAAATGCAAAACAAGGCTTATAACTGGAGTAGAAAATTTTTGATTTGTGCTTTGGTCTTAGGATTGCTGGTGAGCGGCCTGAATTTGAGTATGTGGGCTGGAGATAGTGATAGTGCCTGCGAAGACGCCCTTATCCGCTGTCTAATAGATTTTCGGCTAGCCGTTGACGGGAGTTCTTTTTATTGCATTATCGGTTATGCTTTTTGTTTAAAGTATGTCAAAAAAAGTTGAAAAATTGAGATTGTCAAGCTCGAACAGGCGTCTCTTCTTCTAGGAGGGCAAGATGAAAAGAACTCTGGTGACCATGGGGATATTAGTCCTCTTTTTCCTCGGTGCCAATTTTTTACCAGCCAAATCCTTCAAGGTAACTTTGCAAGAGGAGATGAGGCTGGGTAAATTGGATGATGATTTGATTTTTATGTGGGTGGGAATTACCGTTGATGAACAGGGTTATATTTACCTGACTGATGCCCTTGATTATTCATTAAAAAAGTTTTCTCCCCAAGGGAAGTTGGTGAAAAAAGTGGGAAGAAGAGGTCAAGGACCAGGTGAATTCTTAGCCCCTCGCGAAGTTCAGCTGCAGGGTAATTACGTTTTGGTTACGGATCAAAACATAAGGGGGATTAGTGTTTTTGACCGGGAGTTAAATTATCTCCGCAGAATACCTTTTCCTAACCTGATTTTAGACATGAAACCCCTTTCCGGGCAGAAAATAGCTTTGATTCCGGTGGTTGGAGCGGGAGCAGGACAGGTTAAACTTATCGATTTCCAGGGTAAGCTGATGACTGAATTTACTTACACCAAAGCAAAGCAATTAATGCTGGACTTTGCCACTTTGACCTGTGACCAAGAGGGCAATATTTATGTGGCCTTTACTTTTCAAGATAAAATTGAAAAATACAATTCCCAGGGGAAGAAAGTCTGGACCAAGAGGATCCTGAAGGTTAAGTCAGTCTCGCGAGAAAAAGTCGACCGTTTTGAAGTTCCAACTCGCGTTGTCTATAAAGATATATCTATTAATCCTGATGGCCAGATTTTTGTTTTAGGGGGACATTATGCTCAACATCCAAGCCGGGATGTTTTCATTCTGGATCCCAGTGGTCGCTACTTAACAAGCTTTACTTTACCCGAGGAAAGCCACACTATTCACGTTGGACCACAAGGTTATCTTTATGCCCGGGGCAATAATGGGGTTTCCCTGCGAAAGTTCAAAATTATTTACCATCTTGATTCCCCCTAGACCTAGAGGCAATGTTGGAAGTTGAGTTGGGGTTGATGACTTAAATCTTGAGACCGGAAATAGAGAAATGGCCATTGCTTGGTCATCAAGCGATGGCCATTTCTTTCCTGGAGAGTAATAATGAGAAGGGGAAAAGTTTCGCGGTTAAAGAAATTAGGGGCCGGAGTTTGGCTCTTTTTCTTTGTCTTTCTTTTTATTTCGGGAAAAACAAGTCAAAGCCTCGAGCAGGGCGGAGATGGATATCAACCAAAAATTTTGATTTTTATTAACTGGAAAGATTTAATGTGTGCCAATTGTTTAAATAGTTTCGTTACCTTTTTTAATAGCCTTCCTTCCCCTTGGTTAAGAGATAACGCCCTGGGTATTTTGGTTGGCGAGAGGGGACCAAGGGCAGGAAATCATTGGCCAATTATGGCCAAGAAAATTCGTGGTTTTATTCAAGCTAATCAGCTTTCTTTTCCAATCTGGATTGATCAAGGAAGGTTATTTAAGAATATGTCATCAAGAGGAACTTGTCTCATAATCATGGGGGAAAAAGTAGATTCTCTCTCTGTTTATTCCTTTCCCCTTTTTCCTCGGCAAGAAGATGAAATTAGGCAAAAAATAATGGGCCTGGGGAAAAAATAAAGAAAAAAAAGGACAAGATTGGCTTTTTTCCTTTTTAATTTAGAAAAAGAGAAGAGACACTTAGGTCATAGAGCCGGTTTTAGCTTTCCACTCTTGGGCTAATTTCTTAAAAATTGGGTCGGCGTGGCTTAGAAATTGCGAGTAGGCCTGGCAAAAATAACTTTTTTCGGGGTGGGGTAGAAAGCCTCTTTCTTTGGGGCATCCCCCGCGACAATGTCTTAGCCAACGACAAGAACGGCATTCGGGAGGAAGATCGGCTTTTCTTTGCCCAAATTTTCTCTGGCGAGCCGAGTTTAACATGTCGACTATTTTACTGGTTGTGACATTACCCAGTTTCCATTCGTGATCGACGAAGAAATCGCAGGAGTAAACATTTCCATTATGTTCAATGACGACATAAACGCCACATTCTTTGAGAAGAGTACATTCAGGTGGCTCAAGGCCGACGTAAGTGAAGAATAATGACTCAAAATAGCGAATAGAAGTCGTGGGTTGCCCCTGCTTAAAGTCGGCAATCCACTTGTCAAAGAGGCGGATAAGAAACTGCCCATAGGCTTCAGGATTAACCGAGAAAGAACGAGGACGTTTAGGAATTGAATTATCGGGCTCAATACAAGGAATGTATTGCTGGTAGGTAAGACCGAGTGACTTTAGAAACTCATAAATTTCCTCGGGGAACTGAGAAGAATAGTCGTTGACCACCACCAAGGCATTAGTTTCTACTCCTTCATCCAGCAAGAGCTTGGCTCGATCGACTACTTTTGCTCCTGATTTTTGGCCACCTTTCAATCGCCGGTAGCGATCATGGATATGGGGAGGACCATCAAGGCTTAGTCCAACTAGAAAATTGTATTCTCTTAAAAATTTTGCCCATTGTTGATTCAAGAGGAGACCATTGGTTTGCAAGCCATTGCCCACAATCTGGTTTTGTCCGTATTTTTGTTGCCAGTGAACAGCCTGGTGGAAGAAATCTAGCCCCATTAAAGTTGGCTCTCCTCCTTGCCAGCCAAAAGAAATTTCTTTTTTCCCTTGCGTCATTACTTGCTTGACTGTTATTTCTAAGATTTCAGGGGACATCCGATGAGACTTCGATTTAGGAAGAGGAAATAGTTTGTGTTTTTCGAGGTAAAAACAATAGGTGCAGGCCATGTTACAATCAGGACCAGCTGGTTTAATCAAAACTGAGGTAAGGGGCCGACGGATTAGTTTTTTTCTTTTGGCCATTTATTTGTCCCTTTGCCTTAACGTAGTAACTCATTCCTGTCACTTGGGGACAAGAGCAATTATTTATTGTATTGCCTATTTAGTTAGTTTAAAAAAAATAGGGTAAAAGAATAAGCTGTCACCATTTTCAAAAATTAACTGTCCCCAGTTTTCCCAAAAATTAGGTAAATATGTAATGTGTCCCCAGTTTTCGCCCAGTTTTCGGGCAGTTTTCGCGCCTGTTGATGGACTTCTTCATCATTAATTCCTTTTTGTAAAGCAAGTTATTTTTCTTTAACAAAGGCTATCTTAATTGTCAAACACCAAGATCAGAAAATTCAAAATTGGTGACAAAATTGGGGACAGCTCACCAAAAAAATTGGGGACAGCTCACCTATTTACCCTATTTCTTAATTGGTGGCAGTTCACTTATTTACCCTATTTAGAAGGGGAGGGTTGATTAACTTGAATTTAGATGTCGAGCGTTGGGGTAAGAAATTAGAGCCATCCCCAATTTGGCATTTGACCAGCAAGGCCCCTGAAAGCAGGGGAGAAGGGAACACATGTTTCTCTTCCCGTTGAGTTGAGGGCCAATTAGATTGCAAATAGTCAGGATAACACGTAAAATAAGAAAACAATTGTCAAAGGTTAAACAGGAGATGTGGATATGAACCAAAGAGAAGATATTTCTCAAGAGCAGTTTTCATTTGGCAATCTAAAGGATTATTCCTCCCAAGATATCCTGAATTTAGTTCATAAATTTGATTTTCGAAGAATTTCCTTTCGCTATCTTGGTTTGGATGGACGATTTAAGCAGTTAATAATTCCCATCAATGGTCTTAATTCCCAAGAAATCGAGAAGATCCTGGTGGAAGGGGAACGAGTAGATGGGTCATCTCTTTATCCTGGAATTATTGACTCTACTTATTCTGATATACTGATCATTCCTGATTTATCGACAGCCTTTGTGGATCCCTTTGATGAACGAAATCTATCTTTTATTTGTCGTTACCGGAAAAAAGATGGGGAGCTGGCCCCTTTTACCTTGGATACAATTTTACTTCAGGCTGAAGCTCAACTCAGAAAAACAACTGGCCTCGAGTTATGGGTAGGAGGAGAGCTGGAGTTTTATTTAATTTATGATCACGAAGATATTTTCTACTCACCTGAAACTCAAAAGGGCTATCATGAATCATCACCCTTTATTAAGGGCCTTGATTTCTTGAAGGAAGCGGCCGAAATGGTTCAGAAAATTACCGGAGCAGTCAAGTATGTCCATAGTGAAGTCGGTTGTTTACCTCATCTGGAAAGTGAAAATCCCTTTTTGAAGGGCAAGACACTGGAACAATTAGAGATTGAGTTTAAAACAGAATCAGTGGTTTCGGCTGCTGATCATTTAGTTTTGGCCCGCTGGATTTTGCGCCAACTGGCCGCCCAGAAAGGAATGTTAGTAACTTTCACTCCCAAAATCGCTGAAGAGGTGGCCGGAAATGGATTTCACCTCCACCTGGAATTAATGAGAGAAGGGCAAAACATCATGGTGGCTCCGGATGGCAAATTAACCCAAGAAGCCCTGCAGCTAATTGGCGGCTTGTGTAACTCGACCGGCTTTTTTCTTGCCTTCGGGAACACCATGGCTGCTTCTTATTACCGGCTAGTGCCTAATCAAGAAGCCCCCACGCAACTATTTTGGAGCGATTGTAACCGTTCGGCCTTAATTAGGGTTCCTCTCTTAAATTCTCATTCCGAAACTTCTCTCTCCAAGGAAACATCAACCCGAAAAAGAGGACAAACAGTGGAATTAAGAAGTCCTGACGGAAGTGCGTTGATTCATCCTTTATTGGCTACAATCTCCCTTGCCGCCCTTCAAGGCTTAACCGAGAAAAATTCTTTGGATATTGCCTCCCAGTACTACTTGAGCCAGGAAGGAGCTTCTAATTTCCCTAAAGAAAAATTTCCTCTTTTACCTTCAAGTTGTGGCCAAGTGGCCCGGCTGGTCCAAGACAAACGGCAGTGGCTAGAAAAAAATAACGTTTTTCCTGCCGCGATTGTGGATTACATCATCAAGCTGCTCGAAGGAGAGGAGTTAGAAATCATCACTGGAGAGAGAGGAACTGACTTGCAAAAAGTACTTCACCGCGATTTACATCGACATTAGGCAGCATTTCTAAAACCGTGATGGAAAAATGGTGGCTGGTACCTTATTTTGGCCGGTGGCATTTTCAAGAAAGCGGGCTAAGATAGGGCCTATCACCATTTTTCCCAGCCCAAGAAAAAATGAGAAAGAAATATTTTGTTGGCCTCCATTTCTTTCTTCTCCGCTAATATTTATAATTCAAGCTAATGGCTATTTGCCAAGCTATCACGGTTTTGGAAATACTTACTCGACATTAAGAAAACTTGCAATTTTTTGAAAATTTGGTTATTATATAGAAAACCTTGCTGGGCTGGCTGGGCAAGGTTTAGATCAAAACCCTCCTTCATATCCCCTTTTTGCTTATTTCCCCATACCCCAAACAGCCAGCACCTCTTTATATCTTGTTTGGTCTAGATTCTAATCTAAGTTCTAGCGGCGGATACGTCTAAATCCAGAAACTTCGACGAAATCAAGTCTTTCTGATTTTTCTAATTCATCAAAAAGCAGATTTAAACCCAACACATCACTGGCCATATGACCAGCAATAACGACGTTTAAATTGGCTTTTTTGGCTCGCTCGAGGTGTTCCTCACTGTAATGCATGCCTACCAGGGTGCTTATTCCTCGGGAGGCGAGGTTGTCAAAAATCTCTTTCGAGCCTTCAGTCCCCCCGGTCATGTCGACGAATATTTGCCCACATTTGTTGTTTTCTGAACCACTGACAATCTTGGGGGCTACTTGCATTTTTTTGTATATTCGATACTCTGGGATTTCATTCAATATTTCCAAGATATCCTTAAGCTGGCAAGGTTTTTTCTCTTCAAATAAGTTATGAAGATACCGGGTGACACAATTATCGGCGGGCGTATGAATACACATCATGGGCAGATTGAGAGCCCGAGCTAAGTCAACGTGGCGGGCGTGGTTGATCGGAAGAAGTCGTCGTTCAACTTCAGCAATTCGTTTTTCCAGCAATTGCTCGGCCACACTTATGGTAACTCCGAAGCGGGCGAGCAGATCAGGTTGCAGCTTCATTACCTCGTAAAGTTGAGCCAAAGCTTTTCCTTCGGGGTGATGAGCAATAATTAGGTCGATTTTTTGGCCTTCATATTGATTGAGGAGATAAGTTAAGAGAATTTCTCCTGCTTCCATATCAATTCCGACGATGACTTTTTTAACCTCAAGCTGATGGTGGCCATGAAGAATACGTGTGTCGGCATAGGGGTTAAAGAGCCGGTCGAGGTCATAGTATTCTTTTTCTTCGGCTGAAAGTTTTTCGAATTTTTCTTTTTCTTTGGCCAGTAAACTATCTATTTCTTCTTGAGGACGAAGGTCGTTTTCTTGCCCGATTTTAATCACTTGATGGTATAAATCTTCAAGTTTCATTAACTCCTCCTGTTAACTGGAAAATAACAATGATTATATCTTATTAAATTTCAGGAAGAAGTAAATATTTATTTATAGTTCTCTTCCAAATTGGGTGGATTAGTCAAAACAAGATTGAATGGGGGAGTATTAATTAAATAGGTGTTTATCATTTAAGCCGCTCCGGGCGCTAGTGTAAAATTTTGTTTGTAACTTTATTTTGTTTCCCGTCACTTGGGGGCAAAGCCAAAAAAAAATGCCGAAGAGGGGACTCGAACCCCTACGAGCGAATTGTGCTCACTAGCCCCTCAAGCTAGCGTGTCTACCAATTCCACCACTTCGGCTTAACTTAATCTATTTCACCTTTCCTGAAAGGAAAGGGAAGTTGCCCGCTCTTAATTTTTCTTTTCTGATTCCTTTTTATTTTCAGTTGTAGATTTATTTTCAGTTTTAGTTTGAGTCTTGGCTTCAGTAGCGGGTGGGGTTTCTTTTTTCTGCGTTTCAGTGACCGCTGGTTTTTCAGCTACGCCTTCTTCTCCTTTAATAACCGACTTGGATCCTTTTGCCGATAGAATCCACAACCCCATCGAAGTAACCATGAACAGAATAGCACAGATAGTGGTAACTTTAGCTAGGATTGGGGTTGCTCCCCGGGGACCAAACACAGTTTGACTACCCATGCCTCCAAAAGCTCCCGCTAGATCAGCTGATTTGCCCGATTGCAGAAGAACAGCGATGATGAGGACTAAACAAACGATGATGTGAATTGCTGTTATTATTCCGCTCACTTTTTCTCCTTATAAGCTTTAACTGCTTCTTGTGCTATTTCCCAGAAACTCTGGGCCTTTAAAGAAGCACCTCCAACCAGTGCTCCATCAATATCCTTTTCCCTAATCAAGGGAAAAGCGTTATTTGGTTTTACCGAACCACCGTAGAGAATTATAGCATATTCGGCGGTAGAATTTCCATACTTTTGGCTGAGGATTTGGCGGATAAAAGCGTGAACTTCTTGGGCTTGCTGGGGAGTAGCTGTCATTCCGGTACCGATAGCCCAGACCGGTTCATAAGCGATGATGATTTGCCGAATTTCCTCCGATAAAAATCCAGCTAATCCCTCTTCTAGTTGGGATTTAATAATTTCTAAAGTTAGGCCGGCTTGGCGTTGCTCTAGTGATTCTCCAAGGCAAAAAATCGGGGTCAAGCTTGTTTGCAGCACCGCCTTTAGTTTCTTATTAACTGTCTCATTAGTTTCCCCAAAATAATTTCTCCTTTCAGAATGACCAACGACGACATATTGACAACCAGCAGCGAGCAGCATTTTTGGGGAAACTTCTCCCGTGTAAGCCCCTTCTTCTTCCCAAAAAACATTCTGGGCTCCCAGCTTAAGGGGACTGTCTTTGATGACCGAATGGACTGCCGAGAGAGCCGGGAAAGGCGGGATAAGAACCAGGGTGCCTTGATCGAAATTTTGGCTTTTTTCTTTGATTTCTTGGGCAAGCTCCACAGCTTCAGGAATTGTTTTATGCATTTTCCAATTGCCGGCTATAAAAGGGAGGCTATTTCTCATTGGACTTCTCCTTTAAAGCTTCGAGGCCCGGGAGGGTTTCATACGCGAGGTATTCAAGAGAGGCCCCCCCTCCAGTGGAGATGTGGGAGATTTGGTCAGTAACTCCGGCTTGAGTAACGGCGGCCACCGAGTCTCCTCCGCCGATAACAGAAAATGCTTGTGCCGAAGCGATGGCCTGAGCAATCACCATGGTTCCTTGGGCAAACTCGGGAACTTCGAAAACTCCCATGGGCCCATTCCAAAAAATTGTTCTGGCGGATTTTATTTTCTGGGCGTAAAGCTCTCTAGTTTGAGGGCCAATATCTAGTCCCCTCATCTGGGGAGGGAAAGGAAAATCTTCCACCACCAATATTTCCTGAATATCTTGGAGCGAAGGAGCCACGAGATGATCGACAGGTAGCAAGAGTTCGACTTTATTTTGCTGGGCAAAATTAAGGAGTTCCCGGCAAACAGAAAGGCTTTCTTGATCAATTAATGAGTTTCCCACCTCATGCCCGAGAGCTAAGAAAAAAGTATAAGCCATGCCTCCTCCAATAAGCATGGCGGAGGCCTTGGTGAGAAGATTTTTAATGATGGGAATTTTATCAGCTACTTTGGCCCCCCCTAAAATAGCCACAAATGGTTTTTCGGGCTGGTGGATGAGTTTTTCTAGGTTTCTGATTTCTTTTTCCAACAAGAACCCGGCGCCTTTTTGGGCGACCAGTTGAGGTAAACCCACGATAGAAGCATGGGCGCGGTGACAAGCTCCAAAAGCATCGTTGACATACGCCTCTATATTTGAGGCTAGGGCTTGAGCAAAAGTCGGATCATTTGCTTTCTCGCCGGGATAAAAACGAAGATTTTCTAGAAGAAGAATATCCCCCTGGTTTAGTTCTCGCTTGAGCTTCTCAACTTGGTTGCCGATGACATCAGGGGCCAGAATAACCTTGGTGCTTAGAAGCTCTCTTAATCTGTTGGCTACTGGTTTTAAGCTAAGTTGGGGATTGAATTTTCCTGAGGGTCTACCAAGATGGGAGGCGGCCACAATTTTTGCCTGCTGGTCGATCAAGTAGTTTAGCGTGGGGAGCACAGCCTGGATTCTTGTGTCGTCTCTGATGCGGCCTGTTTCCTTTTCCAAGGGGACGTTAAGGTCAACTCTAAGGAAGACGGTTTTATTTTTTAAATCCAGGTCTTTTAAACTCCTCATTTTCTTATTTCATGATATATTTGGCTAAATCCCTCAGCCGGCACGAGTAACCCCACTCGTTATCGTACCAAGCTAAGACTTTGACTAGATTTTTATCCGTGACTCGAGTGAAGAGTCCATCAACAATAGCTGAGTGGGGGTTGGCTACAAAGTCAACCGAGACGAGAGGTTCTTCAGTATATTCGAGAATTCCTTGCAGTTGCTTGGCCGCCGCTTCTTTAAAGGCCTGGTTTATTTCCTCAACCGTCACTTCTTTTTTAACAAGAGCCACTAGATCAATTAGGGAAACATTAGGGGTAGGGACCCGAACGGCAATACCATCTATTTTTCCTTGGAGTTCGGGAATAACTATTCCGACTGCCTTGGCTGCGCCGGTGGTGGTGGGGATTTGGGAGACAGCCGCTGCTCGAGCCCGCCGGAGGTCTTTATGGGGCAAGTCAAGTATCCGCTGATCATTGGTGTAAGAGTGAACAGTGGTCATAAATGCCTTTTCAATGCCGAAATTTTGGTGGAGGACTTTTGCGGTTGGGGCGAGGCAGTTAGTGGTACAGGAGGCATTGGAGATAATATGATGGCGATCTTTATCGTAAATTTCTTCATTGACACCCAAAACCAAGGTTACATCCGGATCAGTAGCCGGAGCGGAGATGATTACTTTTTGAGCCTGCCCGTTGAC
>Ga0190334_1001405_pt1 | contig 10431 bp, 10 predicted proteins | sample 48720478_MG_FD_161270 | JGI IMG/M metagenome (GOLD analysis project Ga0190334, IMG submission 161270) | Hydrothermal vent sediment bacterial communities from Southern Trench, Guaymas Basin, Mexico - 4872-04-7-8_MG | ecosystem: Environmental > Aquatic > Marine > Hydrothermal vents > Sediment ...
CTTATGTTCTGGTCCAGAAGCGTATATCTTTTCTTGAGTAAATGGTAATCCACGCCAAAGTCAACAATTAGGAGAGCGAGAAGAATCGCGAGCAGTATGGCTGCCGCGCGAAGTTCCTTCATAAGACCAAGGTACCTTTTTTGTATGGCAAATTCACCTTTCCTGAAATTAAAGCCGGGAGTGCGCCTCTCATCCCTAAGCACGAGAGCAAGGGCATGGTCCATGGAGCCAGCGTTCCAGGCATCTGCGATTCTGCCATTCATGCGAACCCTTCTGTCATGGCGGAGATCCACTCGCTCGACTGGTATGCCCAGAAGCCGCTCAAGAATCTCCCAGGCTTCAGGGTAAGTGGTCAGGGTACCTGTCAGAAAGATCTTTTGAGGTCGGATATTTCTTTTCTCCTGCCACCTGAAGGCATGAATTGTTGTATTCACAGAACGGCCTAATCTTTCAAGTGCAGACTTTATCTTTTCGGTGTCAGACCTGTTAATGTTTTCCCAAAGGGTAATATCAGGGAACTTGCCGGTAGGGATCTCCCCATCAAGGGAGAAGTGTCTTACAAGGGCCAGGCGTTTGTTTGTATAAAGAAGCATGGTGCTCTTTTTTATGCCCACATCGAGCAAAAGCCCATCCGAAGGCGTGTCTTCATGCTTTAGAACGGAGCAAAGTGTCGGCACGCAATGGATATCCACCCTTTCAGGATCAATCCCGTATGTTTGAAGCAAACCGAGGTACTCCGAGACAAGAGCCTTTCTAATGGAAGCTGCTAGAAGACCGCTTCCCTCAGCCCGATCAAACACCGTAAAATCTACCAGGAGATCTTCAATTGGAAAGGGAACCATTGTCTCTATTTCAAAGGGGAGAACCTGCCTGATCTTTTTCGGGTCATGAAAGGGCACGTGGAGGTTTCTGTAGAAAGCATTCCCTCCAGGTATGGAAAGCAGGCACGTATCACATCCAGGGTCCACCTGTGCGAACAGGCTCTTAAAAGGCTCATCAAGCGCTTTGTTCTCTTCATCCTCTACCTGCGCGCAGGCCTTGACCTCGTATCGGTTGAAACCGCTCTTAACCACAATGGCAGTGATCAAATCTTCATTAATGTCAAGACATAAGATTTTACCTGGCATAAAAAATCCTATTCCACCGTGTATGATAAAACCTCGATAGAGTCTCCATTCCTTTTTATTTCCCCTTTGGTCTCTCTGCTCATTGATCCCTGCCTGGCCTCTGAAACGATCCTGAAATAACGACTCGAAGTACTAACAAGATCATCAATAGATACTTCACTGCTCATCCCCGACACGTGCTTGTACCACGTGGGCTGGCTGAAGTCGTTTTCCTCATTGCTTCGATAAGCTACCATCTCTTCAACCATCTTGTAGTCCAGGTGTTCTGAAAGTGACCGAAGTACCACTGGGCTAGCGGTATTGATGTTGATCTTACCATCACCATAAATGGAGAGATAATGGGATATTCCCGGCTTTTCTTTAGTTCCGTAAAACAGCTCCTTCGTTATTCCCCTCACCAGCAAAAGCTCCTTGAGGGATTCCAGTGGTTCGTTCTTGCATGAATAGGGCCTGTCAAGAGATTCGTAGTATGCTCTTTCAGCACCAAAGTGTGTCACTTCGTTGTCTGGGTCAATCCAGTCTTTGATAGCGTCAACAATGTTTTCCACTTGCTCGGAATTCAGGGAGAACTGCTCCAGGCTCAAAAACCTTGTTAAGAGCGCCTTCTGTTTTTGATTATACCGCCCCTTCTTATCCACCAGGGCGTTGAGCTGTATCATACCCCCAAGGTCGGTTACTGCAATTTCAAGGCTCCCTTCCTTAAAAAGCGAGCTCGAAATACTGGAAAGAGCCTTTGAATCCGCCCAGGGCTCTAACAGGGAATCGAGAGATTTTTTTGAGGCCCCATCCTGTGCAAGAACAGCTAGGGCATAATCAAATCCCGACCTGGCCATGCACTCGAGCTTCACCCCATCGCGCAAATTCACGGCAGCGTAAAGCTCAGAACGCATTGCCTCGTTGAACTGGAGGGTAAGAGCTACGATCAGGCTAGTGATCAAAACAGTGAGAATTAAAGCAATACCCTTCTTATCTTTTAGGAGCCCCAGCATAAGCACTCCGGCCCATGGGGAGTGTAACCCCGGTGTAAAACCTGAGAGGAGACTCAGGATCATCCTTGTTCACAATCTCCAAAAGAATCGAAACCCTGGTGGGCAGGCGATCCTTGAACTCTTCTTTTGTAGAATCCCAGCTGTCAAATTCTTCACCCTTTTCATCATAGTAAGTGAACCTCAGTGATTCCAGGTTATCACAAATCATTGACCCGGTTGCTTCCTCCTCCGGTTTCCCAAGAAAAAGAGGTGCATCAGAGCGAAAAAGAGCCAGGCCCTGACCTTCATAGCCTTCTCCGGTAGTGTAGCTAATCCGGGTTATCTCCTGCCCCGGGTCCTCTTCGTCCAGTACAAGGTGAGCTCTGGAGATAAAGCTAAGGGTATCGCGGTGCCTCCCTTCTGTCTCGATTGCCTGCCCCACAAAGCCGTGCTTGCTACGGCTTGAAATAAAGGCGCATTCGAGATCCTCCACTACCCTATCAAGAGTGACGCGCGCCATCTGGTAAACATCTGCCTTTGTCTCCGTTTGCTCAATGTTGTGCAGCGTTCCGGTAAAAGATGTATAAAGCAGGGAAAGAACAATTGCCAGGATGAAAATGGCAATAAGAATCTCAAGGAGCGTAAAACCATGGCCATCCCTGAAGGGGTGCCGATTTCTTGCATTCACCCTCTCTTACCTCTTTTGCAGGAATACGTATCGTCTCAACCTGTACTGATAAAACTCGTCTTCTCCAAAGGAAACCCTGAGATCCAGCGCTCTTAAGTAATTTGACACGTCTTCGGGCTCATCAACCGGAGGGGTCTCAACCACAACGTTCCAGGTATACCCAGGGAAATCTTCTCCGAAATCGCCGCTACCGGACGTAAGTTCTTCCGGCCCCAAAGCCTCCAACTCCGCCATTTTGCTTTGCGCAAGAAAGGCGGCCGTGGTACTGAACCTTGCCTCAGTGGCAAGAGAGACGCTCTGGGACTGAGAACCCAGAATAGCTGTCAGCACAATCGCAATAATGGCCATAGCCACCATCACCTCGAGAAGCGTAAAACCCCTCGGCATTTTCATCTACAATCTCCGGCTCTATCTTGTTTTTTCTCTGTACGCAGCCTAAAACCAAGAATCGTGAGTCTCTTTCACCTCATGCCTCGAACTCCACGTATTTTTCCAGAACCCAGACTTTTGCCATAAAAGGGTTCAGGATAATGGTAAAGACTCGCCCATCTTCTGATCCCAGGTGAATAACCGATTGCCGCACGTATCCTTTCTTAGTGAAGCGGATGGATGCCTCCCCCCTCATTTTTTTCCCCCTACCTTTAAACCATATGTCCAGCACCTTAACGTCATCAGGAAGTTGCCGGGCTTTTTCTCGTGCCCGTGCCCTTTCTTCTTCGCTCATGGAAGACGATTCAGTCCAATATCTGTTTGAATCAAGTTCAAAATGGACCACGTACTCCTTCTGTTCCCGAACTGCATCATTTCTGAGTCCCTTGACAAGGCCAACCAGTCTTCGTGTCGTTATTTTGAGATTGTCGGTGAGGATGGCATCGCGGATTCGAGGGCTGGCCAGCGTGATCATCAACCCGATCAAAAGAATCACCACTGCAATTTCAAAAAAGGTGAAGCCGTGATTATTATTTTTCCAGTTCCCAGTTATTAACATCTCTGTCATTGCCTTCTCCGCCCGGCTGCCCATCAGCGCCATAAGAGATTATGTCAAAATCGCCGTGCAGACCCGGACACAGGTAAACATAGTCCCCGCCCCAGGGATCCTTGGGGATTTTTCCTTTCTCCAGGTATCCTCCCTTTCGCCACTTTCTGGGAAGCACACCCACACTCGGTGGCTCCACCAGGGCCTGAAGACCCTGCTCGGTGGAAGGATAGCGGCCGTTATCCAGCTTGTAGAGCTTGAGGGCGGTTTCCAGGGTGGAAATATCCATCTGGGCTTTAATCCTTCTCGCCTCTTCAGGCTTTCCCATGATCCGCGGCGCCAGTTGCCACACAAGTATTCCCAGGATCACAAGCACGATCATGATTTCTATCAGGGTAAACCCCTGATCCCTGATTTTTCTACTTTTCATAATCTTTACCTTCTGTTTTGCTTTTACAGTGCCTGCCTCTCACCTTACAAGCTGGTTCATCTCAAAGATGGGAAGCAGTATAGATATGACCACAAACCCCACAATTAATCCCATAAACAAAATCATGGCAGGCTCAAGTAAGGAGGTTACGGCCATGAGCCTGGAGGATGATTCTCCCTCGTAGATATCCGCCACCTTGTGAAGCATCGCTTCAATCTCTCCGCTCTGCTCGCCTACCCTGATCATCTGGGTCATCATGGAAGGAAACCAGCGACTCCTGGAAAGGGAATTGGAAAGCGTTTTACCTTCTTCTATCTCTCTTGAAGCACTGTCTATGACCTCTGAAATAAGCTCATTGCTCACGATGTTCCGCACAATCTGGAGCCCGGTCATAAGGGGAACACCGCTTTGAAGAAGGCTCCCAAGGGTTCGAGCGAACCTTGCCAGAATCATTTTTCTGTGGATGGGCCCAAAAAGAAAGCTGCGAAGCTTCAATTCATCCCAGTAATATCTTCCTTTTTTTGTTTTCTTTATCCTCCTTATAACGACCACCGCCCCTCCCACGAAAAGGATTATAGCCCACCAGTAGGATTTCAGGAAATGGCTTATCCCTATTAGCGCCACTGTAGGAAGAGGCAGAGTTTGGTTCATCTCAGTAAAGATTTTCATAATATTGGGCATGATAAACGTTAGAAGAAAAAACAGGATAAACGTTCCCACGCACGCCATAAAAATAGGATACGCCAATGCGGCCCTGAACCTCCCTTTAAGCTCCTGATGGTGTTCGCTGAACTCGGCAAGCCTCTGCAGCACCAGATCAAGTGAACCGGAAGCCTCGCCTGCCCTGACCATATTCACGTATACCTGAGAGAAGACCCTTGGGTGTTGAGATAGGGACTCCGCTAGGCTTTTCCCTTCGTTAAGGGACTCCTTGACCTGAGCAAGAATTTTCTTGAACACCTGATCATCATGCTGGGAGATCAGGGTCTCCAGGGCTGAAACAAGTGGCACGCCGGCGTTAAGCAAAATAGCGAGCTGCCTCGTTGCTGCAGATAGCTCCCCTTGTTTTACCCCGGTGAAAAGCCTTGAAAGATAAATGCCCCGGGAGGGTGCCCCCTTAGCCCTGGCAAAACTCTCCCTGATCTCGACAGGATATACGCCGGAGCCCCTTAGTTTCTGCCGCGCCGCCACTGCGCTATCAGCATCAACAATACCTTTCAGGCTTTTTCCCGCCTTATCAAGTGCTATGTATTCGTAGACAGGCATAAGACACGGAGGGTTCAAAAACTTAACACGATGTTAACAGCACCATATGCCTCTGTCAACACACGGCAACCGAGGGGATTGCAAAAAATTTAGCCAACTTACCCTAATCTAGCATTTTCCCTTCATTTCGAAAAGCAAAGCAAATTCTCCTCTACTGCACTTTTTGCCTTGTCTTGATGCCGCCTTACTGATATCAAGACAAATAGGCGCTTAGGAAAAAATATCCACCCTGCTGAAATCCTCCATCTATTAGAATAGAGAGAGGAAAAAATAGGTGTGACCCCTTTTGCAGAAAATGAGAAGATCCGTTTTTGCCACGCGTCTGGCTGCCTTGAGAAAAAGACTCGAGCATCTGCCCGTGGACTTTGTCTGGGTGATTCAGCCTGAAAACAGGAGATACCTTTCTGGATTCAAGGCAGAAGACATGCAGCTCACAGAGTCCTCTGGCTCGCTTCTCATAGGTCGCCAAGGCGCTTACCTCCTTACAGACTCGCGCTACGCGACTGAAGCGCAAAAGGAGGCTCATGACTTTGAGGTAATAACTCTGGAGAAAGGGCTTGGAGAAAGCTTGCCCCAGGTGCTGGTTCGTCTTGGAGCAAGGAGTGTTGGTTTTGAGGAAGAATATGTAACCTGTGCCCTTTTTAGAGAGCTTTCGAAAAGGCTAAGAAAGCTCTCCCCGCTGATTAAGCTCACCCGCCTTAAAGGAGTGGTTGAGGGAATGCGTCAGGTAAAAGACAGGGAGGAGATCAAGGCCATGGAGAAGTCATCAAACCTGATGACCGAGATTTTGCAGGAGATCATTTCCTCCCTTGAGCCAGGCCGCACAGAAAAGGAAATTGCATGGCAGATTGAGGGCCTGGCAAAGGAGGGTGGGGCCGAAAGCCTTGCCTTCCCCTCAATTGTGGCATCCGGTCCCAACAGCGCGCTTCCTCACGCTCTGCCGACAAACCGAAAAATCAAGGTTAAGGAGCCTATTACGCTTGATGTCGGCCTGAAATTGGACGGGTATTGTTGTGACATGACAAGAACCATCTTCCTGGATGGACCAGGGAGAAAATTCAAGAAGATATACAGGACGGTTCGGCGTGCACAACTGGTTGCGCTGGAAAAAATCCATCCCGGAGCAAATAGTAACGAGCCTGATGCTGCAGCCAGAGAGGTTATTAATGAAGCAGGCTTTGGCGAGTTCTTCGGGCATGCGCTTGGGCATGGGGTAGGCCTGGCTCCGCATGAAGGCCCAAGGCTTGGGCCGCATAACCCGGTGAAACTTGTCCAGGGCATGGTGGTAACTGATGAACCGGGAATCTACATCCCCGGAAAAGGCGGCGTGAGGCTCGAAGAAATGCTCGTAATTGAAAAGCACGGCGCCAGGATTCTTACCAAGGATACACACTTTTATGATTTTTAGGAAAGGACCAAGGTAATGCGGGGAGGCTATGAAGTCAGCACTTTCAAACTCTCTGGCTGAGCATTTCATGCACTACCTGCGGGTTGAAAAAGGGCTCGCCGATAATACTATCGACTCCTATGGCCGTGATCTAGCAAGATACTTAGAGTTTCTCGAAACAAGAAAGAAGGGCTCTCCTCTCAAAGTATCCCAGGATGATATTCTTGACTATCTTTTCACCCTGAATGGAGTCCTTTCTCCGAGGAGTATTGCAAGGAATATCTCGACGATCAAAGGGTTTTACAGGTTCCTGGTCTCTGAGGGCAAACTAGAAAAAAACCCCACCCGGTTGCTTAACAGCCCCAAATTGCCTTTAAGATTGCCCGGGGTTTTGACCACTGAAGAGGTTGAGGAGCTTCTCTGTCAGCCCGACTCTGCTACCCCCAGGGGCAAAAGAGACAAGGCTATGCTGGAACTGCTTTATGCCACAGGATTGAGGGTCTCAGAACTGGTGCGTTTAAAGGTTTCAAATATCAACCTTGAGGCTGGTTATGTCAGGACCATAGGAAAGGGCTCAAAAGAGAGGATGGTTCCTGTTGGCACCAAGGCTATGGAAGCTCTCAAAGATTATCTGGCCAGTGGCCGCAGGCTATTTCTTAAAAAAAGAAGCTCCCCTTACCTTTTTCTAAGCGCACGGGGAAAGCCTCTTACCAGGCAGGGTTTCTGGAAAATTATCAAGCGCTACGGTGCAAAGGCAGGAATAGACAAAGTGATAACCCCCCACTCCCTCAGGCACTCTTTTGCAAGTCACCTCCTGGAGTTTGGGGCGGATCTGAGATCAGTACAGGTCATGTTAGGCCATGTAGATATTTCAACCACTCAAATTTACACTCATGTAACCACTGAAAGACTCCGAAAAATCCATGAGAAGTATCACCCAAGGCCCTGATAATCCCCGCGTGCGCATGCGGCGGCGCTTAGAAGGCCGGTGAAAGAGATGGCAAAGATTATCAAGTTCAAGCAAAAGTCCCAGTTCCCCCCTGATAATCTGATCGTTTCCAGGCCATTCGAATTTCGATCTGCCGACTGGGATACCACACACTTCATTCAGATGAAAAAATCCCACTCATTCAAACTGGAGCAGTACCGAAAAGAGCTTTATGAAAAGGAAAGAGGAACAGTACTGCATCTTCCCCCTCACCATACTTTGCGGGGCGCTATGGCATCTACGATCAGGGCAATGTATCTGAACAGGCTCAACGAAGAAAGAATGAGGGAAATCTATTACCTTGCCGGACTTGTTGATTGCATGATCAACAGGATCAACCCTTTACTAAGGACGGACCTTGTAAGAGACGTGTACAGGAAAATAATGACCCTTAAAGAAATTCTAAGTGTGAACTGGTATGGGTCCATGAACCAGGTGCTTTTCCCGCTGGATTCCAGGTACTTCAACGAGTCTGAGTACAAGGGAGTAATCTCTCGAGCTGGCTCACTAAGAGAGCTCTACGCAACCATCAGGGAAAAGACCGATGAGATGTTTGACATTCTCTCCCGTCAATACGTCTTTTACACGCCCGGAATAGAGGCATGACGATGGACAGGGATACTTACGCACGCCTGGTAGAGGAAAACAGGCTCCTCAGGGAGAAGCTGGCAGCCAAGGATCGCGAGATTCGGCTTGTGCGCAGCAGAAACCTCTTCCTTGGAGAACTGTTCAATGGAATAAGTGAAGAGATTATGGTCATCGACCCTGAGTACACTGTAATAGACGCAAACAAGACCTTTCTTGAGCGATACGGGGTTAGAAGGGAAGATATCCTTGGCAGGAGAAAATGCTACGAAATCAAAGAGGGTTCAATAACTCCATGCCAGATCTCCGACAAGCCGTGTCCAATTCAGAGAGCAATGGAGACAGGAGAAAGGGTTGAGATGACCCATCGCCACAGGCAGGCTTCAGGTGAAGAGAAGGAATTCATTCTTATCCTTTACCCTATCAAGTCCGCTCTGAACGGAGAAGACTATTTTGTCGAGATTGTGAGAGATGGCACGGAAAGCAGGAACATGATCAGGAAGCTTCAGGCATCGGAAAAAAGGCTCAAGACCCTTCTGGACACAGCCACAAATGCCGTAATCAGCATTGACGAAAATCACAACATAATACTTTTCAATAATGCGGCGGAAAGAATGTTTCAATACAAAAGAGAAGAAGTTCTTGGAAAAGACTTAAACATGCTCATCCCCCCTCAATACGGGGACCACTACCAGTTTGTGCGCCATTTTCTTGATAAGAGACAGTCCGACCTGATTGGCAAGACAGTTAATCTCACTGCTCTTCGAAAGGATGGCAAGGAATTCCCTATTGAGCTAAGCCTCTCTTACATGGAAATGCAGGAAGGGCTGACCTTCACCGCTATTATTAGAGATGTTTCCGAAAAGAAACTCATGGAGAAAAAGTTGCTTCAATCTGAGCGTCTTGCTGCGGTCGGAGAAGCGGTTGCCCATGTGGTACACGAGCTCAAGAACCCCCTGATGATAATAGGGGGGTTTACCGAGCAAATAAAAAGGAGTTTGAACACAGATACGGACATGAACAAAGCAAACATGATTCTAGATGAGGTAGCCAGGCTTGAAAGGCTTGTGGCGGGGCTGGGGGATTTCACTAAGACATACAGGCTGGTGAAAAGAAAGGGTGACATCAACCTTGTGCTAAAGGACGTGATAAAGATCATGGGCGAGCTTTATCCGGTGGAAAAATATGGATTCAGGGAGTTCTTCTCATCTGATGTTGGAGAAATCCTTTGTGATCCTGATAAGTTACGGCAGGCTTTCATCAACATAATAGCAAATGGTTTTGAGGCAATGCCTGACGGTGGGTACATAAGCATCGCAACAGGGAGGAAACCGGGCGGCGTGGAGGTAAAAATCACAGATGAGGGTATCGGCATCCCTGATGACAGGCTTGCGCACATTTTTGAGCCTTTTTATACCACCCGCCAAAGAGGCTCCGGGCTGGGGCTTTCAATTTCTTACAAGATCGTTCAGGCGCATAATGGAGAAATCTCCGCCCTGAGCGAACCTGGCCGGGGGACGACTTTTATAGTCAGGCTCCCTGACCGAGAATAGAAACCTTGAGCATGACTTCTGTTTCGCCCCTATCTACGGCAATGCCCTAGTCTTCCTCGCTATTTTTGCTCAAAAAAGGTGGGTTGACCTGAGAAATGGCAAAGAATTTCTATTGACTGAAGGCTGATGTGGTGTTAATTTTAAATTTTGGCGCGGGGTGGAGCAGTCAGGTAGCTCGTCGGGCTCATAACCCGAAGGTCGGTGGTTCGAATCCGCCCCCCGCTACCATACAATTCAGCGCTTGGATAATCTCTGTTCTTCGCTGCCAGTCTCATTGCCCTCTAAGAAACGCTAAGAATTTTCTCCTCTGTTTTCACGGCAACACAAGCAAAAACGCGGGGTCAAACCTACACATTTGACAAAGTTAACTTCCTAGTAATCTTCAAAACTAATTCCCCAAGTTTCTTGTCCTTGTGTTGCTTATTCAGCATTCCTGGGCTTGACTCACTGAAGCCTCCGTCAC
>Ga0190334_1001408_pt1 | contig 10424 bp, 8 predicted proteins | sample 48720478_MG_FD_161270 | JGI IMG/M metagenome (GOLD analysis project Ga0190334, IMG submission 161270) | Hydrothermal vent sediment bacterial communities from Southern Trench, Guaymas Basin, Mexico - 4872-04-7-8_MG | ecosystem: Environmental > Aquatic > Marine > Hydrothermal vents > Sediment ...
ATTGATAAAAGTGAGGCCTGTCACGATATTTGTGTTGAATGGTTTAAGGATTACCATGGCAGACTGTTTTCTAGTGAGGCAGTACTTACCGAAGTGCTTTACCTTTTTATAAACAAGCCAGTAACCTGCCAGAAGATTTGGCAAAGGAAGTGCTTAGGTTTATAGAATATATTGAAAAAAGGCACCAGGTTCAAAACGAAGAGATACAGAACTTGAAGCAAGCGCAGCTCTTGGCAATGAATGAGGTGTGGGATAACGTGGAAGACAGTGTATGGGATGAAGATTAAGGCCGGAGAGATAGTAGGGATTCCATTCCCTTATGCGGACATGACGACGCATAAGAGACGGGGCGGGATGAAAAAATGAAGATTGAGCCGGAGATAAGACATTGTGCTGAATTTACATGTAAGGGCAAAGCTGCTATACCTCAAGAATGAATAAGGTAACGGGGTTATTGAAAACCTGATAAAGGTAGTGAGAACCATGAGCAGGCTGTCCATAGAAAAAGTCAACCAACTTGTGGATTTGGTAAGAAACATACTTTCCTCTTTTCCGGAAGTAGGTTTTGCTTATCTTTATGGGTCTGCACGCTCAGCTAGAAAGGGACAGAGCAGACTGCCGCTGCCTCGGGACATAGACGTGGCGGTCTATGTTAAGGGGGGAGATCCAGTAAGACTAGAGCTGGAGCTTCAGATGGAGTTTCATAAATTGACAGGACTTCCTCCTGAGGTGCTTGATGTGCGCAGTTTGAATGGAGCCCCCCTTTCAATAGCTATAGATATCGTCAGGCAAGGGGAGCTCCTTTTGTGCAGAGAAGTGGATGCTCACGCAGAGTTTGTTGAGGAAGTGGCAAACAAATACCGGCAGTTGAGGGGCCTAATTGAGGTAGCCTATGCCTGAATTAGATGCCAAGAGGCTCAAACGCTATTGTCTTACTATCCAGGAGAACATTGAAGATATCCGCTATCTGTTATCAGAATACTCTGACCAGGAACTACTAGGAAAGCGGTACCTATTGAAATCATTGAAATACTCTCTTGTGGAAGTGGCTGAGGCAATGGCCAATACGCTGCAACACATGCTTGCCAAGCTGAAGGGCGAGGCCGCTGAGTCCTATCTAGAGGTGGTGCAAAAGGCCAGGCGAGCTGAACTGATGGATGTTGAGCTTCTGGGACGTCTTTTGTTCTTTTTCAAATTTAGGAATCTATTGATTCATCGTTACTGGGAGATTGACGACAAAAGGCTTTTGAAAGAGACGAGGAAGGGTTACAGAGATTTTGAAGTCTTTGTAAACGAAATTAATGCGCTGTTGGAGAAGAGGTAGCTGAGCTGTCTCCACCTCTTGGTTCGTCCCTTGATCGGTGGGACAGGGACGGGCTTGCTCGAGTGTTGGGTAGTACTAACTACGAATTAATCTCTCATGAGCAGGAAGTGCACCCCTCGCTTACCGGATATCAGCAGAAGTTTCGAAGCAAGGTCAGCCTTGATGAAACTTTTCAGGTACCTGCTCTAAAGCTTTATTTTGATGGTACCTACAAAAAAGTCAAGATAATTTTGGACTTTAGTCAAAAATTATCAAAAAATATCAAGAGGGCATGCACACCTTTCCATCGGGGATACAATAAAAGTGCTGCAGGTTATTTTTCAAAATTCTTGTAAATTTGCCTTGCAAAGTTACAAGACAAATGTAGAATTGCAATATGAAGGAAGTATACATCCAGCGTTTGCTGAGGGTTCCTAGCCGTTCTTTTTTCCTTTTTGGTCCTAGGGGGGTAGGAAAAACCACTTGGCTTAGAAAGGTGCTCTCGAAAGCACCTTTTTTTGACCTGCTTGAGCCATCCCTCTATCTTGAATTGTCTGCCAATCCTGACAGATTGGAAGCAATGATCGGAGATTTACCTAATGGCTCTTGGGTAGTAATTGATGAAATTCAAAAAATACCCCACCTACTCGATGAGGTGCACCGATTAATTGAGTTGCGCGGATGGAAGTTCGCCCTCTCTGGGTCTTCTGCAAGGAAATTGCGGCGCAAAGGGACCAATCTTTTGGGTGGTAGGGCTCTCACAGTAAACCTAGATACCTTTTCTTACAAAGAACTGGGGAGTATTTTTGACCTTGAATTTTCACTCCAATGGGGGCTTTTGCCTTACGTTCAGCTCGACAGGGAGAACGCGGCGGATATTTTGAGTTCCTATGTAAACACCTATATTAAGGAAGAGATCAATGAAGAAGGAATCGTGAGGCGACTTCCACCATTTTTACGATTTTTGAATATTGCAGGGCAGTTGAACGGCCAACAGATAAACGGGCAAAATATTTCCAGGGAAGCCGCTGTGCCGCGCAGCAGTGTGGATGTATATTTTTCGATTCTTGAGGACACGTTGCTAGGGTATTTCCTTCCTGCATATCGACCCAGAGCTAAGGTTAGGGAACAGTTGCGATCAAAATTTTATTGGTTTGATCCCGGTGTAGCAAGGGCGGCTGCAGGACTTGTTTATGATCCAATTGATAGGTTGTGGAAGGGGGTGGCCCTAGAAAGCCTGATTTACCACGAATTGAGAGTATATAATCTTACTTCCAGAAAAAACAGAGCGATTTATTTCTATAGAACAAGCAGTGGTTCGGAGATTGATTTTATAATAGAAACTCGGAAAGCACGACCGGGGCTAAAACCAGTCATCATCTGCCTTGAGGTAAAATTGGCCGAAAAGTGGGACAGACGCTGGGAGCGTGCCATGCGTTCCTTGAATGAGTCGGGCCGCGTTGAAGTCGAAAAGATGTTTGGTGTTTATATGGGAAAGAGAACATATTTTTTCGAGGGAATAACGGTATTGCCAGTGCAGCAATTCCTGGAAAAATTGCATCAAGGAGCCATATTTTGAGAGTTAGATAGCGGAGAGGTGGGTTGTGTACGAATTAATTCATATGTCACAGTAATAAGTATACGTGAAATTAACCCTATATAAATACATTCTGCGCGAGATTATCCCTGGGTTTGTCGCCATACTGGTGATCTTTTCTTTTATCGTGCTTGCCACCAGGCTGCTTTCCATAACCGAACTGGTGGTGAGCAAGGGAGTAGGGATAGGTACGGTGGCAAGAATGATAACCTACCTTTTGCCGGAGATTATTTCTTTTGCCTTGCCTGCTGCCGCCCTTATGTCCGTGTTGCTTGCCTTTGCAAGGCTGGGCGTGGACAATGAGATTATTGCCATTAAGTCAGCCGGGATTAGCCTTTATCAACTCTTACCTCCTGTGGTATTGATCTCTTTAGCTGGATTCATGGTTTCCATGTGGCTGGGTGTTTTTGCCATTCCTTGGGGAAATAGATCTTTCAAGGATCTTGTTTATCAAATAGCCAAAAGCAAGGCCGATCTTGGCATAAAAGAAAGGGTGTTCTCTGAGCCCTTTGAAGGCGTGGTATTTTACGTAAACAGCTTTTCCCGCACCGGCGGCCTAATGAAAGATATATTTGTGGTGGACAGGCGGAATCCTCGGGCGAGCAACACCATTGTTGCCAAGGCTGCCAAGGTAATATCAAGACCCGAGCAGCATGCGATAATACTACATTTCATTGATGGTACTATTTTTATGGTGGAAAAGGATGAGGGAGCTGTGAGGACAATCCAGTTTCGAACATATGATCTCAATATCGGGCTAAAGGACATCATGGCCGCCATTTCCTCAAGAAGACATTCCCCTAAGGAAATGGAGGTCAAGGAGCTTCTGCGGAACCTCAAATCTCTTGCCCCTGGCAGTGACAAGTGGAACCAGATACTATACCGGTTGCTTGAAAAGGTAGCGCTTCCGCTGGGAGTTTTTCTCATGGGGCTTATTGGCATGCCATTGGGGGCCCAGATGCGATCGCGGGGAAGGTCAAAGGGCATCGGGCTGAGTTTGGTGCTTTTTGTGGTGTACTACATGTGCATGGGAGGCATAAAGAACCTGACAGACTCTGGTGCGCTTCATCCTGCCATCGGGGTTTGGATTCCTGATGCCTTTCTTCTGGTGGCCTGGATATACTTGCTCAGGCGGGTGGTCAAGGAAAGGCCGATTCGACTGAGTCCATTTTTGCTTAAATGGAAAAAATTGCCTGGGTGATAGCAGCTTCGTTATGAATTCGACAAGTCTACAAACTCTCCTTAAAGTCTTCCTCGTGGCCCTAGTAGCGTCTTTGGCACTCACGCCGTTAATGCGCAAGGTTGCCATCAAGACTGGTCAGGTGGCTGTTCCCAGGAAAACCAGGTGGCATAAGAAAGAGACGGCGCTGCTCGGCGGCATAGCCATATATGCAAGCACCATGCTAGCTTGGGCACTGTTTGGCTTTGTATTGCACTTAGAGGTATTCGGCAGGGCCATGCTGGTAATAATGGCCGCCTCAACCGCCATTTTTTTACTTGGCCTTGTGGACGACCTCACCAATATGGATCCCCAGCACAAGCTTGCAGGGCAGATAATTGTGTCGGCCATTATGCTTTTTCTGGGGTTTCAGCTACAGTGGACCGGGTCAAAGACCCTGGACTTACTCATCTCAATACTGTGGCTGGTGGGCATTACCAATGCCTTTAACCTGCTGGATAACATGGACGGGCTTGCGGCAGGTATTGCCTTTATGGGAGCAATGTTTCTTCTGCTTTTCCTCCTGCTCTATCCACAGGCATTGAGGGTGGATATGGGGGTCTTGTTTGTCCTTTCTGCCTTTTTGGGGGCGCTATTGGGATTCCTGGTTTATAACTTCAATCCGGCATCCATATTCATGGGAGATGCCGGTAGTCTGTTCATTGGATTCCTGCTAGCGAGCCTTACCATGAAGGTCCAGGGCAAGGGCCTTCAAGGCGGTGGGATTTTTCACCTCATCTCTGTTATCTCTGTGCCGATTTTCATTGTTTTGATTCCTATCCTGGACACAGCTCTTGTGAGCATCACCAGAAAGCTTTTTGGTCGGCATATATCCCAGGGCGGCAAAGACCATTCATCCCACAGGCTTGTGGCCCTGGGCTTTTCAGAAAGAAACGCAGTGCTAGTCCTCTACGGGTTTTCAATAGTAGCAGGGAGTCTCGCCTTGATTATGCCTAAAGTTAGCCCCTATGTGGGAGTTGTGATACTAACCCTTTATCTGTTGGTTATCCTGTTTTTCTGGATATATCTGGGGAAAATTAGGGTATATGAGGAAGAGTCCATCCTTTCACGCAGCGAGGGTATTACCCCCGTTTTGGTGGAAGTTACCTACCGGCGCCGGCTTCTTGAGGTGTTATTGGACCTCATTCTAATTTCCCTCGCCTACTATGCGGCATACTTGCTACGCTTCGAAGGAAATCTGCGGGGCAATTTCGACATGTTCCTTAAGTCCCTCCCGGTGATTATAGCAGCTCAAATAGTAAGTTCCTATTTCTTTGGCATATACAAGGGGATCTGGCAAAGCACGGGTATTCATGATCTCATTGACTATGGCAAGGCCGTCACATCGGCTACTGTCCTAACCATTTTGGTGCTCTTGGGTTTGTACAGATTCCAAGGCTTCTCGAGGGCCGTGTTCGTTATATACTGGGTGCTGATGATTGTTTTCATGTCTGTGTCCAGACTGTCTTTTAGACTTCTGGATGAGGGATTTGGAAAGAGGGGCAGCTCCGGCAAGAGGACGCTAATTTATGGGGCTGGTATGGGGGGGCAATTGGCCTTGAAAGAAATTGAGTTTAACCGTGAACTGGGGCTGAAGGCAATAGGTTTCATCGATGATGATAACACGCTTTTGGGCAGGCGGATACGGGGCTATCCTGTTTTAGGGGACCGAGCACGACTGGCGGATATCATCAAAGAGCACAATGTGGAGGAGATAATAGTATCGTTTAGGGAAAATGGCGCCCGGGTGCGGGAAGAAGTGGAAAGGTATTGTGAGATGTCGGGTCACGAGGTAAGGGTGAGACAAATGAAGCTTACCATTGAATAATTGAGTGACTACAAATTATTGCTTTATTGCTAACGGGGGGCGGAGAGTTTCTTCACCCCCCGTTGTGTTTGGCTTGGTCTAACCGAATGAGAATCCCAAGGGCAGGGCACCTTCCGGTGTCCCTTCAGGGACCCAAGATAGATCAGTTATGGTATATGTCGGGTCCATTGTCCTGAAGATGGGCACTACCTGCATACCTATTTTGGGATCCCCCACAGATAGGTAGCTCATAAGAATTGTTGCCACCCCGTCAAATTCCACATTGATAAACTTTATGGGCTTGTCCAAGGTATTGAAGGCCCCCGAGCGTTCACACACCATAAATGTATGGATTCGGGCGGTATTCTTGCACACATCAGTGAGGTCTACCACGGTGTTACGAGCCAGGCAATCCGGGCAATGGATGCGAAATGGTAAGTAGACCGTGCCCTTGAATTCACAGTCAGGATTGTCACATCTTGAACCGTGTATTTTCCCCTTGCAAAGGTTTTCAAAGAAAACTGCTTCACCACCATATGTGTGGATGTAAGTCATGTCCCTAGGATTGGTGACCCCCACGAGCCTCCACCCTTCATCCTCGTTTCTTATGGGCATATTAGGGGTGATGTGGTGAAAGTCACCTTTGATCTTATATTTGCCATTTTTTACCTTTACTATACCGTACATGCTCATTTTATCGCCCTCCTTTATGCGTCCTCTTTGAGGAGATGGTCTGGATCCATAAGGATAGTGGCCGTTACGTGGGAACCGACCCCTGCATGGCTGATGGCAAGGGCCCTTTTTGCTCCTTCCACCTGAAGGTTGGTCCAATCCTCTGGCTTTTGTCTCCCGAATTCCTTCCACAAATTGTCATCTCCATGGATTTCACCCCAACGACCCCAAAGGTGAGTCGCTATTTCGAAGGTTTGCATTATCCCTGTTGCACCAACTGCGTGCATGCATCCGATGAGCCCACCAGAAAGATTTGAAGGCAGTCTTCCGGGCTTTCCGGTGTGAGGATTAATGTGGTAACAATCACCTGACTCAACATAGTCCCTGCCATAGCCATAAGGCCTCAGCCCGATATCCTCGTATGTCTGGACATCACTTATGGTAAATGCGTCGTGGAGTTCGATGACATCCAGATCCTCCATTGGGTCGGTGATGCCGGTCATGCGATAGCCGTACCACGCAGCCATCCGGGCTGCTAAAAATCCCGTAAATCCAGGGTATCTTTCACCGCCAGGAAAGCGTTCCCCGAGATCCTTGTACTGGTCAGGTGTCTCATTGGGCAGGAGCGGAATTTCCATATCGCGCCGGCATGCGGGTCTTAGGGTATGAGATCCAGCCGCTACCCAGATCCTCAGGGGCTTGTTTTTGGTATTTTTTGTCAGCTCAATGGCCGTATCTTCATCGCATATAACCGCACAGGCGGCCCCAACACTCATGAGGCAGCAATCAAGGGCCCTTAGAGGATAGGCCACCACGGGTGATTTAAGTACGTCATCCACGGTAATTTTCATTGGTGCCTGGGCAAAAGGGTTGAACCTGGCATAGCCGTGATGCTTTACGGAGATCTCCGCCAGGGTCCGTCTGAAGGATTCCTCCTGTTTGCCAAATACCTGCCAATACTTCTGGGCCATCACAGCATAATAGCCTGTATAAATGTGACCAAGGGGAGTCTCCCAGTCCTTGTCGGCAGCACAGGAGATGAGGTGATTTCCTTCGTCTGTGGGCACCTCATCCATTCTCTCCCAGCCCATTGCAAGCACGCAGTCTGAGTAACCAGAGGCCACTGCCTTGACCGCTTCCCAAAGGGTAGATCCACCCGTAGCACCGCCGGTCTTTATCCCTATGTTGCCCAGTGGATCAAGACCCAGACGGTCGTGGATTACGGCTTCGCCCAGAAGTTGGTCACCAAAGTGGTCCGCAAAATGTCCATAGTATGCAGTGTGGATGTAACTTTTCAGCTCTGCTGGCGTCTTGTCGATGAGCCTTGCGGCCATGGTGAGGGCGTCGATGCACAGTTCTTCGGTTTTTTTCTCTGGAATGGCCCGGTCAAATTTTGACTGCCCGGCTGTGACGAGATAAACAGGCCTCATGAATTTAGGTACCTTTAACTGTCTTTCGCTGAATTTTATCATGCCCCATACTCCTTTCTCATGGAAGTTTACGGCCTTCTTTCTATAAGGTGCCTATGCGGAAGTCAATTATTTATTTTCCCTAACAGTCTAGACCTTTGAAACTCGTTTCCTGCCCAGCACGCCTGCCCTGCCTGACGGAAAGGCAGCAGGGCTACCACAGAGGCGCAGAGAGCACAGAGGGCCTCGCTTTTTCCCTGTGTCTCTGCGGTGAATGAATCCTGATTCAGCGGGAGGGCTGCCTGTGCCTCATTTGTCATTGACATTTTATGGGCTTATGCCTATAACTTTGCGCTAATAATGGGTATTTCTTAAGACCTTTGGCGGAAAAGGAGAGAAAATGGACTTTACCCTATCGATGGAACAAGAAATCTTGAGGAAATCCGTAAGGGATTTTGCTGAAAACGAGATAAGGCCAGTTGCCAAGGAATTGGACGAAAGGGAAGAGTTTTCCTATGAAACCATGCAAAAAATGGCCGAACTGGGACTTTTTGGTATGGTTGTTAGTGAGACCTATGGCGGCCAGGGCATGGATTATCTGTCCTACATTATTGCCACGGAGGAGATTGCACGGGTGGATGGATCCCATGCGGCTACGGTTGCGGCAGGCAATTCCCTGGGGATCGGTCCCATATACTATTATGGAAATGAGGAGCAGAAGCAGAAATATTTACCCAAGCTTTGCAGCGGAGAGGCACTGTGGGGATTTGGGCTGACCGAGCCCAATGCTGGCTCTGACGCAGGCAATTCCAAGACCACGGCCATCCTGGACGGGGATGAGTGGGTGGTAAATGGTAGTAAGATCTTCATCACAAATGCATCGACCGAGATAAGCGCTGGGGTCACCGCCCTGTGCCGTACGGGAACAAGGGATGATGGCAGACCAGAACTTTCATGCATAATAGTGGAAGCTGGTACCCCCGGCTATGAGGCCAGGCCCATGCATGGAAAGATGATGTGGCGGGCCTCCAATACCAGCGAGCTCTATTTTGAAGACTGCCGGGTGCCAAAGGAAAACTTGCTGGGCGAAAGGGGCCACGGGTTCCACCAGATGCTGGAAACCCTTGACAAGGGGAGGCTGTCCATAGGGGCCATGGGCCTGGGAGGAGCGCAGGGCTGCTTCGAGATGGCCCTAAGATACGCAAGGGAAAGGGTACAGTTTGGAAAGCCCATTGCCCACTTTCAGGTTAATTCCTTTAAACTGGCCGATATGGCAATGGAAATTGAATGCGCAAGGCTTCTGCTTTACAAGGCCTGCTGGCTCTGCGACAATGATAAGCCATTCGGAAAAGAGGCGGCCATGGCCAAGCTATACTGCTCCGAGGTTATGTACCGTTGCGCGAATCATGCAGTACAGCTCCATGGTGGCTATGGCCTGATGAAGGAATACGACGTTGAAAGATTTTACAGGGACCAAAAGCTCCTGGAGATAGGGGAAGGGACCTCGGAAGTGCAGCGAATAGTCATTTCTCGCTATATAGGGGCTATCTAAAATCCCACCTAAAAATGTGAATCGCAGCGGCGTTTAAGCTCAGGGTAGGCCTCGCTTATACGTAATTTGTGTACTGCTCATATGCCTTCAAGGCCTCTTTTTCAAAGCCCTCTTCCTCTCCCATGTACCGCGGAGAAAAGTGAAACAATTTCAAATACTTCACGCCAGCTTTTGCAGCAATTACTCCAGCCTCTTTGGCGGTAAGATGAAATTTTTTCCGTGCGATATCCTTGTCTTTATCAAGAAACGCTGCCTCAATAAAGAGCGCATCGGATCCTTGGACAAGGGAAATGATTCTTTCTTGATTTTCTTCTGTGCCTATCACATCAGTGATGTACCCTGTCTTTTTGCCAGGTGAAATTTTGGCAATACGACTGATCAGGTCTCCCAGCCTGAAGGTTTTTTCCTTTACAAGTACACCCTGCTCCTCCCATGTTACACGAAACTCGCTTGAAGGATCCCTTTTCTCATATATGGCTTGTTTGAATTTGTTGATCCAGGGACCCACGGGCAATCCAATTTCATCCAATGCCTCTTTGATAATATTTACGTGCAAGTTTTCAACCAGGCACAGGCCCAGGCAGGGAGTCCTATGATCTAAGAGGGCAGCATTTATGTGGAATGAGGGCTCTGACCATATGGTTCCGCTGTTGGGCCTCCTGGTGACAAGGGGCTTGGCCCGGAATTGCTCTCTACATACATATGTCTTTTGCAGAATCTGATCAGGATGGACCTCGTAGGCGTGGATCAACAGCTCATCCTCGTATTCCCCTACTAGATTCCAGGTATAGGAGGCAAACCTTCCCTCGATATTTGCGAAGAAACCCTCTGGCCCAAATATATGCAATGTCTTGTGGCGGCCCAA
>Ga0190334_1001409_pt1 | contig 10422 bp, 6 predicted proteins | sample 48720478_MG_FD_161270 | JGI IMG/M metagenome (GOLD analysis project Ga0190334, IMG submission 161270) | Hydrothermal vent sediment bacterial communities from Southern Trench, Guaymas Basin, Mexico - 4872-04-7-8_MG | ecosystem: Environmental > Aquatic > Marine > Hydrothermal vents > Sediment ...
AGCTGCCAGTATGTGTCTTAAGAAAGGGGTCCAGGAAGCAAAGCCCGTTATTCTTGAGCCCATTGTGGAAATGGAAATTAAGGTTCCAGAAGATGTTATGGGCGATGTTATGGGTGATCTCAACAGCCGTCGCGGCAGAGTGCTGGGCGTGGACAGCGAGGGCAAATACCAAATCATAAAGGCTCGTGCCCCACTGGCGGAGGTACTTCAGTATGCCCTTGATCTAAATGCCCTAACAGGTGGAAGAGGCACTTTCAAAATGGAAATGGCTGACTACGAAGAGCTTCCTGCTCAGCTGACCGAGAAAGTCGTTGCTGAGGCCAAAAAGGGAAAGTAACTGTATGAATGAGGTATTTACAGCAGGTATTCTAACTATAAGTGATAAAGCCAGCGCGGGAAAAAGGCAAGATAGCAGCGGCAAAGTCGCCGCCCGGATGCTTGAAAAAGAAGGATTCAGCGTAGTCAAACAGATGATTGTTCCGGATAGCATTGACCGGATCCGGGACACATTGCTTGAGTGGGTGGACAGGGAGCGGCTGGCCTTGATCGTTACTTCAGGAGGCACAGGCCTGAGCCCAACTGATGTGACCCCTCAGGCTATGAAAAAGGTCATCGACTATCAGGTCCCGGGAATCGCGGAATCCATGAGGGCTGCCAGCCTTAAGAAAACCCCACATGCCATGCTCTCGCGGGCAATGGCGGGCGTACGAGGAAGCTCATTGATCATCAATCTTCCAGGGAGTCCCGGCGGAGTGGAAGACAATCTGGCCGTTGTACTGCCTGCCCTAAAGCACGCACTCTCCAAGCTTGCGGGAGATACCTCGGAGTGCGCGCCTCCGCCCCAAGCCTAGCCCGCTCTTGCACTCAGGGGGAAACTATAATTTCGTCAATCCATGCAAGGTATTCACGACTTCCTCTCTGCACCGGAACGGCCACAATCTCCGCCACTTCGTAGGGATGAGCAGCCTTGATAGCTTCTTCAAGCTGATCGTAGAGGAAATCTTTGCTCTTTATCAGGCACAGCCACTCATCGGATCGCTCAATCTTTCCCTTCCACCAGTAATCGCTTGTAATCGGCCCTATCACCTGGACACAGGCCGCGAGTTTCTTTTCAAGGACCTCTTTACCGATTTTTTGAGCATCCTCCTTTGTACCGGTTGTTACAAAAACCTGAATATAGCCTCCCATTTCCAACTCCTTCCCTAACTTCCCTGCACATCCATAGTTGCCCGCACTCGCAACACAGCGCCTTTAGCCCATTTCCCGTTTCAGGCCACGTAGGGTGGACAGGGCGGCCCGGGAGACTTGGAACCGAAGAAAAGGTTTTATGGCCCTCCAAGCCTCTCCCTGGTTTCATCAAATTTCCTCGCCACCAGCTTCTCAAACTCCTGACCTAGGAAAGGCCGGTTGGTAAAGAGGCACCACTTGGTGCTTTCCCAATAATCGCTCAGCTCGTGAATATCACTGAGCATTTCAAGAGTGGTGGTTATCTCTTCAAGCTTCTCCCGCTTCAGGTGATCCTTTCTCAGCTCATAAAGATCTGTTAACCTGTGTCTCTGCTCATCAGTAAAGCCAATTTCCAGTGACTGCTCAAGAAGATCTTCGTAAAGCCTATGCACCCTGGCAAAATCCTTCTCTGCCCCCATTTGCCTTTTTGTCTCATTCAGCATCAGGTCTATGATTTGTTTAAGCCTCTGGTTGAACGCTTTCTCAAGCTCCAGTTCATAGTCCTCAGTAAAAAAGGGGGTAGCTCTTAAGGATTTTAGAGTTGAGTGAAAGTAATTCTTAAGCGCATCGACACTGTTTATGGAAGACATGCGGGAGATCTTACGTGCGATATTGATCCTGTCCACAAAATCAATCGCTACAACTCGCTTAGGGTCATTCCTGGTGAGAACAATCCCTGTTTTTGATTTGAAAAGGTAGTTTAGCCAGGAGGCGTCTTCCCAAATTTGTTGTATGGACAGGCTGTTAAGAGAATCGTTAACCGCTTCGTAGCGTTTCTCTATTTGCTCCGCCATCCCAGTGAAATCCAAGTATACCGGCCTGCCGTTCTCCTTTAGCTTCTTTGAAGACATCACAGCTAGCAGGAGAAGCTTGACCAGATTCGGGTAGTTCAAGAACTTGCTCACTTCTTCAAAGCCAAACACGCGGATCCGGTCCTCGATGAGCTGTTCCAGCACAAAATGTCTGGCCATTTCAGGGAGAAGCTGGAGACCATTATAGATTCTCAGAGCTTCAAACAGCTCCTTTTCAAAGGTAGCATAACCGATCCCTGTAAAATTCCTTTTCCTGTAAATGTATTTTAGTGGCACCTTTAACATCATGTTGGCAAGGTCAACATATTCAGCATACCTTACCCCCCTCAGCCTGAAAATCCTTTCCATGGCATATATCATGCGCCCTGCCTTAATATAGCGCTCCTTTTCCGATTCCTCCCACTTGTAAGAATCCAGGGAGGCTTGAGGGTGAGAATCCCCGGATTTTTTTTGGCTTTTATATCCTTCAACTGCGTAAAAGGCGTGACCTTTGCTCGCGAATATGTCCTGAAGGTAGCCCTCAGCTGTTTGCTCTCCTGCTATAATCTTCTGGCACAGCCTCCTAAGCTGGAAAAGACGAGCAGCCAGATCTTCAAGGATAAGGTCCTCACCCATAGCAGAAAACATGATCAAAGAGCTGACAAAGATCGCGTCGAACAGGTCTTTGTCACCCAAATCGATCACTTCCTGCATGGCATAATATGAGTATCCCCCTCTAATTATCTGGTGGATGAGGTTATGGTACTTTACCAGTAAAATTAAATAATCATTTGCTTTCTTCTCGCTCACGTACCGAAGTGCGATTTTTTCTTTCTCCAGGACCAGAGCTCCTGCCTGAGCGTGATCTACAGGGTTTATCTCCTTTTTATATTTTTCACGCAGAGCGGGAACCAGCCCGAGATCCCTAAAAACAAAAGACTTCACGAATGCATCGAAAAGCGGGGGGTTTTTCTTCAAGCTCTGTACCAGATTTTCCAGTGTATCTATTTGAAATTCGTTAAGACCCACTGTTCCTGCCGCCATGGGCCCGAATTCTTTTTGGGCCAGCTTGTGGAGAAGGTGAATATCTTGAAAATTCTTTTTGTCCTGCCCTATCAGGGCCTGGATTTTCTGCATGCTTTTCAGAACATGCTCCATAATAGATGATCGCAGGTAGCTTTTTTCCGGAAGTCTTGACTCTCTCAGGCCCATGAATTCGGGAAGTATAAAACTCAAAAGCAGGGGAGAATGATGATAAAGGGAATCCAACTGAGAGTACAGTTGCTCAGGCCGGAATACACATTCGACAAACTTCGCCCTAACATATTCTCTCAGTCTCTTGGCGGACTCAAACCATTTTATTTGCCTGCTGGGTAACTTGAGGCCGGGATCTGCCTCAGAGACGAGTTTCAAATGGCTCCGGTAAAATCCCTCTAAGTTGGAAAAAAGTATTTCCATTTGCTCGAATTCTTGAACAGGAATCTGCGATAAAATGTTGGCTCCAGTATACCCGCTGCACAGCTTCTCAAGGGATTTAAGATTCGTGTCCATGTCAACATAATGGACGTCTACCGCCCCTGTCTCGGGATTTACACTTAACATAAAACCCGTGCCAACGACAAAAGAAGTTCCTTGTTCGTAAAGCTGTCCGCTGAATCTGGACAGTGCACTGGGGCTGAGGTAATTTACGTTTATGGCCCCAGCCTCTTCTTCCAGTTTCCCGACATGATCCTCAAGCTTCATATTATCCATCCCGGCAACAAGGGGATTGAAATTGATTATGTCTCCCCTGCTCACGTTTACCGCAATCCAGAGCAAAAGAAATACTTGTTCACTGCTCATCTTTTCAAACAGGCGTCCAGTTCCGTGAAATTCCATGTTGAGGAATTTTCTGTAGAAAATTGAAGCCTGCAATGGATCGTCCATAAGATATTTTTCTTCAAAATCACTGATTGTCCTCACCAGCCGGATCACATTCTCTATCTTCCATAGTTTCTCGTCATTGTAATCTGCCAGAACCTCCTTTTCCATTTGCCCTTTGTGCTCAAGCTCAAACCAGTTGGCCAGGAATTCAAAGTAGTTCATCATTCTCAATATTTTCTGGACCGCCTTGTTTCGCATCCCGCCTGCTGCCGCAATTTTTTCATCTAAAAGCTGGTCCCAGTCAATCTCCCTGTTTGTAACGACACGCACCGTTGAATCGTAAAGATCAAAAAGCTCTATCAGTTCTGCCAGGGTAAGATCGGCCTTTTTTGATGCCACGGTTTCAGCAAGGCTCATCAGCCTGCAGTACCGCAAAAGCTTTAAGGCATGCTGGAGTTCATAACCCCGGGCAAGGTCTGAAACAGGCTTCATCGCGCCTTCACTTATCTTCCCGGACAGAATCCTGCCCATGGGCGTATGTCCCACGACGATAAGAAACAACTCTTTAAGCTCACCGTATGAAAATCCCAAAAGCGAGAGTGTCTCAAGGTTTTGAAGCACCCGTGTTCGCTTGCCCTCAATTCCGAGGGGGTTCAGGTAGTCACTTATTTTTTCGATCTGGTTGATCTTGGACAAAAGACGAAAAACATCGTTCAGCCCCGGGTATCTTCTCTTCCTGTTTCGGATTGACTCAGTGAGCCTATCAATCAGGGTCTCCGGAAGGCCTGAGTATTTTCCATTCTTAATTCTTTGCACTACCCTCAGTGTTGAAAGCACATAGTCAAAAGAGTCGCGATATTCTGCCAGCAAGGTAAGTGGACACCCTGAAAGCTTTGAGCTCTCTACATCCTTTTCCAGATCTTCCAGGCTGGTTGTAAGAGGTTTCCTTTCTCCAAGGTAGGCGAGCATAAACTCCGGGGTGTAGCCGTCCGTGGTGAACCTTCTTTCCCATTCCCGTCTCAAAGAAATCGGGCAAATAGGCTTGAGGAATGCCTTGTCAAAGAAAAGCGAGAACAGCCTGGACCAAGTCTTTTCCTGGTCATGTGAGAGCTCGTTTTTCATTGAAAAATTAAGATACGGCAGGTTATTAATCTCCTCCAGTGACATGTCTTCAAGGCTTCGTCCACCAAAGAGCCTATCAATAATATCTTTTTCCACATATGGTGGATTAAGGTATTTCTGAAGATCGAAAGCATTTATTTTAAGGGACTTCCCTTTTCCCCGATATTTTTTTCTAGTCCTGAAAATATGGCTGAACAGGATAAAGCTCTTTTCCTCGTAGAGATTGCGGAAAGTAACCTCAACCCATTGATCGGTCCTCAAGGGGAGCACATTGGCCAGGGCAAAAAATTCTCCACCGGACTCAAGGAGATAGTATATCTTTTTAAGAACATAGATTGAGAAGCTGTCGAGTTCCTTCTTTGAAATCCTTCGGTCTGGTGCAGGGAAAAACTGGTCTGTTAGGATGATCTCGTATATGTCTCGTGTCAGGACCACCAGATCAAGCTGCTTTTCAAGCTTTCTTAATTTTTGAACAGAATCCAGCAAAATGAACTCATGCTCCTTTAGATTCAGAGATAATTCCCCTACCAAGGGGTCGCCTGCATGGGTGAGAACGCCGATCGTATGGGCTTCCTTAAGGCATTTTTTCCGGTGAAGCTCTATGACTCTGCGGATCTCTTCCGTCTTGTGCGCTATTGCTGAAATTGAGGTTACTGCAAGATGGGAGGGAATAAGATAATAGGGTTCACCCTTGCTCGAAAGCCTTATAAGAAGGCCTGCTTTCTTGTATATTTTGTTTATTTCCTTATAACGGCGACGGATATCACCGCTGTCACCCACAGCCATGGACTGGACGAGCTTTAAATCTCTTGGACCTAGCCGACCATAAGCCTCGACAAAGCCGAATCCATAAGCATTCCCTCCGAAGCGGCTCACGAGCCAGGAAGGATGTCTCCGCGCAGGGAAAGTGCCTGCGGGAATATCGGAAGGATCTATTCCAAGCGATTCAAATTGTTCTGCTTTAATAAAGCCGAAGGGATCCTTTTGAAAAGGCGTTTGTGCAACAAAGGACTCGTTACTATTCATGGCGGGCATAAGTTTTGAGGGGAAGAGTTATTGTTTGCCACCGTACAATTCTTTGACTTTTTCTCTGTCAATGGATCCATCGTCCTGAAGTGGCAGTTCGGATACAAAATCCACATACTGGGGTTTCTTGTAGCGTGCAATACGTTCGCCCACAAAGTCAATCAGAGCTCGTGCATCAAGACGTTCTCCTTTTTTCAATTTACAAACTGCCTTGATTCCTTCCTTCCATTTGGGATCAGGGACTCCAAAAACAACAACTTCTTCAACAGCAGGGTGTTGAAGAATCACCTTCTCAACCTCGGCCGGGTAGACATTCTCCCCTCCCGGCTTAATGAGCTCTTTTTCCGCCTTTCTTCCTGCATACCAGAGAAACCCCCTTTCATCAAAACGACCAAGGTCTCCGGTGTGGTGCCAGCCGTCCCTGAAGGTGTAATCCGTATCATCGGGTAAATTCCAGTATCCCCTAAAGACCATAGGCCCTCTCATTGTAATCTCCCCCACCTTGCCGGTCGGGACCGGCTGACCATGGTCATCCACGAGCCTGACCTCTGCAAGCGGGAGCATGCGGCCCGCGGCTCCAGGCCTGTCGTTGTAAGGCCCGAAGCTGGCCAAACAAGAAGTCTCGGTCTGGCCATACATGGTGTAAAACGTTCCACCCGTCACCTTTTGGTACTTTTCGATTGTCTCCGGTGAGTCAATACCTGTTACTGCCCTGAGTGAGCCAAGATCTCGCCCTTTTTTTTCATTCTCTTCAAGAATAGAGGAAAGCATGGGTGAAAAGATCATCATAAAAGAAACCTTTTTCTCCTCAATGAGTTCCGCCGCCTTGGCTGGGTCAAACTTACTCGCGTTTAAGTTCAGGGCGCCTGCATGGAAACATGTGGTAGCCATGAAAAGGCCTCCCACGTGAAACAAGGGCAAGAAATTCAAGTGAACATCCTCAGCGGTGATCTTCATTAGGTACGCAAAGTGCATGTCTGCATGAAGCACATTTCCGTGGCTTAGCAATGCGCCCCTTGGCCGGCCCGCAACAGCCGCAGTGTGAATAATGACAAAGCCATCATCGATTGATACTTCTGCAGGCTCAAAACTGCCCGAGTTGTCCATTAACTCCTTATAGTCCAGGAAATCCTCACTACCTTGCTCAAGGCTGAAAAAAGTTTCCACGGAGGGAAGTTTTCCCCTTATATTGTTTACCACAGCCTGATATTCCCTGCCCGCGAAAACCATCCTAGGCCCGCCATCCCCTAGATTGTAGCAAACCTCGTCTTCTGAGAGCCTCCAATTAATTGGAAGCACGATAGCGCCAAGAGCAGCCGCAGCCCCAAAGAGCAAGAAATACTCAAGACTGTTCTTGCCCAGAACTCCAATCCTCTCTCCCTTTTTGATTCCATATTCTTGGAGCCCGGTTGCAAGTCGGTCTGTGTGCTCCTTGAACTGCAGATAAGTCAATGTTCTGCCATCTTCCACCTCAAGCCATGCCAGCCTGTCTCCAAAAGACAGTGCATGACATCTGATCAGGTCGTAGAAAGTGAAATCATATAAACCCATCGGCGACACTCCTCTCTTTTAGAGCCATCGTTTTCTGCGCTTGTAGGACTTGACGTCCTTGTAAGATTTGAGCGCACCGGAAGCAGCGGTACCAAGGTAAAATTCCTTAATATCAGGGTTCTCCCTGAGTTCGTCTGCCGTGCTTTCCATAACGACTTTGCCATTTTCCATCACGTATCCATAGTGGGCTATTTGCAAGGCCATGTTTGCGTTTTGCTCCACTACCATGAGCGTTGTCCCTTGCTCCTGGTTAATCCTCCTTATAATTTGGAATATTTCTTTTACCAAGAGCGGGGCAAGACCAAGTGATGGCTCATCCAGCAACAGGAGCTCGGGATGAGCCATTAGGGCTCTTCCTATAACGAGCATCTGAAGCTCACCACCGCTACAATAACCCGCAAGAGATTTTCTGCGCGCCTGCAGGGCGGGGAAATAACGATAGACCAGCTCAAGGTCTTCCTTGAAAGGTTTTCCCCAGCGCGTGGCAGTACCGACCCTCAAGTTTTCCTCGACGGTCAGGTATTTAAATTCCTGTCTCCCTTCGAGAACCTGTATGATGCCCTTGCGGGTTATCTCCTCAGGCGAAGAATTCTGTATCGGCTTTCCGTCATACTCTACAGAGCCCTCGGTCACTTTTCCGTTCTCCGGTTTGAGAAGACCTGATATTGCTCTCAGCGTCGTTGTCTTTCCTGCGCCGTTGCTACCCAGAAGAGAAACTATCTGGCCCGCCCGGATAATGAGGGAAACCCCTTTAAGGACCTGAATCACGTCTGAATAAACCACGCTTATGTTATTAACAAGAAGTTTAATGTTGTTTTCCATAGTGAAGAAACCTTGTGGATCTTAGTGCTTCGATGCGCAAATATTATGACGTATTTAAAAGATCGGGCTCAGGTCCAATGCTTACTCGGCACTAAGTCCTGAGCAAATAAATTCGTCATCGAATTTATGCGTCGATGGACTTAGTATGAAAACGGCCACAACCTGAAGCTGGAACGCACAACTCTCCAAACCTCAGCTATTCCTTTTGGTTCATAAATAATAAACAACACTATTGCCAGCCCGAAAACGAACTCTCTGAGCGGGGCGATAGTGATGGCCATACCCTCCGATGCTCCCACGTTCATAAGGTACTCGGTCACGTGGCTCAGCAATTCGTTGAGGATCACAATAAACGCGGTGCCAAAAATAGACCCCGGAATGCTGCCCAGGCCCCCGATAATAATCATGGCAATGAACTCAATAGAGAGCCATAAATTGAAAGGCTCCGGAGTTATGCTCATGGTGAAGTACGCGAAAAGCGCCCCGGCCAGACCGGCATAGAAGGAACTTATGGCAAAGGAGAGCAGTTTGTAGCGAAAAATCGGGATGCCCATGCCTTCCGCGGCCCGATCGTTATCCCTGATGGCAATAAAGGCCCGCCCATAGCGCGTTCGCTTCAGGTTTACCGCTATCCATATCATTAAGACAAGGAAAGCAAATATTACAAAGTAAAATGTCCTATCGTTTCCCAGGTCCAGGCCAAAAAGACTGGCTCCCATCACCACAATGCCTTCGGCACCCCCTGTCATACTTTCCCAGTTCACAAACACATATTCCATAATGAATTGACCGGCAAGCGTGGCAATAAGAAGATAGAGGTGCTTGAGCCGGGACGATGGCAGGCCGAAAATGAAACCCACTGCCGCGGTCATTACACCTGCTGCAAGAAGCGAAAGCAAAAAGGGCGAGTGCGCTTTCGATGCTAGAATTGCAGCTGTATATGCCCCTACTCCGAAAAATGCGCCGTGCCCCAAGGAAATCTGCCCCGTATAACCAGTCAAAATATTAAGGCCCACGGCGGCAATTGAGTAAATCCCGATGATGTTTAGCACGTAAAGGATATAAGGACTGCTCACAAAGGGGATCACCCCGAAAAGGAGCACAATTCCAATAAGCATCCACAGCCTGCCGAAGTCTGTTTCAAAAATGGCAAGCTCTTCTTCGTAAGTTTCCTTGAAATTCCCGCAGGGGTGAAATCGTAATTTCCGCATTTTTTCTTTCGCTTTTCTGCTCTCCTAGTTCACACTAGACCCTTTCTATTTCTACAAGTCCGAAAAGCCCGTAGGGTTTCACCATTAAAATAAAAATGAGGACAATGTAAGGGATAATCTCCTTTAAAGCCGTAGAAAAATATCCGCCTGTGAACGTTTCAATCAAACCTATGATAATGCCACCCAGTATTGCACCGCCAATGCTGTCCAGGCCCCCGAGAATCACCACAGGGAAAACCTTCAGCCCAATGGCACTGAGCTCGTGAACGTTTATACCGTTGATAATGCCAAGCACAATGCCGCTCATGGCAGCAACGATAAAGGCTATTGCCCAGGAGAGTGCAAAAACCCGCCTCACGTGAACACCCAGGGAAAGGGCGGCAGGCTGATTGTCGGCCACGGAGCGCATGTAGATGCCCTGGGATGAGTACTTGAAGAAAAATCCGAAAATGACCAGAAACAAGATACCGATAATAAAGGTGGCTACGTTGACCGAGGGAATCTGGACCGCTCCCCATTGAATTGTAAGGCTTTTAGGCAAGAAATCAGGATAGCTGTGGATGTCTCCACCAAAAATAAAAAGCAGCAGCCCTCGGAACATGATTCCAAGTCCCAGAGTCATCATGATCACCTCTATGAGGTTCTCACCGATGAGCGGTCTGAGGAAAAGACGCTCCACCACAAAGCCCAGAGCAAAAGTGCCGACCAGGGTCAGGCCGAAAGCTAGAATAATCGGCAGCCTGGCCCAGGTTGAGAAAACAAGGAACAGAAAGGCGCCTATGGCCAGAAGCTCCCCGTGGGCAAGATTT
>Ga0190334_1001412_pt1 | contig 10415 bp, 5 predicted proteins | sample 48720478_MG_FD_161270 | JGI IMG/M metagenome (GOLD analysis project Ga0190334, IMG submission 161270) | Hydrothermal vent sediment bacterial communities from Southern Trench, Guaymas Basin, Mexico - 4872-04-7-8_MG | ecosystem: Environmental > Aquatic > Marine > Hydrothermal vents > Sediment ...
CCTTGTAAAAAGCTTTGTATAGCCTATCACCTCTCTTTGATGAGCCAAGATAATCCCACTTTACAATGGCAATGAACTCCTGATTCTCCCTGCTTATTCCAGCTTTGAAAAATCTTTCCTCTATCCTTAAAACATCCTTAAGCCTGAAAGGTATGCCGGAGGGAGCCATGAATTCCTCTTCCATTATGTCCCCCAATTCCACCTCTTTCGGGATATCAAACTTAATTGCAAAATCCATCTCCCGGTCATCATAAACAATTTTGTTTCTTGCAAAAGAGGAAGAAAGCAAACTTGAGAGTATGTACACAAGGTATCTCGGAGTAATATCATATCTTCTCATTGCATCATAATCCATTTCCATCTGATAATATTTGGATTTGCTTCCCCAGAAAAACCCTTTTTGAGTCAGAATTTCAACTTCCTGAATCCTTCGGTTGGAAAGAAGAGATTTTTTAAGATTATCCGCTAATTTCAAAAGTTTAACAAAATTGTATCCCTTAATAATAATTGAATATGGAAGCCATGAGCCTGTTTCAGGAGAATAATAATACCCCTGAGGGTCAAACCCGGCCACACTTATCCCTATACCTGCCATATTTGTTGCAAGTGAAATCAGCTCCTGTTTCAATATATACGGATATGCGGAAAATTCGATTTTTTCAGGGAAACTTATCTCCATAAATGCGTTTCTTCCCATAATTCTTGTTTTAACCTCTTTCTCATAAGGTTTTGAAAGTGCAAGTTTTTCAAACTCCATGATGGTCTTTTTCGTATCCTTAAATTCAGCTCCTGATGGCAATTCCACCCACACTGTGAGCCTCTGTTTTTGATACCATGAAAAAAATTTTCCGAAGGGAGTTTCCTTTAAAAATATTTTATACGAGAAAAAAATAACCAAAATCACAGGCAAGATAACGAAAAGGGGATAGGTTAAAATAAAGCTAAAAAACCTGCCTTTTCGGGTCTTATCTTTTCCTTTTCGCACCCTGAAATTCATTGAAGTTGAAACAGCGGGAATTAATGTGAATGCGACAAAAACAGATGATACAAGAGCAATGCTGATTAGCTGGGCAAGGGGCAGATAATACAATCTAAGTCTTCCCTGAAAATATGCAAATGAGAAAAACACTATTATTGTCGTAAAAGTTGAAGCAAGAACAGGTAAAATCATCTCCTTTGAACCATTAATCGCGGATGTAAGATTATCTTCTCCGTACTCCCTGTGCCTTAATATATTATCGAATACAACAACAGCATTATCCACGAAAATTCCGAATCCGAGAGCAAAACCTGAAAGAGTTAGAAGATTAAGGGGGATTTTTAATATATAAACAAAGGTAAGAGTTGCAAATACCGAAAAAATCACTGAGGAAAAAACAAGCACAGAAGCTTTCGGATCTTTAACCACAATAAGAAGAATTATAAAAATCGTAAATAGTATCAGAGCTGATAATTTCCCCAATCTCGTCAGCCTTTTAATCAGCTCCTTGCTCTCATCCTGAATGATTTTTGTTTTAAGATTATATTTTTTCTCTATCAAAGATATCTTTTCTTTCAGAATTTTTGATAATTTAAGTGTCGATGCTTCCGGTTGCTTCATTATATCTATTGTTACCACAGGCATTCCATTGTATCTCTGCTCACTCTCAACTTTTTTATAGGCAAATCTTACCCTGCCTATGTCTTTGATTTTAATCGGAAAATTTTTTGTTCTTTTTACTATGATATTTTCAATGGAAGATATCTTTTTCGCTGATTGTGAAAGAGAAATAACAATTTCTTTATTCAAGTATCTTGAATTCACCGAGGGGAGCAGAAAAAAATTATTTGAAATGGCACTGTATACCTCTCCCACGGAAACACCATATTTTTTCATTCTGTTTATATCAAGGTTAATTTCTATCTGAGGTTCTGATCCCCCCCAGATAGAAATACTATCAACTCCCTGAACAGCTCTTAACATGGGGGATATTTCCCTTTCAGCAATATCTTTTAATGTATTAACGGAATAATTACCGAATATTCCGAAAGAGATAAATGGGCTTTTCTTAAATTCCTTGGGCACATAGGGAACAATTTCCGGAAAAGTTGCCTGCGGAGGTATCTTATCCCTTAATCTATTCAACCTCTCTTTCAAAAGAACATATGCCATGTCCATATCAGCCTTTTTGGAAAACTCAACCTCTATCTTCATACTATTTTCATTACATTGGGTCTTTATCTTTTTAACCCATTTCATACCTGAAATCTGCTCTTCAAGAGGAAGAGCTATCTTTTGCAAAATCATATCAGCCGAAGCTCCGTGCCATGAGGAGACTATTGAAAGAGAGGGAAGTTTTTCATCGGGGATAAGCTCTATCGGGGTGTTTTTTATAGAATATATTCCGAGTAAAAGAATGGATGCGAAAATTAGAATTGATATTACAGGTTTTTCAATTATCCTTTTCAATAATTTTTACCCCTTTTTTTTCAATACTTTCATATAAAACAGGAATTAAGATAAGAGTGAGAAAAGTTGAAAAAAGCAATCCTCCGATAACAACTATGGCAAGAGGTCTTTGAAGTTCGGAGCCCTCCTGCATCATCAAAGCCATGGGAATCAAGCCGAAAATCGTTGTAAAAGTTGTCATAAGTATGGGGGTCAATCTTACCTTTGAAGCAATCATAAGAGCCTCGCGGACAGACTTCCCCTGTTGCCGCAATTTGTTCGTATAATCTATTTTTACAATCGCATCATTTACAACTATACCCACCATCACGAGAAAACCTATTCCCGCTATGACATTTATGGTCGAACTTGCTATAAGAAGAAAAAGAAAAGCTCCTAAAAATCCCATCGGAAGAGTTAACATGATTATAAGAGGATGAATAAGATTTTCAAACTGAGAAGCCATAACCATATAAACAAGAAGAGCCGCAAGAAGAATTGCTTCCTTAATTGATGTGAATGCCTTTTTTCTCTCTTCCTCCTCTCCCGCAATCTTAAACCTTGTTCCCGGAGGTAAAACTATGTGCGAAAGTTTTTTGTTCACTTCAGGAGCTATTTGTGAAAGTTTTTTACCCGCAAGGTTTGCAGAAATCATAAAATACCTTTCCTGCCCCTCTCTTGTAATCTCTTTTACGGATGAGATTCTCTTTGTACTTACAAAATCACTTATATGATAAATAGTATCTCCGAATTTAACAGGCATGTTCAAAAGCCCTTTAAAACTTCTGCTCTTTCTCAAAGGAGTGGACAAAACTATGTCATAATTTTTTTGAAATTGCTTAAGTACGGAGACCTTTTCCCCTTTCAAGGAATTTGAAATTATAGAAGCAATCTGCTTTTTTGTTATATTAAGATTTTTCAACAAAGTGTCTTTAAAAGTAATAGCCAATACAGGCTTTCCCTTTTCTGTGTTTGCTCTCAAATCAACAAGCCCCTTGGTATCTTTTATTCTTTTTATAATCTCATTGACAGCCTTTTTGCCATTCTCTATTCTTTCGTAAAACACCTGTATTTGAAATTCCTCCGCTCCGAATTTAAGATATTCTGATAGTGTGTTTTTTTCGGGAGATACCGCAAAACTCAAATCGGAAAATCCGCTTAAAATCCCTCTCACTCGAGACATCAGTTTATCCCTTTTTCCTTTTGCATTCACAATAATATGGATATTATTAAGTGAAATTTCTCCCTTTCCGAAAGATAGAGAGGATACAGCTCCAACCTGTGAAAACACATGCTTTATCCCCTTAATTTTTCCTATTTTCCTCTCAATCTCCTTTGCCATTCTGTCCGTTTCTTCAAATCCATAGTCAGAATTTGTCTGAGCCGAAATTTCAAAATTATTGGACATTGTTTGAGGCAAAAGCTCCTTTTTAAGTTCCAGATACAGGAAAAAAGACATAATAAACATCAAAATCATAATCGAATACGGAATAATCTTTTTATTAAGAGATAATTCCAAAAATTTGTGGTACTTTTCATCAAAGCTTTCATAAGTTTTATTAAAAACTTTGTAAACAGGTTTCATTAAAATTGAAAAGAAAAGTGAGAAAACTTTTAAAATAATGGAAAGAAGAGCCTTTACCAACTTTATAATAAAATCAAGTATTATGCCGATAATAAAAAACGGTAGTCTGAAAATCAGATGGATTATCCACAGTATTTTGCTACCACTGTGATTTTTCCATGAAAAGAATGAAAGAATCCGGTTAAGTAATCTTCTTCCGAATCCCGATGCCTTTCCCAGCTCATCACCTACACTATCCTCTTTTGTACCAGAGAACACAGCAAAAAGAGATGGAAGAAGAGTAATTGAAACAATAAGTGAAGCAAGCAGTGAATATGATACCGTAAGAGCCTGGTCCCTGAAAAGTCTTCCGGTAATCCCGTAAATATACATTACAGGTAAAAAGATAACTATCGTTGTCAGGGTAGCCGCTGTAATGGCCCCTGCCACCTCTTTTGTACCATCTATAGCAGCTGTAACAGCATCTTTGCTCTTTCTGTGCCTGAAAAGACTTTCAAGCACAACTATTGAGTTATCCACAAACATACCGACACCAAGAGCCAATCCTCCTAAGCTCATAATATTAATGTTTACCTTTGAAAAATACATTAAGACAAAGGTGGAAATAATTGCTATCGGAATAACAGTGGCAACAAGAAGAGGATCTCTCGAATTTTGAAGAAACACGAGTAAAACAAAGAAAGCAAGAATAGAGCCTAAATAGAGAGACATTTTAAGGGAATTTATTGAAGATAGAATAAGTCCCGCTTCTTCGGTAATTATGTCAAACTTTATATCTCCGAACTCCTTTTCCATAAGGGAAAAGGCCTTTTTTGCCTTTTGTGTTGCCTTAACAGTGTTGGCATCAGCTTCCTTGTATATAAGAAGTGCCACAGTGGAACTTCCATCATACCTTATATCCCCCTGCTTTGGAATTTCATTCAAACTTACATTTCCTATATCTTTTATGAATATATGACTGGATTTCAGTCTTTTAACGGGGATATTCTCTATTTCCCTATAATTTCTTATTTCACCCTCTATTTTAACACTGTGTTTAAGTTTGTTTTTTCTAATTGTCCCACCTAAAACAACCTGATTATAATTGTTTATCGCGGAAGCTACATTTTCAAATGAAACTCCGTAAAGTGTTAATTTTTCAGGAAATAGTTTAACAAGAACTTCCTGCTTGCCTCCTCCCCTTATTTCAACCCTTGAGATACCTTCAAGCTGCTCAAAACGGGGCTTTATCAAAAACTCGGAAATCTCCCTCAACTCCTTTAAAGTTTTCCCCTTTGACTTTACAACCGCAATTATTATGGGCCTTGTTGAAGGGTCAAATTCAAAAATCTGAGGTTTTTTAGCCTCTTTCGGAAGAAAATCGCTACTCTCTTCAACTTTTTCCTTCACATGAAGAAGGGCAAAATTCATATTTGTGCCCCAGTGAAATTCCACTGTAATAATTGAAACTCCTTCTCTGGAAACAGATTTTATATTTTTAACTCCGGATATGGGAGAAAGCTGGGCTTCAAGAGGCCGGGTTATTATCTTTTCAATCTCTTCGGGCAAAGCTCCCGGATATTCAGTCACTACAGTGATTTTAGGATATGCTATGGCAGGCAAAAGATCAACCGAAAGGTTCCTCAGAGAAATTACTCCGAGAAGAATAATTCCGATGAAAAACATAATAGTGGCAACAGGCCTTTTAACGGCTATTTCTGTAAGGCTCATCTTATTTGACTATTCTGACTTTTGACTGATGGGCAAGGGTAAGCTGTCCCTCAACAATGACAAGCTCCCCTTCTTCAACTCCGCTTTTGATTTCAACATCTTCGCTGTTTTGCTTCCCCATCTCTATGTATCTCCAGAGCGCTATATTATTTTCCACAACAAAAACAAGAGGCCTTTCGGATCTAACAAGTATAGCCTTTCTCGGCACAATTATAACATCCTTAAGAATTTTATACTCTATCTCTGCCTCCGCTCTCATACCTGCTCTGAGATAGCCTGGATTTTTCAAGGATATGTACACAGGCAATGTCTCCTCTTTCTCACTGAGTTCAGGGCTTATTGCAAAGATTTTTCCGTAAAAAACCTTGCCGGGAAAACCCACGAATTTGATTCTGACTCTCATACCCTCTCTGATTTTTGATGCCTCAGTCTCAAGGACAAAAGCCTTTAAATAAATGGAATTAAGATTAATAATTTTAAAAAGCTCAGTACCTGCGGATACTGTTTCACCTTCAGATACATCCAACTTTGATATGATTCCGGAAAAAGGAGCTTTAATCCTTGTCCTCTCATAATCAAGCCTTGCCTTTGTAAGATTAAGCTCAGCCTGTGTAAGTCCTAATACCACCTTTTGAACCTGCTCCCTCATTGCTCCGCTTTCAATCATGGCTTTCAAAAGCTCATCCTCCGCAGCGTGGAGCTCCTTTTCCGTGATTTTTCCCTCTTTGTAAAGTTTTAAAGCCTTCTCATAAGCTGACTTTTTTTCATTTATTCCCTTTTTCTTTTCAGAAGAGATATAAGAATTAAAACCCTCGGTATTAACTATATATTTTGAAAGAGCCTGAAGCCTTTCGGCTTCGGCTTTTTTAAGAGCAAGTTTCATCTCCTTATCATCTATCCTTATGATTAGCTCTCCTTTTTTAACCCTGTCTCCGATTTTTTTCCTCACTTCAGCAACTTTTCCAGAAATCTCAGCTTTTATGGCAGCTTTCTGTCTTACCTCAGTAACAGCGGACACCCTTAATCTCAGAGGCAAATCCCCTTTTCTGATTTTAACGACCTTTACGGGAAGCGGAGCTTCCTCACTTTTACTGTTTTCTTTGACAGCTGTTTCGGTTTTGTCCTGATTATCCTTATCCGAACCTATGTTTTTAGCAATCTTACATCCGACAAAACCTATTCCCGCAACAATAAGAAAAATCAAAAAAAACCTAATCGCCTTTTTCATCCCCTTCTCCTAAATAATCAAATTTATAACAGATTCTGTAATTTTTCAAGGAAAATAAGAAAAACAAAGATTTCACACTATATATTTTCCCCTTAGTAGCTTCAGCTTTTTGTCTTGGTTTTTTGCTGTTTTAGTATATCCCTTATTCTTCTATAATCAGCCATTTCTATTTCTCCTTTGTGCTCCCAATATTTAATTTATCAATTATCGAACTAATATTAAAAATTTTTCTCCCTCTATGGTGTTATATACTTATACCACTTAACTCTATTTTTATATAAATATATTAAAACAGGTGTGTATTTGTTCATAAAAACTTTGTAATATTTTTCTTTGGTTATAATATAAAATCGATTAAACGAATAATTACTTGACCATCCTTTTATCTCTTCCGGCCTGTCATAAATTATAATTCCAAAACTATTTTTCCCTTTTTTTTCAAAGTACTTCAACTCCTCAATACCTTTAGTTATACATAAAGAACAATCTGTAATATTAAATACTAAGATATAGTTTTCTTTGTTTTCCAAGAAAGTTCGCGATTTTATTTTATTACCTTCCATATCTAAAAATTCTATACTAATTAACTTCTCCCAATCCAATATTTTATTTTCCTTTTTTATAACACCCGATTTATACAATAAAAGAATAAAAAAAATCATAATAAGTATAAATATAAAAATATTCAAAAGTTTATCTTTCATCTCTTACCTCCAAGAAACCTTGTATAATACAATCGTTAGTGTCTCAGCCTCATCATCAATACGGGGAATTCCCCCCTTAAGAAAATATAAATACATACCCTTTTTTGCTAATAAAAAGTCATTTGTGTAAATAGTTTTCTCAAGTTTTCTATTTTTTTTATTATAAAAAAGCAATGCAAATTTCTTTTTACAATCATCTCCAAAATTCCTAATCTCAAAAACAAAATATTCGGGTATTATTTTAAAATTTACAATTAAAGAGTAATTTGTTTTCCACTCTTCATACAATGAACGCATATTTCTTCTATCTCCCCTTCTTCTTCCGAAATAATAATTCTTTTCAGGTAATTTTTTGTAACATTTTGGTTCTCTAAGGTTTATAATTTCCTTTAAAATCAATCGATCCCCATCTATTACAAATATGCGCATCTTATTTTCCACGACAAAATAAATTTTATCATCATTACTCTCAAGAAATGAATTAAAAAGGTAGCTTCTTATCATTTTCCCAAATTTCAGCTTCACCATGTTCTTTATTAATTTTCCTTGATCATCAAACACCTTAAGAAAAAAAGGTGATATTATATCCTCCTTTGTCTCTTTTGCCTGCACATTCCTAAATACTCCTCCACCAAAAAACCATTTATTTTTATAAAATAATGACGATTCAATAAACTGTGTGCATCCCTTTTCTTCTCTCCAGAGATTCTTCTTCCATCTGTATTTATTTGCTTTATTATCAAAATAAAAAATCTGAATTTTTCGATGGTATTCCACATCAGCAAATCCCTTTTCGAGCTTACATAGGGATGCTTCAAACAAGATTTCTCCGGGTCCCTGCCCTTCTTTTGAAATAATCTTAATATCACCATCTTTCATCCTTAAAATTCCATGTTTTTTCAACATTATTATTAATTCGCCTTTATCATTTACAAAAGAACCTCTGTACATTCCTTTTAATAAATAATCCGACTTCCACTCATCTATCTTGTTCAAAGTAATTCCGCCTCTTAAACAAAAAGAGAGAATCGCAAAAAAAAGCACGAAATTGATTATTTTATTACGCATCTTAAAACCTCCACCTCTTTTCTATTTTTCTTATTATCATATCTTAAAACTTTGCTATAATAGATATATCTTTCACCTGCCCCGCTATATTGATACCCTTTGATTTGTGTCCAATTCATTAGCAGGTTTAAATTTTTATCAATCATTATAAAACCATGCTGTGGATTATCATACGGATTTCTTATTATATGAACAATTAAATTATCTCCATACAAAGTGAAATTAGTTGCAATTGTTCCTGAAAACAATACTTTCGTAAAGGCTCTTTCTCCTATTCTTTTCTTTTCTTTCTCATACTCTTTCTTATCATAAAAAGGGTATCTCCACCACTTAAAATTAAAAAACTTTTTCCTTATTAATTTACCTTTTTTGTCAAAAAGCCAATACACAGGGTACCTTGATATTGAAAAGATAATTTTATACCTTATTACTTTAATCAAACCTTCGGGAAGGGATAAAGGCAATTTGTAAATTTCCATTATGTTTTTTCTATCAAAAAAATGTGAAACTATTCTACCTTCTTCATCATATTTTACCACTGAATCATAAGATTTGTTATAGACTTTAGCATAATATTGTGCGGCATATATATATCTATCGTCAATATCAAAAGAATATAAAAAAGGACTTGTCTTTCCTCCCCCGAGAAAAAAACTTTTCACAAATACAAATTTTTTGTCAAAAACCGATATTTTGTTCGGGTAATCCTGAAAATAATAGTTACTATTATACTTGATTACATCTTTTATATAAGCAACAAAATCCCCGGGGCCCTGACCCCTGTTCCCAACCTTTTTCAAGTAATTTCCTTTACTATCAAATACTTCAAAAAAAGTATCATTTAAAACCATTATTTCCTCATTGTATCCTTCAACAATTCTTGCAGGATATTCAAGATTTATTATTTTACCTGAGCTCTTTTTGTCAAAATCTGTAATATTTAAAATAAGTTTTGAAACTATCTTAATCTCTTTCCCGAAAGAAATAGATACAAATAATAAATAAACTAATAAAAGCAATACTTTTTTCATTACTCCTCCTTGGTTTAAAATTTGTGTGTTAAAATTTTATAATTATCAAAAGAGCTTTTTTCTCGGGAGAGGATAAAATTTATAATCATTTATTCCCTCTGTCTTTTCACAGAAAATATAATAAAAAATAGAATACTACCCCTCCCTTCTCTCTCTCTCTACTTTTCACAAAACACTTCATCTTTAAACCCACTTAAACACTTTAATATAAGAATTTAAAAACCCGGTGTCAAGGAAAAGAGGGAATTTTTATTTTCTCACCTCTCTTTCCTGATTTATTATCTCTCTTATTCTTCGATAATCAGCCATTCCTATCTCTCCTCTGTGCTTGTATATTAGCTTTCCGTCTTTGCAAATAAGGGTAAAACTTGAATAATTACCATACACTTTCTCCATTTCCGAATCCATAGGTTTGAAATTAATATTGTACAATCCTATTACATCTTCCCACTCCTTTGAATAATAACCTATTATCTTAATCCTTTTTCCGTATAAACTGTTTAGCCTCTTCCACTGGCTGAAATTTTCCTGTTTCATTGAGCATATCTTACAACCCCCTCCCTTCTTTCTATCAAAGCCTTTTACAAATATTATTGAAAGTCCTTTTTGATTATTGTCTCCCAGCGCACAAATATCAGGTTTTTCTCCTTTATTAATAAAA
>Ga0190334_1001416_pt1 | contig 10407 bp, 7 predicted proteins | sample 48720478_MG_FD_161270 | JGI IMG/M metagenome (GOLD analysis project Ga0190334, IMG submission 161270) | Hydrothermal vent sediment bacterial communities from Southern Trench, Guaymas Basin, Mexico - 4872-04-7-8_MG | ecosystem: Environmental > Aquatic > Marine > Hydrothermal vents > Sediment ...
GCGCGACACGGCGCGCGAAGGGCTTGAAATAATCGCGGGCGAAATCGACGCGTTTGCCATTGACCTCGGCGAAGTGCGCCGGCCTCAGGGCGCGCGGTGTGCCGCTGCCATCCAGGTCCCACACGCCTGCCTCACGCCAAAGGCAGGGCCGCCCGGCGAGCCAGGCTCGCTGCCCTTGGGGGTCGATGCGCAGTTGGGAGACAATCCGGGCCCCCCGCAATCCCAGGGCCCAGACGTCCACCTCCTGAGGAAGGCCCTCACCCAAAGCCATGGATTGCAGCGGCGATGGGGAGGGTCCCAGCTGGAGCAGCCCCCAAGGCTTCTCGAGGTCACGGCAGCCGATATAGCCTGGCAGCGGCTCGTTCATCGTGTCGTACCCGATCACGTTGGGCAGCCCGGCAAGCGTCTTGGCGATGGCCGCCATGGCGTTCAGATAATGGCGTTGCAAGTATTGCTGTATGGGCTCGCCGTCGACGCGGCATTGGGGCGAAAAGTGGTTGCTCCCGAAGAAGAGCGTGAACATCGTCGCTGCCGCCAATTTGCCGCTGTTGGTGGGCCAGATCATGCGCGGGAAGGGCTCGCCGTGGATCTGATGGAGGATGGCCGCGCCGGTCTGGTGGAAGTTGCGGAGGTCCATCCCGGCGGCCTCGAAGGTCCAGCCGGGTGCGCCATCCCCGCCGGAGAAACGGCTCCATACGTCTTGATGGGGGTCGACAAGGATATAGAACCCGAAGGTTGAGGCCACCTCGACCAGTCTCCGCAGGTATTCGAGGTAGGCCTGATCGTAATCGCCCGGCCCGGCGTGCTCGACCGCCTCCCAGGGAACGAGCAGCCGCAGGAAGTTGAAGCCCCAGGATTGGAGCCGACCGAGGTGTTCCGCCGCTTCCTCCAGCGGGAAAGGCCGGCCGACAAAGGACACCCGCCGGTGGTCGAAAAAGCCTTCCTGCTGGTGCGTGGCCCCGTCTGGAACGCGTGGCACCTTGGAGCTTCCCCCCAGGTTCACGCCGCGGAGCATTACGGTGCGTCCAAGGTCATCCGTGAAGTGGGTGCTTTCGCAATCGATGCTGTGCATTGTGATATCCTCTCCTGGCAGGAACGCCTGACCACACAGTTGCTTGCTCCTGATTAGCTTGACCCCTGCTCTTCCTCAGGCGGAGGCTGCAATGATTCAGCAAAGGTCCGAAGCCGAGCTTGGACAAGAGCATGAAAGCTTCCATCGGGATATTCACCGTCGACATCTCGAACGCCTGGCTCTAGCCCAGTGAGCAGCCGAATGCCATCGTCCAGGCTGGACATGGGCCAGATCTGGAATTTGCCCTCTTCGACGGCGCTTATCACTTTCTGATGGAGCATCAAATTCCGCTGGTTGGGCGCCGGGATAAGAACCCCCTGGGTCCCAGTGAGCCCTTTGTGTTGGCAGGTTTCAAAGAATCCCTCGATCTTCTCATTGATCCCGCCCACAGGCTGGATCTCGCCGTATTGATTAATGGAGCCTGTTATTGCGCAATCTTGGCGAAGAGGGACCCCCCCAAGCGCAGATAGAAGCGCAAGGAGTTCGGCCACCGAGGCGCTATCCCCCTCGATCTCGGCGTAGGATTGCTCAAAGGTCAGGCTGGCGGACATCGTGAGCGGGCCTTTCTGACCATATAGCCCGGCAAGCAGGCCGGAGAGAATCAAGACACCCTTGGTGTGGATCCGGCCCCCCAATTTAGATTCTCGTTCGATATCGATGACGCCCTCGCGCCCCGGCTGCACCGTTGCCGTCACGCGAGTGGGCCGGCCGAAGGCATAATCCCCGAGGTCGACGACCGAGAGCGCATTCGCTTTGCCAATCGCTTGCCCCTCGACCTCGATAAGCAGCGAGCCCTGCTTGAGCATCTCTTGCAGATATTCTTCTGAAAGGTTGCTGCGAAAGATCTGCTCCTGGACGGCCCTCTCGACCGCGTTGTCATCGACCCGCTTTCTCCCCATTTGAGCTGCCCAGTAGGCCGATTCACGGATGAGATCGGCGATCATGCCAAGCCGGGCTGAAAGCTTGCCCTGGTGCTCGGCAAGACGGGAGCCATGCTCGATGACGCGCGCGACGGCATTCGCATCAAAGGCCGGGAGTCGATTGTCCTCAACGACGGCCTTCACGAAGAGTGCATACTCATGCTCTGTCTCTGGCGTGCGGTCAATAAGGGTGGCAAACTCTGCGCGAACTTTGAAGAGTTTCTCAAAATCCTCGTCGTTGGCTCGGAGCAGATAGTAAAGCAGCGGGGTTCCGATCAGGATTACCTTGACCTCAAGTGGAACGGGCGCGGGCTCCAGCGTGATTGTGCTCACCAATCCCAAGTCAGAGATGGGGTCTGTCAGACGGATGGAACGATCCTTCAAGCACCGCTTCAGCCCTTCCCAGGCGTAAGGGTTGAGAAGGACATCCCGGGCGGGGAGAATCAGATAACCGCCGTTGGCACGGTGCAGGGCTCCGCCGTGGATCATGGTGAAATCCGTACGCGTGGCTCCCATGATCATCTCGCGCTCGACTCGGCCAAGCAGGTTGTGGTAAGTAGGGTGGTTTTCAACGACCACGGGTGCACCCTCCTGGCCGACCCTGTCCACGATGAGGTTGACTTCGTAGCGCCTGAAGGGATCAGCGGCGGAGGGACCCTCCGTAGAAGGGATTCTTTGCCCCCCTTGGGGCCGGAAGAGCTCAATGTTGGCCAAGATATCCGCCTGCACATGCTCCAAATAGGCCACAACCTCCTCCAGGCCGGCGTAACGCCCTTTAAGCTCATCCATGAGATGGCCTATGGCGAAGAGGGTGGCCTTGGCATCGAGCTCATCGATCTTTTTTCGTGTCTCTTCCGCGAGGTCCCGGATTTTCACCAATGTGGCCTTGACTTCGTTTTGCAATTGGGCCTCGAGCTTTCGCAGTTTCTCCTTTTGCTCATCACTGAGCCCTTCAAGCTCCTCTGGCTTGAGCGGCTTACCCCCAACCGCAGGGACAAGCATGAAGCCATAGGGCGTTTGCGCAAGGAGGAAATGGCTCTGTTCCACCTTCTTGTTCAGCGCATCGATGAGAGCCGCGGTAGATTTCTCTTGCGCATGGGTAAGCTTGGCGCGCTCGCGCTGATAGGGCTCGCTCTCAAGGGCCCGGGTGATTTCCTCCCGGCAACGGGTAATCAGTGTGCGCATATCCTTGCGGAATTCTTCGCCGCGACCAGCCGGAAGACGCAGAGCGAGGGGCGAACGCGCATCGAGGAAATTATTCACATAGCACCAATCATCTGGGACACTCTCGCCTGAGGCTCTCCGTTCCAGGTATTCCCGCACGAGGGTCGTCTTACCCGAGCCGGGCAGGCCAAGTGTGAAGATGTTATAGCCCGGTCCGGCAACTTCCACGCCCAGTTCCAGGGCGCGGAAGGCGCGAGGCTGACCGATTACCTCGGCCAGCCTTGGCAAATCATCGGTGCTCTTGAACCCCAATGATTCAGGTGCGCATTTCTTGCGAAGTTGGTCTGGAGCAAGGGATTCGAGGCCTTGCACAGGGATTTGTTCATCCTTCGGTCTTGGCTTGCGGGGCTTTGTCACCTCTGCCTCCTGAAAACATGCTCAATCCCATTATAGAACCGATGGGTACTGCGCGATGAGCGCGATAGCGCCGGCATGGGGCTCGCGCGAGAATGGGTCCGAATATCGTCGTCGACGCCCGGGAGGAGGGAGCATGGCCATCCAAGGCCTGCATTTGCTGCTCACCTATCTGTGCAACTACGAGTGCGACCATTGCTTCGTCTGGGGCAGTCCCCGCCAGCGCGGCGTCATGACGCTGGCGATGATCCAGCGCATCCTGGATCAGGCGGATGAACTGGATGAGATCGAATGGATCTACTTTGAGGGGGGTGAGCCCTTTCTTTATTACCCCGTCCTGCTGGCGGGTGCAAAGAAGGCTGCAGCCCGCGGCTATCGTGTCGGGCTGGTCACCAACGCCTATTGGGCGACCTCCAAAGAAGATGCCCGGATATGGCTTGAACCGTTCGCGGGCATGGTGGAGGACCTCTCGGTCAGCAGCGATCTCTATCATGGCGAGAGCGGCTTGAGCGACGAGGCCAACGCTGCGCTCAATGCGGCCGAAGTGATGGGCATCCCCGCAGACGTGATTGCTATCGCGCAACCGGAGGATATGAACGCTCGCCCGGCACGAGGTATGCTCCCTCCCGGCGAGTCGGCCCTGATGTATCGGGGCAGGGCGGCCGAGGTTCTGGGCCCCCACGCCACCACCCATGATTGGGCTTCATTCGACACCTGCCCTTATGAGGATCTCGCCGCGCCGGGACGCGTCCATCTGGATCCCTTCGGATACGTCCATCTCTGCCAGGGGATCGCACTCGGCAACATTTTGGAGGACCCCCTCACGGCAATCTTTGCCGGGTATGAGCCTTCTGCCCACCCCATTGCAGGGCCCTTGATCGAGGGCGGGCCGGCGGAGCTCGTGCGCAGATATGGGCTCGAGCACACGCAGGCCTACGCCGACGCCTGCCATCTCTGCGACCATGCCCGCCGTCAGCTACGGGCGCGCTTCCCGCGCATCCTCGCCCCTGACGCGATGTACGGCATAGACAAAGGCTAGGCATCTTTGGGGAGGACCAGCGTAGGCTTGTCGGAACTGGCAACCTCTGCCTAGAATGGCGGTCGGATTCTGGAAGCGACAGGAGGGGTGGTGGACAGGATAAGGTCGCGGGCACGCGTCTGGGCGCCGCATCTGGCGCTCGCACTGGGCAGCTTGGGGCTCATGTTGCTTGCCTGCAATCCCTCCGCCGCCTGGACGGCGCTGCTGGCAAGTGTGACGCCCACTCCCTCATCAACTTTCTCTCCGACCCCATCGGCGATGGCGACGAGGACGCATACCCCCACACAGACTGCCACCGCGAGCCCCTCGCCTACTCCATCCCTGACTCCGACCCGTACCCTAACGCCCACCATCACGCAGACGCCGACCATCACCCCCACGCCGACGATCACACCCACCCCCACGGCAACACCCATCATCACCGGCCGTGTATTGCAGCAATCCAACTGCCGCTACGGGCCGGGATCGGCCTATCTCTACGAATGGGGGCTCTATCCCACCAATCGAGTGACCGCCCTGGGCCGCAACCAGGATGCTACCTGGGTGTACGTCGATCCCTGGACCTATACGGATTATTGCTGGGTCAAGGCGGACTTGGTCGAATGGCGAGGCGATGTTCACGCTCTGCCCCAGATACGCACGCTGCTTCCCTACACCGAGTTCTACTGGCCGCCACAGAACGTGCGCTCAAGCCGCATCAGCCAGGACGAGATCATGGTCAACTGGGACCTGGTGCCGATGAGCCTGGATGACAATCGCGGCTATTTGATCGAGGCCTGGCTTTGCCAGAATGGGCAAGTTCGCTTCATGCCGCTTCACTTCTGGCGACCGCCAGCGATCTTGCTGGATGAACCTGGCTGCATGGAACCATCGAGCGCACGCATCTACACGGCCGAGAAACATGGCTATACGGAGTGGATTGCCATTCCGATCCCCCCGCACCCCACTCCCACTCTTAGGCAAGGTTCTGCTGTGGAATAGGGCGAACCAGCCTGTTTCATACGAAATCTGCCCAGACATGGCCTGCTTTGGCCCTTTCCAAATGGCAAGAAATCTGCTAAATTTATCGCTGAAGGTTGCATGCACGTTCTGTCCGGAAGTCGCAAGATGAAGGCCCGAGCCGTGCTGCTCGGGTCGGTTCTTTCGAACCCGACCACCGAGAACGGGACACGCACCTCAATATCCGTTGCCTATGAAGGAGGCAAATGTAACATGTCCGAGCGAGTTCTTGGAACGGTCAAGTGGTTCAATGGTAGCAAGGGCTACGGCTTCATCGAGCGCGAAGATGGCGATGATGTCTTTGTCCACTACAGTGCGATCCAGGCCGATGGCTTTCGATCTCTGAACGAGGGCGATCGCGTGGAATTCACCATTGAGCAGGGGCCGAAAGGCCTGCAGGCAGCCAACGTCGTGGTGCTCTAGTATTCAACGACTTGCGCATGCGGAGCCCCCGCTCAGCGGGGGCTCTCTTTTTATTGGGCAGGAAGCATCTCTTACCCAAAGCCCTGTCTTGCGATGGCGATGAACCCGGGCGTTCAGCCCAGGGCGGCGGCGAAACGCAGTCCCCGCCGAATAGCCCATCCCCTCGGTGGCTGGCAGGCTTCCGGCCCCGGGATTGGAGAGTTATTGTATGATGGAGGGCACGCGGAATGTCTAAGCTCGCGGGAGGAGGACCATGAACCGGCATATCGAGAACGCCATCTTCTACCTGCAATGGTTCATCGTGAGCTCGGTGGCATTCCCGGTGGGCGCCATGGCTGCCGCAAGTGTGGTTCCGACCCTGGGGACTCCGGAGGTGACGCTGGGGCTGCTCTTGATCTTGGCTCTCTTCATCGGCTTGCTGCTCGGCGTGGCGCAACTGCTTGTGCTGCAATATGAGGCGCCTAGCCCATGGCTCTGGCTGCTGCTCACGGTCGCGGGCATGGAGGCGGCTACCATCATCACGGGCTTCTGGCTCGTCGATGCCTATAGGGGCTGGGCTGCAGCCGGCATCGGCGCGCTCGCAGGAGCGGTCCTGGGCCTCCTGCAGTTGCCCATGATTCGGGAGACACCCTGGAAGCGGGGCGAATGGCTGGCGGTGACGATCGTGGGGTGGGGAGTGGCCCATGGCGTGGGCCAACTCTTCATACGTGAAGGCAACGCCCCTGGACTGTTCGGGAGCGTTGTCCAGGCCCAGCACGCCGCCATCATCGGCTGGGCCATCGGGGGCCTCCTGACGGTGTTCATCCTGCTCTTTCTGACGCCCATTGCCAAGCGGAGAGAGATCAGCGGCCGTATCCGTTGGTTGCCCTAGGCGTGGGGGGATTGCCGCCGGCAGCCATGCTCAACCGGAATGGTCGCACGCACAAGTCTATGATGCGGAGGCAGATTCTTCCATGGAACCCATCCTGATCCTGGGAATCGCTATTGTGGTGCTCTTGCTCCTGGCTTTGCTGGGGGTGATGCTATGGATCTGGGGGCAGACCAACGCCCGCATTGCGGCCATCGACCAGCAGATTACCCAGAGCGTGGAGCAACAGCGCTCGACCACCGAATCATTCGCGCAGATTCAACAGGGGCTCGGGCAGCTTTCCGAGGCCAGCCGCCATATGGAGCAGGTAGGTAAGGAGATCGCCTCGCTGGGCGACTTGCTCAGGGCCCCAAAGTTGCGCGGTGGCATTGGTGAGCTCTTCCTCGGAGACTTGCTTGCGCAGATGCTTTCGCCCGAGCATTATGAGCTGCAATACACTTTCCGAAGCGGGGAGCGCGTGGATGCCGTCGTGCGCCTGGCAGCCGGCATGGTGCCGGTGGATTCCAAGTTCCCACTGGAGAGCTTCCAGCGCATGATCTCATTGGAGGACGAGGCTGCGCGCGCCCAGGCCCGCAAGGAATTCCTGCGGGTGGTGAAGAAGCATATCGACGCGATCGCCGACAAGTACATCCGCCCCGATGAAGGCACCTTTGACTTTGCCTTGATGTACATCCCGGCCGAGAATGTCTATTACGAGACCATTCTGCGCGAAGAGGAATTGGGGGAGGAGAAGGGGCTGCTTGAGCACGCTTTGCAGAAGCATGTGATTCCGGTCTCGCCGAACAGCTTCTACGCCTATTTGCAGGCCATCGCCCTGGGCCTGCGGGGCATGCAAATCGAGCAGCAAGCGAAGGAGATTCTTGGCTATCTGGGGCGGCTGGAAGGCGACTTCCGCAGGCTTCAGCAGACCTTTGGGGTGCTGGGGACTCACCTGGAGAACGCCCGCAAGAAGTACGAGGAGACCGAGCGTTTGATCGGCCGCTTCAGCGATCAATTGGAAGGCGCCCGCCAGCCGGGCGCGACGCTGCCGGGGGACAAGCTGGGGGCCTTGGACGGGGGCGGCGATCAACCAGATCGTGCGGGATAGGTGCATATCCCATCCACGGCCCTGGCGGCCTGGCATGGGCGACGACGATGAGAGCCTATCCCGAGTAAGGCTTCAGGCGGGGGGGAGCCTGGGTTGGCTGCGGAAGAGAAAGCCGTAAACCAGGGGCGCCGATCGAGAGGAGGCACCTGGCATGAAAGGTGGCCGGCCCTCAGGCACGGCCGGTGCGGTCATCCTGCCCACGTTCTAAGACTCGGATCCTGGTCGCTGGAGCATCCCCAGCGGGTGTGAGTCGCAAGCGATCTCAGATTAAGCCTGGGCGAAGCGGCTTGCCAGCCGTTCTTTGAGCGCGCAATCCTCGCCGACTGCCTTCATCAAGCGGGGCCACGTCTCGGCGAACTGCAGGTAGGCCGGGGCCGCCAGGCGGGCGCGCTTCAGAGCCTGGGCCACAATCTGGGCGGGTGCGCCGTGGGCGCGGATCAGTTCGGGCGTGGCCAGGGTTTCAAGCGCCGCGCGGGCCTGGTCATCCAGGTCGTCGAGGAGCAGGCGGCCGGGATAGGGCATCAGATCGGCGGCGCTCAGTGTGGGACCCTCCGCGCCGGCATGCAGGCGCAGTTTTTCGCGCTCGTAGATGAAGCGGTGGATATCCTCGATCATTTTCAGGTAAGGATGCGTGTCATATCGATGAGGGGGCAAATGGGTGATGACCAGTTCCCTGTCCAGCCAGAAGCGGATGCCTATCAAGCGGGCGTTGATGAGATAGTCGATGTCCTCCCCGCGGGTGATGCCGGGGTCGAAGCCGACCCGGGTGAAGAGTTCTCGATGGAAGACCATGTTGCCCCCGAACGCCACCGGCGTTTCCACCAGCCGTTGGGGGATCGCTCTCAGCGCCCGCAGGCCCGCGTTCATAATGGCGCTCTTATCAAGGAACGGGTTGCCCGTGCGCGGCCGCTCCGGCAGCATCAAGGAGCCCTGGGCATCCAGATAGAAGCCTGCCAGCCCCAGGACGCGCTGGCCGCGATGGGAGCCTCCAACAAAGTGGACGGCCGTCTCGAGGTAGTCCGGCGAGACCACCTCGTCGTCGTCAAGCGCCACGATGACATCCGTCTGCAAGACGTGGGGGAGGAGCAATTGCAGGTTGCGAACGCCGGCGTAGCCGCGCATCCGCACGCTTCCAGCCAGTGCGCGATGCCGCCTGCGGATGAAGGCGGCGTCGGCCTCCGTGGCCTGGATGATGGGAAAGTGATCGCGAAATGGGCGGATCAGGCGCTCCACTCGGCCCTCCGCGGCCGCTTCGATCTCCGGGTGGCTTGCAGCGGTGAGGATGAGGACCATGAAAGGCAGCCCCGCAAGTTCCGCCAGGCTCTCCAGAAGACGCGGCAAAGTGCTTTCCCCATCCAGCGGGGTGGGGTGGTCGTAGAGTGCCTCGACCGGCCTGCCGGCTTGCTCGGTGGGCCAGGTCCAATAGGTCGGGACGATGATCATGATACCGGTCTTCTTTTTCTTCATTCCGCCCTCCGCGGGCCCGTGTGTGGGAATGGCCTGCGGGTGTTGGCTCTTGCCACTCACAAATACGAGTGGACCAGATTGTGGCCCTTGTTAGTGTAGCATCATGGGCCGAGGCCGTCATCCTTGGAAGGCCCCTGGGGCGATGATGCCCCTGTTGTCGGCAATCTTGCATCCGCGCCGCCCATTCTTGTAGCATCCTGCCAACCTCGGTCGCCAAGCGAGGCACCTCATTCCACACAGATCGGGAACGCGCCGTTCCCTGCGGGGCCCGGGGCCGCAGCGTGGTAGAATGTACTTACGCGAGCATGACGGCCGCGTGATCTATGTGATCCCCCCAAGGCTTGGTTGCTGAAAAGAGAGAATATCCCGGCTTTGGTCAAACGGCGAGATCCCGCCGTGCGATGCGCCATGTCTCAACACCCACCGCCGGTCAGGTCAGTTGGGTGAACCTGAATGCCCGCTGGCGGAGGGGGAGGCGTGGCAGGAGACCCTGCCAGCGGCGGATGAACGTATCGTGCGTTCGCCAGCCCATGGACTGCCGGGGAGAAGTTATGCCCTTTGAGAGCCGTCCCTGCGGATGGCCTATCGGCTTGCCCGTGGGCTCTGGAGTTCGTGTTGACTAGGAGGTGCTAGAGTGTCATTTGACAAGAATCGCAACATGGGATGGGATGTCGGGGCGCTGAGTGATCTGCTCCGGCGGCTTTCCCGCCGGCGGAGGTCGTTCTACCTGGGTGTCGTGAGCCTGGTGGTACTCCTCTGGCTAGCATCCGGCATTTACCAGGTGCAGCCGGGCGAGGAGGGCGTCGTGCGCACATTCGGGCAATACACGATGACCGCCGGGCCGGGCCTCAACTATCGCCTTCCGTGGCCCATGCAGACGGTCACAATTGTGGATGTTGAAAGCATCCGCCGCGCGGAGATCGGGTTCCGGACGACGCCGGAGGGGACCAAGCA